>Ga0172369_10004699_pt1 | contig 17180 bp, 20 predicted proteins | sample LakKiv25m_FD_114539 | JGI IMG/M metagenome (GOLD analysis project Ga0172369, IMG submission 114539) | Freshwater microbial communities from Kabuno Bay, South-Kivu, Congo - kab_022012_11.25m | ecosystem: Environmental > Aquatic > Freshwater > Lake | place: Democratic Republic of the Congo...
ACCTGACTTTCTCAAAAACAAACTTTCCTTAGTAATTTAGCTTCAATTACTTAAATTTCAGGGCACTAACAAGAATATGTAACGATAGGTTACAATACTTTCGTGGCATTTATTAGAAAAGTCAAAACTAAAAGCGGAGCAACGGCAGTTCAAATTGTTGAGAAACGGTATGGACGCATCAGCAAAATTGACCATATTGGAAGCGCCCATACCCCTCATGAATTGGAGATTTTAATATCTTTGGCCAAAAGCCGTATTCAGGGCAATCAAATATCTCTTTTTCTTGACCTTAAAAACCAATTATCAATTAAATTAAAAAGGTCATTTTCCCATCTTTTACTGCAAGTTTTAAACAAAGAGTATCATCGCCTGGGTTTTTCCCAGATTAATGATCAGGAATTTGCCTATTTGTGTCTAGCCCGGATAGTTGAACCCACTTCCAAACTTGACAGTTTACGGGTACTTAATGATTTGGGAATTGATAATATCGACAAAAATCAACTGTATCGCTGTCTCCAAAAGGTCGTCGGCGGCAATTACCGAAAAACGATCAGCCAACTGTGTTTCAATCACGTAACCCGTCAGAGTCTTACCCTTATCTTATACGATGTAACAACCCTCTACTTTGAAATCCAAAAGGAGGACGAGTACCGGCGTCCCGGGTTGTCCAAAGAACGCCGACTGGAGCCGCAGATTATTATTGGCTTACTGGTTGACAGAGAAGGATTTCCTCTGGCGCTTAAAAGTTTTGAAGGCAATTGTGCCGAAACAAAAACAATTATTCCAGTTTTGAAAGATTTTCAAAAAGAACATAATTTGAAATCAGTAACTGTTGTTGCTGACGCTGCCATGTTGAGTCGGATAAATATTAACGCTCTTTCTGAATCCGGTTACTACTTTATTGTTGGATCCCGCCTAAACAAGATTCCCTACGATATTGCTCAGTTTCAAAAACAAAATTCTCTCGTTGATAATCAAATCATTGATACCCGGCAAAAAGACTACAGAATTATTTACCAGTACCGGGAGAAACGGGCTCGACTGGATGTTAAAAATATTGAAAGGCAAGTAGAGAAAGCCAAAAGAATGGTCAGTGGTCTTGCCCCTATCAAAAGAAATCGCTTCTTAACTGTTGACAGTGAAAGAAAAATCTTAAACACCAATCTTATTGACAAAGCCTACTCATTAGCCGGAATTAAAGGTTATGTAACCAATCTTGATATCTCTCCCCAGGAAGTTATTAATAGCTATCGCCAGTTATTTGAAGTCGAGGCAACATTTCGCATGGCCAAATCAGATCTTAGTGCCCGACCGATATTCCACCACAAAAAAGATTCCATTGAAGCTCATTTGACAATTGTTTTTACCAGTCTTGCTATTTCCCGGCAATTGGAGAAATTAACAGGAATGAGTATCAAAAAAATCGTAAAAATCTTAAGACCTGTTCGTTCAGGAATAATCAGTCTTAACGGAAAAGAGCAGCTTGTAGAAGCGGAAATACCAGAAGATATCCACACTTTACTGAAAAAACTACGGCAAGGATACTAATTTGAGAAAGTCAGGTGAAAATGCAAAAACGTCTTTCAGCTTTGTAATTTGATGAATAAAAGTTGTAAGAAGTTTTCCTTTTATCTTAGTATATTTAATCTCAGAAAAATAATTATATCGGCACCTGGTATTGGTTATTAACTCATCCACTTCTTTCACTTTATATCTTGGGACAATTAATACGGTTGAAATAAAATAGTTAGTTGATCCTCTCCCAAATTTTGTGCCAGTATCCCCGCTCTCATCATAAAAAATAAAAGTTCCAGGTGGAAGGCTACTTTCAGATTTACTCATAAGTTTAAGTATATCAAAACGTCAAAGCAATTAGCCGAAGCTATTATTTCATGAAAGCGATCATCAGGCCGACGATGGCAAAGATAATGGCGGCCAGCCACAGGCGCATTACCACCTTTGGCTCTTCCCAACCCTTAAGCTGAAGCCATAAATGAAAAGGCGAAACCGGAAGCAGCTTGCGCTTGAAAAATTTTTTTCCCAAAAGCTGGATTAATGAACTGAAAATTTCCAGCACGAAAATCCCGCCGATGAGAATTAGGGCAAAAGGTTTACCCAGTATCAAGCCGATGACGGCAAAAGTGGCGCCGAAAGCCAAAGCACCGGTATCACCAAGCATGATTCTTGCCGGATAAATATTGAAGTAAAGGAAAGCGATCAGCCCTCCCAACCACACGGCGATAAAAATCGACGTCGGCACATCGAGGATCGAACTCGCCACCGCCCAAAATACGGCTAAAGCGATCATCAGAACACCGCCGGCCAAGCCGTCCAACCCGTCAGTAATATTGATGGCGTTGGCAAACGAAGTTATGACAAAAGCGGCAAACGGGATATAGAAATAACCGATTTTGGAAACACCCAGAAAAGGAATATGGACAATATCGATTTTGAGCTCATTGACCAACCACCAGGAAATAATCAAAGACAGAATAACCTCAATAACCAGTTTGTGTCGCAAACGTAACCCGAAAAAATTCTTTTTTTGCCAAAAAAATATTTTATTTAAATCATCATAAACTCCAAGAAAAGCAAAACTTAAAAAGCTAAACAGGATAATTTTGATTTCCGAAACGATCGAAGGATAATTCGTTTGGATGGACTGGTTGAATGCGATGAAAAGAACCATGAAAAAAACAAAAAGGAATACCGTGGTCAAAACGACCAAAATGCCGCCGCCTATCGGGGTTCCTTTTTTATGGGCATGAAAACGATCGAAAATCGGAGTCGGCTTATTGAAGGCGTCCCTTGTCTGTTGTTCCTGCCGTTGGAATTTCCGTTTATATAAAAAATTGATGAACGGAATAATCAGGATCAGATTAAAGAAAAAAGAAACAACGGTCGCAAATAAATATATTGCCATACTGTTTAAAACAAAAATATAATCTTCGGTATAAAGATAATGCAGGCAACGGTTAAAGCGCCGATCGCGAAAATAAGCATTGCTCCGGCCGCCACATCCTTCGCCAAACCGATATCTTCACGGATTTTCTGATCGATCGCATTGTTGGTTTCTTCCAAAGCCGTGTTGATCGTTTCGATGACCAACCCGACAAAAATAAGGATCAAGACTGTCAGGAATTCGAAATAACTTATCTTCAACAACAGTCCTGCGATTAACGACAGCAGGGATAAAGAAAAATGGATTTTGTAATTCGGCTGGGTTTTCAGCGCCCAAAATAAACCATGGAAAGCGTTTTTAAAAGAAACCGTATGTTTCACCATAATTTTATGTTAACACAAAGTTAATCGTTTCAGATCTTTTTTATTTCTCCTCCAAGGAATTTGACCTTTTCGACAAAATTTTCATATCCGCGTTCCAAAATTGATGCGCCGGAAACGGTTGAATCACCCCGGGCCACCAAGGCGCCAATTGCCAAGGTCGCGCCCGCTCTTAAATCGGCAATTTGCAATACCCCGTTATGAAGCTTCTGCGGTCCTGTAATTTTAATAACCTGGTTATATAAACCGTTTTTATCGAAATGGAAATGAAAATATTTTTCCGGATTAGGAATTTCCCGATGAATAAATTCAATTCCTGCGCCGAGTTTATTCAATTCGTTAACATAAGCAAACCGGTTGTTATAAATCCGTTCGATGATGATCGACTCTCCCCGTGCCTGAGTCATCATGACCGCCCACGGCGGTTGCCAATCCGTCATAAAACCCGGATGAGGAAGCGTTTCTATATCGACGGCATTTAATTCATGACTGTAATAAAATCTCCAGTAATCCCCGTTTAATTTCTCCACGCCGCCGCCGGCTTTTTTTACCGACTGTAAAAAACTCGTCAGATATTCTTCTTTTAGCGGACCTAAAGCAATATCGCCTTTGGTGGACAAAGCCATTGATGCATAAGTTACCGCTTCATTTCTGTCACATCCAATCCGATAAGCTTCTTTCTGTTTTAATGCATTTACGCCTTCAATGACAATATTCGATTTTTGTCGTTTTATTTTCGCCCCGGCCCGGTTTAAAAAATTTATCAAATCATCGATTTCCGGTTCAAGCGCCGCATTTCGGATAATTATTTGTCCTTGACCAAAAACCGCAAGCATGATTAATAATTCCGTACCAGTATGAGAAGTTTTATAAAAATCATAATTACCCTCGGGTTTTTTAGGCATGGAAGACCGATAAAATCCCGATTGGTGATCATACTCCGTAATAATTCCCAATTTTCTCATTCCCTCAACAATTCTATCTATTGGTCTGGCACCCAAACGGCACCCCCCGGGATTAGGTATATAACAGTCACCAAACCGGTGCAACAACGGAGCAAACAGCATAAAAGAAACGCGGATTTTTGAACCATGGAGCAAATCGACGCGATTACTATTCAACCCGTTGCAATTGATCCGCAAAGTGTTAGCTTCGATAAATTCGGCTTTTGCACCAAGCAATCTGATCAAATGAAGCAATTCTTTAACATCGTTGATTTTCGGAATATTTTTCAAAATCACGTCATCGTCAAACAATAAGGCGGCAATAATTGTCTTTAAAGCCACATTTTTTGCGCCGGAAAGTTTTACTTCTCCGCTTAATTTTTTCCCACCCGTAATCAAATATGCATCCTCCATATTGAAACAAATTTTTAATTTGAAATTTTTAATTTATTTTTACCACTTCCTCTTTCAGTTCCAAACCATATTTAGACTTGATTTTTGCTTTAATCACATCTAATAATTCATGTAAATCTTCAAGATTGCTTTTATCTCTATCTTTATTAATGATAAAATTCGCGTGTTTTTCCGAAACCATAAAACCACCCCGACGCATACCTTTTAATCCGGCTTTATCAATCAGGTAGCCTACCGATGTTGTGGGCAGGCGGTATTTTTCTTTTTCGTTAACGGATATGTTCCTGAAAAAACATCCGCACGTCGCAACCCCGACCGGCTGGTTCGCTTTTCGATAAGATTGAGCTGCCAAAGCTCTTGTTTTTAATACCGATCTGTTCTCTTTTTTTAAGCGGAAAACCGTTTCCAATAAAATTTCCCGCGTTTTATGGAGAATGCTTGAATCATAAGCGAATCTGAAATAATCTTTACCGACCTCTTTAACTTTGCCCTCACTGTCGATTAAGTATGCCCTAATTAAATTGTCTCCAAAATAAGTCAATGGCTTTGTCCATTTTGAATTCATGTAAATCGCTCCGCCGACTGTCCCCGGCAAACCCAGATGATATTCGAATCCCGCATAGCCGGCTTCGACCGTCTGATTAACCAGGAGATTGACCACATATCCCGAAGAAACCAATAAATCTACCGCTTCGTCCGTTTCTTTCAGGATTTCTTTTTTTTGGTAAAGATTCCTGACTACCAACCCGGCAACTTTTTTTTTAAAAACGGCAATATTCGAACCCCCGCCCAAAACCATAAAAGGAATTTTATTATCAAGCGAAAATAGTTTGGCGGCAATCAAATCTTCTCTTGTTTTTGCCTCAAAATAATACTCTGCCGAGGCTTTCGTTCTTAACGTAAGATACGGAAAAAGGTTTTTGTTTTTTTCAACCTTGATATTTGTCATTTGAGCTTTGAAATTTCTTTTATTATATCATCGCCAAGCTTATAAATATCTCCGGCGCCCATGGTAAAAATCACGTCGCCTTTTTTTATGATATTTTTTAATTTGGCCATTAATTCTCCAGTTGAACCGACGGCAAAAACATTATTCTTGCCCAGTTTTCTGGCTTTTTTCTCAATCTCCAATGAACTGATGCCGAAATCTTTTTGATTTTCCCTGGCCGATGTAAAAATTGGGGCGATCAGGGCAAAATCGGCCAAATTCAAACATTCGGAAAAATCTTCAAGTAAAAGCCGTGTCCGGGAAAATGTATGGGGCTGGAAAAGTACGATAATCCGTTTACCGGTAAACCTGGCGCGGGCAGCGTTTATCGTCGCCCTGATCTCCGTCGGATGATGAGCATAATCATCAAGCAACCATGTGTTACGATCGGTATATATTAATTCAAATCTCCTTTTGGCGCCGGTAAAGCCGCTTATTGCCGTTTTTATTTCATCTGCCGCAATACCGAAAGCCAATAAAACCAATACGACTCCGGCTGCATTACTGACCATTTTCTCACCGAATAACGCAGTTTTAAATTGCCCCAAATCATTTCCCTGATAGCTTAATCCAAAAGATGATCCGTCTGCTTCAGGTTGCCAATTTTTAATTTGCAAATCTGCTTTTTTATCAAAACCATAAGTTTGATATCGCTGCGGGTTTATCTTTTTAACCGCATTCATAAGGTTTTTATCATCGGCACATAAAAATAATTGTTTATCGTTAAAAAATTGAGTAAAGATTTTTTCCGTTTCTTCCAGGCTTCTGTAAACATCCGGATGATCAAAATCGATATTGGTTGCCAAAACATATTTTACCGGCAGGAAAAAAAGCTTGGGCGTTTTATCGGTTGGGGGGTTGATTCCGTATTCGTCACCTTCCACCACGATATATTCGTGATTATTTCCATAATCGCCGCCGTCAAATTCGGCAAAAGAAGATGTTCCTACCATATAGGTCGGTTTTTTTCCTAATTTAATCAACGAATAAGCCAATAAAGCGCTGGTTGTGGTTTTGCCGTGACAACCGCAAACGGCAACCGCTCTTTTATACGAAAGTATAATTTCCCTCAACAGTTGGGAACCGTGAAGGATCCTGATACCGCGCTTCTTTGCCTCCAATACCTGAGGATTGTTTGAAGACTGATTGGCGGCGGTATAAACAACCAGATCGGTCGATTCCGGCAAATCCGCCGGATCGAAATTCCGGAAAATTCTGATTTGATTATCTTTTAAAGTCCGGTCGGTGATGAATTCATCGTCAATGTCAGATCCGCAAACGTTTTTTTTCATCTTTTTTAAGATGATCGCCAAATTAGCCAAAGCGACTCCCTTAATTCCGACAAAAAAAATATTATTTTCTTTTATCATATTCATCGATAATTTCCAATACCGCTTTTTTGTCGTCCCACGGATATTCTTTCTTTCCCCGGCACAAACTCTTTTCATGACCTTTCCCGGTAATGATTACCACGTCGTTCTCTTGAGCTAAACTGATAGCTTTTTCTATTGCCGCTTTCCGGTCAATGATTATCGTATAAACATTTATTTGATCATTTTTGATATTTTCTTTTATCTTAAAGCTTCGATTAATTCCTTCAGCTATTTGTTCACAAATTTTTAGCGGATCTTCTGTACGATAGTCTTCTTCTGTTAATATGATTAAATCACTATATTTGGAGCTGGCTTCACCCATCAATGGTCGCTTAGTGATATCCCGCAAGCCGGCCGATCCAAATATATGAATAATTCTTCTTTCGGTAGAAGATTTAATTGAATTTAAAAGTTGAGTGATAGCGTTTGGAGTATGGGCGAAGTCAATTATGACTTTAAAGTCTTTATCATACACCGTTTCTAAGCGTCCTTTTGGTAGCTTAAAGCTTTTCAAGGCTGCTAAGATTGGGTGAATATCTATATTTAAGACACGTGCAGTTGTACTTGCTGCTAAATAATTTGCTTTGTTGTAATCTGTCAATCCCAAGTTATTAATTGTATTGTAAAGCAGTACGTTAAGTTTACCAACTTTATAAAAATAGAATTCTTTACGACCTTTTTGTAAAAGATGTTTTAAAGAAGAAAACGACCCGTCTCCAGAATTGATAATACTAATCCGTGCATTAAAAAGCAATTTCGCTTTAGTTTGCAAATAATTATTGTATGTTTCATGGTAATCAAGATGTTCGTGGGTTATATTCGTAACCACACCTATATCATAGTTAATTCCCCAGACCCGGTTTTGATCTAAAGCATGAGAAGTTGTCTCCAATATAAAATATTCATCTCCGTTATTAACTGAGAGTTTCAGATATTTTTGAATGGTGAAAGATGATGGTGTGGTGATGTGAAATCCCGTATCATAAACTTCTCCCGCAACATCAGCATGCACTGAGGAAATCATTGATACTTTTTTGCCACTGGATTTCAAGATGTGATAAATCAGGTGGGTAGTCGTTGTTTTCCCGTCCGTCCCCGTCACCCCAACCACCTTAATCTTCTTACTCGGAAATCCATATATGATATTCGCCAGCACTGCTTGCGTCAGATGATAGAAATTCTTAATCTTTTGAAAATTGGAATTTGGAACTTGAATCATTGTTTGGAAATTGGGATTTGGAAATTGGAAATTACTCGCCTGGTGCTATATTATAGTACACTATCAGATCTTTCGCTATTTCAAAGAAAATAGGGGCGGCTGTTTCCGATCCCCATTGCGAAGCTTTCGGTTCACGAATAATAACCAAAGCCACAAATTTAGGATTATTTACGGGTGCAAAACCGATAAACGAAGCGATTGTCTTGGAAGGATCATAGTGGCCGGCAATCGGTATCTGGGCCGTTCCGGTCTTGCCGCCGACGGCGTAACCTTTTGGCTTGGCCCAACTGACCTCGCCGTTTTCCACGGTTGAGGCAAGCATTTTTTTAATTATTAACGACGTCCTCTCGGAAAGGATCGTTCGCGCAAGCTTTGTTTGAATGGTTTGCTCCCTGCCTTCGGCATCAATCCGCAAAACCGTATGCGGAACCAGCAATTTGCCTCCGTTAATCAAAGTGGCAAATGCCCGGACCATCTGGATTGGAGTCACGGCGATTCCTTGTCCGAATGTGGCGGTTGCATAATCTATGGGGTACCATTGGTTTTTCGCGCGAAGATATCCTGCCACTTCACCCTGAAGATCGAGTCCGGTCAACTGGCCAAAACCGTAATTGTTGATATACTGGTAAAGTTTTTTATCGCCAAGCTTTTCTCCGATATAAACCATCCCGACGTTGGACGATTTTTCCAAGATCCGCGTCATGGAAATTTTTCCCTCATATTTGTTGTTCCAGGTTTTAATCGTATATTCGCCGATGGTTACCGGACCTTCTTCGTTATAGATTTCATCGGGCTTGATTGCTTTTGCCTCGATTCCCGCCGCCACGACCAATGGTTTAAAAATCGATCCGGGTTCATAGAGATCGGTAATACTTGAATTTTTAAAATAATTTTCGTTGAAAAGATAATATTTGTCCGGATCGAAATCAGGAAGACAACTCATGCCCAATATTTGAAGCGTCATCGGATCGGCAACAATCACGCAACCTTGAGTTGCCTGATAACGCTCCAAACCGGCTTGTAAACGATTTTTGATTATCTGTTGGACTGATTTGTCGATCGTTAAAATAAAATCGCGGCCGTTTTCCGGTTCGATCCGGTCTTGGGTACCGAAAAAAATCGGCCTATCCGATAAATCGCGTTCCGATTTAAGCAAACCGGGCAATCCGGACAAATCCTTGTCGTAATAGCCTTCGACACCGAAATAGCCAATATTGTCACCGCCGCTATTCTTACCGACAAATCCCAACAATTGGGAAGATAACGAAGATTCCGGATAATAACGGCGGTATTCTTCGTCAAAACCGATCCCCTTCAAATTCAAACCGGCCAATTTATCTTTGACATCTTTAGTCAAACCGTTTTTCAATGATATCCAATAACTTTCGGTGTCGAGTTTTGCTTCGATCGACGCCTCATCCGTTTTCGCAAACTCGGCCACTTTTCTTATCAGTTTATCCTTTTCGGTTATTTTTTTCGGTTCCGCATATAGCAAATAAGTCGTTTGGTTAACCGCAAGCGGCTGATCGTTACGATCATATATCTTTCCTCTTTCTGCCGGAATTTTTCGCGTTTTTAAATAATCGGAATTAGTCGAATACGGGTAGATAACCTGGATATAGAAAAGCTTGAAGATAATCAGGAAGAAAGCTCCCAAAAAAATGAGATAAAAAAACCTGATTTTAGATAATCTAACGGTTGAGCGCATACTTGAAATTATCTAAGATCATGGGAGCCGGTTGTTCGGTAAAGTTAAGGGTGGCCGCCATCGAAGCGGTATATTTTAACGATTCGATTTCGAAAACCTGCTTTTCCAAATCGGTATTTTCGTTATGAAGTCTGGTTATCTCTTTCTCATAGCGGTTAATTTCATTACTTAACCGGATCCCGGATAAAAATATATAAACATTTCCGATAATGAGCCCGACGAAAAAAATCCAGATAAAATTTTTAAAAATAAACTTCATTTCGGTTTTTCAAAAACTAATAATCCGTACCTTTGCCGATCGTGCAAACGAGTGACGATCATCCGTGATCACTTTTTTATTTATCTGTTTCAAATGACGATCGGTAATGAATCGTTTTACCCAACGATCTTCAAGCGAATGAAAACTGATAACTACCAGTCGTCCGTTTTTATCCATGATTTTTAAGCTGTCGGCCAACGCCTTCTGCAGATTATTTTTTTCGTGGTTAACGGCAATCCTTAATGCTTGAAACAACCTTGCAACCGTTTTGATCTTATTTAGTCCTTTTTTTTCCAATGCTCCGATCAAATCACCAACCGTATCCAACCGATTCATTTGTCTGGCTTCAATAATCGTTTGCGCCAATAACCGGGAATCGACATCTTCCGAATAACCGGCGATTAACTCATACAACCCATTTTCGTTCACAAGATTAATAATATCGGCGGCAGTATCTTCCAGCTGAGGGTTAAGCCGCATATCCAATGGTTCTTCCGGTTTTTTAAACGACAACCCTCTGCCCGATTCGTTCAGCTGCTTCATCGACAATCCCAAATCGAAAAGTATGCCATCGACCGGAACAAAATCATTTCTGCCGGCAATCTCCTCGATATTTGCAAAGTTGTCGTTGATTAAGATTAAATCTTTATTCTTTATTCTTTCTTCATTATTCTTAACCTGATTTTCATCCTGGTCTATTCCTAATACTTTTCCGCCTAATTTTAAAATTGCTTCGGTGTGTCCACCCTCGCCAATCGTTGCGTCGATGTATTTCCCGCCTTTTTTAATGTTTAAACCCCTGACTGCTTCATTTAAAAGTACCGGTGTATGCATTAATTACTCTCTTTTTCAGATAAATTCTTAATGTTGCCTTCAACCGTTTTGATATATTTTGTCCATTTTTCCGGTTGCCAAACTTCAAAATACGTTCCGACACCGATCAAGACCGCTTCTTTTCCGTTCAGTTCGGCATACTCCAACAGATTCTTGGGGACAACGAAACGTCCCTGATCGTCAATCTCAACGCTGATAGCGCTTGAAAAAAGATGACGCTTCGTATCTACCTTTTGCATTGTCAAAACAGAATTGCCCATCAGCTTAAGCGTCTCTTTTTCCCAATCGGCATTTTTAAAGCCTGACAAACAACGGTCAAATCCTTTTGTCAATGTGAAAGTTTTGGTTTTACCCAATGCTTCCCTGATTTTCTTGGGAACAACAATCCGGCCCTGGCCGCTGAAACTGACTAAGTATTCGCCAAGAAATAGCATATAACACCATTTAACACCATTTTATGCATCGTGTCAAGAGTAAAGCAATTGCTAAAATCCGAAATCAATTATCCATAATCATCTTCCAATAATTTCTTTAACGATCAAACATTAAGAACGTAATAAATAAGTAAGCATTTAACAGTTCACTTGAAATTATATATTCAACTATTTATTATTAGCTTATGCTTACTAAAACAGACATAAAAAAATTAGAGGAAAAATTTGTCACTAAAGAAGATTTAAGGAAAGAATTAGGAAAATTCGCTACTAAAAACGATCTGACAACTACTGCCACCGATATTGTTGAACTAATCAATGCGTTTAGACAGGAATTAAAAGATGACATTGTTTCTTTCAAGGATGAAGTTCTTCATGAAATTCTTGCCCTTCGTGATGAAATAACCATGATTCAAGGTCGCCGGGATATGCTTGAAAATCACGAACAAAGAATCACGGAACTGGAAAACAAATCTCATAAACCGAATTAATTTAAACTACCCCAATAGTTTGAAGAATATAAGTGCAGCTGCGTTTTTAATTCCGGTTGCGATGACCTGGAAAGTAGGCTGTAACGGCTGGAAACCCACCCGTACCCGTCGCGGTAAAACTTACTGGGATTGGCTGAAGGAATAATTGTAATTCATCTGATAATATGATAGGATACTTATCCTTTATAAATTATTAGATCTTTATGGCTGAAAGAAAAGGTAATCTTAAATCGGTTGAAGCAAGACCTGTTATAGATCCTAATGCAGTATTAGAAGCACGCAGGACTCAAATCTCTACTATTTTATTTCCAGGTACATTAGCAAAAACTTTAAGTCTTGATTGGCAAACAGGAATTGTTTCTGACCTTGGGCATGGTGAGGCGGCTACATTTTTACAAGATGGTGTTAGACCATGGGAATGCACAAGTGTTGGAGTAACAGCAGAACTTAGAACAATTCGCACAAATGCTCAAGACGATCCTATTGGAGTACTAGTCGCTTCCTATAACACTGTATCTGAACAAGTTGCGATACAAGAATTTGACAATGAAGGATTAAGAGGACAATTTGAGATCAAACAGTTACCTGATGAAAGATATGGACATGATAAAAATTATCAGCTGACTTTAACGCTAAGAAATAAAAAATCCGGAAAAGCACCTAATACATTACAAGAAATCGCAACCGAATACGATCCGAATTTTAGATAAATTTAGTACATAACAAATTTTATATTAATAAAATACCATGGTTGAAAAGGCTGCCAACACTACCGGTTCACCTCAAGAAATGCCCGTTGTCTCAACCGAAACTATCATTAGAGATTGGTTATCGTTGGGTTTTGGTACTAAATTAATTAAAGATCAAGACCATAATCTTTCAGGAGGAATGTTTCCTACTAATGAAAAAGGATTACAAAGGTGTATGATTTTTTTTGACGGTACTGTTGTGGTTATTGAACCAGATGAGAAACGATTAGATAGTTATTTTGCACTGGTTGACTCACGTGTAGGGTACGTCGCTATCGATGGATTAAATACCGCCAGAGGATTAAAATCAGGCAACTACTCTTATATAAAAGTTGTGGCGGCGTCTCCGTTTGCGAGAACTCAAGAAGAGGAAGATCTGATAGTACAATCTGTTTCTGCGGCTAAAAAAATGGTTGAAGAAGGTAAATGGGTTGAAACTGATGCTGATCGAAGAGATAGAATTGCACAACGAGTATTTGACACTTTAATTAGTAATAATCCAGAAAGTTAAAATATTTTATCTTGAAATTATTCCCCATCCAAACATAATGTTCTGCGATAGTTTCTCGTCCTTTAGTTAAAGTTGACTTTCCCAAATAAGGCAATCCAACAAGAAGATACTGAACAGGTTTATTCATGATAAAATTATAAACAATACCTATTGCTTATGGACACAAATATTGAAACAATTCTTAAAAATACGTTTAACGTAACCGATTGGACCATTAAAAAACCATCCCATGGTCTGACTAAAGAGACATATATTGCCCAAAGCAGCCAGTTAACTGTTTTTTTCAAATTTGATATTAATATCCCACCCTTACAACGAGTATCCAACTTGGGATTAGCGCCAAAACTTTTATCAAGCGGCACTCATAACGGCAGAACATACATTATTCAGGAATTCGTAAAAGGTATTTACCCTGATCGTATATGGATCAATAATAATCTTGAAAAATTAGCGGAATTTATAAAAACTTATCATACAGATAAAGAGCTGTTTGAAATACTGAAAAATAATTCAGCTCTTGATTACCAACAAAACACAGAAGAAAGCATGAGATTTGTCACAAAACAGCTGGAGACGGTTAAGGAAAAAATCATGATAAAAGATGAGGTAAGACAAGGAATTGAAAAATTAATTAAAGAATCGAGAACCCTTAATCCGGTTGATTTAACTCCAACTTGCGGGTAACGGATTACAAACCTTTTTCCGGTGTTTGTTATTCCTTCAAAAGGAATAAGTTGTTTTATCATAAAAGTTAATAACTTATTATATATTTTTTGCTTTTTGCAAAATTTCTTTGATAACCGATTCTTTAGTTTTCATATAAACTTGTTTTATTTAAAGTAAATTTAATAAATTCAAGAACCTTATCAAGCTTGTTAAATCCCTCCCCAATTTTCCATAATAAAGCATCATCGATTAACTTCTGAAGCTTCTCATCAACAACCATTTTTGCATATTTAGCCGCTTTCGACTTTGAGACAACTTTTCCGGAATTTATTGTATAAAGAACACGACACATGGTTAAAACAGCATAGACCTGATAATCATCTTTAATTAAACGCGAATGATCGGTCAGTTGCGGTTTCCACCAATTGTTTAAAACCCTTATGGCAGCTTTCTTTAATTCATCCGAAGAAACCGGCTTCATGAAAGATTTTGGCGGTAGACCTTTAACAATAATTCCATGCTCGTAAAGCATATGATTTTCTATGACGCCAAAACCGTTTGTCGTAAACGTTCCGCCGTCGTTAAAGCAAGGGAAAAATGCTTTATCTTCAATGTAGTTTTCCAAAAAATTTAATGGAATATAAATAGAACCATATCTTTGGGAATAAAGAATACCGCTATTGTAGATTTTATTATGCATCAACTTGATTTCCTCCAACAGTTTTCCTGATAGTAATTCTTTAGTGGTTACTACCAAATCAATATCGCTTCTGTCCGGTTGAAAATCATCCATGGCTAAAGAACCATTGATATACATTCCCAAGAATTGATCTTTAAAAATTTCTTCCAATTCATTTAAAAGTGTTTCTATCAATTTAACAACTTGTTGAGGCAAATCTTTTCTGTAAGAATGTAAAGTAACAGGCATAAAATTATTATAATATATTCGCACAACGATGCTCTAAGCTCTTGTAATTTATTGATTAACAAATTATTATTAAACTATGCTAACCAAAACAGACATGAATAAATTGGAGGAAAAGTTTGTTACGAAAAATGAATTTCATTCGGCAATTGATGGCTTAATGGAACTCATGAAATCATATTTTGATAATTTAGAAGAAAAATTTGAAAAATCGCATGACAATTTAAGCAATAAAATAGATAAATTAGTAGATGCGGTAGATTGTATAAGAAGTGATAATCAGCAAATAAGATATCGTTTGGAAGATCATGAAAACCGCATAGATGATCTTGAGAATAAATCATCAGTCGCTTCTTAATTTAATTCGATAAATCTCCTTTGACGACGCGGGGATCCGGTGTTATTATTAGAGATAGTTATGCCACTCCGTCAGGTACAGTATTGTGCCTGACTACGTTGGGCATGAACGATGCCAACATGAAAAAAATTCTTGACAAAACGACAAAGCTTATTTTTACCCAACAGGGAGGCATGTTTTCCTCAGCGTTGATCCTGTCTCTCATGATCGTCGTTTCCAGACTGTTTGGTTTCTTACGTTATCGTACGCTTGCCGGCTATTTCAATAAAAGCCAGCTCGATATTTTTTTTGCTTCGTTCCGTTTGCCTGATCTTGTATTCGAAATATTGATTACCGGCGCCTTCACCGCCTCTTTTATCCCCATTTTTATCCGTTACCAGAAAAATAAAAACGAACTGGAAGAAAATATTTCTACGATTTTCAATATCATCATTCTTTGTCTTATCGTTTTTATAATCATCAGTCTTTTCCTTATGGATTACATCGTTCCGCTCATTACGCCCGGCTTTTCCCAGGATAAAATAAGCCAAACGGTTTTCTATTCGAAAATCCTGCTCGCCGGCCAATTACCTTTTTTGATTTTCGGTAATTTCCTGACAGGCATCGCCCAGGCGCAAAGGATCTTCTTTGTAAGCGCCCTGGCGCCCGTTCTTTACAATCTGATGGTTATTGTCGCCACCTTCTTTTTTGCCGACCGGTTTGGATTGGCGGCACCGGTTTGGGGTGTCGTTGTCGGGGCCGTGATATTTTTCCTTATTCAGATACCGGTTTATATTAAGCAAAATTTCCGTTATCTGTTTGTTCTTAAATTGACAAAAGGCGTTAAAGAATTTTTCCATATGGTTTTACCGAGGATTTTTACCGTAATTTCTTCCCAAATCGACGCCACGGTCGACCTGACACTTGCCAGTCTGATCGGTGCCGGCTCGTACACGGTATTTTATCTGGCCCAACACTTGCAGCTTTTGCCCGTTTCCGTCATTGGCGTCGCTTTTGGTCAGGCCTCGCTTCCCTATCTGTCCGAACTGTTCGAAGAATCGAAAATCGATGAGTTGAAAAAAGTTATCGTGGATTCGATTCTCAATTTATTTTTTTTGACCATTCCGATTGCCTGCTTTTTTATTTTTGCCCGAACTCCGGTTGTCAGACTTTTTTTCGGCGGAGAAAAATACGATTGGGACGCAACCGTTAAAACCGCCGTAACTTTATCTGCTTTTGCGCTTGCCTTGCCTTTCCACTCAATCTATTATTTTCTGACACGCTGTTTTTATGCGCTGCTTGACAGCCGAACGCCTTTCCTTGCCAGTGTCGTATCAGTACTCATCAATACCATATTGAGCGTCGTTTTCATCATTTACCTAAAATTGCCGGTTTGGTTCCTGGCTATTTCTTTTTCCTTATCGATGATTTTGAATGTGTTGATTTTATTTTTTATTCTCAATAAAAAAACCGGCGGCCTGAACTTCCGTTTCATCGTCGCGGAAACAACCAAAATTCTGGCCGCAGTCTTTATCGCATCCGGCCTAACCTATGTGCTTCTCAAAATTCTTGATTTGCTTATTTTCGATACCAGCAGAACCATCAATGTTTTTTTCCTCATTTTGGTCGGCGTCATCCTTTACCTTTCCTTATATTTGTTCCTTGCCTGGATCTTCGACATAAAAGAAATTTATCTAATAAGCCGGCTTCTTATGAAATTCAAAGATTATCAAAAGAAATTGCTGGAAATTTATTCCGCCTATGAATAAACACAATCAAACCAAATCACGACAGGCAGTTGACGCGATCAAAAGGAAACTTTTGGGCAAGAAACTGACCTATCAGGAAATTTATACTTTGATGGACGAAATATCCCACCAAAGACTGAGTGACGTTTTAACCACTTATTTTGTCGCCGCTTCTTTCAAAGAGGGCTTCGGCGCCAACGAACTGTATCATTTGACCAAAGCGATGGTAGAAACGGGTACGAAATTAAGTTTCAAAGGAATCGTTGCCGATAAACATTCGACCGGCGGGGTTGCCGGA
>Ga0172369_10004702_pt1 | contig 17173 bp, 14 predicted proteins | sample LakKiv25m_FD_114539 | JGI IMG/M metagenome (GOLD analysis project Ga0172369, IMG submission 114539) | Freshwater microbial communities from Kabuno Bay, South-Kivu, Congo - kab_022012_11.25m | ecosystem: Environmental > Aquatic > Freshwater > Lake | place: Democratic Republic of the Congo...
CGGGCGGTCGGCTCGCGCGGCGAGGTCGCGGTCACGAACGGGCCCCACGAGCTGCCGTCGGTGCTGAAGGCTGCGCGGGCGTCCGGCGTCGACACGATCGCGATCTGCGGCGGAGACGGCAGCAATACGGCAGCGCTCACGGCCATGGCATCGGTCTGGCGCGACGCGCCCTGGCCGCGCATCGCCCTGCTCCAGGGCGGAACCGTCAACACGGCCTCCGGTTCCCTGCACCTGGGCGGGCGCCCGCCGGAGCGTCTGACGCGGCTGCTGGACGCGCCCGAACCTCTCGTGCTCAAACGGCCGCTGCTCGACGTGAACGGGCGCCTGGGTTTCATCTTCGGCACGGCCATGCCCTGCCGCGTCCTCGACGCCTACTACTCGGGACCGCTCGGGCCCGTCGGGTGCGTGCTGACGGCGACGCGCATCCTCGCGAGCGTCGCCGTGCGGGGTCCGTTCGCACGGCGTCTGTTCGCCGCCGAGCCCATCCGTCTCGAAGTGGACGGGGCGCAGCACCCGATCGACCGCACGCTGGCCCTTGTGGCCGCCACCGTGCCCGTCGTGGCCGTGGGCATGCGCGCGACGCGCCGGGCCGCGGAAGACGGGGGGTTCCACCTCGTCGCGATCCAGCGCCCGCCGTGGCGCAACCTGCACGAGGCCCCGGCGCTGTGGCTCGGCCTGCCGGCACCGAATCTGCTGGGCGTGGACGTGCTGGCGCGCCGCGCGCGCCTGCAAATGCCGCCAGCCGCGCGCTACACGCTCGACGGCGATATATTCGATGGATCGGATCTGGAGCTTCGCTCGACGCGCCCCGTCGACATCGTCGCTCCGCCGCCGGACTGATTCGACTGCGGATTGCGGTCCGCGCCGCGCGGTGAGAGATTGCGCCCCTTGCGCGACCCGGGAGGCGCCGATGGCCGATCGTCTCATGAGGCTCGAAAACGAGGCGGATTCGCGCTTCGCCTGCCGCCTCGCGGGGCGCGCGGTCGAGGACCCGAACCTGCGCGGCCATGCCTTCGTCGAGACCGACGCGCCTGACGCCGGGACGGATCGCCTTCTGCGCGGGGCTCTCGCGCGCACCCGCGTCCTCGTGCCGGGAGGGACGCAAGGGCTTCTGCTGTGCGGAGATCTGTTCTCGCTCTTCTGCGCCGGGCGCGAGCTGGAGGCCCTCGACTCCGCTCCGGCGCGCGATCTCGGGCGCCGCGTGCGCACCGCGGCCGCGGCGCTCGACGACGGCCCGGCGCCCCTGCGGCTGGGCACACGCACCTTCGAAGGCGGGCGTCCCGTCGTGCTGGGCATCGTCAACGTGACGCCCGATTCCTTCAGCGACGGCGGGCAGTTCCGGACCTCTGCGGCGGCCGCGCAACACGGCCTGGCGCTGCTTGCCGCGGGCGCCGACGCGCTCGACGTCGGCGGCGAGTCCACGCGCCCCCGGGGCCGCACGTACGGGGAAGGTGCCCGCACCGTGTCGGTGCAGGAGGAAATCGATCGCGTGGCGCCCGTGCTCGAGGCCCTGCGCGCCCGAATCGACGCGCCGCTCTCGGTGGACACTCGCAAGAGCGAGGTGGCGCGCGCGGCGCTCCGCATCGGCGTCGAACTGGTCAACGACGTCACGGGTCTGCTGCACGACCCTGCCCTGGGCGTCGAGGTGGCGCGCACGGACGCCGCGCTGTGCCTCATGCACGTTCCGGCCGACATCGAACAGCTCCCGCACGAGCAGCCGAGCGAAGACGTCGTGGGCGACGTGCTCGCGGGGTTGCGTGCCGCGGTCGCGCGCGCGTCGGCGGCGGGAGTGCAGCCGTCTCGACTCGTGCTCGATCCCGGGCTCGGTTTCGGAAAGACGCCGTCCGGCAACTTCCTGCTGCTGCGCCACCTGGAATGCGTCGCCGCGCTCGGCTTCCCGGTGATGGTCGGCGCCAGCCGCAAGTCGTCGTTCGCGCGCGCGGCCTCCGGCGACGACGCGGCTCCGCTGCCGATGGCCGAGCGCCTGCCCGCCAGCCTGGCCGCCGCGGTAGCCGCATATCGGCAAGGGGCGCGCGTGCTGCGGGTCCATGACGTCGCGGAGACCGTGCGGGCGCTGCGTGTCGCCCGGGCGGTCCGCGACTCGACCTGATCCGCGGCGAAAGCGCTGCAATAGCACTGTCTCGCTGTTGCCTGGCGCACGGGACTTGGCAAGCGTGCGCGGCGGGCGGTATTGTCGCCGTGCCGTGGAGCCCCGCCTGCCACAGCCGCCTCGCCGCATGCCTTCCGGGCCGCCCCTGCCGGACGCGCCCCGCGTGCTCGTGCGCTGCGATCACCCGCGCGGCGCTTGGGCCGCAAGGGTGCTGCGGCAGAAGGCGCGCGAGTTCCTGCCCCGGCTCGGGCGTTCGGCGGAGTTGTCGGTCCTCGTCACGACCGACCGCGCCGTGCGCTCGCTCAACCGGCGCTGGCGCCGAGTCGATCGACCCACGGACGTGCTCTCTTTCGCACAGGACGCGCGCGGCGCCATGCTCGGCGATGTCGTCGTCTCGCTCGACACGGCACGGCGCCAGGCGACCGAGCTGGCGCTTCCGCTATCCGACGAGCTGGCGCGCCTGCTGGCGCACGGCCTCCTGCACCTTCTGGGGCACGACCACCACCGGCCCGCCGAGGCGCAGCGCATGGCGCGCGCCGAGGAGGGGCTTCTGGGAGGGGCGGGGCTCGTTCGGGCGAGTCCCGCGACCCGACACCGCGCGCGCGGCGCGCGAAAGGACGCCACGCACGGCCGCGTTGGCGCACCGGAGGTAGCACGATGACGCAGCGAGTGGACGTCGACCTGGAATCCGAGAAGGTTTTCTTCGACGGCGCTTGGGCCGGGCGGGCCGAGCTGTCGGGGCGCATTTCGCAGATGATGGCCTCCGGCGACTTCAAGATCGGGCGGCTGGCGTCCGCGCTCGAGGCGCTGGACCTGGCGGTGGCGACCGCCCGCGTCGTGCAGTTCAAGCTCAGCGCCGAGAACTACGCCAAGCTCGAGGCCGCCGGGCAGAAGCTCGGCAAGAACGCGGCGGAGTTCGCGCGCGATCTGCTCGTGCAGGTGCTCGGCACCGCTGCCGCCATGCCGGCGCCCGCGCAGGCGCCCATGATGGCGCCCCCGGCGATGTCGACGCCCGTCATCGCGGGCGGGCCGGCCACGATCCCGATGATGTCCACGCCCGACGTGACGCCCGAGGAGGCCGCCGGCGCGCTGACCATGAAGCCCAAGGTCCGCGACCCGATGGCGGGTCCGACGACCTCGCCGGGCATGGCGCCCGTCGCTGCCGCTCCGGGGCAGCCGCAGCCCAACGTCGTGGTGGATCTGGGAAACCCCGAGGATCCCGGGCGCCCCAAGCCCGGCGACCGTCGCTGGTTCAACCGCTGAGTCGCCAAGGACCGCTCGTCCCGAGCGAGGGATGCACGGCCTTTTGCGCCCCGAGTCGAAGGACCGTGCGCGCAACGTGGCGCGGGGCCGTGCTTCCTGATATTGCGGTGCATCATGAGCGGCGAGAACCTGCCCGAACTGAGCGAACTCCGCACGCGACTCCAGTCCCTCCGGGGGCTGCTTTGACGTCGATCGCAACCTGAAGCGCATCGCGGAGATCGACGCGATCGCGTCCGAGCCCGGCTTCTGGAACGACCAGACGAAGGCGCAGGCCCTGCTTCGCGAGAAGGCCAGGCTCGAACAGGGCGTCGCATCCTTCGACCGCCAGGCGCGCGGCCTGGACGACGCTCAGGCGGCGCTCGAACTGGCGGCGGAGGATGCCTCGCTGGCGGTCGAGGCGGCGCAGGCGCAAGCGGCGGTTGCTTCGGGCGTGCGGGCGCTGGAACTCGCGCGGATGCTGGGCGGTCCCAACGACCAGGCCGGGTGCGTGCTGGAGTTCAACGCGGGCGCGGGCGGCGTCGACGCCATGGACTGGGCCGAGATGCTGCACCGCATGTACGTGCGCTACTGCGAGCGGCGCGGCTGGCCGGTGGACGAAGGCGACTGGCAGCCCGGAGAACAGGCCGGCGTGAAGAGCGCTTCGCTCGTCGTGAGAGGCGAAAGCGCTTACGGTTACCTGAAGGGAGAGGCGGGCGTGCACCGCCTCGTGCGCATCTCCCCGTTCGACGCGAACGCGCGGCGGCAGACCTCGTTCGCGAGCGTCTTCGTGTACGCCGACGTCGCGGACGACGTCCAGGTGGACATCAAGGAGAGCGACGTCCGCACCGACATATACCGATCCAGCGGGGCTGGAGGGCAGAAGGTCAACAAGACTTCCAGCGCCGTGCGGCTCACGCACATCCCGACGGGCATCGTCGTGGCCATCCAGAACGAGCGCAGCCAGCACAAGAACCGCGACGTCGCGTGGAAGATCCTGCGCGCGCGCCTGTACGAGCTCGAAAAGCGCCGCAAGGACGCTGCGCGCGACAAGGTCGAGGCGGCGAAGATGGACATCTCGTTCGGGTCGCAGATCCGCAACTACGTCGTCTACCCGTTCAAGCTCGTGAAGGATCTGCGCACCGGCGTCGAGACGTCGAACGCCCAAGGAGTGCTCGACGGCGATCTGGACGCGTTCATCGAGCCGTATCTGCTGGGCGTCCGGCGCAAGGACCGGCCGGTCGGCGACGACCTCTAGGGCGCTGCTCCGCGCCGACGCCTGCAGGTCGGGAGGAAGGCTGCGGCAGGCAGGATGGGCGTGCCCGTCGTGCGCCGCCGCAGCAGCGTCGATTCGGGCACTGCCATGACGCGGCGCGTCGCTCCTGGTGAGCCTGCCGAACCACGGGATAACGATCCGGCCACGGAGATCGGTCCGGGCGGACGAATCGCCCGGCCGGGGCGCATTTGCCTGGCGGCGGACGGAATGGGCTCCCGGTCACATGCCGCCCACGCGAATGGTCTTGCCGCGCGAGCGGGCCTTGCGGTGGACGGTTCGCGATTCCATGCCCGCGCGCCCGCGGCGCCCGGCGCCGGCTTGGTGTATGGTGGACGCCGGGTGGAGGAACCATGGCCGCACCCGGACGCAGGGGCGCACCGCGCGGGTTCTCGCTCATCGAGTTCGCCGTCGTGGCCGCCATCGGCACCATCGTCGCCGGCCTCACGTTCGCGGCGCTCGGGGGCCTGAAGACCGCCGCGAGGTACTCGACCGCCGCCGCCGAAATGGTCGTCGGCCTGCGCCAGGCGCGCGCAGAAGCCATCGGCCGCGGCAACAACGTCGCCTTCGTCGTCGACACCGTCGGCGGCCGCTGGTGGATGGTCGAGGACGTCTTCACCGACTTCAGCCTCGACGTCTTCGACCCCGCCAACCCCGCCCCCGCCCCCGACCACCTGCTCGACTCCGGCGTGCTGCCCGACGGCTCCTCGTTCGGCCCGCCCGGCGGCTACGGCACCGCGCTGCCCCGGCCGTTCTCGTGGGTGCCCGTCTCCACCGCCATGGGCGCCAGCTTCCCGTACTGCAGCTTCTGCCGCACCTCGGGCACCAACACCGGCTTCGGCGCCGTCGTCTTCCAGCCCGGCGCCGGCACCATCTTCACCGCCGGACCCGCGACCCTAGGCCAGCAACTCAGCGTCGCCACCGACATCCAAGGCCCGCCCATCCACGTGACCACCATCGCCATCGCGACGCGCACCAGCACGATCCAGTGGTTCGAGACGTGGCAACCATGACCCGCCGCCCCCACGCCGGCGAGCGCGGCACCTCGCTCGTCGAGCTGATGATCGCCATCGGCATCGCCATCCTGGCCGGCTCGCTCACCACCATGGTCTTCGTGACCCAGCACCGCGCGCTGCAGTCCGCGGACGTCGTGCGCCAGGCCAACGAGGCCGCCCGCGACGCCACGCTGGAGCTGGAAACCGCGCTGCGCCGCGCCGGCTGGGGCGTCGACCCGCGCTACGTGCTGGACACGCGCTTCTACGGCTGCCCGTCCAGCCCCGGTTCGTGCCGCGACGGCCGCACCGGACCCGACGAAATGGTCTTCGTCGCGCGCAGCCCCTACTACCAGTGGAACGACTTCAACCAGAACGGCTGCACCACCGCCGGCGGCTGCTTCTCGGGCAACTCCTGGCCGCTGGAAAGCCGCGACGCAACCAACGGCCGCACCGTCACGATCACCCTGCGCGCCGGCGAGTTCCTCCACAAGGGGCGCGTCATCCAAGTCGTCTGCACGCTGGGCCAGAACGCCACCCTGGCGACCGTCGCCACGGCCGTGGGCGGCCCCGGCCAGCAGACCGTGCAACTCATGGACCCCGTCCCGCTCAACCCCTATCGGGAGAATAGCTTCTCGAACTCCTGCTTCGGCCAGACGGGGGCGGGCGTGTTCCTCGTGGACCGGTACCACTACCAGGTCATCGACTTCTCCGGCACGCCGTGGCTGATGCTGGACACGGGGCTCGACTCGGACACGGACGGCAACCTGCCGGAGAATCTGGGCGATCTGGACGACCTCATCCCGGTGGCGCCCGGCATCGAGGACGTGCAGATCGCCTACTCGCTCACGCCCACGGGGCTGTACACGGCGCCCGACTCGGACCAGGACTGGATCGTCGGCAACGACGCGTCCAGCGGCACGAACGAGGAACTGAACCCGACGCTCGCCGCGCCCCTCTACGGCACCTCGCGCACCGACGCGTCGCGCTTCAATCTCCACCCCGCCAACGCGCGCCTGGTGCGCGTGACCCTCTCGGTGCGTTCGGTACGCCACGACCCCGGCCACACGGCCGACTTCGCCAACGACCCGCCCATCGTGGCCGAGAACCGCTCGACCTCCAGCCCTCCGGCCGGGATCAACTACCGCCGCATCCGCGCGTTCTCGACCGTTGGCCTGCGAAACATGGACGGCAAGGCGTCGTTCATGTTCTGACCCGTTTCCGGCCGCAGCGTCTACCGCCAAGACGCCAAGAGCGCCAAGTTCGCCAAGACGACCAAGGGTTTTCAACGGACGCCCGGACCCGGTCGGGCTCGCTCGGCCGGGCGATGGTCCGGTACCCCGCTCGTCGAACCCGTTGTCCTTCGCGTTCCTTGGCGTTCCTGGCGTCTTGGCGGTTGATGGTGATCTTTCTCGGGGAGTGCGGGCATGTCGCAGACCGGCATCGGGGCCGAGCCCGGGTTCGAGGGCTTCGTCGAAGGGACCGCGGAAGGCATCGCATGGCCGCGCGGCGGGCGGCGGCGCGGCGGCGGGCGGGAACTGGCCCTGCGCACGCCGGGCGGCCGGGTCCGCGTCCGCTACGTCGACGTGCCCGACTCCGACGCGGCGGTCGTGCTGCTGGGCGGCATCGGCGGCGGCTTCGACAGCCCCGGGGCGGATCTGTACGGACGCCTGATGCACGAGCTGCCGCGCCGGCGCCTCGGCGTCGCGCGCGTGCGCTTTCGCGACCCGGCCGATCTCGACGGCTCGACCGACGACATGCTGGCGGCGCTGGGCTTCCTGGAACAGCTCGGCATCGCGCGCGCGGCGGTCGCAGGTCACTCGCTGGGCGCCGCCGTCGCCCTGCGGGCCGCCGCACGCTCGCGGACCGTGGCTGCCGTGGCGATGCTCTCGGCGCAGACGTTCGGCACCGAGGACGTCGCGCGTCTGCACGGCCGGCCGCTGCTCGTCGTCCACGGCACGCACGACGCCGTGCTCCCCGCGGCCGGGTCCGTGGACCTGTGGGACCGTGCCGCCGAGCCGCGGGAGCTGCACCTGCTCGCCGGCGCGGGACACGCGCTCGCCGAGGCCGATGGCGCGGTTCACGATCTTCTCCTGCGATGGCTCGACCGCTGGATGTCGCCCGGGCGCGGACCGGGCTGACGCGGCCTCGGCGGGTCGGACGGGCAGCTCCGCCCCCTTGACCCGCGCGGGCCTGCCTTTCCGAAAGCCGGAAGTCGAAAGCCGAAAGCCGGAATTGACGCTCGCCCCGGCGGGGCGGCACGATGCGCCCGCGGCGGGGGAGAACGGACGGGCATGAATCCCGGAGGCGACCACGGCAGGACGGCGGCGAACCGGGCGCCCGCCGCCGTCCTGGGCGCGCTGTCGCCGCGCGAGGTCGGTGCGCGGGTGGGCGACGCCGTCTCGCCCGTGCGCCTGCCCGTCACCGTGTTCGCGCTGCTGGGCGCCGCGCTCGTGCTGGACCTGGCCGGAGGCGGGCGGGCGCTGACCGGAGGGGCCGCGACCCTGCTCCAACTCGCCGCCACGGCGGGGCTCCTCTGGGACGCGCGACGCCGCCGCGTCGGCTACGACGAGGGCGGCGTGCGCGCCGTGGCCGCCGGCGCCGCCGCGCTGGCCGTGCTGTCGCTGTTCGCCTTCTCGCGCCTGGCGGTGTTCGCCGGCCATCTGGCGGGGGCGCTCGACCCGCGCGACGCCGCGCATGCCATGCGCGAATACGCCGGAGTGCTGTTCCTGGCCGGAATCGCGGCACTCGCCGTGCGTGGGCGGGCCGCCGCCGGATTCCTCGCGCGCCTGCACCTGCGCCCGCTGCAGACGCTGTGCTTCTCGTTCGGAGCCGCGGCGGTCGCGGGGGCGCTGCTGCTCGCACTGCCCTTCAGCGTGTACGACACCGGGCGCATTTCGCTGCTGGATGCGCTGTTCACGGCCACCTCGGCCGTGTGCGTCACGGGCCTGAGCGTGGTCGACATCGCCGTCGAGTACACGTGGTTCGGCCAGGCCGTCGTGCTCGTGCTGATGCAGGCGGGCGGCCTCGGCATGATGTCGCTGTACGCGGCGGCCGCCGCCTGGCAGGGCGACCTGAGCGCCCGGCGCGAGCGCGAGCTGGCGACCGCAAGCGGCATCGAGCTTCGCGGGGAGCTGCGCGCGAGCCTGCGCTTCATCTTCGCCTCGACGTTCGCCATCGAGGGCTTCGGCGCGTTCCTGCTCTACCCGGTCTTCTCCGCCACGCGGCCCGACACGGCGCTGTGGGACGCGGTGTTCCACGCCGTCTCGGCCTTCTGCAACGCCGGGTTCTCGACGGTGCCCGGAGGGCTGGGCGACTACCGCCGCGTCACGTGGCTGCTGGGCGTGATGGGGCTGCTTGTGGTGCTGGGCGGGCTGGGCTACCCGGTGCTCGCCGACATGGGGACGGCGGTGCGGCGGCGCACGCGCCCGCGCTCCACTCACCTGCGGCTCGTGCTCGCGACGAGCGCGGTGCTGCTGGCGGCCGGCACCCTGGGGCTGCTCGTGCTGGAGTGGAACCGGTCGCTGCAGGCGCTGGGATTCGCCGACCGGCTCGCGAACGCGTCCTTCCTGTCGGCCAGCGCGCGCACCGGGGGCTTCGATCTGCGGGTTCTGGACAAGGCGGGGCCGGCCGGCGCCGTGCTGCTCATGGGCCTGATGCTAGTTGGCGCCAGCCCGGCCTCCACCGGCGGCGGCGTCAAAACCACGACGCTCGCGGTGCTGGCGCTGACGCTGCGGGCCGTGGTGCGGCGCGAGAAAGAGGTGCGCATGTTCGGCCGCGAGGTGCCGGCCGAGGACGTGCTGCGCGCCAGCGCCATCGCCGCCTCGGCCGCCGCCGTGCTGGGACTCGGGATCGTGGCGCTGCTCGCGCTGGAGCCCCTGCCGCCCTTCGCGCTGGTGTTCGAGGCGGTGTCCGCGCTGACGACCACCGGGCTGAGCCTCGGGATCACTCCGCAGCTCGGAACGGCGGGCCGCCTCGTGGTGACGGTGCTCATGTTCGTGGGCCGGCTGGGACCGCTGACTCTGCTGACGGCGTTCCTGGTGCGGCGGCGCGGGGGTGCCATCCGCTACCCGCGCGAGTCCGTGATGTTCGGGTAGGAGGAGCCGATGCAGCGCATCGTGGTGGTGGGGCTGGGCAGGCTGGGACGGGCGGTGGCCGAGGCGCTCACGGCCGCGGGCGCCGACGTGCTCGCGGTGGACGAGCGGCTGGACGAGGTGGAGCGCGCCCGCGACGCGGTGGCGGCCGCGGTGCAGGCCGACGCCTCCGACCCGCAGGCGATGGAGGCCGCCGGGGCGCGCGGAGCGGCGGCCGCGGTGGTGGCCATCGGCGAGGACTTCGAGGCCTCGGTGCTCGCCACCAGCGTGCTGCGCGAGCTGGGTGTGCCGCGCGTCGTGGCCCGCGCCGGCAGCGCGCGCGAGGAACGCATCCTGAAACTCGTGGGCGCCACCGAGACACTGTCGGTCGAGCGCGAGGTGGGCGGACAGCTCGCGAAGCGGCTCGTCGAGGCGATGCCGCCGGAGTGAGCCGGGAACAACGGGAGCGGGATGAACGATGAAGGCTCGTCGTTCATCCTCTGTGGGCGTTCCGGTTCGCACAGATTCCGCGAGCGCAGCGGCAGAAGGAAAGTGCGGCCGACGCGACCTGAACGATCCGGACAGCCCCTTCATCCTTCATCCTTCATCCTTGGTCCTGATGCGCACCGTCAGCACCCGGCGCGGCGACGCCTCCAGCACCTCCAGGACCGTGCCGCCGGGAATCGTCACGCAGGCGCCGCGCCCCGGAATCGCCCCCGTCAGCGCGATGCACAGCCCGGCCACCGTCGTCCACGCCGGCGACTCCGGGAGCGCCAGAGCGTGCTCCCGGTTGAGCTCGCGCACGAGCGCGCCGCCGCCCACACGCAGCGACCCGTCGGGCTCGCGGCGCACCGGCGACTCCGCCGCCGCGTGCTCGCTGAACATCTCTCCGACCAGTTCCTCGAGCAGGTCCTCCAGCGTCACCAGCCCCTTGAGGCCGCCGCTCTCGTCCACGACCATCGCGAGCGGCTGGCGGCGCGCGCGCATCCCGTGCAGCAGGTCGACCGCGCGCATCCCCGAGTGTACGAACCACGCCGGCCGCAGCAGATCCTCCAGCACCACGAGCCCGCCCTGCCACGCCACCGCCAGCAGATCGCGCGTCACGACGTAGCCCACCACGTTGTCGAGCGTGCCGTCGTACACGGGAAGGCGGTCGTGGCGCTCCTCCAGGACGACGCTGCGGATCTCGTCCTCGCCCGCCCGGCGCGCCAGCGCGTGGATGGCTCCGCGCGGCACCATCACGTCCACCGCGCGGAGCTGGCCGAAGTCCAGGGCGCGCGTCGCGATCTCCCCCGCACGGGCGTCGATGTCCCCCGCCTGCGCCGTGTCGCGCACGAGCTGGCGAAGCTCGTCGGGCGAGAGCCGCGCCTCGGTGAAGGAAGTGCGGTCGCCGAACGCGCGCAACACGAGGTTCGAGCTGGCCGTGAGAAACCAGACGAGCGGACGCGCCGCCTGCGCCAGCACGAGCAGCGGCCGGCCCGCCCGCAGCGCGAAGCGCTCCGCCGATCGCAGCGCCAGCGACTTGGGCACAAGCTCCCCGAGCACCAGCGACAGGTACGAAACCGCCGCCACGACGAGGGTCACGGCGACCGCCTCGGCGTGCGGCGCGAGCAGGGGCACGTTCGCCAGGGCCCCCTCCAGCCGCAGCGCAAGCGACGCGCCACCGAACGCCGCCGCCGTCGTGCCGACCACGGTGATGCCGATCTGCACGGTCGCCAGGAAGCGCTCCGGCGACGCGCGCAGGGTCTCCACGGCGTGCGCGGCGCGGCTGCCGGCGGCCGCCAGCTCGCGCAGCCGGGTGCGGCGCACGGAGACGATCGCGATCTCCGCGCCGGCGAACAGTCCGTTGGCGAGCACTAGGGCTAGGATGACGAGCGCCTCGAAGGTCATGGAATGCCCACCGGCGCCGCCCGGCGCGCCGAGGTGGGACTGTAACGGGCGGGTGGGCGGGCATCACTCCGCGAGGCCCGTCGCGGGCGGCCGGCCGCCCTCCCCCCGGCCCCTCGCCACACGGGCCGCGATGCGCAACGCTCGATCCTGCGTTCTTGCGGCCCGGCGGAAGGGGGAGAAGTGCTCGCGAAATCCGACGCTTGACGTCGAATCCAGGCGCGGCAGCCCTCCCCTCTCCACCGGGCCGCTGTGCGATCGAAAGGGGCAGTGCGGTTGTGGCCCGTGTGGAGAGGGGTCAGGGCCGCCCGCGCGTCCCGGACATCGGCCTGGCGCGAGCGGCACCCGACCGAGGTGGGAGAGGGGAGGCGAATCCGTCAGCGCTCGCGTCTGCGCGCAGCGGCCAGAACCGTTCCCGCACGCGTCGAGCCGGCCGACCGCGGCAGCGGCTTTCCGAGCGCGAGCACGTCGCCCACGGACGCGCTCAACCGCGACTCCGCCTCGAGCCCGGCGAGCCCTCCGTGCGCCCGGATCGGCACCCGCAGCGCCACGGGGCGGCCCAGCCGCGCGATGCGTACCGTCTCGCCCCCCTCCACGCGGCGCAGGTGCTCGCTGGCGTTCTGGCGCAGCTCGCGAAGCCCGACGAGGCTCATGTGCCGCAGGTAGCACCTGGACCGGATGCGGGCAAAGCCGGCCCCCTGTGCCGCGGACCGGGATGCCCGGACGGTTGCGCGCAGAACGGCCGCGGAGCTCCGTTCAGGCGTCCGGCGGCAGTTCCCGCTCGGCGATGCGCAGGAACTCGCGCAGCGGCGCCGTCTGCGACAGGGCCGCGTACACGGTGTCCAGGTCCAGCGAGGTGTAGACGCGCACGAGCACGTTGCGCAGGCCGGCCCAGTCCCCGAGCTGCACGGCGAGCGCGGGCGGCAGCACTCCGGCACGCGCCAGGACCAGGAAGACCTCCCGGTACGTCTGCGGGACTCCGAGCCCCCGCTCCGTCACCATCGCCACCGCGAGGTCGATGCAGCACTGGGCCGCCAGCTCCAGCGCGCCGCGCACCTTCAGCCAGGTCTCCAGATCCGTGTCGAGCTTCTCGCGCGCCACCTCGCGCGCGTAGCGGTCGACGAGGTCGAGGATTCCGGCGAGCAGCCTGCGGCGGTTTTCGCTCACGGGTGGCGCCTCGCGCGCTCGGCCGCCAGGAGCCGCTCCCGGACCGGGCGGAAATCCAGCCATCGCACGATCGCCCGGCGCTCGAAGCGCAGGCGCGCCGCCCGGTCGGCCTCGTACAGCAGGCGTCCCGTGCGCAGCACGTCGTTGAGAAACACCGGGTCGGCCCCGCCCAGCAGCCGCACGTCGAAGGGCACCGCGCGCACGCCGGTCGCTTCGGCGAGCTCGTCCGCGATGCGCAGGGGCTCGCCCCACGGCGGAACCGGCTGCGCCAGCAGGCCGATGTCCACGTCGCGCGCGGGGCGGGTACACGAGGCCGCCGAGCCGTAGAGCCACGCCGCGCGTACCCAGGGCCGGCGACCCAGCACCCTCGGCGCGCACTCGGCAAGCCGGTCCGGCAGTCCCGCGTCGGGCAGGAGCCAGCGGATTTCGTCGTCGCGGTCCACGTGGGCACGCTAGCGGCCTGTGCGGCGCGCGTCAACGCCGATGCGGTTCCTCGTCGCCCGCGGCAGGCCGCCGCGCGCGGAGTCGTCGCGCATCTGCTGGCGATGCCCGAGTGCGGGGACGACGCCGACTTCGCGCGTCCGCCCGACGTCGGGCGGGGAGATGCGTCGTGGGATTCCTGATCGACACGAACGTCCTCTCGGAGCTGCGCAAACGCGAGCGCGCGAATGCCGCGGTGCTCGATGCGTGTGCGGGCCGCGGCGTCGGCGCGCGCCGCCGGCGGGGCCGCCCGCAGCAGGACGGCGACGAGCGCCGGACCGCGGGGCGGCTGCGGAAAGGAGCGATGCTCGACGCCAGAAGAGCACCGCGGAACGACCGTCAAGCCGCGGGGCCGGGATCGGTGCAAGGCGGGCCAGTCCCGGGACCGGTCCCTGCTCACCCGCAGACCGCCGTTTCCCTCGGAGTGCGGGATCGGGCATTCACGACCCCGTGAGTCGGCTTCCCCGAGATGCGCGCGCCAGCCCGCGCCGCGACATCGTCCCATCCCTGCTGCCCGCCGTTCACCGAAGCACCGGCGAAGGGTTCAACGGTTTTCGGGGGGGCCTGCTGGAATGAGTGGGATGGGCAGTCCGTCCCGCGCGGCGCTGCCTACGAATCGAGCACTGCGATTGCCGCGCGGGGGGACTGGCCGTCCAGTGGACGGCGGCTTGTCCGCCCGTCCGCCTGCAACGGTCGCTCGAGCGATCTTCGGCCGGTCGTCTGCGTCGGACGGGCAGCCCACCGTGCGTCGCGAGGCCCGCACTGCCAACAGGCCAGGTCCGAGGCGCGGCGCACGGCGGGACTGCCCATCCCACCCGCTCGGTCGGGGGCCCCGATTCCGTTAGGCACCCACCGGCGATCTGCCGCTTGCCCGTGCCCGGTCATTCGTGTAGCATTTTGCAACATCGTCCCGCGTGCCGGGCCGGGAGGACGTCGATGACGGGCCGTCCGCTGGTTCTGATCGCAGTCGTCTTCGCTGCGGCGATGCTCGCACCCGCCCGCGCCCAGGTGCCGCACCTGGTCGGCTACCAGGGCCGCCTGCTGCGGGCCGACGGCACGGCCGCCTCCGGCACGGCCTCGGTGACCTTCGCGGTCTACTCGGCGGAATCGGGCGGAACGCCCCTGTGGCAGGAAACGCAGACGCTGGGCCTCTCCGACGGGTACTACGCGACCTTCCTGGGGCTGGTCTCGGTGCCGTCCGACGCGCTCTTCGACGGCTCGCCGCGCTGGCTCGAGGTGCGCGTCGGAAGCGAGACGCTGACGCCGCGCCAGCAAATCGGCTCGGTTTCGCACGCCCTTGCCGCGCAGAGCGTGCGCGGCGGGACCGCCGACGTCGTCTCGCTGAAGATCGGCGGCGCGACCGTCATCGACACCGCGGGGCGTCTGGCGGGCGCCGCGCGCTATTCGGCGGGCCCGGGACTGGCGGTGGACGACGCCGCACAGTCGATATCGCTGCAGATCTGCGATGCCGGCCAGGTGCTGGTGCGCGACGCGACAGCATGGGCCTGCGCGGCGCCCAATCCGGGGACGGTGACCGCGGTGTCGGCGAGCGGGCCGCTGAGCGTGACGGACGGGAGCACGACGCCGCAGATATCGATCAGCCAGGCGGGAAGCACTTCGGCCGGGTTTCTCTCCTCGGCCGACTGGGCCTCGTTCAACGCGAAATACGGGGCGGCGACCCAGTGCGGCGGGGACCTTTCGGGGCCGCTCGCGGCGCCGGTCGTGGCGCGGCTGCAATCGCGTCCGCTGGTCGCGACGGCGCCGGCCGCCGGGCAGGTCATCAAGTGGAACGCGGTGCTTTCCCAATGGGAGCCTTCGGCGGATCTCAATTCCGGCGGGACCGTGACGAACGTGATCGCGGTGGCTCCGCTGACGGCTCAGAATGGGACGACGAACGCCGAGCTGTCCATCGCCCCCGCCAATGCCTCGACGGACGGATATCTGGCGTCCGCGGACTTCGCTCGATTCGAGGCGAAATACGGGGCCGCGACGCAATGCGGCGGGGATCTCGAAGGCAGCCTGTCGAGCCCGGTCGTTGCGAAACTCCAGGGTGTATGGATGGTTACGACGCTTCCGACCGAGGCGCAGGTCCTGCGCTTCGACGGGAGCCGATGGTCGCCGGCATCGCTTGCGATTACGGACGTGGGAGGACTTTCCTCGGGATACGTCGACCTCACGGGCAGTCAGGCAATCGCAGGTGTCAAGACCTTTGCGACGGCGCCGGTGTTGGGCACGCCGCTGGCGGTTTCCAGCGGAGGCAGCGGCACGGCGAGCGCGGCGGCGAACGCGGTATTCGCGGGTCCCGCGGGAGGCTCAGGCGCGCCGGCGTTCCGTGCGCTCGACGCCTCGGACATCCCCGACCTCGACGCCTCGATCATCGTCTCGGGCACGCTGGGGGTGTCGCGCGGCGGCCTGGGCGTCGCGGCGGCGGCGCCGCGTTCCGTCTTCGCGGGTCCCTCGAGCGGATCCGTCGACGGATCGCCCGCTTTCCGTGCGCTTTCCGCCACCGACCTGCCCGACCTGGACGTCGCCAAGCTCGTGTCCGGCACGCTGGGCGTGGCGCGCGGAGGCACCGGGGCTTCGCTGCTCGCGGCCAATCAACTTCTGCTTGGCAACGGCACGGGCACGTTGTCCTCGCTCGGATCGGGCAGCCCGGGCCAGGTCCTCGTCTCGGGCGGGTCGTCGGCGCCCTCCTGGCAGAGCTACGTGAGCAGTCAATGGACGACCGGCAGCGGAAGCATCTCCTTCGGAGGCAACGTCGGCATCGGCACGACGCTTCCCGGCACCCGCCTGGACGTCGTCGGAACGGTCGGCGCGACCGCGTTCCAGGGCGACGGTTCCGCGCTCACGGGCGTCGTCGCTGCGGGCGCGGTGCTGCCTGTGGACAACACGCAGACGAATTCGTGTACTCAGCCGGGTGCACTTCGTTTCACCGGCGACCATTTCCAGGGTTGCGTCGGCGGTGCCTGGCGCAATCTCGACAACGTGCCCCCGGTCGTCAGCACCGTGCTGCCGGCGCTGGGCTCCACGCTCGGCGGGCAGACCGTCACCGTCACCGGCCAGGGCTTCCAGTACGGCGCGACGGTGAACTTCGGCAACAACGCCGCGATGAGCGTCGCCGTCGTGGACGCAGCGCACATCACGGCGGTCACGCCGGCGGCGACCGTCGACGGACTCGTGGAGGTCAAGGTCACGAATCCCGACTTCCTCAACGGAATCCTGCAGAACGCCTACACCTACCGATTCCCCGCCCCGACAGTCGCCTCGGTCGCGCCGGCGGCCATTCCGGCCAACGCGGCGACCGCGGTCGTCATCACGGGCACGTATTTCCGCAGCGGCGCCACCGTGAGCATCGGTGGAACGAGCGTTTCCGCCACCGTGACCTCCGCGACGACCCTCAGCGTCACGGCTCCCTCCAAGGCCGCGGGTTGCTACGACATCGTCGTCGCGAACTCCGACGGCCAGGACGGCACCCTCGCGGGCGCAATGGGATACTGGTCCGCGCCGTCGGCCAACGCCGGTTCGACCTCGGCGGGAACGGGCCTGCGGTATCAGTACACGCCGACGGGCGGCGGAGGCACGATCAAATCCAACTGGACCGGTCAATGCTGGGTCACGGGCTACAAGGTCTCCATCGGCACCAGCTCGGGAGGCACGAACATCCTGAACGCGGCCGACGCCGGGACGGCGACCAGTTACCAGGCTTCCGGGCTCACTTTGACCGGCGCATGGACGGGCACCAACTACTACGTGACGGTCGACTACTACTCGGGCGCGACGAAAGTCGCGAGCGCGGCGTCGAAGGCCCTCGCCATTGCGGAAGCCGCGTCCTGGGACGGTGCCTCGACGTCCGGCCTGCGCAACACGACCGACGCGGGATATTCGGCCGACTTCCCCTCGGGAAGCACCTGGACCGTGTTCTTCGGCAATCACTACTTCGAAACCGTCACAG
>Ga0172369_10004704_pt1 | contig 17172 bp, 8 predicted proteins | sample LakKiv25m_FD_114539 | JGI IMG/M metagenome (GOLD analysis project Ga0172369, IMG submission 114539) | Freshwater microbial communities from Kabuno Bay, South-Kivu, Congo - kab_022012_11.25m | ecosystem: Environmental > Aquatic > Freshwater > Lake | place: Democratic Republic of the Congo...
AAGGAAAAAATATACAAAGCGATGCAACTCAAAAAGGAGAGCAAACAATGAAAGACGTCCGTTCACTCATTCTCAACACCATTTTCTTCGGAGCCTTGTGGGGGCTTTTGGAAGCCAGTCTCGGCTATGCCTTGCATTTCCTGCCGCAGCTCGTTTCCGGCAGCGTCATGTTCCCGCTTGGCGCCATCATCATGTATTGGGCTTATCGGAACACGGGTAAAAAACGCGTAATTCTTTACGTCGCCATGGTGGCGGCATCGATCAAAGCCATCAATTTCTTCATGCCTGGCTTACTGCCAATCAAAACCTACAATCCAATGATTTCGATCATGCTCCAGGCTTTATTGGTGATTGGATTCAGTTACGTTTATGAAGCGAAACAATTCGTTTTCAAACCGATGGCAATATTGTCGGTATCGCTAGGGTGGCGTGCTCTTTTCATCGCCAACATCGTCATCAACAACGCTTTGACGGGTTTCGTTTTCCCGCAATTGGCCAACACGACAACCACTTTGAATTTCATTTTCTTATCCGGTTTGATCGAGGCGTCCTTCTTAATGGCGGCTTACTTATTGAGTTTGTTGGCGAAAAACAGAAACAGCCTCGTGTTCAAACCTAACTGGATTTTGGCCGGTTCCACTTTGGTGGCCGCCATTTCGATGGTCGTCGTGAACATAGTTATCGCCTGATGGTCGATCTATACGAAAAAATAGTCGCTTTCCGAAGGCAAAACGTTGACCTTGTTTTGGTGACAGCAATCGAAAAAACGGGCGAAGGCCCGACGGAAGTCGGCAAGAAGATGCTCGTGACCCCCACCGGGGAAAGTTTTGGCACGATCGGCGGCGGCGCGCTTGAGCGCTACGCCCAGCAAAAGTGCCAGGAACTGATTGCCAAACGCACCCATCTCACCGAGAAATATCTGCTCGACAAAGGCAAGGTGGAACCCGAGGCGAAAACGCTTCCGATGGTATGCGGAGGAACGGTGACGCTTTTTTACGAATTCATCGGCGTCCGCAATTACATTTACATTTTCGGGGGCGGCCACGTCGGCGCGGCTTTGACCAAAGTGTTGGCCCCGCTTAACTTTCACATCACCGTGATCGACGAGCGGAGCGACATCGTCGCCGGGTTCGAAGGCGGCGACGTCAAGGTTCACGCCAAATTCACCGATTACATCGAGCAAAACGGCATCAAAGACAACAGTTTCGTCGTCGTGTGCACGCCGTCGCATCTGCATGACTATCACGTCATCAATAAGATACTGGAATTAAAATTGAAACCGAAATACGTCGGGATGCTCTGCTCGCTTGAAAAGCTGCGCGACTATCTCGACGCGACCTATAAGCAATTCGGGCGCGACATCGACTTATCGTTCTTCTATTCCCCGATCGGGCTTGAGTTGGGCGGAGGTTCCCCCGAGGACATCGCCATCTCCATTGTCGGCGAAATATTGGCCATCCACCATGGCATAAAGGGGCAGCGCCACATGCGCGAAAAACTCGATGGTAAATCTCGTTATTGGAAGATTAATTCCGGCAAGTCGCGGTTTTTGGAAGCCCATTATGCCCGCCACCAGGAAGGCGACGGGTTTGTATCGCGCAAAATCATCGACGCGGATAACATGATCGGGTTCCAGTCGCTCCGCCTTACGACCGGCGAAGCCCTGATGTGGATGATTCACGAACGGTACTATCGTCACGATTTCATCAACCCCGGCCGTATCGGCCCGTATTACTATAATGCCGACCTCTTATTCGAAATCATCAGGGCTTACGAAGAAATGATCGAAAAAAGCGTCACGCCAATCTATCTTGACGAAGTCGGACAAATGGAACTCGACGGGCAAGGATTCGACACGATCATGAAACGGTTAGCCTTTTATGAAGGCGAAAGCTATATCGCCGTAAGACGTCACCTCGTCAATCAAGTCATCGATAAATATGGTTTATCCGACGTGCGTCTTATCGATGTCGAGGAACAATGACATGTTTGATTTAGCCATCATTAACGGAAAAGTATACACCGACCATGGCTGGCGTCTTGTTAACGTCTATATTCAAGACGGTAAATTCGCCGTGATCGGAAACGAAACGCTTCCCGCGAAGGAAATCTATGATGCGAAGGGCTATGAAGTCCTGCCCGGCCTCATCGATCCCCACGTCCATTTCGCCCTTGATCTTGGTTGGATCGTTTCTCGCGATGATTTCGTGTCCGGTTCGATTGCCGCGAGTCACGGAGGTATTACCTCGATCATCGATTTCTTGCCGCCGACCCACAACGCCGCCGAACTCGAGCAGGCGTTCCATGCACGGAAGAAAGAAGCTTCAAGAAGTTACGTCGACTATCACCTCCACGCGACGATCTGCCAACCTGACGGCGACCTGGAAGCTTATGTTTTAAAAATGAAAGAACTCGGCATGCATACCTTGAAACTATTCACGACGTATGCCGACAGCAACCGAAACACGGCCGACAACGATATTATCGAACTGCTGAAATTATCGGAAAAATACCACTTCCTATTGATGGCACACATCGAAGACGATTCATTGATCATCCACGATGACTCGTTTGGACCCCAAGATCTTCCGATAAGCCGTCCTAGCAAAAGCGAGACGGACGAAGCGACGAAGCTGGCTGGATATGTCCGGCTTTACGGCGGACATCTATACATGGTCCACCTGTCTAGCGGAGCGACGCTCCAAGTTTTATTGAAAGAATATCCCGACATCGTCAACAAAAAGATGTTCATCGAAAGCTGCCCGCATTATTTCGTCTTCGATCAAGATATGTTAAAAGGCGACCAAGGATATCTTTATACTTGTGCCCCTCCCATCAGAACCAAGGAAGAGCAAGCGTTGCTCGAGAAACATATGAATCGAATCGACACGATCGGCACCGACCATTGTGCCTTCAATGCCATTGATAAAAACAAAAAATTCCTGCGTGAGATTCCCTTAGGGCTCGGCGGCATCGAGCATTCCTTTTCGATCATGCGCCACATCATGGGAACTGCGGCCATCGCCAAAATGGGACCGCGGGTAGCCGAACTGATGGGGCTGAAAAACAAAGGGCAGATCAAAGCGGGCTATGACGCCGACGTGGCAATATTCCAACCAATCGCCGATTGTCGCATCGAAGGCCATCACGGGGCCACCGACCATTCCCTTTATGCCGGACTGGCGGGTTCAGGGAGATTTACAGCCACACTGTCAAGAGGGCGGTTTGTCATGAAAGAGGGAACCACTTTGGCCCATGAAGGACATTGGATCGAAGGGATGGATATCGAATGAGACGCGCAATCATCAACGTCCGCTTGTACGATTTCGAGCAATACATCGATAACGCCTATGTCGTCTTCGACAAAGACATACTTGCAGTCGGAGCGATGTCCGACTATCGCGATAACGGCCTCGAAACGATAGACGGCCGGGGACAGTTATTAATGCCGGGCCTCGTATGTGGTCATACCCATATTTACTCGACGTTTGCCCGCGGGCTGTCACTGCCGTTCAACCCGAAGAATTTCCAAGATGTCTTGGACCAGTTATGGTGGAAACTCGACCGGGAACTGGATAATGACATGACTTACCATAGCGGCATCGTCGCCGGTGTCGACTTCGTCAAAAACGGCGTCACCACTCTGATCGACCACCACGCCAGCGGCGCCGACATCATCGGCTCGCTCGAAGCATTGTATCAGGCGGTCGGCGAAGTCGTTGGTTTGCGGGGCATCTACGCGTTTGAAGTAAGCGATCGTTTCTACGTCGAATCGGCAATCGAAGAAAACATCGGCTTTGCCGCCAATTATCATTGTGACAAAGCGCGGGGTCTATTCGGACTTCACGCCTCGATGAGCCTATCGACGCCGACGCTAGTCAAAGTAAGAGAAAACCTTGGCGCGCTTCCGATCCACATCCATGTGGCCGAAAGCAAACTCGACGTGCAAGACTGCCAAAAGAAATACGGCAAAACGATTATCGAACGGCTTGACGAGCATGAATTGATCAACAAAGACAGCATCATCGTCCATGCGATCCACGTCACCGATCATGAACTTGAAATAATCAAAAAGCGTGACGCGGTTATCGCCGTCAACGTTTCCTCCAACATGAATAACGGCGTCGGGATTCCCGACATCATGAATTTCCAATCACATGGTGTCCGGCTCATGCTTGGTAACGACGGATTGTCATCCGGCATGGCTCACGAATACCTGTCGGCGTATTATGCCATGCACCATCTTGGTCACAGTCCGATCGCCTTCGGACTGGGCGCTTTAAAAGAAATGATTGCGGAAGGTTATCGTTACGCCGGAGCCAAATTGAACATAAAATTAGGCAAGATCAAGACGGGGTACGCCGCCGACTTCCTCTTATTGCCGTACGACCCGCCGACTCCGATGAATGCCGATAACGCGTTCGGCCACCTGTTCTTCGGCCTTTTCCATTCATTCAAACCAAAAGATGTCTACGTCGGAGGCAAGCCAATCGTCATCAACTATGGCTTGGCGGACGTAGAAATCAAAAAGCAATACGCAAAAGCAATCGAACAAAGCCAAAGGCTTTGGAATAAATTAGGACCTAAGGAGTAAATTGATGGATCTATCGACAAAATTCGACGGTCTGCGGCTGAACAACCCGCTGATGCCGGCGGCCGGACCGCTCGTCGGCGACCATGAGAAGATGCTGTTTCTTAAAGATGCCGGGTGCGGCGCCATCGTTTGTAAAACGATCTCCACCAAAGACGCCCACATTCCCAAACCATGCATCTACGGCGACCAGCAGTATGTCATGAATAGCGAACTGTGGAGCGAATTCCCGAAGGAAAAATGGATTGACGAATTCCTTCCGAAGTTCATCGCCCAAAACGACGGCCGTCCGCTCATCGTCAGCGTCGGTTACACCAAAGACGACATGGAAGTGCTGATTCCGCTCCTTGACCGGTTTGCCGATGCGTTTGAAGTATCGACCCATTACGTCGGTACCGACCTGCGCGTCGTCGGGGAAACTGTGGCCACGATCCGCCGCCATACCAAAAAACCGATTTACATGAAGATCAGTCCCCATATTCCCGACCCGGCCGGATTTGCCCACGCCATCAAAGCCAACGGCGCCAACGGCGTCGTCGCCATAAATTCATTGGGTCCGACGATGAAAATCGACATTATGTCGCGCTCGATTCAATACGGTAACGACAAAGGCTTCGTGTGGACGAGCGGACCGGTAATCAAAAATCTGGCCTTGGCGTGCGTTTACACGATTAAACAGGCCGAACCGTCATTGACGGTGATCGGTGTCGGCGGTATTGCTTCCGCCGACGATGTCATCGAATTCCTATTGGCCGGCGCTTCCGCCGTCCAGATGCTTTCGGCCGCCCTGCTCCGGGGCAAACAACTCTACGCCAAGATCATCGAAGATTTGCCGAAAGCCCTCGAGAAATACGGTTTCCGTTCGGTGCAGGAAGTGATCGATTCCAAGTTGACCAATCCGGTTAAGTACAAGGCAAACCTCCCTGAGCTTATTGTCGAAAAGTGCATCAAATGCATGCTGTGCGTCAAAGTGTGCCCGTATTTCGCCATCGAGATGAAAGATCAAATCACGTTCGACGCCGCCAAATGCTTTGAATGCGGTCTATGCGTCGCCAAATGCCCGACCAAGGCCATCGTGATGAGGTGAGAAAACATCGTGTTCGATAACGAGAAATCAACAAGAAAAATTGACCATGACGAGAAGTGCTCCGGCCGCGCCCGCTACGTGTCCGACATTGACGTCAAGGACATGCTTTTCGCCAAAACGGTCCGTTCTTCTATTGCCTGCGGCAAGATAATTTCGATTGAGGTTCCCGCCCTTCCTGACGGTTATCACATCATCGATCAAAGCGATATTGTGTCAAAGAACTTCGTGAAGATGATTTTCGAAGACTGGCCCGTGTTCGCCGACGGAAGGGTTAACCACATCGGGGAACCGATCATGCTGATTGTCGGACCCGACCGTAACGAACTATCCGCTCTTCAAAGACAAATCAAAATCGTTTACGAACCGGAACAACCGGTGTTCGAATTCACCAATAGCGAAATTCATAAGCATTTCACTAAAGGACGCGGCGCGGAAGTTTTCAACGAAGCTTTCGCGACTATAAAAGAAACGTTTGAAACGGGTTATCAGGAACAAGCCTACATCGAACCGCAAGGGATTCTTGGCTATCCCGAAGAAAACGGCAAAATAACTTTGGTCGGCTCGATTCAATGTCCATATTACGTCAAAAACGCCGTTTTGAATTGCCTCGGTTACGAAGACTCCAAGGTTCGGGTTATCCAACCGGCCGTCGGCGGCGCCTTTGGCGGCAAAGAGGAATTCCCTTCGGTCATCGCTTGCCAGGTGGCCACGGCGGTTGCTAAACTCAATAAACCAATCAAACTAATTTACGATCGCGACGAAGACATGAGCGTGACCACGAAACGCCATCCGTCCTCGATAACGATGGAAGCCGCGCTTAATGATAGCCACGATATCGTCGGAATACGCGCCCACGTCAGTCTTGACGGAGGAGCCTATTTAGGGCTGAGCGGCGTCGTGCTCGCGCGGGCGATGATTGCCGTGACTTCTGCCTATTCGATACCCAACCTTGACGTCAGCGGCGACGTTTATGTCACCAACACCGTCCCTACCGGCGCCTTCCGCGGTTTCGGAGCGCCGCAGATGATATACGCGATGGAAATGTTTATTAACCACATCGCCAAAAAACATCATCTCGACCCGCTTTCCTATCGTCTCAAGCATCTAGCGAAACAAGGCGATAAGACGTCCACCAGCGGCACCTTCCGCGACCCGATCATCATGAAAGAAATGATTGATAAGGCGCTGGCGATTTCCGACTATAAGAAGAAAAATATTGAATACGCGTCAGGTTTTGGCAAAGGGATCGGCATGAGCTGGTTCCTGCACGGATGCGGCTTTACCGGCAGCGGCGAAAGCACCCATATCAACGCCAAGGTTAAGCTGCGCAAAACCGATAAAGACCATGTATATGTCTATGTTGCGGCCGTCGACATGGGTCAAGGGGCTAAGACTTCTCTTAAACGGGTGGTCGCCATGACGTTAGGGATTCCTAACGAGCAAGTGACATTCGACAATCCGGACACCGACTTCGTTCCCGATTCCGGCCCGACCGTGGCTTCAAGAACCATGATGATCGTCGGGGGTTTATTGGCCCGCGCTTCACAAAAATTGAAAGAGCAATGGAAGGCCGGAACCGAACAGGAAATAATCGAACAATACCAGCAGCCCAAAAACATCAAATGGGATGAAGACAAATTACAAGGCGACGCCTATCCGGCTTATTCGTGGGGCGTCAACATCGTCGAGGTCAACGTCGATCCGATTACCTATCAAGTCAAGCCGATGGGCATTTGGAGCGTCTATGACGTCGGCAAAGCCATCGACGAACGCATCGTTATCGGACAGGCCGACGGCGGCATCGCCCAAGGTATCGCCTATGGTTACTTGGAAGTAATGAAGCACGACAAAGGCCGGCTCATGCAGCGAAACATGACCGACTACATCATCCCGACTTCGATGGATATGCCACCGACGACGACCGTTTTGTATGATAATCCGTTCGCGTTTGGACCATACGGGGCCAAAGGAGTGGGCGAACTGACGCTTGTCGGCGGCGCACCTGCCGTCGCGTTGGCGATCGAACAAGCCATCAAACGAAATGTCAATCACATACCGGCCACGCCTGAAATGATTATGGAGCTAATGCATCATGACTGAGATCAAGCTTATTCTTAATAACCAGGAAGTCCGCGTGTCGCTCGACCCGAGCATGCGGCTATTGGATGCGTTAAGGGAAATATTCGGACTGAAAGGTCCGAAAGAAGGATGCGGCGAAGGCGAATGCGGCGCTTGTTCCGTTTTGATGGACGGCCGGATTGTCAATAGTTGCCTGATTCCGTTAGCTAACGTCGTCGGACATCGCATCATGACGATCGAAGAATATAGCAAAACCGACCGTTATCAAGTCATCAAGGAAGCCTTCCATGACGAAGGCGGTTCCCAGTGCGGCATCTGCACCCCGGGAATGATTTTGGCGGCCGAAAGTCTATTAGCCCAAAACAACCATCCGACCGAAGAAGAAATCCGGATTGGCTTATCGGGGAATCTATGCCGCTGCACCGGCTATAACATGATCGTCAAAGCAATCCAGTTGGCGATGAAACGGGGACAAGGGTTATGGTAAAACATCTGATACCCGCAAACCTTGACGAAGCGCTCAAGGCGTTATCGGAGCATGAATATCGAATCTTGTCCGGCGGGACCGACGTCATGGTGCAGAAAAGAGCCGGGACCGGCGTCTTGCCCACATTTGACAAAGACGCGCTTTACGTGTTTAACCTTAGCGAATTGAAATATGTCACCGACGATAAATCGTTTGTGCATATTGGTTCGGAGACTACCATCGAAGATGTCATGAATCATCCAAAGACACCCAAACTGCTAAGCAAAGTTATCGCCGAGATTGCCGCGCCCGGCATCCGCCATATGGCCACTTTGGCCGGCAATATCGCTAACGCTTCTCCGGCCGGAGAAGCGTTAGCGATATTGCCGGCCAAAGTGGCCATATGGCGGATGCCGGGCGCGGCAATCTCGGCGATAACTTTGCTTAGCAGTTTGGGTGTCTTTGGATGATTCATGACATCTTCGATGGTAGTCTCCGAACCAATATGCACAAACGATTTATCGTCGGTGACATATTTCAATTCGCTAAGGTTAAACACGTAAAGCGCGTCTTTGTCAAATGTGGGCAAGACGCCGGTCCCGGCTCTTTTCTGCACCATGACGTCGGTCCCGCCGGACAAGATTCGATATTCATGCTCCGATAACGCCTTGAGCGCTTCGTCAAGGTTTGCGGGTATCAGATGTTTTACCATAACCCTTGTCCCCGTTTCATCGCCAACTGGATTGCTTTGACGATCATGTTATAGCCGGTGCAGCGGCATAGATTCCCCGATAAGCCAATCCGGATTTCTTCTTCGGTCGGATGGTTGTTTTGGGCTAATAGACTTTCGGCCGCCAAAATCATTCCCGGGGTGCAGATGCCGCACTGGGAACCGCCTTCGTCATGGAAGGCTTCCTTGATGACTTGATAACGGTCGGTTTTGCTATATTCTTCGATCGTCATGATGCGATGTCCGACGACGTTAGCTAACGGAATCAGGCAACTATTGACAATCCGGCCGTCCATCAAAACGGAACAAGCGCCGCATTCGCCTTCGCCGCATCCTTCTTTCGGACCTTTCAGTCCGAATATTTCCCTTAACGCATCCAATAGCCGCATGCTCGGGTCGAGCGACACGCGGACTTCCTGGTTATTAAGAATAAGCTTGATCTCAGTCATGATGCATTAGCTCCATAATCATTTCAGGCGTGGCCGGTATGTGATTGACATTTCGTTTGATGGCTTGTTCGATCGCCAACGCGACGGCAGGTGCGCCGCCGACAAGCGTCAGTTCGCCCACTCCTTTGGCCCCGTATGGTCCAAACGCGAACGGATTATCATACAAAACGGTCGTCGTCGGTGGCATATCCATCGAAGTCGGGATGATGTAGTCGGTCATGTTTCGCTGCATGAGCCGGCCTTTGTCGTGCTTCATTACTTCCAAGTAACCATAGGCGATACCTTGGGCGATGCCGCCGTCGGCCTGTCCGATAACGATGCGTTCGTCGATGGCTTTGCCGACGTCATAGACGCTCCAAATGCCCATCGGCTTGACTTGATAGGTAATCGGATCGACGTTGACCTCGACGATGTTGACGCCCCACGAATAAGCCGGATAGGCGTCGCCTTGTAATTTGTCTTCATCCCATTTGATGTTTTTGGGCTGCTGGTATTGTTCGATTATTTCCTGTTCGGTTCCGGCCTTCCATTGCTCTTTCAATTTTTGTGAAGCGCGGGCCAATAAACCCCCGACGATCATCATGGTTCTTGAAGCCACGGTCGGGCCGGAATCGGGAACGAAGTCGGTGTCCGGATTGTCGAATGTCACTTGCTCGTTAGGAATCCCTAACGTCATGGCGACCACCCGTTTAAGAGAAGTCTTAGCCCCTTGACCCATGTCGACGGCCGCAACATAGACATATACATGGTCTTTATCGGTTTTGCGCAGCTTAACCTTGGCGTTGATATGGGTGCTTTCGCCGCTGCCGGTAAAGCCGCATCCGTGCAGGAACCAGCTCATGCCGATCCCTTTGCCAAAACCTGACGCGTATTCAATATTTTTCTTCTTATAGTCGGAAATCGCCAGCGCCTTATCAATCATTTCTTTCATGATGATCGGGTCGCGGAAGGTGCCGCTGGTGGACGTCTTATCGCCTTGTTTCGCTAGATGCTTGAGACGATAGGAAAGCGGGTCGAGATGATGTTTTTTGGCGATGTGGTTAATAAACATTTCCATCGCGTATATCATCTGCGGCGCTCCGAAACCGCGGAAGGCGCCGGTAGGGACGGTGTTGGTGACATAAACGTCGCCGCTGACGTCAAGGTTGGGTATCGAATAGGCAGAAGTCACGGCAATCATCGCCCGCGCGAGCACGACGCCGCTCAGCCCTAAATAGGCTCCTCCGTCAAGACTGACGTGGGCGCGTATTCCGACGATATCGTGGCTATCATTAAGCGCGGCTTCCATCGTTATCGAGGACGGATGGCGTTTCGTGGTCACGCTCATGTCTTCGTCGCGATCGTAAATTAGTTTGATTGGTTTATTGAGTTTAGCAACCGCCGTGGCCACCTGGCAAGCGATGACCGAAGGGAATTCCTCTTTGCCGCCAAAGGCGCCGCCGACGGCCGGTTGGATAACCCGAACCTTGGAGTCTTCGTAACCGAGGCAATTCAAAACGGCGTTTTTGACGTAATATGGACATTGAATCGAGCCGACCAAAGTTATTTTGCCGTTTTCTTCGGGATAGCCAAGAATCCCTTGCGGTTCGATGTAGGCTTGTTCCTGATAACCCGTTTCAAACGTTTCTTTTATAGTCGCGAAAGCTTCGTTGAAAACTTCCGCGCCGCGTCCTTTAGTGAAATGCTTATGAATTTCGCTATTGGTGAATTCGAACACCGGTTGTTCCGGTTCGTAAACGATTTTGATTTGTCTTTGAAGAGCGGATAGTTCGTTACGGTCGGGTCCGACAATCAGCATGATCGGTTCCCCGATGTGGTTAACCCTTCCGTCGGCGAACACGGGCCAGTCTTCGAAAATCATCTTCACGAAGTTCTTTGACACAATATCGCTTTGATCGATGATGTGATAACCGTCAGGAAGGGCGGGAACCTCAATCGAAATTATCTTGCCGCAGGCAATAGAAGAACGGACCGTTTTGGCGAAAAGCATGTCCTTGACGTCAATGTCGGACACGTAGCGGGCGCGGCCGGAGCACTTCTCGTCATGGTCAATTTTTCTTGTTGATTTCTCGTTATCGAACACGATGTTTTCTCACCTCATCACGATGGCCTTGGTCGGGCATTTGGCGACGCATAGACCGCATTCAAAGCATTTGGCGGCGTCGAACGTGATTTGATCTTTCATCTCGATGGCGAAATACGGGCACACTTTGACGCACAGCATGCATTTGATGCACTTTTCGACAATAAGCTCAGGGAGGTTTGCCTTGTACTTAACCGGATTGGTCAACTTGGAATCGATCACTTCCTGCACCGAACGGAAACCGTATTTCTCGAGGGCTTTCGGCAAATCTTCGATGATCTTGGCGTAGAGTTGTTTGCCCCGGAGCAGGGCGGCCGAAAGCATCTGGACGGCGGAAGCGCCGGCCAATAGGAATTCGATGACATCGTCGGCGGAAGCAATACCGCCGACACCGATCACCGTCAATGACGGTTCGGCCTGTTTAATCGTGTAAACGCACGCCAAGGCCAGATTTTTGATTACCGGTCCGCTCGTCCACACGAAGCCTTTGTCGTTACCGTATTGAATCGAGCGCGACATAATGTCGATTTTCATCGTCGGACCCAATGAATTTATGGCGACGACGCCGTTGGCGCCGTTGGCTTTGATGGCGTGGGCAAATCCGGCCGGGTCGGGAATATGGGGACTGATCTTCATGTAAATCGGTTTTTTGGTATGGCGGCGGATCGTGGCCACAGTTTCCCCGACGACGCGCAGGTCGGTACCGACGTAATGGGTCGATACTTCAAACGCATCGGCAAACCGGTCAAGGAGCGGAATCAGCACTTCCATGTCGTCTTTGGTGTAACCGACGCTGACGATGAGCGGACGGCCGTCGTTTTGGGCGATGAACTTCGGAAGGAATTCGTCAATCCATTTTTCCTTCGGGAATTCGCTCCACAGTTCGCTATTCATGACATACTGCTGGTCGCCGTAGATGCATGGTTTGGGAATGTGGGCGTCTTTGGTGGAGATCGTTTTACAAACGATGGCGCCGCACCCGGCATCTTTAAGAAACAGCATCTTCTCATGGTCGCCGACGAGCGGTCCGGCCGCCGGCATCAGCGGGTTGTTCAGCCGCAGACCGTCGAATTTTGTCGATAGATCCATCAATTTACTCCTTAGGTCCTAATTTATTCCAAAGCCTTTGGCTTTGTTCGATTGCTTTTGCGTATTGCTTTTTGATTTCTACGTCCGCCAAGCCATAGTTGATGACGATTGGCTTGCCTCCGACGTAGACATCTTTTGGTTTGAATGAATGGAAAAGGCCGAAGAACAGGTGGCCGAACGCGTTATCGGCATTCATCGGAGTCGGCGGGTCGTACGGCAATAAGAGGAAGTCGGCGGCGTACCCCGTCTTGATCTTGCCTAATTTTATGTTCAATTTGGCTCCGGCGTAACGATAACCTTCCGCAATCATTTCTTTTAAAGCGCCCAGTCCGAAGGCGATCGGACTGTGACCAAGATGGTGCATGGCATAATACGCCGACAGGTATTCGTGAGCCATGCCGGATGACAATCCGTCGTTACCAAGCATGAGCCGGACACCATGTGATTGGAAATTCATGATGTCGGGAATCCCGACGCCGTTATTCATGTTGGAGGAAACGTTGACGGCGATAACCGCGTCACGCTTTTTGATTATTTCAAGTTCATGATCGGTGACGTGGATCGCATGGACGATGATGCTGTCTTTGTTGATCAATTCATGCTCGTCAAGCCGTTCGATAATCGTTTTGCCGTATTTCTTTTGGCAGTCTTGCACGTCGAGTTTGCTTTCGGCCACATGGATGTGGATCGGAAGCGCGCCAAGGTTTTCTCTTACTTTGACTAGCGTCGGCGTCGATAGGCTCATCGAGGCGTGAAGTCCGAATAGACCCCGCGCTTTGTCACAATGATAATTGGCGGCAAAGCCGATGTTTTCTTCGATTGCCGATTCGACGTAGAAACGATCGCTTACTTCAAACGCGTAGATGCCCCGCAAACCAACGACTTCGCCGACCGCCTGATACAATGCTTCGAGCGAGCCGATGATGTCGGCGCCGCTGGCGTGGTGGTCGATCAGAGTGGTGACGCCGTTTTTGACGAAGTCGACACCGGCGACGATGCCGCTATGGTAAGTCATGTCATTATCCAGTTCCCGGTCGAGTTTCCACCATAACTGGTCCAAGACATCTTGGAAATTCTTCGGGTTGAACGGCAGTGACAGCCCGCGGGCAAACGTCGAGTAAATATGGGTATGACCACATACGAGGCCCGGCATTAATAACTGTCCCCGGCCGTCTATCGTTTCGAGGCCGTTATCGCGATAGTCGGACATCGCTCCGACTGCAAGTATGTCTTTGTCGAAGACGACATAGGCGTTATCGATGTATTGCTCGAAATCGTACAAGCGGACGTTGATGATTGCGCGTCTCATTCGATATCCATCCCTTCGATCCAATGTCCTTCATGGGCCAAAGTGGTTCCCTCTTTCATGACAAACCGCCCTCTTGACAGTGTGGCTGTAAATCTCCCTGAACCCGCCAGTCCGGCATAAAGGGAATGGTCGGTGGCCCCGTGATGGCCTTCGATGCGACAATCGGCGATTGGTTGGAATATTGCCACGTCGGCGTCATAGCCCGCTTTGATCTGCCCTTTGTTTTTCAGCCCCATCAGTTCGGCTACCCGCGGTCCCATTTTGGCGATGGCCGCAGTTCCCATGATGTGGCGCATGATCGAAAAGGAATGCTCGATGCCGCCGAGCCCTAAGGGAATCTCACGCAGGAATTTTTTGTTTTTATCAATGGCATTGAAGGCACAATGGTCGGTGCCGATCGTGTCGATTCGATTCATATGTTTCTCGAGCAACGCTTGCTCTTCCTTGGTTCTGATGGGAGGGGCACAAGTATAAAGATATCCTTGGTCGCCTTTTAACATATCTTGATCGAAGACGAAATAATGCGGGCAGCTTTCGATGAACATCTTTTTGTTGACGATGTCGGGATATTCTTTCAATAAAACTTGGAGCGTCGCTCCGCTAGACAGGTGGACCATGTATAGATGTCCGCCGTAAAGCCGGACATATCCAGCCAGCTTCGTCGCTTCGTCCGTCTCGCTTTTGCTAGGACGGCTTATCGGAAGATCTTGGGGTCCAAACGAGTCATCGTGGATGATCAATGAATCGTCTTCGATGTGTGCCATCAATAGGAAGTGGTATTTTTCCGATAATTTCAGCAGTTCGATAATATCGTTGTCGGCCGTGTTTCGGTTGCTGTCGGCATACGTCGTGAATAGTTTCAAGGTATGCATGCCGAGTTCTTTCATTTTTAAAACATAAGCTTCCAGGTCGCCGTCAGGTTGGCAGATCGTCGCGTGGAGGTGATAGTCGACGTAACTTCTTGAAGCTTCTTTCTTCCGTGCATGGAACGCCTGCTCGAGTTCGGCGGCGTTGTGGGTCGGCGGCAAGAAATCGATGATCGAGGTAATACCTCCGTGACTCGCGGCAATCGAACCGGACACGAAATCATCGCGAGAAACGATCCAACCAAGATCAAGGGCGAAATGGACGTGGGGATCGATGAGGCCGGGCAGGACTTCATAGCCCTTCGCATCATAGATTTCCTTCGCGGGAAGCGTTTCGTTTCCGATCACGGCGAATTTACCGTCTTGAATATAGACGTTAACAAGACGCCAGCCATGGTCGGTGTATACTTTTCCGTTAATGATGGCTAAATCAAACATGTCATTGTTCCTCGACATCGATAAGACGCACGTCGGATAAACCATATTTATCGATGACTTGATTGACGAGGTGACGTCTTACGGCGATATAGCTTTCGCCTTCATAAAAGGCTAACCGTTTCATGATCGTGTCGAATCCTTGCCCGTCGAGTTCCATTTGTCCGACTTCGTCAAGATAGATTGGCGTGACGCTTTTTTCGATCATTTCTTCGTAAGCCCTGATGATTTCGAATAAGAGGTCGGCATTATAGTAATACGGGCCGATACGGCCGGGGTTGATGAAATCGTGACGATAGTACCGTTCGTGAATCATCCACATCAGGGCTTCGCCGGTCGTAAGGCGGAGCGACTGGAACCCGATCATGTTATCCGCGTCGATGATTTTGCGCGATACAAACCCGTCGCCTTCCTGGTGGCGGGCATAATGGGCTTCCAAAAACCGCGACTTGCCGGAATTAATCTTCCAATAACGAGATTTACCATCGAGTTTTTCGCGCATGTGGCGCTGCCCCTTTATGCCATGGTGGATGGCCAATATTTCGCCGACAATGGAGATGGCGATGTCCTCGGGGGAACCTCCGCCCAACTCAAGCCCGATCGGGGAATAGAAGAACGATAAGTCGATGTCGCGCCCGAATTGCTTATAGGTCGCGTCGAGATAGTCGCGCAGCTTTTCAAGCGAGCAGAGCATCCCGACGTATTTCGGTTTCAATTTTAATTCCAGTATCTTATTGATGACGTGATAGTCATGCAGATGCGACGGCGTGCACACGACGACGAAACTGTTGTCTTTGATGCCGTTTTGCTCGATGTAATCGGTGAATTTGGCGTGAACCTTGACGTCGCCGCCTTCGAACCCGGCGACGATGTCGCTCCGCTCGTCGATCACGGTGATGTGAAAGTTAAGCGGGGCCAACACTTTGGTCAAAGCCGCGCCGACGTGGCCGCCCCCGAAAATGTAAATGTAATTGCGGACGCCGATGAATTCGTAAAAAAGCGTCACCGTTCCTCCGCATACCATCGGAAGCGTTTTCGCCTCGGGTTCCACCTTGCCTTTGTCGAGCAGATATTTCTCGGTGAGATGGGTGCGTTTGGCAATCAGTTCCTGGCACTTTTGCTGGGCGTAGCGCTCAAGCGCGCCGCCGCCGATCGTGCCAAAACTTTCCCCGGTGGGGGTCACGAGCATCTTCTTGCCGACTTCCGTCGGGCCTTCGCCCGTTTTTTCGATTGCTGTCACCAAAACAAGGTCAACGTTTTGCCTTCGGAAAGCGACTATTTTTTCGTATAGATCGACCATCAGGCGATAACTATGTTCACGACGACCATCGAAATGGCGGCCACCAAAGTGGAACCGGCCAAAATCCAGTTAGGTTTGAACACGAGGCTGTTTCTGTTTTTCGCCAACAAACTCAATAAGTAAGCCGCCATTAAGAAGGACGCCTCGATCAAACCGGATAAGAAAATGAAATTCAAAGTGGTTGTCGTGTTGGCCAATTGCGGGAAAACGAAACCCGTCAAAGCGTTGTTGATGACGATGTTGGCGATGAAAAGAGCACGCCACCCTAGCGATACCGACAATATTGCCATCGGTTTGAAAACGAATTGTTTCGCTTCATAAACGTAACTGAATCCAATCACCAATAAAGCCTGGAGCATGATCGAAATCATTGGATTGTAGGTTTTGATTGGCAGTAAGCCAGGCATGAAGAAATTGATGGCTTTGATCGATGCCGCCACCATGGCGACGTAAAGAATTACGCGTTTTTTACCCGTGTTCCGATAAGCCCAATACATGATGATGGCGCCAAGCGGGAACATGACGCTGCCGGAAACGAGCTGCGGCAGGAAATGCAAGGCATAGCCGAGACTGGCTTCCAAAAGCCCCCACAAGGCTCCGAAGAAAATGGTGTTGAGAATGAGTGAACGGACGTCTTTCATTGTTTGCTCTCCTTTTTGAGTTGCATCGCTTTGTATATTTTTTCCTT
>Ga0172369_10004705_pt1 | contig 17167 bp, 8 predicted proteins | sample LakKiv25m_FD_114539 | JGI IMG/M metagenome (GOLD analysis project Ga0172369, IMG submission 114539) | Freshwater microbial communities from Kabuno Bay, South-Kivu, Congo - kab_022012_11.25m | ecosystem: Environmental > Aquatic > Freshwater > Lake | place: Democratic Republic of the Congo...
AAGCAGTATGTCTACGACCAGGTGCGCGAGCTGCTGACGAATTATGGCAAAATCGACGTCATCTGGTTCGACGGGCTGTGGCCGCGCAAGGCCGCGGAGTTGGAGAGCCGCAAGCTGATCGAGATTATCCGCGGGCTGCAGCCGGAGATCCTCATCAACGACCGCCTGGAATGGCCGCAATTCTCCTATTACTGGCAGCTCGACGGGCACCCCGGCGTGCCGAAGGAGGAAGAGATCGGCGACTTCGGCACCGCGGAGCAAGGCATTTACGCCCGGCCCGGCTACCTGTGGGAGTCCTGCCAGACCAGCACGTGGCGGCTGTGGGGCTATACGCGCGGCGAGCGCTGGAAGAGCGCGGAGGAGATCCTCGACCTGCTGGTGGAGTGCGCCGGCCGCGAGGGCAACCTGCTGCTGAACGTCGGCCCGCAGCCGAATGGCCAGCTTCCGCCGGAGTTCACGGAACGGGTGCTGCAGATCGGCAAGTGGCTGGACGTGCACGGCGAAGCAATCTACGGCTGCGAGTGCGGCGACATCACGGAGTTCGTCACGAACGGCTGGCAGACGGTGAAGGGGAATAACCTCTACCTCATCCTGCGCTTCCCCGACAGCCGGCCGGAGTTCCGCCTGGCCGACCTGGCGACGCCGGTGAAGCGGGCGACGTTGCTGACCACCGGACAGGAGCTGTCTTTCACGCAGCAGGGGGAAGAGCTGATTATCCATGGGCTGCCGGCGCTGATGCCGACAACGTTGTTTCCGGTGATCAAGCTGGAATGCGCCGGCAAGCCCGCGGGCGGCGCCTGGGCGAAGGACCGCACCTGGGGCGGCAACACGGATATGTTCGCCGAATGGGCGCGCAAGCGGGGGACGTCGGTGTGGGTGGATGGGAAGGAAAGGTAATCAGCAGCCGGGAGGTATGGGAGTAATGGGAAGTATGTGAATTATATGTTGATTATTCGATCTGACCATCTCATACTTCCCGCACATCCCATTACTCCCATAAACCTTTATCCGCGAAACTGAAGAGAAAATAGATCGGCATCCCGCAGTATAAAACGCAGGCGGACAGGCCGCCCGGCCAGCGAGCTGACGTCCGTTCCGGCTTCCCAGGCAACCACGTGCTCCAGCTCGTCGCCGTAAATCGCCGGGCACTGGTCTAAAGAGAAGCCGGGCAGCGGTTTGCCCGCCGCGTCCCGTATCTCCACCTGCACGCTGCCCATCGCCGAGGTGGAGTAGTTGAGCACCAGCTCGCGGCCCGCGAAGGTCAGCGGATGGGTGGTGAACTCGCCGCCGGCATACGGCGCGTTAACGGAGACGAAGCCGTCCGTCCGCAGCGTTCCCCGCCGCAGCCGGCAGTCGTCCTGATAGTAGTGTTCGAGCCAGTAAATCGACAGCTCGCCAGGCGCGGTGGCGAGGACGCCGGTAGCGGGGATGTTGTTGCGCTGAATCCAGTTTTGCTGGTCGAGGCCGGGCCGGATGAACGCTTCCCACCAGAATTTGAATTGATGACCGTCGCGGCTGACCAGCAGTCCGCCGTCAGACAGGCCATCATATGGATGTTCAGTGATCTTATGCCGATCCGGGGTAAAGCGCATCGGCATGCCGATGAGGAGATGCGGCGCACGGAAATATGGTAGAATGCCGTTGGTATACAACTGCACCTGCCTGGTGGGGGGCGCGTCGTAAACAATCGGTTGCAGCTCCGACCAGTGATGGAAGTCGTCCGAGGTGCAATAACAGATAGTGCGCGTTCCAGTGCCGAGTGGACCGTCCCACCCGCGCAGGTAGGCGTAATATTGTTGTCGGGTGGGATCCCAGAAGGCCGTCTGGACCCAGTCACTGACCCGGGTATCCGGAAAAAAGGCTTTCTTTTGGGCGCGCTCCCAATGAATGCCGTCGGCGGAGACGAACCCGAAGAACCCGTAGTAGCGCACGCCGGCGACCGCTTTGTAGCGCTGCGCGGTGGGCGCTGCCGGATTCTCATCCTTGAAGGCCATGAAATTGTGCGCGCCTAAACCCTCGATCCACTGGTCGGTCTTGGGCTCCATGCACCCCGCGTAGCCGCGAATGATGTTGTTCTCCTTCGAGCCATTGAACTCCATCAATCTCAGCATGGGACGCTCCCAGTGCACCCCGTCCCGGCTCTGCGCATAACAGGTATATTCATAGACGCCTTCGCCCCGGTCGTAATCCCACTGTGCCCCGCGGTAATACATGCGGAAGAACGCGCCGTCCTGGATGAATGAGCCAAACGCGGAGACGTTTCCTTCCCACGGCGCGTCGAAGACGAACACCACCTCGCGCGGCTGCGGATGGTGCAGTTGGAACGTAGCGCCCTTCATCTCCGCGATAAACGCGTCATCAAGGAACAGCTCCAGCCGTGAATCGAGATCGTAAACCACTGTCACGCTCCCTCGTTGCGCCACCAGCGCAGCTCATTGCTGCCGCGCTCGGCTTCGGCCAGGATATCCGGTCGCCCGTCACCATCCAAATCGGCTATCAACACCTGGCATGCTTTCTGCCATGGCGATTTGAGCACCTGCATCCGCCACGAACCACGGGGATCTCCATCATGTTTGAAGAGGAACAGTCCCCCGGGCACGCCCCAGGTTGTCGCCACCACCTCTACCTGTCCATCGCCGTCCAGATCCGCGGCAAAGGCTTCCGATGCAATGGGAAGCGACGCGCAAATCACGTGCCGCGTCCAGGCGCCCGCGTCGGGACGGCCATTGTTCTCGTACCACGCCAGTGTCCCCGCCGCGCCGTCCGCAGTGCCGAATCCCGCCGCCATCACTACGTCTATCTTGCCGTCGCCGTCCATATCGACGGGATGGCCGTGAATGGGCCGGGGGGTTGCTGCGTCGATGATATGCCGCTTCCAAGATAGGCGCGCATCCCCGGGGTTTTCGTACCAGACTACCAGATTAGCCGCCGAGCCGGTGGCCAGTAGATCGGGCCGGCCATTTCCGTTGAAGTCGGCCACCCTGATCGTGCGGGACTCGGCCAGGTCGCCGTCGATAAGGTGTTTGATCCACGGTCCTTCCCCGCGCGGTCCGGCATTCTCGAACCAGGCGACGGTGTTTCCCTGCCAGCTCGATGCCGCCACATCCAGGTCGCCGTCGCCATCGAAATCCGCCAGCGCCACGTCATAAGCGAAAGGCAACCCGCCCAGCGTGATCTCATGCCGGCGCCATTGCCCGGCCGCGGGTTGTCCGCTGTTCTCGAACCAGAACAGGTGCCCATACAGGTTCTCGACGATCACCACGTCCGGCAGGCCGTCGCCGTTGATGTCCCCGATCGCATGGCGCTCGTAACGGGGCATGGTCGGATCCTCGTGAATGAGATGGCGGATGAAATTCTCCCGCCCATCGTTCTCAAACCAGCACAGGCAATGCCGGTCGGCATCGGCGGCGGTGATATCTAGTCGGCCATCGCCGTTCAGGTCGCCCACCGCCAACCCGAAGGCATAACCGAAATCGTGCCAGATCGAGTGCTCGGAAAAATGGATCATTTCATACCTCGTCTTCACCTATAAAAACGAGACTTCGAGAGAGTCGAATCGCTTGAAGTTGTGAATAGCTATTGATTCTATCTTCATGGCATAATCGTTATCGCACACGGCGTCTTTATTGTCAATCTTCATCGCCTGAAGAGCGCTCAAAATAAAACGAATAAACCTGCACCCGTGGCGAGCGCAGGATGAAGCGCAGGCGGATGATCGCCGGACCGGTGAGCGGTCCGATCGGCCACTCGACGGGCAGGTGGGTTTCATCCATGCCGGCCAGTTGGATTACCAGAGCGGTGTAGCCGGGGATGGGCTGTCCGGTATGCGCGTCCAGCGCCTCCACGGTCAAGGCGGATACGTCGTCGGATGAAGTGAGTCCGGCGGCATTGAGCAGCAGATTATATTCTCCATCGGGAACTTCAATCGGAATGGTGGTGAACGAACCTTCGTCTCGGTCGCGCCGCAGGCGCAGGCAGGCCCAGCCGTCCAGCCGCATATCGGCGAAGCTGATGCCGGCGCCGGTGTGGACGCCGTGCGGCTCGGTGCCGTGATGGCGTATAACCGTGCTGTAATACACGCGCAGGCGATCGCCGACGCGCACAGGCCGCGCGTTGCCGTGACCGACGAGGATACAGCCGCTTTCCCGCATGCCCACCGGTTCCCGTTCGAGTAGAGGCTCGCTGCCGCACACGCGCGTCCACTGATACCCGTCGCGGCTCACCGCCAGCGCCATGTCGTAGCCGCCGTCCCAGTGCATAGGCGAATACAGCCCCATATACAGCCCGTGCTCGATCCAGACAGTGTTCCAGTAGATCTGCTGTTGACCGCGCCGTTCACCACATGGATGCAGGTAGCGATGGGCGTTGTAGCGACCGCGCCAGACGCCGGCCGGCTGACCGTAGGGATCATCGATGTCGAGGAATGCTTCATAACCTTCCCAATGCACGCAATCGGCGCTCCACATCATGCCCGCGCCGCGGCCTTCGTCGCAGCAGGTGCGGCCTATCGCCTTGAAGCGCCGCTCCGGCACGTCGTAAGGGTCGCGGAAGGTTGGCCCGCCCGCCTCATGCATGCAGTGCATGTTCTCCATCTCGCATATTTCCGTCCAGTGTATGGCGTCGGGCGAGACCATGAAGGTCCGTTGCAGATCCTTCGTCCACAGCCCATTCGTGCGGGCGCCTTTGTAACGCTTTTCCGGGTTCGGTTCCTCGTCATCGCGGAAGAAGATGATCCATGGGATACAATTGTTTTCCGGCTGCCCCTCGATAGACACGACGTTAAGCATGGGTCGTTTCCAGTGGATGCCGTCGGGACTCTCCGCCAGCCCGGTGATCACATTCGCGTTGGTAAGCAGCGTGCCTTTGGCCACATATTGCATTAAATAGCGGTCGCCGTCCTGCCAAACCAGCGGGCCGGCCACCTGGCAGTCATCCCAGGCCACCGGCGGCGCGGGGGTGAATACCGGATTGCCAGGGTAGCGCTCCAGTTTTCCGAGCGATTGCTCGACGCCATCCAGCTCAGCGATTTCCAGCAAATCGAGGAAGAGGACATGGTTTGCAGAGGCAGCGCTCATGTCCGGTACGACTACCGGCGTGTAATACACGCGGTCGGCGGCGATGGCGGCGATCTCCAGATGGCGTGATTTATTTTCTCCGGCGACGGCGATGAACTGCGAAAGAGCATACCAACCGCCCCGCACTTCGAGTGGTGTAGAAAAGGCCTTGCCCAACCAGCGGGCGGCGTAGGTATGCCGGCGCGTGGTGTTGGACCACACCGCCCACGGCACACCATGCCGGTCCACCCCTAGCCGTGGTCTGTGCATCTCCTCCACCATCGGGTAAATCCGGCCTTCAAAACAATCGCTGCCGCGGCCATCGGCTACGATGAGCTCCTCCGGTTTCGCCGCCGCGCCGACCTGCCAGCGCCCGTCGGGCTCGCGAAGGGCATACCCCACCCCGCTGCCGCCGCCTTCGCGCTGATCCATATAATTCTCGGCCCGCGGCTGCACACGGTGAATACCTTCGGTCTGGAATACAATCAGCGGCTTATTCTGCCATAACGCGATCGCCGGGTGCAGCGTGATCGGCCAGGTCACCTGCTCCTCCGACCCCCACTTTCCGGCCATACGACAGCGGTAACAGATCGATTCATTAATCGATTCTCCAAAGGCGTCACCGATCTGCCACGGAACCGTTTCGACGATTTGCCAGGCGACATGAAGGTCGCCATTGCCGCCGACGGCCATGACTGCTTCGAAGCCTTGGTCGGCGATTTTCTCAATCCGGCGTGTTTCCGTGCAGACCACATGAAACAGGCCTTCCGGTGAATGATACAGCAGGTGCAGCATCCCGGTTTGGTCGAAGGCCAGATCATCGGCCTGTGCCTCTTCCGCCACCAGTAGCGGCGCTCCATCCCACTGCACCTCTCCGGCGCCGGCCAGCCCCCGCGCCAGCCAAACCCCGCTTTCATCATGCCAGCTCAGCGCCGCGCACCCGTCCTCCGCGATCGCCAGCCCGGCTCCGCCCGGAAGGCCGGTCGCGCTCCCCAGTACTCCCTCCCGTGCAATGCCTGCCAGCACCACTGGTGAGGAAAAACATTCCGTGCGCGGCGCCGGCGAGGTTGCCGCGGAGAGCAGCAGCCCAAGGGAAGCGCTTTCCGTGACCAGATACAGCGCCCCATCGGAACCACGCGCGAGCGCCCGCCCGCCGGTAAAGTTTATGCCCAGCTCGACCAGGCCGCGCACCAACTCCTGGTCGAAGCAGGTGATGTGCCGAACCTTCTCGGCAGGAATATCCGCCGTTTTCTCACCCGCGCGCTGGGAGTAGGGAATCGCTTCAGGGTATAGCCGTGGCTCCGTCATAACGCCTCCTCACCGAGATAATCAGCATATCTGTCATTAGGCGGACCGCCGTTTCGCATAGCAGTAGTCATCTGCAACTTTTCGTGCAATACCGGATAACTCCTGCTTAAGCTGACAGGAGTATCGCGAAATGACAGGAGTAATTCTACACCGGAGAGAAGTAGCAGAAGTAAGCAACCAGCGATCAGGAGAAAACATGCCTGCCGTTATATGGAAGCGCGATATCGACAACCCCATCCTGCCCATCGTCCCGGGCACCTGGCGCCATAGTCGGGTGGCCAACTGCAGCCTGCTCATCCACGGCGACACCGCGTATCTGTATTACCCCGATCACTTCGGCCTGGCGCGCTCGCGTGACCTGCTGCACTGGCAAAAGCACCCGGAGCCGGTGTTCCTGCGCGGCTCCGCCAGGGAGTGGGATGACGGCGGCATCTGGGTCGGTGATGTCGCCCGCGTCGGCGACACCTGTTATCTCTGGTACGAAGGCCGAAGCGGCGGCACGGACCGCAACCGCGAATACGCGCCCGGCGGCTTTTCTCAGATTGGTCTGGCGACGCTGGCGATGGGCGACTTTACACGGCTCACTCGTGATTTCGACCGAATGTAAGGTGGCTCACCGCCTCTTTCAACGCATCAGCAATTATTTCATCCCCGTCATCGCAATCCCCTGGATGAAATATTTTTGCGCGAAGAAGAAGACGAGGATCACCGGCAGGGTAACCAGCAGGGAGGCGGCCATAGTCAGCGCGGGATTGCTGCTGATGGTGACGGAATAGGCATACAGGCCGAATGCCAGCGGATAAAGCTTCTGGTCGGCAATGTAGATGAGCGGGCCCATGAAATCGTTCCACACTCCCATGAAGGTGAAGATAGCGATGGCAGCCAGGCTGGGTTTGGCGAAGGGCAGCATGATATGCCAGTAAATGCGCAGCACGCCGCAGCCGTCCAGCCGCGCGGCGTCCTCCAGGTCGCGCGGAATGCCCTTCAACGTCTGCCGCAACAGGAAGATGAAAAAGGCATTGCCGAAGGCCGCGCCTAACCAGAGCGGGGTGAGGGTGTTGTACCCACCCAGCGATTTCCAGATGAGGAAGTGCGGAATCATTGTCACCTGGGCGGGAATCATCATCGTCGCCAGCATAAGATAGAAGGCGAAATCGCGTCCCGGCCATTTCAGCCGCGCGAAGGCATAGGCCACCAGCGATGATGCGAGCACTACCAGCACGATGTTCGCCAGCACCAGGAAGGCGCTCACCCGCAGGTAGCGCAGGAAGGGAATCTGCTCCGTCACCAGGATATAATTGTTGCGCAGCTTGTTGAACCAGGCGCGCGCACCGGAAACATGCCGCAACTCGAAAGTCAACCGCAGTAGATGGGGATCGGTGATCTCGCTCGATGCATTCTTCACCGGCTCCAGCCAGAGCCACGTCTTCAACCGCGGCTGCTCTCCGCCCCGCCGCACCTGCCAGGTTACGGTGGCCCAGCTCATATTTGCCAGGAAGACGGGACGCTCGGCGCGATAGCGCTTGCCCTTCGCCTCAACAGTCAGCCGCAGCTCGTGCCAGGTGTCGTCGGGCCGCAGGTAAAGCTGCACGCGCTGCAAGTCGCCGGAGTCGAAAGTGGTGGTGAAGGTCTTCTGCCAGCGGGCAGTGTCGCCCCGGTTGAAATCGTAATGCACCACCGCCATCGACTGCCCGTTGACTACGCCGTCGGTCATGCGGGCGACACCCGGCGTCAAGTTCACCATCCGCTCGCCCACCGGCGTATCGCCGCCCAGGCGCTGCTCGACGAGTTGCCGATCGCGCGCCAGCAGCAGTCCGAACGCCAGCTCGCGCCGTGCCCCGTCCAGCGTCTCGGTAATAATCGCGCGGTCGATCTCCTTTGCCGCCTGCCGCGCGAATTCGTCCCGCGGCGCCTCCCAAACATCCGCCGGCAGGCGCAGGGAAAGACGTTTAAACAGGCCCCGTACCACCGCCTCTTCGGCGGCCTCCCGTGAGAATTCCGCCGGATAGTCGGGTTTGGCCTTCCTCACCAGCTCGTGGATCACGCTGGAGAGCTCGGCCGCGCGCGGACCCGCCGGAGCGGGATAATACCGGTCGTCTATATAGGGACTTTTCATCCGGGGGCGCGGCGCCATAGGCATGATGGTGATCTTCTCCGTGAACAGCTCGCGGTCAACCTTAACGCTCGTCGTCGCCATCCACAGGAACGGGAACGCAAAGACGATTGACCCGGCGATGAGCAGGGTGTAGATTACCGATTTGGTTACGAAGCGTGAAAGGAATCGCATAATAATTCATTCATAGCGCCAGATCGGTGGTTGAACCACCGTACCTTGACTATTCAACCACTCGCCACTCGCCACTCACCACTCACTCCGCCTCGTAATACACCCACCGCTTTGCCCACTTGACCTGCACGATGGTCAGCGCCAGCACGATGGCGAAAAGCACCCAGGCCAGCGCGGAGGCGTACCCCATCTTCCCGTAGCGGAAGGCGTTATTGAAGAGGTGGTATACGTAAAACAGCGTGGAGTCCGCCGGTCCACCCTGCGTCATGATGAAAGCCTGACCGAATATCTGAAAGGTGCCGATCAGCCCCATAATCAGGTTGAAAAAGATATACGGCGTCAACTGTGGAATAGTGATGCGCCAGAGCTTTACCCACTCGTTTGCGCCGTCCACACTGGCCGCCTCGTATAGCTCGTGCGGGATCGCCTTCAATCCCGCCAGCCAGATGATCATGCCGCCGCCCGCTCCCCACAGGCCCATGATGATGATCGATGGCTTGCTCAACAGCGGATCCTGCAGCCAGCGCACGTCGCCCTGGACGCCGGTAACCGACAGCGCCTGCACCAGCCAGTGCCGGATGTGCAGCGCGTCGAGCAGTCCGTTCAGCAGCCCGCTCTGCGGATTGAAGATCCACAACCACAGTATACTGGCCGCCACCATCGGTACGATTGCCGGCAGGTAGAAGAGCGTGCGCCAGGCTGCAATGCCGCGCACCTCCGACTGCAGCAACAGGGCGATAGCCAGGCTTACCGCCATGCCCAGCGGCACTCCGAACAGCATAAAGGCGCTGTTCCACAGCGAGACGGGAAACTGCTTGTCCTCGGTGAACATCAGCACGTAATTACGCGCGCCCGTCATCACCGGCGCGTGCAGAATATCATAATCGGTGAAGCTGATGATCAGTGAGAAGAGCATCGGCCCGCCACCGAAAATGAGAAAGCCGATGATCCACGGCAGGGCACAGCTAATTCCCCCCCACCACTCCCGGCGGGCGAGCGCGCGGGCATTGTCGCCAATTCCCTCGCGCGCGGCCAGCCGCGACAGCCCGGGCAGTCGCGCCAGCCGCCGGCGGAAGTTCGCGCGGGTCTCCAGCAGGTAGATGCAGGCGACGATGACGGCGAACAGCAGCGCGTATAGTATGAAAAACCACTGCCAGGTGGTCACGCGCTTCCCTGGCGGGGGATGCAGATATTTATCGAGCTCCCGCTGCATGGTGCGCGTTCCCGCGTCCAACGCGGTTCGTGGCGTCATCCCCGTTTTTTCCGGATACATCGCGTTCTCTACCGCCCGCACATGCTCGGTCCATAATTGCTGGCCGACCGGCAGCACGGGGCGGAACTGCGAGTAAGGCAACAGGCCGTTATAGACGTTCATCGCCTCCTTGAAACGTTCCGGCAGCCGCGGGTTATCCAGCACATATTTGTGATAAGTCAGGTTATTCACGGCAATGCGCGGTTGCTGCGGCGGCACGTATATGCGCCCGTTGGCCTCCGCCAGCGCCTTGCCCGACTCGCAGGCGATGAGTATTGCCTTTTCGCTGGTCATGAAGCGGATGAACTCCCACCCGCCCATCTTGTTTCTGGCGGTGGCGGGAATGGCGTAACCGAAGCCGCCCGACCAGCTCAACAGCGCCGGCCGATTTTCCCTACGCCGGCGGTCGATTTCGCGCTGCGGCAGCGGAGCGGCGCAGACGCCGAAATTGACGTCCCGTCCGAAGTTCGCCAGCCCGGCAACCATGCCGTCGATATCGATGCGCATGGCCAGTTTGCCCTGGATGAAAGGATCGAGCTCGCCGCCTTGGAAGCCGGATTGAAAGGCCAGCACCGCGGGGTAACCGCCCAGGTCGTCGTAAATATCTTTCATGAACTGCAGCGCCTCGACGTTGCGCGGGTCGTTCATGGTGATGCGCGCGCCGTCCGGGGTGGCGAATTCTCCGCCATTCATCCAGGCGTAAAAGTAGAGCCACGCGTTGCCATAATTGGGAATGAAGCCGATGCGCGTGAGGCGGCGGCTCGGGTCGCGATGCCAGCGATCCATCTTTGCCAAATAAGAGTTATTGAGCGCGGCCAGCCCGGCGGGCAGCCGGTCGATAGCCGTTCCGCGCGCCAACGCGCGCAACAGGGATAATTCGTCCTGCCGGCTCACGCCGGTCGGGCGCGTGGGCTTTCTCGGCTCCCACTCGGTGAGAATGAGGGCGTAATCGCGCAGTTCTTCCCAGTTGGCCGGCGGCTTCGCCTTCCCCCGCGCATCGACCAGTCCGGCGCGCGCCAGCAGGTCCTTGTTGTAAATGAGCGCGCGGGAATCGACGGAGTTAGGGATGCAGTATGTCTTCTCCTGGTAACTCCCCTCTGCCCAGCAGGTGTGGTAAAACTGGTCGTGCGTAGGCGGGAGTGGATCGCGCTGCCCGGCGGCCAAGTCGCGCGCGATGTAGCCGTCCAGCGGTTCGAAGGCTCCCTTCGCCGCCAACTCGGCCACCGCATGGCGGCCGAACCACATCACGTCCGGGGGAGATCCGCCCGCCACGCTGACCAGGAACCGGGTGGGATTGGCATCGTAATCTTGCTGCGCGTCCTGTCCGACGACTACCTTGTAAGCGGGCAAGCGCGGATTCTTCGCATGCCGTTCTCTGCTCCACTCCTCGAAAGCCAGAATGGCATCCAGCAGCGACTGGTCGTTGCACGCCCAGCCCGGACCCATGAATTTCACTTCCTGTACATCTGCTACCGCGGCAGGCCGCCTGCCCGCATGGTAGGCGGGATATAACAACAGCAGCAGCAGCGCCGCGGCGCCGTATAAGAGGTAGCTTTTCCAGGAACCCATACGCATACCCTTCGCAGGAGAGGTGAGAAGGTGAACCCTGGGTGCGCCGGGAGCTCGTGGGGCGCTCCCGCGCGCTTATCCGCCCTACAAGATACCGCTGATCCTGTAAAAACGCAAGAAGAATAAAAAAATCACAAGTTGTCCGGCAATACGAGGAGGAGGTTATCTGGCGGCGAATAATCCGGCTGGTACGGCGGTTCGCCGGTGAATAACCGGCAAAGCGGTTGCCGCTGCCTTATTGAAAGGACCATATCGTGACGCAATTCGTTGACAAACTGGTACTGGAACGGCTCGGCCCGGCGGAAGCGACGGTTGGGATGGTCTCCCTGCCGCTGCCGCGCGACGCGGCGTCGAACCTGCGCATCGACCATCTCACCTCGACCATGCAAGGCGTAGCCTGGTGGGAGCGCGATAAACTACCTAGGCGCGCACTGGCATTCGTGCTCGACAACGCCGGCGTGCCGGAAACGCTGGCTGCCACCCTCACGCCGGCGTCGGGGAACGCCCCGGCGCCTTCCCGCTGGGAGCTGCGCACGCGCATTACGAAAGAGAAGCTCGATTACGCGCGCCCGAAATTCAATGACATCCCCTCGCTGCGCGGCGTGCCGGCGGAGGACTGCACGACCGTCGAGTTCGAACTTGAGCTGATTTACGACGGACGGACTTTCGTGCTGCAGGTGGGCGCCACCGGGCAGGACGGAGAATCGGGGCCGTATTACTGGCAGAATGTGCAGATCGATCGCCTATGGCGGAACGACATTGTCGAGGCGGTGCGCGTGGGCGGCATCATCTACAATAGCGACACCTACCTTTGGGGCGATCTCTATCTGCTGCTCTTCGCCAACGGGGTGGCGCACGCTGCCATGCACTTCGTTACCACCAAGTTGCATATTGAAGGTTACGACTTTCAAGGCCTGCCCGTTATCCGCATGGCCGGCAGCAACCTTGCGCCGGCGAAGGCGCAGGTTCCCGCCGACGGCCTGCGCTTCAACCTTGGCGGCGTGCAGTTGAACCTGGCCGACACCGCCCCGCTGTGCAGCGAAGAGCATCCGGGAACGCTGGAACCTGCCGGCAACGAGTTATTTTATTGGCCCTTCGACCGCATCTTCAATCCCCAGTTTGCCGAGTCCGGCCCACTCGAGTGGACCGCCGGCAGCGCGCGCACCGTGCGTTTCCAGTTCAGCTTGTCGGACGCCGCGCCGGTGATCGCCCGCTACCGCGTCCCGGCCTGGTGGTACATCCTGGCCGGTGAGCCATGGCCCGGCGGTTTTCTGCCGGTACACGGGCGGTATGACTCCGCGGCTGACCTGATGACCGAGGAAATACGCACGAAGTGGATGACCCGCGGGCAGTTCGACGCCGGCTCCGGTCAGATGGCCAACGACGGTTTCGCCGGTTCGGGCATGCTGCGGAATTATTACCTTAATGGCCGTCCCGAAGTGTTTGCCGACGCGCTGGATTACTGCTACTTCTGGGCGGATTGGGCGGTGGACCACCGCGACTACACCGTGCACCAGTGGCTGGGCGGCTGGTGGTGGAAAACATGCGCCTACACCAAGTTCCGCGACGTGCTGATGGGCTACCTGGAGACCGGCGATCCGTACCTGAAGGACACCGTTGAGAACTGCGCCGAGGCTTACTGGATGTGGTTCCGCCAGAACTGGCCGCGCTGCACCATCGGGCGCGATTCTTTCGAGGTGAGCGGCTGGGCGTGGCTGTGGCGCTTCTTCCGCACTGAGCACGCGCGCGACCGCAACCGCGAGCTGGTGCGCATGCTGCGCACCGTGCTGGAGACGCGCGGGGTGATCGGCGGCCAGATGGGCGGCGGCCCGCATCCCGGTTACCTATCTTCGCTTTACATGACCGGCGTGTGCATGATCAGCCTGGTGGAATCAGCCGAGGCGGAGTTGGAGGAAGGCAATGAGGAGCAAATCGCTGAATTGTTGGCGCTGCTCCACCGCGCCCACGTGCAGTTCAACCGCGAGGACGTCGAGCTGTTCCCCAGCAGCTACCAGCCGGACAAGAAGGACTGGTTTGCCTATAAAGGCGGGTGCTGGGCATTGCTGGCGTCGCGCATCTACCCGGAGATGGTCCGCCTGCAGGGGGGCGAGGACGACGACACGCGGCTCGGTCTCTCCCGCAGCGTGGCGGAGAATTTCACACCGGACAATATCGTCAAAAGCAACCGCCCGGGCGATGTCCTGCTGCAGTCTCCCTTCCATGACGCCCTGCTGCTCGGCGCCCGCGCGACGGGAGACGGCGTGACGCTCGATCCAATAGGCGCGCCCGAGCTCTGGCCGCCGCAATGGACGGCCGTAACTCCCTTCGGCGAGCTGGCGGTCACCGTAGACGGAAACAGTTTGAAACTGCAGTCTGCAGCCGATTTCCCGGTAACCGTGAATTATGCCGGCAAGACAATTCAGGCGCGCAGCAATGGAACCGTAACGCTGTAGGTAAGCTCAGGGACTGTCCCGTGCCCGCATGACCGATGCCCGTCATTCGATCTTGACGCTCGTGCATGAGACCACGGGACTGTCCCCCCTCATGCGACAGGGACTGTCACGTGCCCGCATGACCGATGCCCGTCATTCTATCTTGACGTTCGTGCATGAGACCACGGGACTCTCCCCCCTCGCGCGACAGGGACTGTCTTCTGTAACATCTACTCGCCACTATCGTATCACCAGGCTACCAGTTTCGGCGCGATATAACGCGTCACCGTCTTCATCGGCGCCTTCCCCTGGCGCATGTCCTCACGCTGATAAACCGGGTAACCGGATTCCCCATTGGCGCCCGGCGTCACCCAGCCTTGCAGGAATTGCTCCCGGTTGGGAAACACCACGCCCACGCAGGTATTGCCCCGCAGGTGAAGGATATATTTCGGCAATTCCTCCATGCGGGAATACCAGGGTTCCTCGATATCCCAGAACTGCAGGTAATATGTCTCGGTAGATTCAACCATGGGGAATTGAAGGGTTACGGTTTCCGTTCCACGAAGATTGGACAGCACGATGAAGTTGCCGGTCCAAAAGAATTCTCCCGCCAGGCCGTCCACGCTGCAGGCCAGGGCTGCCCGGTCCACCCAGGCCGGGATGTGTATGGACAGGCTCCGGCATGTTTTATTGTGGATGACGACCTTTCCCTCATAAGGCAGGTAGCTGTCGATATCGAGCCAGGCGGATGCCCGGTTGAGCAGCAGGTTCACCTGCCCGGCGCGTTGCTCGGGCTGATACCGGGTGATGGATTCCCAGATATAGTAAAACGGCTCCAGGTAGGGACCGGCGGACATCACTCCGTTCTGCGTCGGGTCGAGGGTGCCGCGCCGGTCGATCAGGCCGCACCAGCGCAGGTTGCCGAGAAAGCGCTCGACCGGATATTCGGGATCGTTCTCCGGGAAACCGCGTTTCCGTCGCTCCGCCTTCAGCAGCTCCGCATCGATAAACTGATCCTCGACCACCGAATTCCGCACATACTGATCGACATCTTCCCAGTAATCGCCGAGTCCCGCGTCCATCAGCTTGATGGCGACCGCCGCGAATATGTTGTTGGCGACATTCTCTCCCCACATGCCGATCCGCACCAGCCCCAGGTTCCGCATGCATTCGTACCCCTGGCGGACCCATTCTTTCACGTAGGCGTCGTTGTCGATCAGGGCGTATTCGATCAGCCCTTGAAAGGCATAAGCCATGCCGGAGATATGCGCCTTGAACAGCGCGGCCGGTTTGCGCTGCAGGCCGCCGTGCGATTGAAAAACCTCAGCGTCCATGCCCTTCGCCCAGCTTTCGAGGTTGCCCGCCCAGAATTGCGGCTTGAGCATGTAGCGCACCAGGCGGCGGACCAGCTCCAGCACCGACTGATCTCCACTCACGGCATACCAGCGCGACAGGGCATGGACATACAGCCCCATATAGGCGAGCACCGCGCCTTCCGGGCAATCCATGTCGCTGGCCGCCTCGCGGGTATCGGCCCAACCGGTCTTGCGAAAGTAGGCGAAATCCGCCCCGCACTCGCCGGTCGCCGGGTAATAAGCGTAATCGTCCTTGATGATGGCGATATCCATCAGGCCCCTGGCAACCTTCTCTCCCAGCCGGTAGGCTTCCGGATCGCCGTCCTTCAGGTAGCGAAAGATCATCAGCAGCAGCACGTGGATCGAATTGGCGTTGAAGGCGATGTCGTCATCCGTGCGCCATTCCTTTGCCCGGCACCCCGCCGGCCCGCCTTTGCGCCATGGGGCATCGTCCCGGTAAGGGGGATTGTACAACAATCCGTCATCGCCCACGCGCGCGAGCCAGCTCTCCAGCATTTTATGCTCGCGATCGAGAAAACGGTCGCTGCCGGTCATCAGCCGCAGCAGCAAAAATGCCTCCGCCGCCCGCCCGTTGGAATCGGTCCACTCGCCGGCGTGATGCTGAATCAACCCGTTGCCGCAATGCCAGGGGCTCGGCTCTTCGAACGGTTGGGCATAAAACGTCAGCCAGAAGTATTCGTAATCCCGCGCTTCGTTCAGGGCGCCCGCCATCGCGTTGACGGCCAATTCGGCCCGCTCGGCCAGGTCCAGGGTGTCCGGCGCCGTCGTCTCGTATCGTTCGCCCGGGATAAGGGTTTCGTGCTCGATCATGGCTGTCTCCCTTCTGCCGATCACATTATAAGCAAGCCGCAGGCGCGCAACAAGCCGTAGCGCACGCCCGCCGTGGCGCGCCTGCTGAAAATTTTCTCTCCGTCCCTGCCAACACGAACCCGGCGTTAATACCCCTGATACCGTTCTTACCACACGGATTCGCAAGAAAGGTTCCCCTCCATCCTTGCCGAATTAACTTCACGAAACTATATGATAAGGGGCGTCACGATATGATCGATATATCGACAGCGTATATGTTGCCGGACCTGCTGCGGTTCGCGGACGGCAGGCGGGTAGACACCCCCGCTGCCTGGCCCGCCCGCCGGACAGAGCTGCTGGAGACCATCCTCGATATCGAATACGGCCATCTGCCGCCGGCGCCGGAGGGCATGAGCGCCGGCCTGCTGCACCCCACGGGGTTCGATCACATACCGGGCGCCTGGTTGTCTCACTATCGACTGACATTGCAGCCCGGCGAGATCAGCTTCACCGTTTCGCTGCTCATCCCGCCCGGGAAGGGGCCGTTTCCGCTGATCATCGACGGCGACGGCTGCTGGCGCTATCTGACGAACGAAATCCTGGCGCTGGCGGCGCGGCGCGGCTACGCGGTGGCCTGGTTCAACCGCACGGAGCTGGCGCCGGACGCCTATCACGACCGCCGCGAGGAAGGCCTGTATGCCGCCTACCCGGACGGCGACTTCGGCGCGCTGGCGGCGTGGGCATGGGGGTATCACCGCGTGGTTGATTTCGCGCTGGGGCAGGAAAACATCGACGGCAGCCGCATCGCCGCCACCGGTCACTCCCGCGGGGGCAAGACGGCGCTGCTGGCCGGCGCCACCGACCAGCGCATCGCCCTCACCGCGCCCAACAACAGCGGCTGCGGCGGCGCGGGCTGCTACCGCTACCCGGACGAAGGCGGCGAGCGGCTGGAGGATTCCATCCGCATGATACCGTACTGGTACTCCCCCCGCCTGCGCGACTACGTCGGGCGTGAAGCCGAGCTGCCCTTCGACCAGCACGGCGTGAAGGCGCTGGTCGCCCCCCGCGCCCTGCTCAGCACGGAAGCCCTCGGCGATATC
>Ga0172369_10004708_pt1 | contig 17166 bp, 9 predicted proteins | sample LakKiv25m_FD_114539 | JGI IMG/M metagenome (GOLD analysis project Ga0172369, IMG submission 114539) | Freshwater microbial communities from Kabuno Bay, South-Kivu, Congo - kab_022012_11.25m | ecosystem: Environmental > Aquatic > Freshwater > Lake | place: Democratic Republic of the Congo...
CGCTGGCTGAGCTGGACACGCTGCCGAAGCGGATTGCCGAAGCGGAGGGCATCCAGAAAGGCCTGCTGCCACCCGATCCGCAATGGGTGCTGGATGGCGGCCAGGGCTTGAATTACCTCAAGAATTACCTCACCGCGCTGGCCGACCGCGCGGGCGGCAAGCTGGGCGAGCTGCTGGCATTCGCGCCGGAAAAGGCACAATTCCTGGAGGATCCGCGGAATGTCGGTCTCTTCGAACAGTGGCAGCGCGACGACGTGGCGAACACCATTCCCTGGCAGTCCATCGATCTCACGCGCGACTGGGGGTTGAACGGGCATCGCGACGCGCAGGGGTACGCGGATGACGGTTTGGGCTGGTATCGGATCGCGATGCCGGTGAAAAAGCCGGCGACGGGCCGCGCGCAGCTCGTGCTGCCGCTGGTGTATGCCGAGAAGCTGTGGATCTGGGTCAACGGCCAGATGGTTTATTCGCCGACCACGCCGCAGGCCGATCCGAAAACCGGTCCCGCGCCCGGCAAGGCGACAATCGTCAACAATCGGGGCGGCATCTCGCTGGCGGTGGATATTCAGGATGCGCTGAAGCCCGGCGCGGTCAATACCTTCACCTTCCGCATGACCGGCAGCACGGACCGCGCGCAACACCGGGGGATCGCCGATCGGCCCATCGTATGGGTGCCGAAAGAATAATAGTTTTGAGTTTTGAGTTGCTCACATGGTAATAGTTAGCGGTCATATAAACTCAAAACTTAAAACTCAAAACTCAAAACTCTAACAGAGGTATCGCGTTGAAATTCGGCATTCTTTCCGATCTGCATCTGGGTCATACCGGGGACGGGCGTTGGCACAATCGGCTGCTCTTCGATCGCGCCGAGGAGATTGCCAGCGCGGCGGTGACAGCGCTCAACGCGCAGAAGCTGGACGCCGTCTTCGTGCTGGGCGACATCACCCAGGCGGGAGAAGAAAGCCAGCTCGCGCTGGCGAAGGCCATCTTCAACGAACTGGACATGCCGTGGTTCGTGCTGCCGGGCAACCATGACCGGCCCGCGGTGCGCTCCGGCGCCTTCGACCGGGAGTTTCGCGGCCGGCTCGTCCCGGAATTCTTTTTGCACGGCAGCCTTGCCATCGCCGGGCTGCGCGAGGATGTGCCCGCGCCGGGCGAAGTCTCGAGCCGGTGGCGGATGGACGCGGAGCAGGCGACCAATATCCTGAAGCAACTCGAACGCAGCTTTCCGGACACCCTGCTGCTGTTCAGCCACGTGCCTTTCATCGACGAGTCGGAATGGGCGGCGAAGCACGCCGGCAAAGACGCCGGGTGTTTCGAGAACGGCAAGGCGTTCCTGACACGGGCCGCCGGCCTGACGGAAGGATTCGCCGCCGCCTTCTGCGGTCACCAGCATTGGCATCACATCGTCACCGACCCGGCGTGGACGCACTGCACGACCGCCGCGCTGATCGAGTATCCGATGGAGGCGCGGATCGTGACGTTGAAAGGCCCGCACCTGGAAATCGCCACACTGACGGTGGCCGAATCGCTCGCCGGCGCCTCACTGGAGAGCGCCGGGTGGGTGCGCGGGCGGGCGGAGGACCGCAAGGCTTCCATCACGCTGCAGGTGGAAGATGTCAATGTTTAAGTGGTCAGGATAGCGCCTCCGCCACCCACGGCAGTGCTTCGGCGGCGGTGGCGCGGATCGCGTAGTCCATCGTGCGGGTCAACGCGGTATCCTCCGGGTTGATCTCCACCAGCAAGGCGCCGCGCGCCCGCGCGGCGCCGGGCAGCGCGGCGGCCGGATAGACCACGCCGGAGGTGCCGATCACCAGCATCAAATCGCACCGCTCCGCCGCCCGGATCGCGCCTGACAGCGCGGCATCCGGCAGCGACTCGGTGAAAAAGACGATATCCGGGCGCAGCACGCCGCGGCACTGCGGGCAGACCGGCGGCAGCGCGGGCAGCGGCGCCCGCGTGTTCTCCTCACGGTAGCCGCAGGCATCGCAGCGCAGTTGCCAGAGGGTGCCGTGCAGCTCGAATACGCCGTCGCTGCCCGCCCGCTGGTGCAGGCCGTCGATATTCTGCGTGATGACGGACAGCTCCCGTCGCCGTGCCAGCGCCGCCAGCGCCCGGTGGCCGGCGTTCGGCTGGGTCGCGGCGATGCGCGTGCGCAGGTCGTCGTAAAGCTGCCAGGCCAGCAGCGGCTGTTCGGCGAGTGCCTCCGGGGTGAACAGCTCGGTCATGCTCATCTGCTGCCACAGCCCGCCGGTCCCGCGGAAGGTCGGCACGCCGCTCTCCGCCGAGATGCCCGCGCCCGTCAGCGCCGCCAGCCGTCGCAGCGATCGCCGCCGCGCCAGCCATGCGGTAAACCGTACTCGCGCCTCATCTTCGTCCATCTGCCCTTCCCTCCGGCACCGTTACGGTACTGGAACCTCCAGCGGGCATCCCTACTGTTTCTTTACACATCATCGAACTCCTCTACGTTGCTGTCTGTTGCACGCGCCATGGCGGGTATTGAGGCAGTGTCCGGGAGAGGAAAGGGGGCGGCCATGGCATGGATCGAGCTGCAGCAGAGCTTGCCGTTACACCGGAAGACACGGCGGGCGGCGCTCCGGTTTTCGAAAACCGGAGCGCCGCCTGTTGTGTCCTCACGTTGCATGACATGCCCGGCGATATGGACGCCGGGTCGGGGGGCTTATCACCCCTGCGGGTGGATGTAGAGCACCCGGATATCCCAACTCTTCAGCGGCACGCGGAACTTGCGAAGGTCCGCCGCGGAGACGGTCGTCTTACCGCTGATGGTCATGGCGTTGATGGACTCCATGTCGCGCTGCTGCACCTGGTACTGCCCATCCGGCATGGTGACCCCCGCGTCCACCTCGATCGGGCGGTCCGTCCAGTTGATCAGGCAGACGAAGCGCTCTTGCGGGTTCTTCTCCAGACAGGTCATCTCCACGTCGTTGCCGTAGTCGTTCAGATAGAGCAGCTTCTTCGCGCCCAGCGCTTTGTCCAGCAGGCCGGTGAAGCGGTCGAGAAAGTCGGGGTAGTGCCCCACTTTGGTGACGTCATCGCCGATAAAGGTCACTTTCCCGCTGTCGATCAGGGGCCGGAAGAGCGGCGCCGGATAGGGATTGCCCCACTCGTCCGTCTCGCCTTGCCGGTCGAGGAGGATGAACTTCGTGCCGTTGGCCGCCGCCTTCGCCAGCAGGTCGTAGGTGCTCTGCTTGATGCTGTAGGCGAAGGGCAGGATGACCAGGTCGTATTTGGGCAACTGGTTGGCGAAGTCCTCGGGATGCTCCAGGTAGTACATGTCGAACGAGTAGGCGTTGGTGAACAGGGTTTCGAGCAGCCACTTCGAGCAGAGGAAACCGCGGGTTTGATCCAGCGGATTGCCTGCCGGGTTGTAGCGCTGCCGCACCTGCCACCAGTCCTGCGAGGCGCGCGAATCCAGCACCATGATGCTGCGCGGCACGGTGGCGTTCTTCATGCCCCAGGCCGACAGGGTGTCCAGCATGCCGTAGACCTGGACGACATACTTGTCGTAGCCACCATCGTAGATGTGATCCTGGCGCCAGTACAGCGGCAGCTTGCCGCCGTTCATGACGGCGCTCATCGGCGGCGCGGCGAACAGTTGCGGGGAGGTTTCCAGGTAATAGCCGGGGGAAGCCTCCGGCCCGCTCCACGCCCACGGATTGTTGTGCAGGGAATCGGTGCCGCGGGTCTTGTTGGCGGCCATCCCATACTTCGTGGAGGCCGCCGCCACGTAATGACCCTGGTCCTGGTTCGATTCATACCCGCTGGCGCGGAATAGGTCCAGGTTGGCGGTATGGCCGATGATGTCATGAGCCACGCCGTAATCGATCCGGCGATTCCCCACCATATCCAGCACGGTGACCGGCGTTTTCGTGAGGACCTTCGGATTGGTCGCCTTGGCGGCGTCGGTGCCGTCCTTGATGAAAGAGGCAAAGGAGTCGTAGGTGTAGACGATCCACTTGCGCCAGGCCTCCGTGTCGGCCGGCCCGTCGGGGATGGCCGCGTGATACTGCTCCTCGAAGGTCTTACGGGTCAGCAAGCCGGCGCTCTTCGGGTCGCTGATCATGTTGGGCAGCCCCTCGCCGGCGGTGGATTGCCAGGTGAAGGCTTCCTCATCGTAGCCGGAGCCCACAATGGCCGCCCCGGCTTTCACTTCCTCCCTCACCACGCCCGCCAGGTATTCGCGATAGCGGCGATCGATGTAGGGCGCCGGCAAGTCGCGGGTGGCGGTCTTTGGGAAATCTTCCAGCGCCTTCGGGTATGGGCAGCGGTCCATCACGCCGAGGGTAATGCCGGCCTTGTGGAAGGCATCACAGACTGCCGTGAGCGCATCCTCGTCGATCGTCCACTTGTCATACTGGCTCGGCCACATCATGTCCATCTCGTAGGTGCGCGGGCCGCGAGCGCTTCCAATCTTGGGCGGCCACATGTTCAGGGTGTTGCCATGCAGCCGTTTGATCTCGGCGACGTAATCGGCGAACGGCTTGTATTCCGACAGCGGCGGGCGCTTGGCCTTGTCCATGCGCAGCCACCCCTCAATATTGAACATCCACGGCTCGATGTGGAAACCCTTCATGATCTGCTGCTCCACCGGCGGATCGGGCACTGTCAGCGCGGCGCCCGCGGCGAGCGGGGCCACGCCCGGTTCCAGCGCCGTCGCGAGCGGGAAGGGCGGGTTGGCTTCCGAGGTTAGAATCTGGAAGTCGTAGATCGACATCGCGCCGGCCGGGTTGACCAGCGCGATGCCGTAGGCCTTCACCGGCGGCCAGAAGGTATTGGTCAGCCAGCAGCGGGACTGCCACACGCCGCCCGGATTGGTGACTTTGCCTTCCAGGTCCATGCGCAGCACTTGAGTATACTGCCCGTTGCCGGTGGTGTCCGCCAGCAGTATCCACGGGCCGCCCGGCACCGCCCAGCGAATCGTGGCGATGGTCTGCGGCTGGTCATAATGGAACTCATACCGGTTGGCGCGCGCCGGGGTGCCGCCTTCCGGGCTGTTCATGGTGCGCAGGATTTCGTCCTGATCGACAAGGTTGCGCGCCATGGTCATGTATGGTTCGGTCTTGATCTTTGCGAAGCGCGCGATGTTGACCAGCGGCGTGCCTGCCGGGAGGGCAGGGCCGACCGGGTTGTCCAGTCGGGTGACGACGCCGGGCTGCTTCTCGGGGAGAGGCGTCGGGGTGATCGCCGGGGTGACGGCGGGATCGATGGGGCCGGTGAGCTTCACCGCGACATCGATGATCTCATCGCCCTTCCGCACCACGCCCAGCCACAGTTCGCCGCCCGGCTGGAGGATCAACTGGCCAGGCTTGAGCTTTACCGAGCCCGTGGAACACACCCGCACGCCCGCCGCGATCTGCAGCGCGCCGGGGATCGTCTCGCTGCCGGTCAGCAGCGGGTAGTGGGCGGCGCCGGCGGGGATAAGGGTCGTCTCCTCGCCCTTCGGCGGCGCGCCGGTCGACCAGTTGTCCAGGTTCCCCCAGTTCTCATCCACGCCCAGCCAGGTGTCCGCGCGGCCCGCGGTCGGCACCGCGGCGGCGGGCAGATCGATGGCCGCCTGCTTGATATAGAACACATACGGCGTTTCCGCGGGCAACGTCAGGCGGAATTTCGCCAGGTCCTTTTCGCTGAGCAGGTCTTTGCCGTTCAGCGACACGCGGTTCCACTGGTTCTCGTCGCGGGCGTAGACCTGGTAACTCCCCGCCGGGACACTGACCCCGAGGTCGATGACCGACGGCGTCTGCTCCCAGTTGATCGTATACAGGAAATACTCCCGCGCGCTCTTGCGGTGCACCGTGGCGTCGATGTGCTTGTTATAGCGGTTCAACGTCAGCGGGTTGTCCGCCCCCAGCGTGGTGTTGAGCAGATTGCTGATCTTCTCGGTGAAAGTGTCGGTGGCGCCCCAGGCCAGGATATCATCCTTGACCAGGATAGCTTTGCCGCTGTCCACCAGCTCTTTGAAGATCGGCGTCGGATACGGCTCGCCCCAGGCGTCGGTTTCGCCCTGGTGCCCGTCCAGCAAAATCACCGTCGCCCCGGCGGCGGCGGCGGCTTTCACCTTATCCGCGGCCTCTTTGCTGACGGAATAGGCAAACGGTACCAGCAGCGCCTTGTAGGCGGACAGGTCCTGCAACTGCGTAGGCTGGTCCAGGTATTTCCAGTCGAAGACGTAGCCGTTCTGCTGCAGCAGGTTGAAGGTGGCTTCATCGGCAAACCAGCCGCGCTGGCCTTCCAACCCGCGGTCCCAGGCGGCGCCGTTGCGGGTGCCCCACCAGGACTTCACCTGCCACCAGTCGAGGCTGGCGCGCGAAGAGAGCAGGGCGATCTTTTGCGCGGGTTTGGCGTCATATGCCCCCAGCGCGTCCAGCTCGTCCGCAATACGATACGCGCCGGTGAGCGCGGGCGCATGGCCGGCGTCCGCCACGTAGTTGTAGCGCCAGAAGTTAGAACTGCCGGCCCCATACATCCACGACCACAGCACCGAGCCGTAGAAATGAATCGCCGGCAACGGCGGGTGCGGCCACATGTCGCCGTTGTAAACCATGGTGGCCCGCCGCCAGCCGTTGGCCGCGGCGGCCATGCGGATGCCATACGGTCCCATGTAGTCGCTGCCCAGCTCGGTGATGCCGCCGCGCGCCGCCATCACATCCCAGGGGATTTGGATTTCCGTCACATTGGAGCCGCCCGAGGTGGGCACCATCCACATGGTGTTCAGGTAGATATTCCGGTATTTCGAGCGCAGCACGCGCGACACGTAGCCATAGGTATCGCTGAGTCCTTCATGGCGCATGACGATCCACTGGCGAAACTTCAGTGTGTCCTCTTCCTTCGCCGGCAGATCGTAGCCGAAGCGATCCCGGTACAGGCGCCGCGCGGGATCGTTCGCCGGGAAGGTTTCCATGAACGACCCGCGGTACTGCGCCTCATCGGTGCTCAATCCTACGCCGTCCGCCCCACAGGCCATGATCTCGTCCTCGATGATCAGCCAGTTGTCGCGGAAATACAGGCCGTGGGTGACGCTCGGATACTGCTTCATGCCCGGATAACGGCTGGTCTCTTCGCCGGGATAGTGCCACTTGATCGGCTCGAAGGGAGTGATGTTGTGGATCAGCTCCACCACCACCTTGAAACCCTCCTTGTGCAGCGCATCGATGGTCGCCTTCAGAATATTCTGTTTGGTGCTGGTGCAGACCTTGCTGGGCCAGGGCATCAGGTTATTGCTGGACGCATTGGTCAGGTCGATCTCGACCCAGGTGACGCCCAGCGCCTTCACACCCGCCACCGTCTGCTTGAAGGTCGCGTTGTTGGCGAAATCCGGCAGCGGCGCATCCGGCTTATCGGCGTTCGCCCCCCACATCCAGAGGTCGGCGCACACCATCTTGCGGAAGCGCGGGGTCGCGAGCGGGGTGATCTGCAGGTTCGTTGGCGCCAGGCTGATCGCCGGCACGTTCTGCGCCGGCGGGAACTGGTGGCGGAACGCCGCCCACTTTGCCAGTTCGGCAGCGGAGGCCGCGCTCTGCGGCACCAGCACCTTGATCTCGCTGGCGAAGGCATTGGTGCCGCGGAAACCGGTATACAGCCCGTTCCCCTTCACCGGTTGTACGCGCAGGGAGCGGACCGGCTTGTTGGCGGTGGCCAGCGTGACCCAGCCGCTGCCGGTGATATTATCCGCCCGCGCGAGCAGGATTTCGTATCGGCCGTCGCCGTCCGCGTCGCCGCGGATGGTGAGGGACTCCACATTCCCCAGCAGGTAGAGCTGCACGCTGCGGATTGCCAGCGGTTTCGGCAGCAGCAAGGTGGCGTTGCCGGCCCGCTCGAGCCCCGCCGCGAAGGAATTTGACGTCGCGGGATCGCCGTCCACCAGCGCCGCGACGTTGTAGGCCGCCGGCTGCATGGTGATGCGCAGGGAGGGGGCGATATCTTGCTGGCCGGCCGGCACGGTCACGGTTTTGGTGACCGGGAAGGCTTTGGCCGCCGGATCGGCTTTCGCTTTAACGACAAGAGAGACATCGTCGAGATACGCCTTGCCCCAGACGTTCAGCCGGTCGAACAGGTCCACCGTATTGCCCACCTTGACCAGCACGGCGTCCGCGCCGGCGGGCACCGCCGCTGTAGCGGTATACGGCTGGTAATCCTGCTCCAGGCCGAAGGCGTTCAGGCTCTCCTTGGGCAGGTCGAAGACGCCGAAACCCATATCCTGCTTGGACGTCTCCAGCGGCTTGCCGCCCTTGCGGAACTGGAAGACCAGGTTCACCAGCCCCTGTCCCTTGGCGTAGGCGCTCAGCACGCACACCTTTGCGCCCGCTGGCAGCTTCACGGTCTGGGTCAGGTATTGCGGGCGGAGGTAGTTCCACTCTTCGGTCAGCATGCGCACGGCGCGCTTGCCGGAATGACTGTCGGCCACCGGCGAGAAGGGACCGGTGAGTATGGCATTGTACTCCCGGCTCCAGGAGACCGGCACGCCGTTCTTCGCGACGGTCTCGAAGCCCGGGTTTTTCAACAGATTCTGGGCCAACCCCGCGGTGGAGAGCACGAAGACCAGCAGATAGAGCAGGACTGGCAGGCGCCAGGTGGTTGAGGCGTTCACGAGCATTCTCCTTTGTCCGGTGGCGAAGCAACCGGTTTGACAATGACCTCGGCAGTATTGGCAATGCACACGAGTGCATAATACTATAGCGCTTGCCCCTCATGCTGTCAATACCTGACCAGGCAGAGCCGGAACCAATAAGTAAAGGCAGTGTGACTAGTTAGCGGGTCGTCACGATGAACCTTGAATTGGTCGATATGCGCCCAGTTCGGTGGTTGAGTAGGCAGGGGAGCTTCACGGTTCTTTCCGTCCTTCCCGCGCCGTATCGAAACCACCTCTGCGGCGGTACTCCGCCGCACGGATATCGCGCCCGTTCCCGCGCGTTTTACCTAAAACCACGGTGGTTGAGTAGGCAGGGGAGCTTCACGGTTCTTTCCGTCGTTCCCGCGCCGTATCGAAACCGCCTCTGCGGCGGTACTCCGCCGCAGAGGTGGTTTCGATACGGCGCGGGAGCTGCGGACAGATGCGAAAAAGCTCCCCTGCCTATTCAATCACCGGACCGGGCGCTATGATATGTTGGCAAGGTACAGCATGACGACCCGCTACAACGAGTCACCAGCCCCTACAGCGGGACGCCGCTCTGCTGCAGCGCGGCGCGCACGGCGGAGCCGTCCACGGTGGCGGAGGCGCCGCCGGCGTTCAGCGCCAGCGCCGCGCCAACCCCGGCGGCTTCGCCAATAGCCATGCAGGTGCCCATCACGCGCAGCGAGGACATCGCGCCGTGATCCGCCGAGATGCAGCGTCCCGCGACCAGCAGATTGGCGGCGTTCGCGGGCGTCAGGCAGCGGTAGGGAATCTCGTAGTAGGTGCCGCCGGCGATATCCAGCGTGTCATACAGCTCGTCGAAGTGCTGCTGCTTCATAATGCAGTCCGGTTTGACACGGCAGTCTTTATCGCACAGGTTGCTTTCCGGGCAGCTTCGCCCCAGCGGGCAATGGATATCCAGGAACCAGGAGCCGCGCGCCACCCCGTCGTCGAATTTCGCGGCCGCCTGGCAGTCGCGTCCGGTCAGCACGTAACGTCCGGTGATCTGCCGGGTTTCCCGCACGCCGATCTGCGCGGGGGAGGCCATCAGGTAGCACTCCTCGTAGCCGGGGATATATTTGCGGCTGAACTCGATGATTTCCAGCGCATCGGCGCGGAGCTTCATCTCGTTGCGCGTCAGGTCGTAGACATTGGTGCCGTCGCCCCGCGCCCGTGTAACGGTCGGCGTTTCCTCGCCGGACCGCAGGGTCGTGCCCAGTTCGCTCAGCTCGTCGACCGGCGGGTGGTAGATGGGCAACCGGTGCTCCGCCATGGCCTGCTGATAGATCGCCTTGCTGCGCTTGCGTTCTTCCGACGTTTGCGGGCGGATGCCGCCAATACGAATCTTTGTGCCCATCGACTGCGTGACGCCGTCAGCAGGCCGCCCTTTCGTGAAGGCGCAGCCCGCCTGAAAAGCCAGGTCCCCGTCGCCGGTGGCATCTACGAAGACCGTGCCGCGGATAGCGCCGCGCCCCGACTTGCTCTCCACCAGCAGCGCGTCGAGGCGCGCGCCGTCTTTCACCGCGCCGACCACCGTGGTGTGCAGCAGGCAGCGGATGCGCGGCTCGCGTGCCAGCAGGCGGTCGGCGGCGTGCTTGAACAGTTCCGGCTCGAAGGGGATGGCGCCCCACTTGATGTTCGCCATCGGCGGTGCGCCGCCCAGCGCCTGCAGCTCCGCCAGCAGCGCCAGCGGGAACCCGCCCAGCATGCACACGTCGCTCCACGATGTGTTGTAGCCGAACAGCGGGCCGATCTGCCCGGCGGTGGCCAGCCCGCCGAAAAAGCCGTAGTGCTCGATAATCAGCACGTCGGCGCCCTGCCGGGCGGCCGCCACCGCCGCCGCCAGCCCGCCGGGCCCGCCGCCGGCGACAATCACATCAGCCGTCTCCAGCACCGGCGTCTGCCGCGTCGGTTCGGTAATAGAAGAAGGTTGCGCAAGGTTTGCCATAAGGGTCTGGTCCTTTCGATAACCGGCGCTGCCGGTGATTCGTGAAAAATGAGTTAGTGATAAGTAATAAGGTAACGTGTGAGCGAAGCGGTGGAGGCAAAAGCCTCAATACCCTTAGCACTTATCACTTCTTACTCCCATCCCAATCGGGCGGACAACGCGGCCGCGGCTTCGAGGACACTGGCGACAGCCGCGGGGAGCGCGTCAGGCGCGTTTGCGCCCAGCGCGGCGACCACCTCGCCGGAGAGCGCGCGCACGGGCGCCGCGAGAAAATGCAGGTTTTCCGACGACCGCACGACCGCGTAGCCTGCCTGCCGAATCCCCGCCAGCAGCTTGTCGGCGGGCGTGCCGGGCGGGAGGGGATAACGGGCGAAATGCTCCGCGCGTGTCACGGGGGAGGCAAAGGCGAGGAGCACACGCCCCGTCGCCTGCGGCCATGCTGTCCCCACGCGCAATGGGACCGCCGCGTCGGGCGCCGTCCCGTGCGGATCCACCTGCAGCAGGTTCACCTGCACGCCTTCGCGCAACACGGCCAGCACGGTGCGCCCATCGAGGCGGTGCGCCAGCCCCTCCATTACCGGCGGCGCCAGAGCAGCCAGCGGTTGCTGCTGCAGATACCCGCGCGCCAGCGCGCAGCAGGTCACGCCCAGCGAATAGGACTTAGCATCGCTGCGCGTGACCAACCCGTGCTCGGTCAGCGTCCGCAGAATCTTCAGCGTGCCCGGCATCCCGATACCGATGCCGGCGCTCAGCTCCGTCAGGTTCTGACTGCCCGCGGCCAGCCGCACCAGCAATTGCGCAGCGCGATCAACGGATTGAATCGTCACTTATTTCCTCCTGGGAAAGTAGCTATCCCATTAGAAAATAATACAACCCTGGCGATCGGGTGTCAAGAGGGGAAGGGGGTCGTAGGGAACGCCCTCCGTGGCATTCCTGATCGCGGCGGCGGATCGAACCGGGTGGAAGGACGGCAACCTGAACGCCACGGAAAGCGTTCCCTACGAACCTTTTGGATAATCCGTCAAGACAGCCGCAGCGGCCCATCCGCATACAGCGTGGCGATGGCGTAGTGGTCGGCGCCGGTGGCGATGGAGGGGAGGCTGAAATACGGGATGCCGTCCACCGTCCGCCGGCGGCCCGGGTGGTAATGGCCCTGGAAGACGGCGCGCACGTTGCCCGCCCTGCACAGCAGCTCGCGCACGGCGGGGGCGTTTTGTACCACATGGGGGTCAGGACCGCCTTCCCACAGGAAATCGTCCAGGCACTCGTGGCAAAATATCAATACCGGCTTTTGAGCGGCGCGGGCCAGATCGGCCGCCAGCCAGCGAAGCTGTTCTTCGGCGATCCATGCCTCCTCCCAGGAAAAATCCCCCCGGCAATAGTCCGACCCGTCCGCGTGGCAGTTGCCGTCCAGCACGATGCAATGCACCCCGCCCGCGTCGAAGCTGTAATACGGTTCCGGCGGGGCGCCCATCGCTGCCAGGAACTCCGCCTTGCTCAGCATCTGCACATCGTGGTTGCCGATCACATGCCGCACCGGCCCGGGGAAGGCGGCGCACGCCGCCCGCACCTCCGCGCACAGCGCCAGCTCATCTTCTCGCGTGGGCGCATTGTCCACGGCATCGCCAAGGTTCACCACCAGCGGCGCCCCCGCCGCTGAAAAGACATCGAACGCCGCCCGCACCCGCCCCAGCGCCCCCGGACAATCCCGGTCGGCATATGGCGCCGGGCCATAATGGGCATCGGTGAAAAGGCCTATAGTAAGAAGAGGAATCATATACTTGCCTGTATTACGAATCCGCGATTTCTCGCCACTGCGCGCAGATTTGTGTTTGGTTGCGACGCAGCCGCCCTGTGTAAATGTACGTTGAAGCAAATAATACGTCAAGAAAATGAATTGCCCGAATTGCTAATCGGCCTTACAATAGAGTGCAGTATATGCGGTTGGCCGCCCGCTAACCGCGCATCAACAGGAGGTCTATTATGAAGCGATGGTTGTTGGCGCTGGCCCTGGCGGCCATGTTGTGCATCGGATTTGCGGCGGGGAGCGTGATGACTCGCGCCCACGCGGAGGGTGGACAGGCCGTGGAATTCTACCGCGTCGTCCCGCTGCAGCGGATCGATAAAACAGATCCGCTGGCGATCAAATACAGTACCCAGAGTGGCGCTGCCATTCTGATTAAATATGACGGATCGCTATCCAACACATTTTAACAGGGTTGCGCCATTATTCGCGCAGGATGGATCTGCTCTCCGGGAGGTGCCCGGATCAACACGCCGCAAGCTTCGCCGGGCCATCGACGATGGGACGGGGGTGCGGCTGTTTGTGTTTAAAGTACCGGCGTTTGATTCTACCAGGTGACTCTTGCTCTTGCGCTAAAAAAGCCTCACGGATCTGGTTTCCGTGAGGCTTTTTCGCGCAAGAGCAAGAGTCAGCGCAAGATCCTTGCTGCTAGTTCACGATCAGGTAATCCGTCACCTCCAGCCGCATTTCTACCTGCGGCACGCCGTCGACCACCGTGATGGGGAGCATGCCTTTGGCCTGCTCATCCAGGCTGCCGGTGAAGTAGCCGGCGGCGCGCAGGCTCTGTACCGACTTTACCGGCACGCCGGGGAAGCGGACGATAAGCCGGTCGATGGGCTTTTCCGTCCAGTTGTCCAGCGTGACGATGGCGCCCTTGGGGCCGGTCATATACTGGGCTTCCACCAGCGAGTTGCTCGTCGCCACCGGCGGGGTGACGCGCGCCTGCTGGATGGGCAGCGTGATCAGCGCCCGCAGCGCGGCGGGGAAGTTCGTCGGCAGCACGTCCGACGACGGCGGCATGGCCGGGGTCAGATAGGCCAGCCCGGCCAGCGCCCCAACGTAGTAGGCGCCGCCTTTACCCAGCGCGTGGTAGGTGATGGCCGGCGAGCCGTCGGCCTGGTAGGTGGCCAGCACCTTTGTACCGGCGGCGGGCGTCAGCGCGTCGCGATAGCACAACGCCGGCAGCGTCACCGACGTCAGCCCCGCCTCCGGCACCTTCGCGGTCACGATATCCAGCGGATCCATCCGCGGCAGGCTGCCGCGCGGGCGGATATGCCGCACGGCGCGGTTCAGGTTGTGGCTCTTCAGGCCGTAGACATCATACAGCGCCGTATTGTCGCGATGGAACTCGTCCAGCAGCCCGCCGCCGCCGTCGGCGAAGACGATGCCGCCGGCCCGCACCCAATCGGCCAGCGGTTTGGCCGCGGCAGCCAGCATCTCCGAGCCGACCACGTAGAGCACCTTGTAGCCGGCCAGCTTGCCTTCCGCCACATCCTCGTCGGTGATCAGGTCCACCGGGTATTGCGCGTGGCGCAACGCCATCCACAGGGACTTGCGCTCGTCGTTGTTCACATTGTATTGCGACCCATAGCCGCCGATGCCGCCCTGGGTCGTGTTGTCCCAGGTGTCGGCCGCGCGCGAAAGCAGGATGGCCACCTCCGCCTTTTGCGGCAGGGCGGGGTACAGCCGGTTTTCGACGGCGCCGGCGTCGCGAATCATGTCATGAATGGCCTGATAGGTGCGCGGGCTTTCCGTCTGGTCCACGTAATCCCAGGTGATCATCGCCTGCGACTGCGTGACGAAGTGGTTGATGATCTTCGCGCCGTGGGCGAAGGCCAGGCTGTGCATGCGGCGCAGGTTGTCCTCCGACTGGCCGCGGAAGGGCATGATGTAATACTGCATGGGGATGTTGTGGTAGCTGTCGCCCAGCCGCAGGCCGTCGAGCAGGAAGCCGTAGACCTGCGGAGAGCATTCCGGCAACTGCCACCACCAGTCCTCCGTCCAGCTCATGGTCATCGCCCCGGCCTTGAAGGGATCCACCCACTGGCGCACGTCCGGCCACACGTTCATGTGCGGGCTGTAGTTCGCGCCGACGATAACCTTTTTGCCCGGGTTCTTCGCCTCGATATCCTTCGTTTGCGCCGCCAGTTCCTGGTACCAGATCTGGTAGCGGAAGTCGGCCTGCTCGTAATAGAGCACCGGCTTCTGCAGCACCGGCGATTCTTCCGGCTTGTCGCCCATCTTCGGCAGCGTCACCATCGCCCATTGCTGGTCCTTCGTCAGACCTTTCGCCTTCGCCGCGTCCTCCGGCAGCAGCACGTCCAGCGGGTCGATGCCCCTCGCCTTCAGGAACTCGCGGAACGCCTGGTTCTGTTTATCCTCCGGCATATTGATCGACAGACCGATCTCATCGCCCAGGTTGCCCTCGATGGTGCCTTCGGGATAACCGTTGTAGCCGATCGCCTTCATCACCTCCGGGTGGTCGCTGGTCTTGAAGACGATCTGCGTCGGCGCGCGGCCCGTATCGGGAAATTCCGCGATGACGTCGAGCTGATCGTTCACCGCCTCTTCCAGCGTGTAAATGCGCGGGTTGATGTCCGGATGGGTCGGCACCAGCAGGCCCAGCGTGGGGAGGAACGGCGGATTGCTGTTCCAGGTGGCATAGCCCAATATCCAGGGGTACACACGCTCGCGCGAGGTGGCGGACAGCTCCGGCTTCTTCACCTCCACACGGCGGATCACGTCCGTGCCCGGTCCCTGCGCCACTTCGGCGATCAGGAACAGCCCGTTGGTCTGCGGGTCAGTCATCTCCGCGCACAGCACCGGCGACAGGTAGGTGTCCCAGCTTCGCGTGCCCTGCGGGTTCATATACTGGCCCACGTCCACCCAGGGCGACATCTCGCCCGGCGACAGATAGCGGGCGGCATCGGTTTTATCGCCCATGCCGTCTTTGCCGACATACACCGTCTTCCCCGCCCACCCCAGCTCCTGGGTTTCATCGGGCGGGATCAACTGGTAGTGATTCGGCACCACATTCATTCGCACCAGCACCTTCGCCCCATCGGGCCGGATGTTGGTGAAGCGGATGTAGATCTTGCCCTTGCCCAGCGTCTGCAGCGCGAAGGCGGGGGTAAGGAGGACGAATCCCATGACGAGCAACAGGATTACGCAGAGTGAACGAAGCATCGTGACACCTCCAGAGGTAATGGAAGCACAACCGGAAATGGATAATATCAGTCTACGGGAGATATGCTCTGCCGTCAAGCCGATTGGCGGCGACAAAGCGGCTTGACGCCTGCCAAGCTCCCGCGCGCCTGGAAAAGGTGATCGGATATGATTCGTCCCCTTCCTGAAGAGGTGGCGAGAACTGCTGAATGGTCACGATATTCGCCAAAAGATCAGAAATATACCCTCTGCAGGGTATATCGCTACCGTCTTTACCGTCGTATCATGATTGAGTTAATTGCGGGCGAAAGGAGAATTGAGATGCGAAAGTTGCTACGCAATGGGTTATTGGCGGTCATCTCGCTGATCGCTATCCTGGGAGTAATCAAGTTATGCTACAGTCAGGGGCCTGACCAACCGGTAAAGCCGGCGTCGACGAAGCCGGTGTGGATAGAGACGGCGGTGAGGGTTTCCTTCACGGAAACGAACGCCGACACGCCGGTTACACAATCCCAGGCCGTGACGATCGCCCGCGGGTTGCTGGGCGTTGCGCCCGAGGCGCAATACACGGCGCGATTGGGTCGGGCTACCGACAACACCATACCGTTCTTGCAGGTTGCCGATCGCCTGGCCTGGGAGATAACCTTCGACAACCTGGCGGTGACCTTTCCCGGTGCAGAAGGACCGAAGCCGGAATTTTCAACGATCACCTGTTTGCTGGATGCGCAGACCGGCGCGTTGTTGAAGGTCTCAACGCCGGCTCCGGCTACCGGCGCGGTGTTTTCAGAGCAGCATCCCGGAGCATTAGCGACGGCGATGGCGAATAGCAAGACGAGTCTCGCCGCCATGCCTGCCGATCAACTGGCGCAGGCGACCGTCAAGCCGCTCATTCCGTTACTGTTAGATTTGGAAAAACAGGTAAAAGATACGATTCAACCGGCCAAACAACTGGTGGCGTATTTCGGACTGTTCACTGACCGTCGCCCCTCACGCAATATGGTTGATCGTCCATTCTGGATCGTGATGACAGCTGGTTTACATTATTATATGCCCTCCACATTCGGTACTTTTTATGCTACGGATACACAGTTTTTTATTAATGCCAGTTCAGGAAAACTCTATTTTCATATTATTGGTCCAGGTATTCGTGAATAAACGAGCAAATACCCATGCCATCGCTAGAGAGCATTTGCGCCGGCCTGACTCGCTGCTGGCGATCGAACCGCTGCAGCGCATGATCGATGACTGGCGCGCTTTGCAGGGGTGCATAAGGTTTTAGAGCAAGAGCAAGGGAATAGAGCAAGAGTAAGCAATGCCGGATGTTAACCTGGCGTGTATGGGAGTCGGGGATGAGAGAGCGCGGCAGGCACGCCTGGTTCGAGCATCTCCGCCGCTTTCCCATCGTTCGTCCAGTACCCCACCACCTCGCCGTTCTGCCGGCGCCGCACAACCACCATCTCCGAAGAGGCGCGAAGGTCGGGCAGGCGGACGTAGATGTGGTCGCAGGCGTAGACGAGCTGGTCGATGTAGTCGCCGTGCGCGACGTAGGTGTTGAAGGTGCGGTAAGCGGTGGCGTCGGTCACCGTCAGCGCCGGTTCATCCAGCCGGCGGGGGATGAGC
>Ga0172369_10004716_pt1 | contig 17143 bp, 9 predicted proteins | sample LakKiv25m_FD_114539 | JGI IMG/M metagenome (GOLD analysis project Ga0172369, IMG submission 114539) | Freshwater microbial communities from Kabuno Bay, South-Kivu, Congo - kab_022012_11.25m | ecosystem: Environmental > Aquatic > Freshwater > Lake | place: Democratic Republic of the Congo...
TCCGACTTTTCAATACTCAGCATGGAGATGACCAGTTCTATCCGTTTGTCCTCCAGCACGGCAAAGGCCTCTTCTTCAGATGTGACCTTGATGAACTGCGGCGGGTAACGGAGATTCAGTGAGACATACTCCATGAAAATCTGTTCATCAATCCGGCCATCCTCTTCCAGCATAAAGGCATCGTAGGTACTGGAGATCAGCAGGATCTGATAGATCCTCTTCTTCATCATAAGATTGAACTGTGTGTCCGCAAAGTAGTATTTCTTATGATCCAGCTTCGCCCTGGTTTTGGCCTCGTGTGTCATTGAAACTGTGGTCTAAATAAATATCCTGAGGGTTCAAAGATAAGGAAGATTTATCAGTGAAAAAGCAGAGTAAACTTATTGATCTCAAGCCTGGTCCCTGATCGCTGTTTCCTGGTCGCTGATCAGTTCTCCCGCATGACGAAGTCGTCATACTCGATTTCAAAGCGCATTTTATGCTTCGACTCTTCCATAGCCAGGTGATGGAACATCTCCTGCATCTCAGGCTGCTGAGCGCGATCGGCGAGTGCCGTGTAGAGCTTAAATGCTGCTTTCTCCTTTTTCATAGCGAGGATCAGGGCCTTCTCATAAGACATATCGGGGGTCGCTTTCACATCGACAAGGTAATCCGACAGCTTCATGTCAACGATAGGGATTGTCCCAAACACAGCAGCGCCGTTCAACTTCACTTCCATCAGCTTCGCTTTGTGCTTCATCTCCTCTTGAGCAAATTCATGAAATACCTTCCTGATCTGCTCATTTTTTGACAACTCTGCCAGCTTCAGATAAAACTCCACGGCAGCCTGTTCCTCCCCGATTGCAAAATCCAGCACGTCGTTGATGTTATAAAACTCTTTCATATTCTTTTGTTTGTTTCATCTGTTAATAATTTTTATTTTACTGGTCAGATGGAATATCCATTATTATCATTCGCGGTTCGTATGAATGGCGTTTATATGGATATTTCATGTTTCAGGTGGTAGGTTGTAAATTCCCAACTCTCATACCCTCATACTCTCATACCCTCATACTCTCATACTCTCATACCCTCTTACCCTCATACGTTCTTCGAATTCCTCCTCAAACCGTTTTACCAGGTTGTCGCAGCCAAAGTTAAACGATCTGTCCGGGTTATCATCGGTAGTGTATATGAGTCTGAATTTTTCCAGGGGTGTGTCCTCTTCTGACTGCGGAAGCAGATGAATGATCTCTGAAAAGACATCTTCCCTGGTCTCCAGGCCATTCAGTCCGAACATTTTCAGCAGGTTGATGTGCTGAGAGATTGAATCGACATCCGGTCCTGACGGGAGAACCGGGTCAAAATCGAGAATCACCCTCTGCGTGTTTGAAAACGTTCCGCCAATCTCTGCGGGGAAAGAGGCGGGAAGGATCAGGTCGGCAAGCTTAGCTGTATCCGTCATGAAATAATCCTGGACCACCTTAAAGGGGATCTTTTCTATCAGTGCCGCATACTGATCCGTTATATCGCATCCAACCGGGTCCTCTCCAAAGATGAAGAGGTTATGGATGTTCTCCCTGACAAGACTGGTCTTTAGGCATCCCTCCTCCGGACCCGGGATCGAGTTCACTTTCCAGACCTCTTTCAGGTAAGCCAGGTAAGCTTCATCAGTCAATGAACTGCCTCCGACACCATATCGTTGGTCAATTCCCATGTCGAAGATTCCCTGGGCGTTGTTCTTCTCTTTAAGGACGATCAACCCATTGGCTGTTTTGCCAAGCTTTCCTGTGATCATAGCCAGGTTCATCAGGGCTGTCGCCCCGTTCGACGAGATCTCCTTCTCGGAGTAGAGAATGATTCCATTCATCTCGTTATTGTATCGCTCGGCAAAGTTTTTGATGATCTCCTCTGACACGCCCGCTTTGGCGACCAGCAAAGCAAAGTCCTCTGCCATCATCTGATTCCTGTATTGCCCGACGTCCTCCACTCTGTCCCGCAGGAAAAGTGCATTTTCCAGGTTGCCCGACAGCAGGTAAAGATTCACCGCCTTTACAAAGTAGTAGTACGATTTCACCCGGATGATGCTGTCCACTTTGTGATCCATAGCATTTTCCTCCCTGGTGGTTATCAGCACAACGGGAACCTTTTTAGCCATCCTGGCGTTGCTCACCAGGAACCCTGCCACGGCATTGTCGCGGTTGATCTCCGAGCCGATCAGGTAAATTGCTGATGCTTTTCCTATGTCATTGAGTGACGCATTCAGCGATGCATCTATCCGGTACCCGTCGCCCCGGTTCAGGTAATGAAAACTGCCAATGTTCCCGGTTTTGACTCCGGCGCGGGCCAACTTCTGGATAAGATAAAGCTCTTCGTTGGTAAGGCGTGCACCTGCAAAGAAGGCATTTTGATCCGGTTCAGCCTCCCTGATCTTTTCATGGATTATCCTGAAGGCTTCTTCAAACGGGATCTTCTCAAACGAGCCGTTGATCCTCTTCATCGGAGTAGTGATCCTTCTCCTGTCATTCAGGTAAGAGTAGCCGAACCTGGGGAACCGGCAGATGTTCCCGGTTTCGTTGACCAGTCCGGAAGTTCCGGTAACGTTCATCACGAACCCGTTCAGGTGATTCAACTGCAGGGCGCAACCAATTGAACAATAATTGCAGATTGTTTCAGCAGCTGTTGTCTGTACCGGACCGGGCTTGAATAACACATTCTCTCTGATGGCGCCGGTCGGGCAGGCCGAGATGCACATCCCGCATGATTCACAATTGGTATCCGGGAGCGAATCACCCATGCTGGGAGAGACAAATGTTTCGAATCCGCGGTTGACGAGCCCCAGCGCATTGGCGCCGACCACTTCGCGACAGATCCGGACACACCGGGAACAGAGGATGCATTTGTTGTTGTCGATTTCGATATACGGATGGCGGAAGTCAACATGGTACTCCTTGAACGCTCCCGCGAATTCCTTTTGGTCTGCGTTGTACTCTGTTGAGTACTTCTGGAGATCACAATCAAAGAAGGCGTTGCAACCACATTCAAGGCACCGTAAGGATTCGTGGTACGCAACCCCTTCACTCGCGTAGCCAAGTTCTACTTCGTTAAAATTCATCCGCTGATCAGCTCCCAGAACGGGCATTTCTTCCCTTGATTGGCGAGGGTAATTGTCGGTATAATCCTCTCTGACCTGTTTCTTGAAATTATCACGTTTGCTGGTAAAGGGTTTGTTTTCCGGCGCGATCTCTTCTCCCATGAGGAACTGATGTGCGCTGTGCGAAGCCACCCTTGCCTGCGCAATCGCTTCAATGATGGTGGCAGGTCCTGTCACACCATCTCCGGCTGCAAATACTGATGGAATCCCTGTTTGAAGTGTTTGACGGTCTGCATCGATATCTCCCCACTTGTTGATCTTCAGTTCTCCTTTTGGGGTATTTGCATTGATGTCGTCGATGAAATTCACATCGGTTTTCTGTCCGATGGCGGCAAGGATATAATCCACCTTAAGGTCAAACCCGGATCCTTCAACCGGCACCGGCCTGCGGCGACCCGAAGCGTCAGGTTCTCCAAGTTCCATCCGGATACAGGTAACCGTTTCTACCTCCCCTTTCTCATTTTTGTTGATTTTCTGAGGAAGAGTCAGAAACAGGTATTCAACGCCTTCGAGTTTCGACTCGTGTATCTCAATCGGGTTGGCCGGCATCTCTTTTTCAGTGCGGCGATAAATAACATAAACCTTCTCCGCGTTGCAACGGATTGAGGTCCGGCAGCAGTCCATGGCGGTATTCCCTCCACCTACTACAGCAATGGTCTTTCCGCTGAAATCATACCGTTGTTCCGTCACCTCCATGTTTTTCAGGAAATCGATCCCTGAGAATACATTCCCGGCATCGTCGCCTTCGCATCCCACACCGGTTCCGATCTGAGATCCTATAGTCAGCACGGTTGCATCGTATTTCCCCGCCAACTCCCTGTAGCTGAGATTCTCTCCCAGTTTTTTGTTGTAAAAAATCCTGACTCCCAGGTCGGTGATATTTTTCACCTCCTGATCCAATATATCGTTCGGCAGCCGGTATTCCGGGATCCCGTACCGGAGCCATCCACCTGCGTGGGGAGCGGCTTCGTAAATGTCGACCTGGTGTCCGCGAACCTGCATGAAATAGCCAACGGAAAGGCCTCCCGGACCCGCTCCGATCACCGCGACCTTTTTCCCGGTAGAGGGCTGGATGTCCGGAATAAATTTATCGGGGGAAGCGAGGTCCCGGTCGGCTGCAAAGCGTTTCAGGTAGTCGATCCCGACAGGCGCCCCTTCGTCCAGGAGATTCCGCCGGCACTCCTTTTCACAGGGGCGTACACAAACCCGGCCACAGATGGCAGGCAAGGGATTGGTCTGCTTGATCAGGGCGACGGCATCGGAATACATCCCTTTTTCGATCAGGGAAATATAGCCCTGAACGTCGACGCCGGCCGGACAAGTCTGCTTGCAGGGGCCCAGGCAATCGGCATAGTGATTACTGAGCATCAGTTCCAGCGCCATCTTTCGCGATTTGCGGATAGATTCATTGGAGGTGGTGATCTTCATACCTTCACTGATCCTGGTGGAACAGGAGGGCTGGTGACCACGCATTCCTTCTACTTCAACCACGCAAACAAAGCATGAAGAGTAGGGTTCAAGGCGTTCGTCGTTGCAAAGGGTGGGAATCTCGATCCCGTTTCGGTTGGCAAGCTGCAGGATGGTTTCGCCGGGATATCCTTTAACGATGTCACCATCTAATATGATGTTTAAATAGTGGTCGGACATTATACTTGGTTTTTGTTGTTTCTGGTTTTCTTTTTTCTGCCCCCAAATCCCCTGAAGGGGGCTTACTCCCTCCCCTTCAGGGGAGGGCTGGGGAGGGGTTACGTCAGGATGATTGAGTCAAACTTGCACTTTGAAAAGCATACACCACATTGTGTACACAGCTCCTGGTTGATGAGATGTGCCTGTTTCCGCTCGCCTGTAATGGCGTTGGCCGGGCAGTTCTTCAGACAAACCATGCATCCAGTACACTTCTCCTGGTCGACCGTATACGTGAGCAGGGGGCGGCACACTTTAGCCGGACACTTTTTATGGTTGATATGGGCTTCATATTCATCCCTGAAATACTTGATGGTGGTAAGAACAGGATTAGGAGCCGTTTGACCCAGTCCGCACAGCGAGTTATCCTTGATCTGGTATGCCAGTTCCTCCAGCTTCCCGATATCACCTTCCATTCCCTCGCCATTGGTGATCCGCTCCAGGATCTCAAGCATCCTTACGGTTCCGATCCGGCAGAAAGTGCATTTTCCGCACGACTCCTTACAGGTGAAGTCGAGGAAGAATTTGGCGACATCAACCATGCAGGTACTCTCGTCCATAACTACCATCCCGCCTGAACCCATGATGGCTCCGGTGGCATTTACGGAATCGTAATCCACGATGGTTTGGGAGAGATATTCCGGGATACAGCCTCCGGAAGGCCCTCCGAGCTGAACCGCCTTGAACTTCTTGTTGTTCTTGATACCACCCCCCAGCTTCATGATCACATCGTTGATGGTGATGCCCATGGGAACTTCCACCAATCCCGAATTCCTGATCTTGCCGGCCAGCGCAAACACCTTCGTCCCTTTGCTCTTCTCGGTTCCGTATGCAGCAAACGCTTCGGCCCCGTTCAGAACAATCCAGGGAATGTTGTTAAACGTCTCTACGTTGTTGATGTTGGTGGGTTGGCTCCAAAGTCCTTTTTCAGCCGGAAACGGAGGCCGTTTGCGCGGCATTCCCCGCTCCCCTTCAACCGAAGCAATCAGAGCAGTCTCTTCCCCGCACACAAAAGCGCCGGCTCCTTCTTTAATGTATATGTCAAAGTTGAAGCCGGCGATACCGAGAATATCTTTACCGAGATATCCCCTCTGACGAGCCTGGTCCAAAGCGATGTTCAGTCGCTTGATAGCCAGAGGATATTCTGCGCGGCAATAGATCACCCCTCCTGTGGCTCCAATAGAATAGGCTGCGATGATCATTCCTTCCAGGACCGAATGCGGATCTCCCTCAAGGATGCTCCTGTCCATGAACGCTCCCGGGTCGCCTTCATCAGCATTACAGATCACATACTTTTCATCGGATTTGTTTCCCCTGGCGAATTTCCACTTCATCCCCGTGGGAAATCCGCCGCCACCGCGACCGCGAAGACCCGATTTAAGAATCGTTTCAATGACCTGTTCAGGTGCGATCTTTTTTTCGGCAACCATTTTAATAGCCCTGTACCCATCCCGGGATTCATAGTCGTCGATCGATTCCGGATCCATGTAACCACAGTTCCGGAGCACGATCTTTACCTGGGAATTCATAAAGCTGTTCTCTTCGGCATCAAAGAGGTCGGTATATACGATATAATCCCGAACAGGGTCATGCTGGTTGATGTGTTTTTCAATCACTTCGATCGCCCTTTCAGCGTCTACATCTCCATAGATATAGGTTCCCGTGTCATCAACGATTTCCACCAGCGGTTCGCGGTAGCACATCCCGATACAACTCGTTTTTTTCAGATCAAAACCGAGCTTGTCGGCCTCTTTGAGAGCTTTGATCTTTTCGTAGGTTTTGTTAGCGCCGGCAGCAATTCCACAACTTCCAAGTCCGACGGTGACGGTAGTACTCATATAGGGTTTCTTTTTGTTGTTCGTTCGTTTGTTCAGTCTTCAGTCTTCAGTCCTCAGTCTTCAGTCCTCAGTCTTCAGTCCTCAGTCTTCAGTCCTCAGTCTTCAGTCCTCAGTCTTCAGTCCTCAGTCTTCAGTCCTCAGTCTTCATTTCTTTTTTGGTGGACTGCAGACTGCGGACTGCGGACTGCAGACTGCGGACTTAGTTCTTTTCCGCCAACCTGATGTTTTTTATCACTTTCACGGCGGTATTTCCGGTGAGTTTGCCATAGGTCTGGTCTCCGATCATCATCACCGGGGCGAGCGAGCAGCAACCCAGGCAGGCTACCGACTCCAGAGTGAATAGCCGGTCGTCAGTTGTTTCTCCGTCCTTTACCTTCAGGGCCTCTACAATTGCTTCAGTGATCTCCTTGGCATTCTGGACATGGCAGGCCGTACCGTGGCACACCTTGATGATGTTCTTCCCAACAGGTTTCAGCCGGAACTGGGCATAAAATGTGGCTACTCCGTACATATCACTGAGCGGCAGACCGGTTCCGGCTGAAATTTTTTCAAAGGCCTCACGCGGGATAAAGCCATAAAGTCCCTGGACCCCCTGGAGCAGCGGGATCACACTGCCCTTTTTCCCTTTGTACTTCTTGATCAACGGATCGAGCAGGGTGAGGTCAATCGCTTCTGTCCCGGTTATGGTCTCTTTATGATACAGTCTGGTAATTCGCATAGTTCTGATGTTTCTATTTTGTGGTTTCCTTTTTTTCTTTTTTAAACGTGATCACTGAGATCCTCTTTTTCCCATCCATCCGGATGGTCAGGGATTTCTCAAAATGAACGATGGTGAAGTAATCTGTTTTCCGGATATCAGGCTGGCTCCTGAGAATGTCGTACCTGATAAAGCTATCGGAAAGTTCAGGCTGCACACAGAAATACCCTATATTCATCGAGGTTACATTATGGAAGAAGTGTGAACCCGAAGAGGCATCCAGAGGGAATCCCTCAAAGCTGGTTTCAACAATCACTTTTGCATTGGATATCTGAGGCCAGGAGATCGGGACCCCAATCCATTTATCGCGTGTACCCCATCTTCCCGGACCGATGAGAATGTATTTCCTGTTCTCCCTGATCATCTCGGTATTGATCCTGCCCATCTCATCGGCCATCTGGAGAGTAGCTGTCTTGTCGAAGGTCTCAGGATCTACAAATACCACATCGTGAATGTCTTCAACGATCCCATTCCCCATCTCCTTCTCTGAATAGAGCAGGATCTCTTCATCGGGGATGGTTTTCATATCTATCACAAAATCGGTTGCATTCCCAATAAGCGGTTTGATCTGCAGCAGATAAAAAGAGGCTTTGTTTTCTGCATCCTTGTTGAGGTCAACGGCAAATTCAATCTCTACCGGCGAGCCAAGCGCTTCCTGAACAATATCCAGGACCACTTCAATCGTTTTTGCGAGCGGGATATAGTTATACTTCAGGATATCGGCAAAGTTGATCACCCTGGGACCCGGATAGTTCAATCCGGGCATGATCCGGTTGTTTTCAGGACTGTAAACAGATGCAATATGTTTGATTGTGCCATGCCTTTCGGCATCATCAATATCGAGTTTACGCAAACCGGCGTCTTCACCCTCCTGCAGATTAAGATCCTTTTTGGCCAGGTCAACTGCATAGAAATAAACCTGGCTCCCTTTCAACTGGTCTTCAGGTGAATTGATCTCCAGGTTAGGATAATGCGGGGCAAACCGGAATGCTTTCTCACCCTCCACCACAAAACGTCCCAGTCCGAGGGCAATCACGGCAAATCCCTCTTCAGGCTTCATGTGGGCAAACGGGTAATAATTGTAGGATTGAGCCACACCGCTGATATGAGGATAGTAGAGATCCTCATGCTGGCTTCCTACCACCTCCTGTATAACAACGGCCATCTTCTCCTGTTCAATACGGTAATTGACTGCTTCGATATACCCCTTGGCTGTTGGGGAGTATACCGATGCATAAACGAGTTTTATGGCATCCTTCAGCTGCTCAAGCCTTACTTTTGGATCGGGATGGTCGTTGGGAATCAGGTAGGTCTCAAAGATCCCGGCAAACGGCTGGTTGAGGGAGTCCTCAAAAAGGCCTGATGAACGGATCGCAAGCGGCTTCTGAAGATGCCGGATAAGGACCTTCAGTTTCCTGATCAGGGTCTCAGAGAGTTTCCCTTCTACAAACCACTTGCGTATAAGTTGATAGTCGTCCTCCTGAACGGCCCTTTCCCGGAGGTTGTTCCGGTCGAGGAAGTATTCAAATTCATCGGTACCAACGATCGATGTTGTCGGAGTCAGGATATTGATATTTGGTATATGCCGGGAGAAATCATAATTGTAAATGAGGGTGTTTACAAATGCCAGTCCGCGCCCTTTTCCCCCGAGGGATCCTTCCGTCAGGCTGACAATATTTGTTGGGTCGGTGATTGCCGATTCCTCGAACGGAATCACCTTCCCCCTGCTTTGTTCGTTCCGGAAATGTGAGATCACTGAGATCAGGTACTCACGCAGACTGGCGGCATCTTTGAAGTCTGTTACCTTCGCAGGATTGAGGATTTTTGCAGCCTGGATCTCTCCGCGTGCAGTCAGCCACAATGAAAAGTGGTCTTTCCGGGCATGGTAAAGGAGCGATTCCTCCGGGATGGTTTTGAGCCGGTCTTCGAATTCCTTGAGAGAACGTGCCATCCCAATTTGTTTGCCCTCATTATCCCGGTATATGAAGTTTCCAAAACCAAGGTAGTGCGTGATGAAGCTTCTGAAGTCGACCAGCAGGGTCTCCGAGTTCTTGTTGATGAACGATGCTTTCAGTTCATAGGCTTTTACTGCGTTGGCATCGTTGGACGACTGAAGAACTATCGGAAGCTCCCGGATCTCTTTCCGGGTCTGGTTAACAAGTGAGAATCCGGCTGTTTCACTGAGTTTCCCGTCCTTTTTAAACTTCACATCAGAGATCAGGCAGAGGACAAACTCTTTGTACTTGTTGAAGATGTACATGGCCTCCTCATAGGTCGATGCCAGGAGGATCTTCGGGCGGGCTTTCAGACGAAGGATGCGATAAAGCTCATCCGTTGTTACATCTTCGATGATATGCTTGGTTTGTTCCAGTACAATATTGTAAAGCATGGGCAGATAAAGGGAGTAGTACTGAGGGGAATCTTCAACCAGGAGGATCACCCTCACCATCCCCAGCTTCGTATCATTCTCCACATTGATCTTGTCCTCCAGGTAGTTGATCATGGCGAAGAAGATCCTGGTATCGCCGTTCCAGACAAACACCCTGTCGATCCAGCTGAGCCGCTCAGGTTCAGTTTCGAACATTGCCAGGTTGGTATTACTGTTCAGCAATAAAAAGACAGGGATATACTGGAATTCACTTTTTATCACCTTGCTGAGTTCCACGGGAAACTGCTTGTCGACACCCATCATGATAATGACCAGGTCGTAATGTTTTGAATGCAGTTGGTCCATCACCTCATCAATGGAAGAGACTCCGGTAATGCGGGGCATTGTACTTAAACTCAACTGGTAAAACTGCCCGAGCACATATTCTGAGAAACGCCCCTCCTTTTCGATACTGTAGGCATCGTACAGGTTGGCCACCAGAAGGATCTCCCTGACTTTAAAGGGCATCAGGTCGTGGTAAATATCCCTGTTGTTATTTGTACGGTTCAGAAATGACTGTAGCAAGTGACGACTGGAGTTCATATCAACCCCATTGACATCTTTGTCCTTCGTGTTTTCAGGCCGTGAAGTGCTCTTCTTGAGTATTGCTTTTCCTTTGATCGAGTTTAAATAACCGGTAATCAGGTTGGCCAGGTTAATAATCAGGTCACGCTCCTCCTCCAGAAAGGGTCCTTCAAAAGCCTGGGGGAAGGCCTTTGTATAACAGATCTCTATCGATCCGGCCTGGTTGTCGATTGTTTCAAATACCTGGATCTGTTTCCATTGTGTGTCACGGTAATTGGGACACTGAACTTCGGTATTCCCGTGTCTGATCCGGCAAACAGTAAACTCAGGATATTGCCAGGCACGTGGCAGGATAAGGCAAATCTGGTGAAGGGCCTCATCGGGAGGGGTCCCGGTTCGCAGGATACTTGTCGTCTGGTTGATCGCCGAAAGTTCTTTCAACCTCTCTGTTGTAACATATCTCCCCTCTCTGCCCTTGATAGCATTGAGGTATCCTTCGATCAGGCTGGTGAGGATGTTGATCAGGTTACGCTCTTCCTTCAGAAAAGGGCCCTCATATGCTTTCGGAAACTTCTTCAGGTAGAATACCTCAAGTGAACCCATCAGGTTATCGATGGTTTCAAATCCCTGTTCCTGCTTCCACTGAGTTTCCCTGAATTTGTTGGTGGTAAATTCCATCTCATCAAAGCGGATCCTGACAACGGTGTCCTTCGGGTACTGCCATGCTTTTGGAAGAATCTGGCAGATCTTTGTAAGTGTATCAGGGATGGAATTATTCTCCTTAAGCAGGGCAGTGGTTTGGTTTATTGCCGTAAGTTCCTTGATCCGTTCACGATTGTTTATCTGGAGTTTCTCAAGGTCATCCGAGTTGGCAGGAGTTCGTCCGCCGCGCTTTCTTTCTTCCTTACCTGGCATGCTGAAAAGAGGGATAATCGTGACAAAATTAACACAACTTTCGTAACAGAAAAAAATAAAAACCAGTCGGTGAACAAGATACGAATCATACCGAAAGGGGATTCAGTAAAACACGGACATCGTATCAGAATATCTCGTAAGTGCTTGAAAATAAGCAAATGATATTTAAAAAACAAGACAAAATAGTTGTTTGGGTTGAAATTTTTTATTTAATATTGTGAAATTTTTCACACAAAAGCTATTAACTAAAAAATTTCTCTATGTCTTACGCTTATCAAAAACAATTAGATGAGTTCATGGCAAAGATCATTGCCAAGAATCCGGCTGAACCTGAATTCCACCAGGCAGTACTTGAGGTAGCCGAGTCGCTGATCCCTTATATTGAAGAGCATCCTGTTTACAAGGCCAACAGGATCCTGGAACGGATCGCTGAACCCGAACGGGTAATCATTTTCCGTGTTCCATGGCTGAATGACAAAGGCGAAGTTGAAATAAACCGTGGTTTCAGGATTGAAATGAACAGCGCGATCGGACCTTACAAAGGTGGCTTGCGTTTCCACCCGACTGTGAACCTCGGCATCCTCAAGTTCCTGGCATTTGAGCAGGTACTAAAGAACAGCCTTACAACCCTGCCTATGGGTGGTGGAAAAGGTGGCAGTGATTTCGATCCCAAAGGAAAGTCAGACAATGAAGTGATGAAATTTACCCAGAGCTTCATGAGTGAATTATTCCGTCATATTGGCGCGGATACCGACGTACCAGCCGGCGACATTGGTGTTGGCGGACGTGAAATCGGTTTCCTGTTTGGTCAGTACAAGAGGTTGAAAAATGAATTCACCGGCGTTCTTACCGGGAAAGGAATTGATTGGGGCGGAAGCCTGATCCGACCGGAAGCTACCGGTTACGGGCAGGTTTATTTTGCAGAAGAGATGCTGAAGACCCGTGGTCTGGATTTCAAAGGCAAGATCTGCACAGTTTCCGGTTCGGGTAATGTAGCTCAGTACGCAACTGAGAAAGCCACTGAACTGGGAGGAAAAGTTGTCACCCTCTCCGACTCTGAAGGCTACATTCATGATCCGAAAGGCATAGATGCCGAGAAACTCGCCTTCGTTATGAACCTGAAGAACGTGAAACGCGGACGCATCAAGGATTATTGCGACAAATACCCCGAAGCGCAATTCTTCTCAGGCAAACGGCCATGGGAAGTCAAATGCGACATTGCTCTCCCCAGCGCCACACAGAACGAGATCAACGGCGAAGAAGCTACCCTGCTGGTCAACAACGGTTGCTACCTGGTATGCGAAGGAGCCAACATGCCTTCCACACCGCATGCCATTGAAGTGTATCTCGAGAAGAAAATCCTGTACGGACCTGGCAAAGCTGCCAATGCCGGCGGAGTAGCCACATCAGGACTTGAAATGTCACAGAATTCACTGCGGTTGTCATGGACCCGTGAAGAGGTTGACACACGCCTGCACAACATTATGATCAATATCCACAAAAATTGTGTGAAATACGGTACCGAATCCGATGGATTCATCAATTACGTCAAAGGCGCCAATATCGGTGGTTTTGTAAAGGTTGCCGATGCCATGTTAGCTCAGGGACTCGTTTAACTCTCACATACTCTTTAAATCTGACAGCCGGGCTGTTCTGAATTTCAGGACAGCCCTCTGTTTTTTTCATCAGGCAGGTACCAGAAAAGCAGCGCATTGAAAAAAGCATAAAATACAACCCCCGCCTGATTTTCAAGCATTGATTCCACCAGGATATTCATGCTGAAGAGGATGATGAAGAAGAGGTAGATGAAATCTTTCCTGAGGAAGGCAAGGAGAGCTGGCCAGGCCAGCATGGTTAAAAGAATCGCCAACCCCACAAGTCCTATTGACAGGGTCGTTTGCAAATATTGGTTGTGCGCATCGAGCCGCTTGGTATAAGCGTATTTTATCCCACTCGTTTCATACTCATCCAGAAGGGCGTCTTTAACATTTCCTGTTCCAACACCGAAAAAAGGGTGGTCACGAATGATATTCAGCGAGGACCTCCATATCAGGATCCTTTCAGCGGTCGATTCAGAAGCATCAGGGTCCACATTCTGCAAATTTCCCATGGCTCCGGCAGTGGTCTTTACCCTGAGCATTGTAGCGGGGCTCAGGAGCATCATGACGACCATCGTTACTGCGAGTGAAACCGGGTAAAAGGTTGCCTTCCGTTTTCGTTTCGAAAAATAGAGCAGGACAGCGTACATCAGGTAGATCACCAGCAGACTGATCATGCCCATTTTTGAACTGATCAGTACAATCATCAGTGTAAAGTAGATCATAAGCAACGTGATCCCTGTCAGCTGCCAGCGCGACATCGTAAATACATTTTCCGTGAACCAGGCCATTACCAGGATGACCGCGAAACCCAGGAACATGGAAAAATAACTGGTGTGATGCACTAATGATATATAGGAATAGTACATGTATTTCGGATTCCCTGTGGCAAGGAACCAGTTGGAGGCCACATACGTACAAAGCAAAGCAGCAAAAAGACAACCGGCTACGTAAGAGAAAAAGAGGTATCGGACGCGGATAATTCTGTAAACCTCGGGTTCAAATGTGGCAAACAGCAACGGGAAGATCCCCATGGATAATTTTACGGTGATGTCGAACTCTCCGTAAACCATGTTATCGGAGTACAGGAGCCCGGCAAGGTAGAGGAGGTAAAATATCAGGAACAACAGGATATGCAATCGCTTTCGTTCCAGAAAGATCCGTTTGGCCTTGGCGATGAACCGCATCTCGATGATCCAGTTTATCACCATAAACCCGATAAAGAATTTGGCAAGAACGTTATTCACCGGGATACAGAAACAGAGGCAAACGAGAAACAGCACATACATGTACCTGTGGAACAGCCCTATCCATTCCCAGATCTTTCGCCAGGTGACCTTTTTCCCATTAATCCTCTTCAGGTCGCCGGTTGTTTCTCTCATATCCATTGCCCAAAAATAGGTATTTTATCACTCCGGTAAGGTATCCCGAACCGTAACTCATATGAAGGACAAAGAAGATCAGTACCAGACCGGGAATCTTCCCGATCCGATGAGCCAGATCATATGCAACCACTACAGCCAGGATCAGGTAGAGGCTGATCAGGCCGAAGTAGCATGCCATGATCCATTGGCTGAAAAAGGATCCAATCCCTCCGGCAATCAGGAAAAGAACGAATAAAAAAGGAACCAGCTGCCGCGAGGTGGTGATGGTCCGGTGTTTTTTGTTGACGTAAACTTTCCACAGCCCATACTGGAAGTATTGTTTAAAAAGCCTGCTGACCGAACTTCTCACATGGTATTTTGAGACGATGGATCTATCCAGCCAAAGCTTGTAACCATGCTTTAATACCCTGAAATTGAATTCATCATCCTGGTTTCGTATCAACGCCTCATCAAAGAGGCCTATCTTGTCGAAGACCTCCTTCCGGTAAGCTCCAAATACCACGGTATCCACATACCCGTCTTTCAGGCCGGTTCTGAAGTATGCATCACCAACACCGAAAGGGGATGACATGGCATGGCCGATCAACTGCGAAACCGGATTTTCGAACTGATTGATCAGAACACCACCAACTCCGGCTGCATCTGGATGTTCCCGAAGACTTCTGACACAATGAACCAGGTAGTCTGGAAGCACCTCAGAATGAGCTCCAAGGATCACAATGACATCACCGGATGCATGTTTTATCCCCAGGTTCAATGCCTGCGGGGTGGTTTGCTGCTGGTTGATCAACAAGTGGACGATGGGATGTTTCTCCGCGAACGCTTCGACAATTTGCTGGGTCCCGTCATCACTCCTGCCGTCGCAGACAAACACCTCAAGCAATTCTTGCGGGTAATTCCCGTCCATGATAGATTGCAGGCATCTGCCGATATAGGATTCTTCATTCCGGCATGGGATAACTACAGAAATCCGGGGATCAGTCATTTCCTGCAACTTTGGTATAAAGATCTCCCATCTTGTCCAGGTTGTTTTCAAACAGGTAGTACTTCATAACCTCTTGCTTTGCCTTGTTGCCCATTTGTGAACGAAGTTCAACGCCGGTGATCAGTTTGAGCATTGCCGAAGCCGCTGAATCAGCATCTTCAGACGGAACAACGAATCCGTTCTCCCCATCGGTAACCAGCTCAGGCAGTCCTCCCACATCCGATACTATGGCAGGATTTCCGTACATAAACGATTCAAGGACAGAAACTCCGAAACTTTCGTACCGGGAAAGATTTACAAAGATATCAATCAATCCGTGATATTTTGCGACCTCACTGTAAGGCACAGCTCCTGTGAAATGAACCTGCCGGGCAATCCCGAGTTCAGATGCCAGATTGCGGTAAACATCCAGCTTTGGACCGCCTCCCACAACCAGAAGTTTAACAGGAAGGTCTGCATGTTCAGAGACGATTTTATGAAAAGCCCTGATGGCGATATCGACACCATAGGTCTCAGACATCGTCTTCACCACACCAACAATAATCTCTCCTTTCCGAAACGGGGAAATTGCCGGCGGAGAATCAGCGAACGTTCCTTCAATCCCAAACGGGATCACCTCAACAGGTTTTGTTGTGTAAAGCATGGTTTGATGCCGGAGGTACTGGCTTGCTGCGGTAACTGCATCACTCTTTGCCAGGATAAATTTCAGCACCCTCCGGTTAAATGATGATCTCAGGGGGAAATCCAGGATATCACTGCCCCACGTGCTTACTATAAAGGGAGAGGAGGCCGTTAAAGCACCCAACAAGCCGTAGCTGGTGGCATAATGGGCATGGACCAGGTGCGGACTTACCTTCTTTACATATTTTCTTAACGCCCGAAGGGAAAACAGGTACCTTGATTTGGAAATCCCCGATGCCCGGGGATCCGAAAATTTATTCACAGGCGCCCAGAAATCAACGGAACTGTAAAAATCAAGGAGCGACGGATCTATCGGATTCAGGCTGAAGAGAAACAGATCGTAGCCCCTGCTGCGAAGTCCCCGAACCCATTTCTGGGTATGTGAAGAGTTGATATCAGAGAGCAATAAGACCTTCATTTCGCTTTACTGCTTTCCAAGAAAGAACGATCGCGGACGCAGCACCTTATCGAAAGCAAAATACTGGGCAAGGACAAAATCCTCCCCGTCATTAACAAGGGCATAAAACCGGTCGAGATCGTATCTGATCTCGTTTCCGTTTATGTCCTCCTCACCGTACCCCTCTCTGAAGTACGTTTTGACCGTCCTGCTTATTCCGCCGGTATCAGTAACGGTAATGATGGTAAATGGTGTGGAGGAAAGGATCGAGTCTTTTCCGGGGACATCTATTTCGCTCAAGATTCCTTCGAAATTAAGGTTTCGAAAACCTGTCAGGAAATTCAATGCCGCTGAAGTATCAAACCCTGGAACCGGTTCCATCTCAGGATAGGAGTAGAGGGAAACCGACATATTGTTGTTGTTGGTGATCACGTAGGATTCATTTTCCCTGACAGGGATCTCTACTTTCACGGAAGCAATCTGCGGGAACTCTTTCTTGAAGATCGTGTAATCTCTCCAGGCATATGTCATCGGGGTGAATCTTGGTGAAACAAAGCCCCTGAATCCGGGGATATAGATCACGAACGGGACAGATGAGCCTTCCATAAGCATATAACTCCCGCGGTTGCTTTGTGTGGCACCTCCGACATAAAAGACTTTTGTGAGCTTTTCGTGCGGGAACCACCTGACGGTATTGAACATATCTATCCTGTATACCTCCTGGTAGATCTCAACTTTCACCGAATTCACCGCCAGCTCCCTGATCACCGTGTTATGGGCAGCCTGGGCAACAGGCTCTTTCACCGCCAGGTTGAACA
>Ga0172369_10004719_pt1 | contig 17140 bp, 15 predicted proteins | sample LakKiv25m_FD_114539 | JGI IMG/M metagenome (GOLD analysis project Ga0172369, IMG submission 114539) | Freshwater microbial communities from Kabuno Bay, South-Kivu, Congo - kab_022012_11.25m | ecosystem: Environmental > Aquatic > Freshwater > Lake | place: Democratic Republic of the Congo...
GGCTGCCTCACGGCGAGTGCGGGGTCTGGGGCAGCGCCCCAGGAGGGTGAAAGCCTCGCACGAAATCTTTCTGCGTGCGCCACAAAATATGACAAACTACCCACAATTACCGCTGAGGTTCCATATTGTTCTTCTCAAATTCAGGTAATTCTATTCAAAAATTGCGTACGGCTTCTTTTGGTGTATATGTCTGGAATATTTTCTCAGTAGTCAGTCTTACCAATTATGATGTACCCTTGTTCGTTGCGGCTAAACGGCTCAGTCTTCCGCTCCTTGTTTAGCCCTCTCCATTCAAAATCAGAAGACGGAAGCTTTAGTGGAGTAGAGACACTCCTGTATATAAGCATCCAGCGGTCATTTGCAAACCAACCTTCAACGAAATCTGAAGAACCTTTCAATCTAAGCTGGTAGCTGCCATTTCTGATTGGGTGAATAACACCGCAATACCACGGCGTAAGCTCATCTTCCGAATAGAGAGTATTCATTTGGCACAACTTATCATTTCAATTCAATTCGCCACATGCCACGAATTCTGCCTTCCTTCCAGTAGCCTTCGATGAAATGGCTATCAGGAAAGTGATGCAATGAAGCCTTGCCGTTTCTTTCGAGGCAGGCTAACTCGTAGTGTCCTTCTCCACGTTGTTTGCCCCGATAGGTAACTGTACCTATTTCATCATCATACGCCACTTCAATTAATCCATTACCGAGTCGAACGATGAACCCATCTTGAGATGTATCTGCGGCGTGATCAAAGTAAAGCAGATCAGCAGTGCAGTTGCGCCAAACCAATACATTGCTATCTTGCATCGCCATTTGAAGAGGTTAATTCCTAACAGTTCTGCGTCGGATATTACTTACATTATCGCCAAATCCTTGCAACCACCATTGAAGCTGAGCAGTATCTACTACCGTTGCGCTAACCTCGTAATGATCGCCTATAACCTTCACTGTTTGATCTGCTGAAAGTGGTGTTTCGAGAAGATGTTGCCCCGCATCCTGGTCAATTCGGAATGTCAGGCGAATTTGTTTTCCTTCACCGAAACCAAATTGTCCATCGTTATCGAATCGCTGTAGGTTGAAGTCCTTGGGACGCTCGAAGGTCAACGTTGACGCTTCGGCAGAGAGTATTCGATGCAATGCCAAAGAGCGTTCGTTATTAAATTTCTTGTATCGGCTGACAAGATAAAGTCTTGGACCTTGCTGAGCCAAACCTAATGGCATCACTTCGGGCTCAGATATTTCACCTGCGGCGTTCTGATATTTCAGCTTGAGCCAGCAATTGGCGTAAAGTGCATTGCTCACTGTTTCAAATATTCCAGGATTGATCTTTGGCGGTAGAAGTGGCTGGGTTTCTCTGACCACTCTGACTTTACTTAGCCACTCCCGCTCGCGCTTGGCGTTGGCTAGTGGTCCCAAGTTGGTTCTGGCCTGAGCGAAAAACCCTTCCATTGATTTCATTAGGCTCGCCGGCAAAAGATTACGCAAATGCTGTTCGGCCAAAGTTAGAAGCATTGATTCCTGGCTGCTCAACATAGGAATCGTTAAGCCTTTTGAATGCTCCTTCCAGCGGTAGCCATAAGGTTTGTTCCGGTCATCACGTTCGATTCCAAAATATTCGCTAAGCGTGTCCAATTGTCTTTGGATTGTACGCAGATCCCGGTCGATGCCGAGTTCCCTCAGTTGTTCATGTAACTGGGGGGCTGACACCTTCCTATTTCGAGGAATTCGGCGTAGAAGTTCCACAACAAACAGGACAGTTTCTATTGCTTCCGGTCGTTTGGGCATGATCGTCAGAGAACCATATCGTAGCGATTAGTAAAGTGTTGCCATATCCGCACTAAACCGTATGTATCGAGGCGGCAGTAATTTAGTAGTTGTCTCTGTAGTTCTAATTTTTTGGCATTTGTAGTCGTTGTAGCAATTGCCCTGTAGTACGCGTCAATTGCCATACCCCCATCCTGAACCCCATCCAACTCGGCATAGCTGAGATCCGGCGCTATTGCTGGCAAAACCTTTTTGATGCTCCAACTGCCCTGCTGCTTGGGATGGTAATAGCACTGTTCTGCCACTTTCAGTAGATCAACTATGCGCTCATTGATAGCCAGTAAATTAGGCTTCAATCTAGGAATTCGATCTCCCAGTTCCTTGATGCGGGTAGTTTCAAATCCGGCGTTATAGACGAATACAGGGCCATGTTCGCCGCATGCCTGAATCAAGGCTTCAGCAAATCCTTTGGATGGGTCATTGCCAGTCAGGTCAATGTATTCCTTCTGGTCGAGCTTCCCTGATCGGTTGAGGCGATGCAAACTAAACTGGAATGGAATCTGCTGAAAGGGACGTAAGCCCTTCCAAATCGGTATTGCGAAGTTAGCAGTCTCGAAGTCGAGAAAATAGGCAGGGAGCTTATGATCCGCCAGTTCGGCAATTGATCTGGATTGATCAAAGTATACTTTGCCGGTCAGTGTATGCTTCTTGACACGCAGTTGGCGTTCGTTGAGAAGATCATCGGGAACCTCTCGCAAATCCGTTACGCCTTGGCTTTCAATGAGCCCTTTTAGTGCCTTAGATTGAATACGTGGGAGCCACTGGACGGGATACTTTGCTTGCGGCTCCCTGCTCCGGCAATACTGTAAGAAACCACATTCATAAGGATCCTCGCAATGCTTGCCTGTGCTGATCTTGGGCTCTTTATTCTTGTTAGCGATTTGTTGCGCGTCAGTCAGCCAAACTAGCACTTCTTGTTCTCGGCCAAATGCCTCTGCGGTGAGATCGTTTTCCAGAAGCAAACCCTGATAGTCTTCGTTCCCTGGATAGACCCAATCGCTGTCGATATGCGCCAAGGCGACTGCTGTCAAAGGCAGGCCGGAACTCCGAGCGACAAATGCCTGGATGGCGACGTCGTCCCGGTGGTAGTCCTTGATGCTCGTGGAAGATTTCACTTCTACCATTCGCCAAGCGCGTTTCCTGTTCTTGGTGAGCGGAAGCAAAATGTCGGTGTAAGCGCGAGTCCCCTGAGAAACGAAGCCAGCCTCAAAAATTGGTTGGTTACTTTTTAGACACTCTTGGGTTAGCTCGCAGACTCGGTCATATCCTTGTACCGCTGGATCAAAAAGTTTGCCTTTGCCCTTGGGGTCATAAAGCTTTTGTGCAATCGCATTGAGCTGGTGGCCGACCTCATAACTAGCTATCGTTTGGTTTGATTCTTCCAAATATTCAAGGTGATGGATTTCTAGCCAAAGACGCTTAGGGCACTGGCGATACGAGAGCAACTTGCTTTTGGATAAGATGCGCGATGACTTTTCTTTAAGCCTAGACATACCACTTATCCCTCAGTTTAATGAACAAACCCAATATTTACATTGCTTCGCTCCTTCAAGGAGCATTCAGCAACGAGAGCTTCCACCAGCTTATCGGGTGTGCGGATGGGTCTGAATCGATGTTGCCGAATTACGGCAGCAAAGTCACCTGGAGTCAAGTTGTCGAGCATCCGCAGCTGAACCATGTGCTGAGCTTCTGGCAGATGGATATCGAGGAAGTGACAATACTGGTTCAGAAGATCAGCAGCCTGATCCACTTCCAGGAAGCCAAATTTCATTTTGAGGTCGAATCGGCGTAATGTGGCCTGATCTAGCCCTTCGACCAGGTTTGTGGAGGCAATGAATACGCCAGAAAAGGATTCCATCTGGGTCAGCATCTCATTGACTTGGGTGATTTCCCAACTATGCTGCGCTTTGCGTCTGTCTTGTAGGAAGCTATCCAGTTCGTCGATCATCAAGAGTGCGCCATCTCGCTCTGCATCTCGAAATGCCCGCGCAATATTCTTTTCGCACTGACCGACCCACATGGATAGAAGATCGGAAGCTCGTTTGGCCACGACAGGAATGCCCATCTGCTCGGCGAGCCAGCGACCGAAAGCGGTCTTGCCGGTTCCGGGCGGGCCATAAAGGCAAAGCCTTCCTGTTCGACTTTGTATTAGACCGCTGGCAATCTCAGCCAGATCAGCGTCCGCATTTATGAATGCCGAATCATAGACCTCCGGTAGCCGGTTTGGATCATACTGACGGATCGCCACATGTCCCTGGGCCTCAAGAGTGCTATTAATAAGCAGTTCAAATGAGGACGCGAGATTGGTGGACCGAGCTCTTCCGCAATGCATCGAATTACGGAAGCTGCCCGCGTGACCAAAGCTGGAGCAAGGCATTCTGAATCAGAGATACGGTTCCTAACGTCTGAGTCCAGTAGGTCGGCACATGCCTCGTCGATGATCTTCTTTCTCTGTGCTTTTGGTGGAATTGGCATCTCGATAACGACATCAAAGCGTCTGATTACTGCCGGGTCAATATGGCTAATCGAGTTGGCTAGCCAAAACGTAGGCGTTGTGTTGCCTTCCATAATTCTATTGACCCATGCCTTACATTTCTGAGCACTACTCTTGGCATGAAACAAATTCATGCCATCGCTAAATACATCCTCCGCTTCGTCGAAGAGAATTAAAGCCTGATTTTGCGAAAAGAGAAATTGCGCTGCGCGATGGGCACGTAGTCGCTTCTGCCCGTCGATGGGATCGCCATCGTCATCTTCGGCGGATATCTCATAAAGTTTGATATCACACTCTGTTGCCAACACTCTGGCCAGTTCGGTCTTTCCCGTGCCAGGCTTACCGTATAGCAGGACATTGACACCGCGCTGATTGTTGATCATTGTTTTTTTTAGATATGGTCTAAGGATACTCAGTGAAGGCAGTAAATGTTTGTAATCATCCAAATCAAGGCGTGCTGGCTCACTGAGCCTAACTCGGTCACTAAATAGACTTAGCGGGTCGGAATCAAAGCTAAAAACTTGGTCTGCGAAAATGTCGGAAAGTAGATCCAGCTTGCCCGAGAATGATGAACTCCCAGTACGATCTAAGGACAACAACCCAGATCGAGTCAAGGCACTCAATGGGTTCAGCGAAGCGCGTATATCGGCTTCAGGCAAATCGAGAAGGACTGAAAGTACCTGAAAGGTCTTGATCGTAGTAACGCCCCTTAACTCATCTGCCACCTCTCGGAGTATTTCGTCTTGGTTGAGCATCACAGTGAATTCAAGGATACGGCAATCGGTCTCGGATAGCCCAAAGCATGTTGCAAGTTTTTGAATGTTTTGGCACAGGCATACGGGAGGCTTTTCATTGTGCCAATTTCGTTCGGCCTGGTCATGCACAACCTTCAACCTGTTGATTACTTGCGTCTCGGCATAGCCGTAATCTCCCTTAACTCGACAATCCTGGAACCGGAACATACCTGCTAATGCTTGAGTATTCGAGTCATCTTGCTTAATCACTCGTCCCCATAGCTTGAGCGGCAAGAGTAGCCGCAGTAACCATAATTGGACAATAGGGAGGGAGTCGAGATTATTTCCTGCACGTCTTTTCTTAAGCATTATTATCTCCATGCGAACAGTTATTATTATCTGAAAAGATGCGACATAACATGTCGCTAACAATGCAGTGCTAGAGATATTCACTAGCTAAATAAAGCACATCAAATCCTTCTCTGTTGTAATCAAATAATAATTTCTCAGTAAACTCCCCTTCGGTAACATAATCGCCAAAACCTATACGATTGAGCCGTTCTCCAAGCATTATGTTTCTATAAGCGTACTGGTTGTCCTCTTCGATCAAGCGTTGTCTAAGCCAATTTAATGCTTGCTCATAATCCATCAGAATTGTCTTCATCACCTTACTAATAATCTCGACCGAGTAGATATCGTTGTCGAATGAGCACAACTTACTGTTTTGTTCTCTATGGAATTCAGCAATTGACTTCAATTGAAGTTGCGATTCATTAGTTTGGAGTTTAGCCAGATACGCCAACAAAACAGAATTGATCTCGTCACTGGGCATTGTGTGTCTATAAGCCTCATGCTGTCTCACCACTGGCGAGATTCCTCCTGATGATTCAGTAACAAGAGCGATTTCTGCCGTCGAACACACACTGTCATTCCTTCTGATCGAAACGATATGGCTATATCCTCTCCGACAATACTCCTGATAAGTGCCTACGCAATTGGCCATTCTTAGACTTTCTTGGATGAGTTTAAATTGATTGGACACCGAGACCAGGCTGAAGTCACCAATTTTCATAGGCAAGCCAGGAAGAGGTGGCCATTCATTAAGTTCAGCAACCCCGTTATTGTTTAGCGGCAGATTCATCTCCTTAAGTATTTCTTTGTGCCACTCAACTGATTGACGAACAATCTCCAGAGCTGAATATCTAAGCAATAGTTCATCTGCTATAACTCTTGCATTCTTCATGACATACCAATTGGGTTCAAACATACCTGCGCCTGTTCGACACCATCGTTCAATGAAAAGCCGATAATCACCTAGGTCTTGTAACTGTCTAAGATTGTTGTTTGTTAATCTATTTAGCCGCCTAAATTGATTGCATATGCCGCCAAAGATGAAACTTTGGATCAGGTAGTCATATAACTTGTCAGTGCGCTCAAATATCGTTTCATCTTGCGTCTCAATACTTAAACCAAATTCTGCGGCGCGTTCTAGATTAGGATTTGTCCACAAAACTTGCAGAATATTCCATATTGCTTCCCACTCTTTTTTTGTTTGAGGCCAATCATGGAGGCGTATTAACGACACTATGTGTAACAGTTTGCTAGGGTGATCGAACCAGCTTTTTCCAAGCAATGCAGGACCTTTGGCTGATAGCCTGCGAATAGCCCACTTTGGAATGCGAAGCCATTGTGATAGTGCATATACGATAGGTGTACCTGAATCAATTGCTGAAATAATTGCTTGATGATTCGAACGGTTTGGATTGTCTGCAATCATCTTTGCCAAGACTGGATATATCGACGCGAATTGCTGACGATTTCTTTGCACATAGCAATCTATGTGGTTCAGCCACTGTTCGAGTGCTTCGATTTGGATTTCAAACGAATTACACTCTTTAAGTAAATCGCTAATATTGGATTGATGTGTGTCGTCCATCGAGCACCCCATTATTTTTTCCGTCAATCAATACCGAAGAATATGATATCGACACGACATGGGATGTCGCAGATATGCGTACCATATTTTGATGTTCACTGGCGATGGATAGATGGAAAGCAATGAGACTCAAACATCACAACCTTACTTCTATGCTGATGTCAGATTCTGGTTTGATCTCTATCGTTTAACGCTATGGATTTTTCTAATCGTCAGTACGCTTGGAATATTTACTCGCTGGCAACCAGTAGCCGTTTTGTAGCTATGCCAATCGTAGGTGGATGGACGGATAGAAAGCATGGCGTTCCAGGGTGATAAGCGAACTGCATCAAAGCCAGGATCAAGAAGTAGCAGCCATTGAGGTTTGTAATCAATATTATTTGCTAGCCCTCCCGTTCCAATAGCAAGTACCCAGTGGCTGATGAAAGGACTATCGATCTTCAAAATTGCTATACCTCCATCGTTTAAACTTTCTAACGTGTGAGCGATGCAACTTCTTCTAAGAAGCTTTAACTTGATCAGCTTCGAGAATGGCTGGAGTGTTTCCTTTAACTCCTCTCCGCTTGTTCCCGCAAAGTAGTTACGTTCTGCTTTATTCCATAGGGCTGACAATGTCTTGCCTCGTGCTTTTGACAAATTCTCAACTTGGAAGCGCGAAGTTATTCCAAGTAAAGTCAGGGCCATCAGCACACAATGTTGGCCGCAGGCGCCATCGAGATCGCCCTGTCGTAAATGAAGGGGATAGCCATTTACATAGGGACCTTCCCGCCTTATTTGGATTGCCGAATGCCAGCAATAAGTGTTCATGAAATTCTCCATGGCCTTTTTTTTTGATCAACACCAGGTATTCGATTAGAGGTAATGGCTTAGATCAAGCCGCGTTCGGCAAATGACAATGAATCGGTACCAGCGAGTACAAAATGGTCGAGTGCCTTGATGTCGATTAAGGCTAATGCGGACTTTAGTTGCTGAGTGAGATGCTGATCCGCTTGGCTGGGTTCGCAGATTCCGCTTGGATGGTTATGGGCGAAAATCACGCCAGCGGCGTTGTGCCTAATCGCGAGCTTTACAACTTCTCTGGGATAAACGCTGGTTTGTGTCAGTGTCCCGCGAAAAAGTTCTTCAAAATGAATCACACGGTTTTGTGCATCGAGCAAAATGACAGCGAACACTTCATGCTCGCGCTGACCTAATCTAAGCCGCAGATAGTCACGTACCGCACCGGGTGAGGAGAGACTATCGGCTGTACGCATACGTTGTGCCAAGATGGCTAACGCCTGCTCAATGACCTTATCCTCGTCCATAGCTCACCACACCTTTCGATTCGGATTATCTGCAAACAATTGACTTGGGCGGATGTAGCGTTGCAAAGTCGTATCCGGTTGATGTCCCGTTTGAATCCGAATACTTGCAGGATTGACTCCGGCTTCGGCAGCAGTAGTGGCAAAACCGGCACGCAGGCTATGCCCCGAATACAACCCGGGGTTCAGGCCGGCTGCTTCAGCTCGCTTCTTGATAATCAAAGCTACTGATTGGTCAGTAAGTCGATCTTGTTGAATATCGCCAAATCTTCCGATGCGACGGAATATCGGTCCCGCCTTAATCCCTGACACTTTGAGCCATGCTTGTAACGAGCGTGCAGGACAGTAGGGGCCGTGTACGAAAGGGACCGCTATGGTTCGTCCCTTTCCTTCCTGATCCGTTTTACTTCGCCGAATTTGAATCAGTGCCCCATCGGTAACAAAATCAACATCCTCGACATTTAGCGCCACTAACTCCGAGCGGCGCAAGGCGGCGGCAAACCCAATTAAGAGCATGGCGATGTCGCGTATTCCTCGGAGACCTTTCATCCCTTTGACGAGTTGAATGAGTTCGTTTTTTTGCAGAGCGGCAACTTGATGCTGCCTTTTCCCGAGTTTGCGTCGGATACCTTGCAATGTGGCTTTAACGAGTTCAGTCCCTGTAGGCGATGGCAATCCCTGATTGACATGCGCGCGATTGATGGCCACAACACGTCTTTTGAGCGTGGCATTGGATAGGCTTGTCGCATGTTCGGCGACATATTCGGCGATCATCTGCTCTGTCGCTGGAATTGTTCCACCCCAAGCTAAGAAATGCTTGAGATCGGCGCGATAGGCACGTAGTGTGTTGTCGGCAAGCGAAGCCGAGATGTAGCCTTGAACGGCATTAGCGTTATTGTTTTTGAGCTGCTGTTTTGCTTTATTGCCTGAGCCGGGACTGATAGGCTTGTCCAGAGATAAAGAAATCTTCATTGTTCAATCTCCAAAGGTAACTCGAAGAGCATCAGGTCGATAGTTCAATACTCGTTCGGCAGCAGAATAGTTGTTGCGCTTCGGTCTGCTTCGGTAATGATCCAGATTCGGTCCAAGTTGGTAAGGAAGTAGCTGGACATAATTCGGCAGCCTTCCTTTATGGCGCGCAGGTTTTCATCGACATCTCCTAAAGGAAGATCACCGAAGTCTCCTGACTGATGACGTTGAAGCAACCGACAGGCGTTGGTGCCTGAGTGTTCGACTAGTTCTAAGGCACCTGGCGTTATGGCTACTTGGCCCAGCTGGAATAGTTCGAGACAAAGATCGGTATGCGGCTTGAGTACGCACATGAGTAATTCTCCTGTTGAGGATGAGCAGGGTATGACTGATGCCAAATGGCACCGGCCAAGTGAGTTAGCGACTGAGGGATTTAAAGTTGGTTTGCTGCTGACGCCGCTCTAGGGGGCATTACCGGAGCGGAGATCAAGTTGCAAATGCAAGCATCGTAGTATTACTGCTATCTAGCGACATCGAAAGTACAGTTTTCGATCAAATCATGCTGATAGCGTTGATCGCATATAGAACTGCTGCAAATACACAGAATGCTCTATATGTGTATGATTATATTGGGCATATTTGCTTATGTCAATGATTTTCCTGAACTAAATAGTTTGCAGATTTCGATAATTGGTGTGATTTGCGATCAATCAATTATCGCTACTATGAAATTATCGACATATATTTATTAATTTTCCTAAAAGAATGCATCGGCAAGAATTATGGCAAGCTTAAGTCCAAGTGGCCTTTATTAGTTCAGACATTATTTCACCGGCTTTTCCTTTCAGATTGCTGCTAGCTACTTCATCCAAGTCGGTTGCAGTTGGATTCACTTGAATTACGAAAGCCCCTCGTTTAGTTGCTTCAAATGGCAAACTTGCTGCGGGATAGACAACCGAAGAAGTACCGATGCTAAATAGTACATCACAAGATTTTATTGCCTTTATTGCCTGCCTCCACGGCTGTTCGGGTAGTGCTTCGCCAAACCATACAACGCCAGGTCTAATCCATCCGCCACAATGATTACATTTCGGTGGCATCTGTGATTGTCCCTCTAGCGGAATGTCGTGGATTTCTGTTGGTAGATTGTAATTTCGGGCGCAAGCATGACAACGAGGCTGAAATAGGCTGCCGTGCAAATGTAGCACTTCCTGACTACCAGCTCGCTCATGGAGGTCGTCAACGTTTTGAGTGATAACCGTTACTTGCGGCACGTGATTTGCCATTGTGGCTATTGCCAAGTGAGCTAGATTGGGAGAGCACTTCAACAAAGAAGTTCGACGATGCTCATACCATCCCCAGACGACATCTCTATTCTTTTTGAAGGCTTCTACTGTCGCTAGTTCGCTAGGATCGTACTTTTCCCACAGCCCAGTCAGCTCATCGCGAAACGTTGGAACCCCACTTTCCTGCGACACGCCGGCACCGGTAAATACGACTATGTGCTCAGCCTGACGCAATTTAACAATCAAACGCTGATCGAATTCCATTTGTTACCCGTCTAAAGTTAGTCGATGTCATGAAGTCTAAAGACATGAGCGACATAACGTGTCGTAGCCACAATTTATCCCGTCAAACTTGAGTCATAAGTTATTGAAAATATCGGGCAGTGACTTTGGAAAGGGATGTAGCGCACTAAGCGACACATAACGTCGTATATCCAGTTCATCATTCATCTGTGCCAATAAGATTAACGATGAGTGCCAAAGGATGATCAAGGCTATGGAAATAAAGTTGCAAGCCAGCCTGTTTGAAAAATATCCAAGATTTTTTAGAAAGCCATCGGTATTAGAAAATAGGAATCCCAATCAATCATGTTCTGGTCCTATTGACTACTGGGGCATTCAATGTGAGGCCGGTTGGTTTGACCTAATTGATAGAGTCGCAGCAGAATTTGAGAAGCACATTGAGTGGCAAATTCAGCAATGCATATCGCAGATGTATTGGCCGCGAGCGGTTCAAGTTAAAGAGAAGTTAGGTACGCTTAGGATTTATGTCCGAGCAATTGAACGCGGAGTACCTGTATTTTTGCGTGAAGTTATCGAATCGGCCGTGTCAGAATCAGCATTAACCTGTGAAATTTGTGGCAATCCGGGGGTACTGAATACATCCAAATGGATTAGAACAACTTGCTCTATATGTGAGGACAAATTAATTGCAGGTAAAGATGAAAACTACCTTTCTAATTTACACGAGCTACTAAATTCAAGACAGGTATGAAGCGAGCAAAGCCACTGAAGATCATCGGTGCATGGCACCTTTATTTCATATATGGGTAGCAGCAATACCCGGATCAACCAAGTCTTACATATTTGATGCAAGCAGGTAACAACCGTAACTCTTATGCGGGGTTTTCTCGACGATAAATGTGCAGCCCCTTAGGGTTGGGTTCGCGCGTACTGGCCATGTGAGGTTATTGCTCTTTTTGAAACCGGGGCAGTCAAGAAACTAAGCCTTGGTCTCAATCTGGGTAACGACGAGGTTGGAACAGGATACGACGTCATTCTATGGATTGAGGAAGCTGTTGCTCTTCGTGGTCTTAGACCCCCCAGAATAACCATTCACTCGTCAAACCCTTCTGCTTTTTGCAAGATGAACTGGACGGCAGTTTCTGTAAGTAGCTACAAGTAAAGACTCTTTTCCAGATAGGCGCATCCGAGAACGTGCCGTTAGGTAATTTCTCACCGATCGGCAAACCATGCAATTTGGATAATTGCGATCAATTTACGCCTAAATAGCAATTGATAGTAGTATTGATAGTCGCTACTTTTTTTGATACAATATTATTGCAATATCGCTTTACTATCATCTGGTTGAAACGGGTATGTTGGCGGAGAGGGTGGGATTCGAACCCACGGATGCCGTAAGACATCGCCTGATTTCGAGTCAGGTACAATCGACCACTCTGCCACCTCTCCGGTGGCGCGAATTCTAGCACTTCTGACACTGAAGACCGCAGCTCCGCAGTCGCTGTGAAGAACATCAAGGGGAATTCCGGCATGCCCAGATGCTCGAAGTTGGGACTGTTGATCGTCATCGGGCTGTTTGGCTGCTCGCAGGTCGAGCCGCCACCGGAAAACGGAGAACTGGTGGTGGCGGTGCGCAATTCGCCTGCGTACTATCAGGTCGAGAAAAACAGGGTCAGCGGCTTCGACCACGACCTGGCGGAACTCTTTGCCGACGACCTGGGGCTCAAACTGCGTTTCGTCGTGGCGCGCGACCCGGCCGAATTGAGTGCGATGGTGCGCGACGGCAAGGCGCATCTGGCAACCTCGATGGCGGTACGCAATCATGCCGACGGGCTGCGCTATACGACCCCACTGCGGCAGGCACGTCAGCTCCTCATCGAACATGCCGACGATCCGCCGATCGAAAGCGAACAGGATCTGGCCGGTCTGACGATCGACGCCCTGGCCGGTTCGCCGCAAGCCGATTTGCTGCAGTCGATGATCGGCAACGCGGCGACATTCAAGCTCAAGCTCAGAAGCGACAGCAACGATATCGACCTGCTCGAACAAATCGTCCAGCACCGCAGTGAGCTTGCTGCAAGCGACGACGACCAGTTCGCCATCGCGATGAATTTCTATCCCGACCTGAAAATCGCCTACGTGCTGCCAAACAACGTCAGTTACGCCTGGGCTTTCCCGCTCGTCGAGAACAGCACGCTGTACGACAAGGCGCAGGAATTTCTCGAACGCATCCGCCAGGACGGCACGCTGGCAAGCATCGTCGACCGCTACTTCGGTCATCTTGAGCGCGTCAGCGACGCCGACATCAACGGCTTCCTGGTCCGCATGCAAACCGTCCTGCCGCATTTCCGGGCGGACTTCATCTCGGCGCAACGGGCCACCGGCCTCGACTGGCGCTTGCTGGCGGCACTCGCCTATCAGGAATCCCACTGGAACCCGCTGGCGACTTCGCCGACCGGAGTACGCGGCATGATGATGCTGACGGGCGAAACCGCCGACCGGCTGCGCGTCACCAATCGGCTCGACGCCAAGCAGAGCATTCTGGCCGGCGCGAGATATTTTGCCGACCTGATCGACCAGTTGCCAGCCGACATCGCGAATCCGGATCGCATCTGGATGGCGCTGGCCGCATACAACCTGGGCATGGGGCACATGAACGGCGCGCGGGCGATCGCCAAGGGAATCAAGCGCGACCCGGCCTCGTGGTATGAAATGAAGCAGGTGCTGCCGCTGCTGGCGCGCGAGAAATACTACAACCGGCTCAAGAGCGGGCGCGGCCGCGGCGGCGAGGCGGTCATCATGGTCGAGAACATCCGTACCTACTACGACATTCTCACGCGCTTCCAGCCGCACTATACCGAGGTGCCGGTGTTTCCCGAACTCAAGCTGCGCTGATGCGCTCCAGATTGCCCATGTAGCCGCGCAGCGCTGCCGGCACCGTCACGCTGCCATCGGCATTCTGGTAATTCTCCAGCACTGCGACCAGCGTGCGGCCGACCGCCAGGCCGGAACCGTTGAGGGTGTGCAGCAGTTCCGGCTTGCCGGCGTCATTGCGAAAACGGGCCTGCATGCGCCGTGCCTGGAATGACTCGAAATTGGAGCAGGATGAAATTTCGCGGTAGGTGTTCTGTGCCGGCAGCCAGACTTCGAGATCGTAGGTCTTGGCCGAGGAAAAGCCCATGTCGCCGGTGCATAGCGCCATCTTGCGGTAAGGCAGTTCCAGGCGCTGCAGGATCGCCTCGGCGTGACCGGTCAACTGTTCCAGCGCATCCCAGGAATGTTCCGGCCGCACCATCTGGACCAGCTCCACCTTGTCGAACTGGTGCTGGCGGATCATGCCGCGCGTGTCCTTGCCGTAGGAACCGGCTTCGGAGCGGAAGCACGGCGTGTGGCAGACAAACTTCAGCGGCAGCTTCTCGGCGGCAACGATCTGGTCGCGCACGATGTTGGTGACCGGCACTTCGGCAGTGGGGATCAGGTACAGCTTGGAGCCATCGCTGCGCGGCACCATGAACAGGTCTTCCTCGAACTTGGGCAGTTGGCCCGTGCCGAACATGCTGTCAGGATTGACCAGATACGGCGCATACACTTCCCGGTAGCCATGCTCGGCGGTATGCGTGTCCAGCATGAATTGCGCCAGTGCCCGGTGCAGGCGGGCGACGGCGCCCTGCATCAGGGTGAAGCGGCTGCCGGAAATTTTCGTGGCGGTTTCGAAATCGAGTCCGCCCAGCGCGGAACCGAGATCGACATGATCCCTCACCGCGAAATCGAATGCCTTCGGCGTACCCCAGCGCAAGACTTCCACGTTGCCGTGCTCGTCACCGCCAAGCGGCACACTCTCGTGAGGCAGGTTGGGAATCACCGCAACGAAGGCGTTGAAGCGCGTCATCAGTTGCGCCAGACTTTCCTCGTCAGCCTTGAGCTGGTCGCCGAGGCTGGCCACCTCGGCCATGACCGGCGCGACATCCTCGTCCTTGCCCTTGAGAATACCAATCTGCTTGGAGAGGCTGTTGCGCTTGGCCTGCAAGTCCTGGGTGCGCGTCTGCAATAGCTTGCGCTGCTCCTCCAGGGCCTTGAAGCCCGCGACATCGAGCGTAACACCGCGGCTGGCGAGGCGCTCCGCCACGGAGTCGAGTTGGCTGCGCAAGAGTTGGATATCCAGCATGACTTTGTCCTATTCCTTTTTTTTCGCCTGGCGATCGAGTTCGCGCAAGTGGGCAAGTTTTTCCGCGATTTTCGCTTCGAGACCGCGCGGTGTCGGCCGATACCAACCCGGTGCGGCGATGCCTTCGGGAAAGTAATTCTCTCCGGCCGCGTATGCTTCGGGCTCATGGTGGGCATAGCGGTATTCGGCGCCGAAGCCGAGTTCCTTCATGAGCTTGGTCGGTGCGTTGCGCAAGTGCTCCGGCACCGGCCGCGATTTGTCCTTGGCCACAAAGGCGCGGGCGGCATTATACGCGACGTAAATCGCGTTCGATTTGGGCGCCACGGCCAGGTAGACGATCGCTTCCGCCAGCGCCAGTTCGCCTTCCGGAGAGCCGAGCCGTTCATATACGGCGCAGGCATTCAGCGCGATTTCGAGCGCACGCGGATCGGCCAGCCCGACATCCTCGGTCGCCATGCGCACCATGCGCCGCCCCATGTAGCGCGGATCGGCACCGCCGTCGAGCATGCGCGTGAGCCAGTACAGCGCAGCGTCGGGATCGGAACCGCGCACCGACTTGTGCAAGGCGGAAATCTGATCGTAAAAAGCATCGCCGCCCTTGTCGAAGCGGCGCAGATCGGACGCCAGCGCGCCTTCGAGAAAGGCATTGTCGATGCGGGTCGCTCCCGCCGTTGCCGCCGCCGTGTGCAATTGTTCGAGCACATTCAGCAAGCGCCGCGCATCGCCGTCGGCATGGCCGATCAGGCGCTCGCGCGTATCCTCGGCAAAATCCAGTCCCGGCAATGCAAGCGTCGCAGCGCGCGCGAACAGCAAGCGCAATTCTTCCGTCGCAAGACTCTTCAGCACATACACGGCAGCGCGCGACAGCAGCGCGGAGTTCACTTCGAAGGACGGATTCTCGGTGGTCGCCCCGATGAAAGTCAGCGTGCCATTTTCGACATAGGGCAGAAAAGCATCCTGCTGCGCCTTGTTGAAGCGATGCACCTCATCGACGAACAGGATGGTGCGCCGCCCCGACTGCTCCCGGATCAACTCGGCACGCTCCACTGCGGCGCGGATGTCCTTGACACCGGAAAACACCGCGGAAAGCGCCAGGAACTCGGCCTCGAAGGCATCCGCCATGAGCCGCGCCAGTGTCGTCTTGCCCACCCCCGGTGGTCCCCACAAAATCATCGAATGCGGCGTGCCCGATTCGAACGCCAGCCGCAGCGGCTTGCCCGGCCCGATCAGATGCGACTGGCCGATGACCTCGTCGAGCGTGCGCGGCCGCAGTTGCTCGGCCAGCGGGGCGTTGGCGACGGCAGCGGAAAACAGGTCGCTCATGGAAGATCCGGAGGGCTAACCACGCCTCGTTCCAGGGCTCGCTTTGCACAGCTCGCCCGCTCCTCGCTCGTGAAGCGGTGCTTCACGTCAGCCCCATCCTGTCGATGGGACTGACCACGCCTCGCCCACCTTTGTTGAGGACGTGGGTGTAGATCATGGTGGTGGAAACATCGGAATGGCCGAGCAGTTCCTGCACCGTGCGAATGTCGTAGCCACCTTCCAGCAAATGGGTGGCGAAGGAATGGCGCAACGTGTGCGGCGTTGCCGGCTTGGACAGGCGCGCGCCCGCAACGGCCTTTTTCATCGCCCGCTGCAACAGTTTTTCGTCGATATGGTGGCGGCGCGTCCGGCCGCTCCGCGGGTCGCGCGAATAACTACCCGAGCAGAACACGAACTGCCAGCCCCATTCTTTCTCCGCAGTTGGGTATTTTCGCGCCAGCGCATCGGGCAGCCAGACCTCCGCCTTGCCCAAAACAAGATCGTCCTCGTAGATCGTTCTACGCCGCGTCAGGTGATCGGCCAACGGCGCGGCGAGCGCCGCCGGTAGCATGGTCACGCGGTCCTTGGAACCCTTGCCGTCGCGAATCAGAATTTCGTTGCGGCCAAAATCGATGTCCTTCACCCGCAGGCGCACGCACTCCATGAGGCGCATGCCTGTACCGTAGAGCAGCCGCCCCATCAGCCCGTGCGTACCGACCATACGATCCAGCACCGCGCGCACCTCGGTCGGCGTCAACACCACCGGCAGATGCCGCGACGGCTTGGCGCGGGTTACATTGTCCAGCCACGGCAACGCGGTTCCCAGCACTTCGCGATAAAGGAACAACAGTGCCGATAGCGCCTGATTCTGGGTTGCTGCCGAAAC
>Ga0172369_10004721_pt1 | contig 17139 bp, 17 predicted proteins | sample LakKiv25m_FD_114539 | JGI IMG/M metagenome (GOLD analysis project Ga0172369, IMG submission 114539) | Freshwater microbial communities from Kabuno Bay, South-Kivu, Congo - kab_022012_11.25m | ecosystem: Environmental > Aquatic > Freshwater > Lake | place: Democratic Republic of the Congo...
AGGAGGTGCTCCTCGACGATCTCGGGCACGTCCTCGACGTGCACTCGCTGGTAGAAGACGCCGTCCGGGTAGACGAGCGCTACGGGACCCTGGACGCACGGGCCCAGGCAGCCGGTCTCAACGACCTCGATCTCGTCGCTGAGCTCCCGCTTGGCGAGCTCGGCGCGGACCGCCTCGCTCACCTCGAGCGCACCGGAGGCGATGCAGCCGCCGCCGGTGCAGATCAGGATGTGACTTCTCACGTCAGCCATAGTCGGTTCACTCGCTCTCAGGTCTTGATCAGGTACGCGTCGACGGGGGTCCCGCCGACGAGGTGGTTCTCCACGATGGTGTGGACCTTCGCCTTGTCGAGCAGGCCGTAGCGGTACATGGTGCCGTCCGCCGTCGTGATGGTCGCCATCGGCTCTTCTTCGCAGAGGCCGGCGCAGCCCGACTGGTGCAGGCTGGCGGAGGTGACGCCGGCGGCGCTCATCTCAGTCATGAACGCGCCGACGATCTCCCGGGCGCCGGCGGCGATGCCGCAGGTGCCCATGTGTACCGTCACCTGCGTCTCCTTGCGGCCGTCGCGCAGGTCGATGTCGGCCTTGGCCTTCGCGGCCAGCGCCTTGAGCTGGTCTGGGCTCGTGATCCTGTCGGCCATGTCAGGCGCTCCTCTGGCTGCCCGCGAATTGCTCCGCAGGCTGGTCAGCCGAACGCCGTTCACTGCGTTCGCTCGTTTCGACCAGGACGGGTTCCTCGGCGTACTGGGCGAGGATCTCGCCGACCCGCTTCGGCTTGACGCGATGGTGGACGTCGTCGTCGACCATGATGACCGGGGCGAGGCCGCAGGCGCCGAAGCAGCGGCCGATCTCCAGCGAGAACTGGCGGTCCTCGGTCGTGCCGCCGATGTCGATGCCCAGACCCTTCTTGAAGGCGTCGAGCACCTGGACGCCGCCGCGCACGTAGCAGGCGGTGCCCATGCAGATGCGGATCAGGTGCTTGCCGCGGGGGACGGTGGTGAAGAACGAGTAGAAGCCGACCACGCCGGCGACCTCGCTGTACGGCTTGCGCAGCTCACGCGCGATGTGCTTCAGAGCGACCTCGGGCAGATACCCGAAGATGCCCTGGGCCAGTTGCAGCACCGGGATAAGGGCGCCCGGCTTGCCTCTGTACTCGGCGATGACGGCGTCGAGGCGCTCGAGGAGCTCTTCCTCGGTCGGTTCCTCGTCGCAGTCACAGCAAGCGCACGGCTTCACTTCTTCACTCATTCGCCTCTCCTTCGCTTGGATCCACTGCGATCGCTTCGCAGATGATGTGTGGTGGTCACGGCAGCGCCTCCTGAAAGGCGACCAGCGCCGGCAGCCCGCCGGGCACTTCGGCGCCGCGCAGCGAGCTGGTCTCGCCGCCGTCGGCGACGTCGACCCGGAACTCGACCTCCGGGTTGGTCACGACCATCGTCGCGATGGTCGCGGCCACGTCGCCGAGTGGTGGGCGGTCCACGTCGCCGAGCTTCATCCAGGCGCGCACGGCGACGCCGCCGAGCGTGTCTGACCGGCCCACGCTGAGCCCGCCTCCGGCCGCTTCGGCCGCCTGGCGGAAGAGGCTCAGCCCAAGGCCGGTCTTCTTGTGCGCCTTGGTGGTGAAGAACGGGTCGAGGGCCTGCTCCGGCTCGACCGGCAGGCCCGGCCCGTCGTCTTCCACGCCGATCGTGAGCTCGTCCCGGAGCCGGTCGGCGCTGATGCACGTCGCGACCACGGTCGCTCCAGCCCGTACCGAGTTCTCGAGGATGTCGAGCAGGTAGAGCGACAGGTCATGCATCGGCCACGCTCCTTCCACGCTCGCCGCGCAGGGCCAGCCGCAGTTCGTGGAAGGTGGGAGCCGCGCAGCGCAGCACCGTGCGGGCCGCCCCGACGTCCTCTCGGTAGTGTGCGTCCGACGAATGCAGCACCGGGAGGCCGTAGGTCTTGAACTCCTCCTGGCGTCTCGAGCCGGGAGTGACGTGACGGGACAGTTCGACGGCGTCGAAGCCGGCTTCGGCGGGGAAGAAGCCCAGCTGGCCGATGACGCCGAAGCTCCTGCGGTCGATGTGGGCGGCGACGGCGAGACCGCCGTGCCGGTGCACGAGGTCGACGACGGCGTCGACGTCGAGCGGCGTCGCGGTCGCGAGCGCGAGCGTCTCCCGCGCCGTTTCCCGTCCGTCGGCGGCCAGGACGTGCTGCTCGCCGAAGAAGGTCTCGTAGCCGTCCTCGATGCGCGCCAGGGTCGCCCCGACCTCGGCGCCGGCCGCCTCGGCGACGGCGGCGCCGGGGAAGAGGCCCACGACATGGCATTCCTCGGCGGTCGTGATCTCCATGCCGGCGAGCACCGTGAGGCGCCCGGCGCCGGCCGCCTGCACGGCGGCGGTGTTGCGGGCGCTGTTGTGGTCACAGACGGCGATCATGTCGAGACCTTCAGCGAGCGCAGCCGCGACGATCGCCGGAGGCGTCATGTCGTTCGCGGCGCAGGGCGACAGCGCCGAATGGACGTGCAGGTCTGCGAGGCAGACGTTCACGCATGGTTCCCCTTCACCCCGAGGGCGTAGAGGCGGCCGACGATGTCGAAGGTGTCCGCCGGGGACGAGTACAGCGAGAGTCCTTCGGCCGTCGCTTTCGCGATGACCTCGTCGTCCAGCCTGCGGCTGCCGGCGAACACGACGGCCGCGAGCTCGGCATGGCTGGCGACGGCGATCACGTTGAGGTGGACCTGCAGGGTGACGAGCAGGCCGCCCTCGGGCGCGTGTGCGAGCACGTCGCTCAACAGGTCTGAGGCGTATCCGCGGTCGATCTCGGCGTCGCGGCTGCCGGTCTCGTCCGACGTGAGCTCGGCGAACCCGAGCTCGGTGGCGATGTCCTCGAGCTTCATGTCCCGTTCTCCTCTTCCGGGGTGACGTACGGGCAGAGCGCGCGTGCGGCGCGGCCCATGACGATGTCTTCTGCGAGCGCGGCGCAGGTCGGCGCGCCGCACACGCCGCAATCCTTGCCCGGCAGCGCCTTGGTCTCGGTGTCGAGCTCGGCCAGCTTGCGGATCGCGACGGCCATGTCGTCGTCGAGCCGGATGCCGGGACGCGGGTGATAGGGGCCGGTGCGGGGATGGCAGCGTCCTTCGCCGGGGGTCTCTGTGGCTTGGGAGGACCAGCGCCACTCGGCGACGCACGCGTCCTCGTCGAGCAGCGGCGATCCGAAGCAGCCGTGGTCGCAGACGAACGGCTCGATCGCGGTCACGCCGACGAGTCGTCCGTCCTCGACCGCCTCGAGGACGGCGAGGACGTGCGAGATGCCGGTCACCACGAGCAGGTCGTCGGCGCCGCCCGCCTGCGGCCGCGCCGCCGCCGCCGGGTGGTCCTCGGGAGCGCGTGCCGCGAGACGCGGGAGCACCGCCTCGCGGACGCGACGGACCGTCACGGTCTGGCGCTGGGCCGTGGGGCGCTGGGCCAGCAGGGCCGAGCGCTGGCTGGGGCACGATACGGCGAACGTCGCGTCGCGCCCCTCCAGGTCGCGCTGGACGGCTTCCCACGGCGACGCGAGGGGGGCGAGGTGGCGGGCGAGCGCCGGGAACCGTACCTCGATGAGGTTGACGACCGCGGGGCAGACGGGGGAGATGACCGGTGCGGCGGTGGTGCCGGTCGCCGCCGCTTCCGTCACCGCTCGGCGGAGGGCGTTCTCGTAGGCGTGGACGGAAAGCACGTCGGCGAACCCCAGTCCCCGCAACTCTTCAAGGACCGTGCTGGGAGCGTGTCCGCCGAACCCGGCGAGAAGCGCCGGCGGCACGACCAGCACGGCGTCGCCGTCGCCACCCAGGTCGTGCGGCGCGTCCAGCATCGTGAGGGCGCCCGGAGCGCAGGCGGCGATACAGGAGGTGCAGTCGATGCAGAGGTGGTCGAGGACGGACGGGACGCCGTCGCGGACACGCATGGCGGCGGTGGGGCAGGCGACGAGACAGTGGCGGCACTCGCGACAGAGCCCGGCGACGACGCCCAGGGACGAGGGTCTCGCTCCGTGGTCGGTGGCTTCCGGCCGAAGCGCCACGGAGAAGCTGACCCGGGTGCCCTCGCCGACGGTGGACGTCACGCTCAGGCGGTCGCTGTTGCGCTCGATGTTGGGCAGGCCCATGCCGGCCCCGAACCCGAGTGCCCGTGCCTCGGCGGACGCGGTCGACCAGCCTTCGCGCATCGCCTCTGCGACGTCGGCGATGCCCGGGCCGCCGTCGACGATGTCGACGTCGAGCTGCCCGTCGCTGACGGTGGCCTCCAGCCGGCCGCCGCCGTCGGCGTGGATGACGACGTTCATCTCGGCCTCGTAGGCGGCGATCATCGCCCGGCGCACCGCGTCGCTCTCGGCGCCGATGCGCTTGAGGTGCTGCTTGAGGTCGCGCGAGGCGGCGCCGGCGCTCGTGAAGTCACGACTGCGGATGTCGTACACGAGGTGCTCCATGGGTCAGGGGCGCTCTCCGCCGAGGAACTGGTAGATGAGGCCGCAGGTCTCGAAGACCCCGGCCGGCGAGACCATGAGCAGGGTGCCGTTCTGCTCCGCGAGGCGGATCATCTCCGCGTCCGGGCGGACGCCGTTCACGAAGCAGATGCCGGGCACGTCCATGAGCTCGGCGACGCGCAGCATCTGCACGCTGGCGAGGTTGCTGACCAGCAGCGTGTCGTCGGACGCCTCGTTGAGGAGGTCGCTCACGCGGTCGCCCGCGTAGATCTTCGCGACCGTCGTACCGTCCGTCTTGCCGGGTGTGACCAGTTCGGCGCCGATGTTCCGGGCCAGATCCTCGAGTTTCATCGTCGACCTCGCCAGCAGAGATTCCAGTTTCTTGAACATGGGCTCGAGCTCCGCGTCACCGTTCGTGGGCGCTTCGGCGGGAGTCGCAAGCCGGGCGAAATACGCGGCCGATTCGAGCGCCGCGGTGATGTCCATGTACTCGACGAAGATGTCGTTGGGGACGCGCAGAGGACACGGCGCGAAGCTGATGATGCTCTTGACGCCGGCCCTGACGAGCGTGTCCGCGACCTCCTGGGCGCTCTCTCCGGGGACTGCGAGGACGGCGATGTCGGCGCCGAGATCGCGGACCAGAGACTCCATGCGCGACGTGTCGAAGCAGCGGCAGCCGTGCACGACCACGTCGGTCAGCCTGGGGTCGGTGTCGAAGGCGACGACGATGTCGACCGAGGCCTCGACGTGCGCGAAGTGGGCGAGGATCGCCGTCCCGAGGTTGCCGACGCCGACGAGCGCCACGTCCTGGCGTGCCGGTCCGTCGAGGAATGCGCTGATGCTCTCGATGCACGCCGCCACGTCGTAGCCCTTGTTCGGGCTGCCGGAATAGCCGATCACCATGAGGTCGCGGCGCACCTGGGCGGCGCTCACGACGGCATGGCGGGCCAGCTGGTGCGAGTAGATGCTCTCTACGCCGCCGTCCCGCAGCGCCGTCAGCAACCGCCGGTAGCGGCTCATGCGTGACACGGTCTTCCTCGATACCACGTCGGCTCCGAAGGGTGGTGGCGTCGTCCAGGGTGTGTTCGTTACAGCACAAACGCTGTGAATTGTGTCACGATTGTCTCTCATCAACGTCCCTCTGTCAACAGGGGCAGAGCTGGACAAGTTGGACAAACGGGAGCGGCCGAAAATGTCCTGCGTGTGTTGTGTTGGAGCAGGCCGGTCCGCATCGCTCTGCTAGAGTGGCCGTGGCGTGACAGGGGTGCGCCGGGCCGACGGAGAGCCGGATCCGAAGCGCTGCTGCCCGCCGGGCCGGCGACCTGCGCCGCGCCCGTCAAGTTCTTGAGGCAGTACGGTCTGAGTCGGAGGTTCTTGCATGACGGACAAGCCCGCCCACATGAAGCACATGCCCCACTTCCTCGGCCCGGTCGCGCCGATCACGATCGACCACGCCGAGGGAAGCTGGGTCTACGACACCGATGGCGGCAAATGGCTCGACTTCGTCGTCGGCATCGCGGTGGTTAACACCGGGCACTGCCATCCCAAGGTAGTGAAGGCCGTGCAGGATCAGGCCGCCAAGGTCCCTCACGCGCAGATGAACATCTACCGGCACGGCCCGATGCTCGAGCTCGCCGACGACCTGGTCGAGATCATGCCTGAGGGTCTGGACGAGGTCATGTTCGCCAACTCCGGGGCGGAAGCCGTCGAGAACGCGGTCAAGCTGGCCAAGCAGGTCACGCGCCGTCCGGGGATCATCGCCTTCCAGGGCGCCTTCCACGGCCGCACGCACCTCACGATGGCGCTGACGGACTCGGCCGTGCACTACCGCGGCCACCACGAGCCGCTGGTGCCGAGCATCTATCACGCGCGCTACTGCTACCCGTTCCGCACGCCGGCCAGCGAGGATCCGACGGCCTACGCCATCGAGGATGTGCGCCGGGTGCTGCGCGCCGAGATCTACGGTGACGACGTCGCGGCCATCCTCGTCGAGCCGATCCAGGGCGAGGGCGGCTTCATCGTGCCGACCGCGGAGTTCATGAAGGAACTGCGCGTCATCGCCGATGAGATCGGCGCCATGCTGATCATCGACGAGATCCAGGCCGGGATGGGGCGCACGGGGACGTGGTTCTGCCACGAGCACTACGGCGTCAAGCCGGACATCATGACGATCGCCAAGGGGATCGCCTCCGGCTATCCGCTCGGCGCCATCGCCGCCAACCACGCGCTGTGGGACAAGTGCCTCCCCGGCTCGATGGGCGGCACCTACGGCGGCAACGCCGTCGCCTGCGCCGCCGGCGTCGCCACGATCGCGGCGATGAAGGAAGACGGCATGCTCGCCAACGCGACGAAGCAGGGCGAGAAGCTCCTCAAGTTCTGGAAGGAGAAGGAGGCGCAGTACCCAGTCATCGGCGAGGCGCGCGGCAAGGGTCTCATGCTCGCGATCGAGTGCGTGCAGCCGGGCACCAAGGAGCCCAACGCGGCCGTCGCGAAGGCCTTCATCGCAGAGTGCCAGAAGCACAACGTCATCCTCATGGGCGCCTGCTCGCAGGGCAACGGCGTCCGCTTCCTCCCGGCGCTCAGCATCAGCGACGCCGACATGGACTACGCCATCGGCGTCTTCGACGAAGCCGCCAAGGCCGTGTTCGCCTGAGCGAAGCCGGCTTCACGAGTCCGACCCGCGGGGGCGGGGCGCCGAGGCGCCCCGCCCCCGCGTCGTGCTACACTCGCGCTCGTGAGCACGCCGCAGCCGTCAAAGCCGAAGTTCTCGACGCGCGTGCGCGTGCGGTACGCCGAGACGGATGCCGCCGGCGTCGTCTATTACGGCGAGTACCTCACCTACTTCGAGGTCGTCCGCGTCGAGTTGCTGCGCGCTCTCGGCCGGCCGATCACCGGGATCGAGGAGGCCGGCATCCTGCTGCCGGTCGTGGAGGCGCGCCTCAAGTACCTGCGACCGGCGCGCCTGGACGATCTTCTCACCGTGGCGCTGACCGTGGCGTCCATCGGCCCCGCCTCGTTCGCCTTTGACTACGAGATCACTCGTGAAGACGGCCTGCTGCTCGTGACCGGCTTCACTCGTCTGGCCGTCTGCGAGCGCGAGACCGGTCGCGCCGTCTCCATGCCCATGTGGCTGCGCGAGCTCTTCGGCCGTATCCCGGAGCTCGCGGAGGTGCCGGCGTGAGTGAGGCGCAGCGACCCTCCGCCGGGGACCTCCCGCCGGACTTCGAGACGCGGATGCCGGAAGACTTCGAGGTGCGGTACTGCTACCGTCACCCGGACCGTGAGACCGGTGTGTCGTGCTCCAACTGCGGCCGGCCCATCTGCCACGAGTGCATGATTCCCGCGCCGGTCGGCTTCCGCTGCCCGGAGTGCGTGAGGCAGCAGAACACGCAGGGCGCTCGAGCGACCGTGGTCACGCGCGGGCAGATCCGCTCCGGCTGGGGGTCGGGCGGCATCGGCGCGCCGGCCGGCTGGTCGGTGACCAAGATCCTGATCGCCCTCAACGTGATGGTGTTCGTCGTCGAACTGGTGACGGGCGCCACACGCCTCATGGGCGGGGGCTCGGGCCAGGCGATGGTCGATCTGGGCGCGCTGTACGTGCCCTCCGTGCTCGTGGAGCACCAGTACTGGCGGATGTTCACGTCGATGTTCCTGCAGGACGGCATCCTGCACATCGCCTTCAACATGTGGGCGCTCTGGGCGATCGGCGGCTTCATGGAGGCTGCGGTCGGCCGCCTGAAGTTCCTCATCATCTATCTCGTGTCCGGGTTCGCAGGGTCGGTGCTCGTGCTGGTCGCGGCGCCGGTCAACTCGCTCGTCGTCGGCGCCTCCGGGGCGATCTTCGGGGTCTTCGGCGCCCTTGCCGTGCACGCGTTCCTCAACCGCGGCCGCGACTTCCAGTCGCGGGCGCTCCTCGGCAACGTCATCTTCCTGCTGGTCATCAACCTGGTGTTCACGTTCTCCGCCGGACGGATCTCGTGGCAGGCCCACATCGGCGGGCTCGTCGCCGGAGCGGCGACGATGTTCGCGCTGATGCTCGGCGGGCGCAAGGACCCGAGGACGGCGTTCGGCTCCGTCGATGCGGCGGCGGTCGTCGCCATCGTCGCCGTCCTGGTCGCCATCGCCTGGTGGCGCGTCTCCACCTTCACGCTGTAGCGGCACGGACGGCGCCATGACGGGAGAGCCCTTCATGCTGATCGAGCCCCGATCGACGCCGGTTCCGGCGGCGGAGCTGGCGAGCCGTCTGGCCGGCCTTCAGGCCGTCCTCGCGGCTCGCGGCCTGGACGCCGCCCTCATCACCCAGAACGCCGATCTCTACTACTTCGCAGGGACCGTCCAGCAGTCGTATCTCTACGTTCCGGCGACCGGTGAGGCCGTGCTGTTCGTGGGGAGGACCCTGGAGCGGGCGCGTGTCGAGTCGGCGCTCGAAGGCGTGGAAGGACTGCCGGCCATCGCCGACCTGCCCCGGCTGATCCGGCGGCGCTACGGTGGTCTGCCGGCGCGAGTCGGTCTCGAACTCGACGTGCTGCCCGTCACCAGGTTCCGCCGCCTGGAGCGGCTGCTGCCGGAGGCGGCCTTCGAGGACGTCGGCCGCGACATCGTGCGGCAGCGCGCCGTCAAGTCACTGTGGGAGATCGAGCGTGTCCGGGCCGCCGCCGCGGTCGCCGACGAGGTCTGCGCCTTTCTCCCCGGCGTCCTGCGCGAGGGACTGACCGAGGTCGAGTTCGCGGGGATCGCCGAGGCCGAGGCGCGCCGGCTCGGTCACGAGGGCCACATCCGCATGCGCGGCTTCAACCAGGAGATGTTCTACGGTCAGCTGCTCGCCGGGACGAGCGGTGTCGTGCCGAGTTACCCGGACACGCCGCTCGCCGGCACCGGTCTCAGTCCGGCCGTCGCCCAGGGTCCGAGCTTCCGGCGCATCGGCCGCGGCGAGCCGGTCGTGTTCGACTTCGTGCCGGTCCGCGACGGCTACATCGCCGACTTCACGCGTCTGTTCGTCGTCGGCGAGGCGTCCGGCGAAGTGCACCGTGCGTACGACGCCGCTCTGCGCGTGCAGGCGGCGGCGGTGCTCGCGGCGCTGCCCGGCGTGCCGTGCCGGCAGGTGTGGGAGGCGGCCCGCACGGCCGCGGCCGACGCCGGGATGCTCGAGTCCTTCATGGGTCGCGGCGTCGGCCAGGTGCCGTACGTCGGCCACGGCGTGGGGCTGGAGCTCGACGAGCTCCCGGTGCTCACCGGGAGCGGCCTTGAGCTCGCCGAGGGCATGGTGTTCGCGCTCGAACCCAAGTTCGTGCTGCCCGGCGTCGGCGCCGTCGGCGTCGAGAACACATGGGTCGTCACCGGCGACGGCCCGGTGCGGCTCACGCGCGCGCCCGAGAGCCTGTACGAAGTGGCCGTGGGGGCGACGTCGTGAACGAACTCGCCCCCGGGTTGTGGACGCATGGAGTCGTGACTGAGGGCTTCCCGACGGTGTGCTCCGTCGTCCTGACCGCCCGCTGGGCGTTCGTGGTCGACACTCTGACCTGCCCGCAGGACATGGAGCCGGTCCTCGCGTTTCTCGCTGCGCGCGCCGGCGATCGTCGCGTGGTCGTGGTCAACACGCATCACCACTGGGACCACGTGGACGGCAACGCCGCGTTCCCCTCCGCCGACATCATCGCGCAGCACGCCTGTCCGCGGCTGATGCAGGCGCGTCTGGCCGGTGGCGACGAGTCCCTGAGACTGCCGCCGCCCGAGGGGGTCCCGCTCCCGTCGGTCACCTTCGGCGACCGTCTGACCTTCAGCGACGACGAGGAGTCGGTGCACCTCATCCACACTCCGGGGCACAGCGAGGACTCGCTGGTCGTCTACCTCATCCCGTCGCGCGCGCTCCTCGGCGGCGACACCATCGAGTGGCCGCTGCCCAACTTCGGGCAGCGGGACGGCATGGCGGAGTGGGTGGCCAGCCTGCGGCGGCTCAACCAGCTGCCGGTCGACGTCGTGGTCCCCAGCCACGGGCCCGTGCGGGGCAAGCGGATCATCGACGCGAACGAGCGGTACATCACCGGCGTGTACGAGGCCGTGAGGGCCGCCAAGGCGGCCGGCGTCGGAAGGGCGGACCTGGACCTTCCTCCGGACCGGTTCCTCGAGGACGGCGTGGCCGTGGACACGGTCTATCGCGAGGTGCACCGGGAGAACCTCGTCTGGGCCTGGGACGAAGTCTAGCTCGCCGACTCTCGCGCGCGACGGTGCTTGCGTTCAAAGTTGATATTTTCCGCTTATTTGGGTAAATAGACGTGATGAGACTCTCGACACCGGCCGATTACGCGGTACGCGCCGTCTTCGAACTGGCTCGGCATGAGCCGGGAACCGTGTTACACACCGGCGATATCGCCGAGGCGCAGCGCATCCCCGGCCCCCGGCTCGCCAAGGTCATCCACGACCTCGCGCGAGCGGACCTGGTCCGCACGCAGCGTGGTCAGCAGGGAGGCGTGACGCTCGCCCGCCCGGCGGACTCCATCACCGTGCGCGACGCGTACGAAGCCGTGGAGGGCCCGATACTCCTGTGCCGGTGTCACCGGCGCGGAGAACCGTGCGGAGACGACATCTGCGACACCCACGACTTCTGGAGTGGCATCGAGACGCTCCTCAATGAGGAACTCGGATCAGTGACGTTCGCGGCCCTGGCCGATTCACGGCGACGTGAATCGGCCGCATGCGGCCGCCCGCAGGCGACGAGGAGGTGACTACACCAATGGCAGAGATCAGACAGGACGTCGAGAAGGCTCTCGGCGATATTCGGCCGGCCCTCCAGGCGGACGGCGGCGACATCGAGCTCATCGACGTGCTCGACGACGGCGTCGTGCAGGTGCGCCTCCAGGGTGCATGCGCGGGCTGCCCGATGTCCCAGCTCACGCTGACGAACGGCGTGGAGCGGCACCTCAAGAACGTGGTGCCCGGCGTGGAGCGGGTCGAGAACATGGCGTGATCCTTCGGCGCGATGTGCCGAAGACGGCGGCCGGCGAGCCTCGAGGTACGGGGCTCGCCGGCCGCAACGCGTCGGTGGTATGGCGGCGGACTCACATTCGGGGCGTATACTGTCAGGCCCGTAGGTGAGCGGTCGGAGCGCGGACTGAGCCGGGCTTCGTGGCAAGGAGGTAGCTGTGAGGGGGCCGGAAGACAGGACGCGTGCCGAGGAATACCACGGCCGGCAGGCGATCAAGCAGACCACACAGGCGTCGAACGAGGAGTTCTCCGTCGATGCCGTCGTCTCCGCCGAGCCGGTGGACGCCGACCTTCGCGACCCGGCGCTCTACATCAATCGCGAGCTCAGCATGCTCGACTTCTTCGACCGTGTGCTGGATGAGGCGCGCGACACCGCGAACCCCCTGCTGGAGCGCGTCAAGTTCGTCGGCATCGTCGGATCCATCCTCGGAGAGTTCTTCATGGTGCGTATCGCCGGCCTGCGCCAGCAGGTCGAGGCCGGCGTCACGGAGTCGACCGCCGACGGATACACGCCACAGAAGCTCCTTCCTCTCGCTCAGGAGAGGGCTCTCGGCATCATGAAGGCGGCTCGCCAGTGTTTCAGTGAGCTGAGGCCGGAGCTCGAAGCGGCCGGCATCCACATCGTGGACTACGGCAGCCTCGACGCGACACAGCGCGGGGCGCTGGACACGTATTTCGCGGACCAGGTCTTCCCGGTCCTCACGCCTCTCGCCTTCGATCCCGGGAGGCCCTTCCCCCACATCTCCAACATGAGCCACAATCTGGGCGTGCTGGTGCGCGATCAGAACGGTGACGAGCACTTCGCCCGCGTCAAGGTACCCGACGCCCTGCCTCGTCTGGTGCCGGTACCCGCCGCGGCCGGCGACCCGGTGGCGGACGACGGCTCCGGCCGGCAGTGGTTCACCTGGCTCGAGCAGGTCATCGCGGCGAATCTCGCCTCCCTCTTCCCGGGCACGGACGTCATGGAGTCGCATCCCTTCCGTGTGACCCGTGACGCGGAACTCGCCATCCAGGAGCTCGAGGCCGACGACCTGCTCGAGACCATCGAGCAGTTCGTGCGCCGCCGCCGGTTCGGGTCGGTCATCCGGGTGACCATCGACGAGTCCATGCCCGGGCGGGTGCGCGACATCCTCTCCGAGAACCTCGAGCTGACGGAGACCGACCTGTACGCCGTCAAGTCACCGCTCGGCCTGAGCAGCCTGTGGGGCGCCGGCAGCATCGACCGCCCCGATCTCAAGTACGCGCCGCTGGTGCAGTCGGTGCCGCCGGCTCTGCAGGGGCTCGAGGGAGGCGAGATCTTCTCGGCCATCCGCCATCGCGATGTGCTGCTCCACCATCCCTACGACTCGTTCGATCCTGTGGTCGAGTTCCTGCGCGCCGCCGCCAACGACCCCGACGTGCTGGCCATCAAGCAGACCCTCTACCGTGTCGGGCGCAACGCGCCGGCCGTCGAGCAGCTCATGGAGGCGGCCGCGAACGGCAAGGACGTCGCCGTGCTCGTCGAGCTCAAGGCGCGCTTCGACGAGGAGAGCAACATCGGCTGGGCCAAGGCGCTGGAGCGCGAGGGCGCCCATGTGGTCTACGGCCTCATCGGCCTCAAGACGCACTGCAAGGCTCTTCAGGTCGTGCGCCGCGAAGGCGACCGCATCCGCCGTTACACGCATCTCGGCACCGGCAACTACAACAGCGTGACGACCAAGCAGTACACTGATCTGGGCTACCTCACTTCCGACGACGACATCGGCGCCGATGCCAACCTCGTCTTCAACCATCTCACCGGCGGGGGTCAGGCGACCGAGTACCGCAAGCTGCTCGTCGCTCCGGTGAACCTGCGTCAGGGCATCGCGACGCGTATCGAGCGGGAGATCGCTCACGCCAAGGCCGGCGAGGAGGCTCATCTGATCTTCAAGATGAACTCTCTCGTCGACAAGCCGATGATCCGTAAGCTCTACCGTGCTTCGCAGGCCGGGGTCAAGGTCGAGCTCAACGTGCGCGGCATGTGCTGCCTGCGGCCGGGCGTCCCGGGTGTCAGTGAGACGATCACCGAGCGCAGTGTGGTGGGGCGCTTCCTCGAGCACAGCCGGATCTACTGGTTCCACAACGGCGGAGACGACGAGGTGCTGCTCGGCAGCGCCGACCTCATGCCACGCAACCTCAACCGCCGCGTCGAGATCATCTTCCCGGTGCAGGATGCAGGCATCGTGCGGCGCATCCGGGACGAGATCCTGCCTACTTATCTGGCCGACAACCAGAAGACACGGGTACTGGCCGCGGACGGTGCGTGGGCGCACGTCTCGCCCGCGGACGGCGAAGAACCGCTCAACGCGCAGGAGTGGTTCGTCGCGCGCGCGAGGGAGATGGCGATCGACGAGAGCGAGAGGGCCTGATGCGGGTCTACTTCCTCCGGCACGGCAAGGCGCAGCCGCGCGCCGCGTGGCGCGACGACGCCGCCCGGCCTCTGACCCCGGAGGGGTCGGAGGCGATGCGGCGTGAGGCGACCGCGATGCGCACCCTGGATCTGCCGCTCGACGTCATCGTGACCAGCCCGCTGGTCCGTGCCCGGCAGACGGCCGAGATCGTCGCTGTCGCTCTCGGCATGACCGGCCGGCTCGTCGAGGACGAGCGTCTGGCGCACGGGTTCGACGTGGCGCGTCTCTCGGATCTCGTGACGGCGCACGCGCCTGCCGAGGCGATCATGGTCGTCGGGCACGAACCCGAGTTCAGCGCCACGGTGTCGGAGCTCATCGGCGGGGGAGCCGTCGTGTTCAAGAAGGGCGGGCTGGCGAGAGTGGATCTCGTCGCGCCCACACCCGGCGGCGGGGAGCTCGTGTGGCTGCTCACGCCGTCGCTCCTGGGGGGTGGATGACGATGGAGATCGAAGCCAAGTTCCTGGTGCCGGACGAGGCGATGCTGGAGCGGCTGGCGACGGCCGCGTCGCTCGCCGGCTGTGACGTCGCGCCGGGCGACCCGCGCCGCGACAGCGACACCTTCCTCGACACGCCCGACCGGCGCCTTCTCGGCGCGGGCTACTACTTCCGCCGCCGCGAGACCGGTGACGGCGTGCGGCTCACGCTGAAGCAGTTGGTGGCTCCGACCGACGGCGTCCTCCGCAGGGAGGAGCTCGAGGCGCTGGTGGCGGCCGATGTGCCGGTCGACGAGTGGCCGCCCGGGGAGTTGCGCGAGCGCATCCAGGGGCTCGCGGGCGGTCAGCCGCTCGAGCCGATGCTCACGTTGTCGCAGGTGCGCACCGCCCGGGTCGTCACGCGCGACGGTCGCGAAGTCGCCGAGCTCAGTCTTGACCGTGTGACCGCGACCGCCGGCGACGGCGAGCGCACCTGGCTGGAGGTCGAGGTCGAGGCGCGCGGCGACGGCGGCGACGATGACGTGAACGTCCTGGCCGCCGCCCTGCGTGACGACTGGGGGCTCGTGCCCGAGGGCCGGGCGAAGTTCACGCGCGCCCTCGAGCTTGCCGGGGACGCGGACGACGGGGTGCTGTTCACGACGGCGGAGCGCGGCGCCCACGAGGCGCGCGCCGCCGGAGAAGGGGCCCGTGCGCGGCGCGCCCAGGCGCTTCTCGCGCTGGACCGCGGCCTCTCGCAGGTCGAGGCGGGCCGCGTGGCAGGGCTCTCCGACCGCCGCGTGCGGTACTGGCTGGCGCGATACCGGGTCGAGGGCACCGGGATCTACGACGATGAGGCCGTCGACCCGGGGGCCTCGGTACCTGCACCGGAGGCTCGCAAGAAGCGGCCCGACATCCTGCGGACCGACACGATGACCGAGGCGGCCGCCGCCACGCTGCGCTTTCATCTGGCGCGGATGCTCGAGCATGAAGAGGGGACGCGGCTTGGTGAGGACCCTGAGGAGCTTCACGACATGCGCGTGTCCACACGCCGGATGCGCATGGCGCTCCGGGTGTTCGCGGACTACCTCGACCCCGAGGTGATGCGGCCGGTGCTCAAGGGACTCCGGCGCACCGGCCGCACCCTGGGCGCGGTCCGGGACCTCGACGTCTTCAACGAGAAGACGCAGGTCTACCTCGACGGACTGCCGGACGAGCGCGCCGGCGACCTGGACGGCCTTCTGGAGGCCTGGAAGGCCGAGCGCGACCGGCAGCGCGAGCGCCTCGTGAAGTACCTCGATGGACGCCGGTATCGGGTGTTCGTCGAGCAGACCGCACAGCTGCTCGAGGGTCCCGTGGAGGCGCTTGCCCCGCAGGCGCCGGTGGCCCTGCGCCCTCAGCGCGTGGCGCAGGTGCTCCCCGGCGTCCTCTACCGCGACATGGCCGTGGTGTGGGCGTTCGAGGGGCAACTCGGCGGTCTGGAGACACCGCTCCCGCGGTTTCACGCCCTGCGCAAGGCATGCAAGGGGCTCAGGTACACGCTCGAGTTCTTCGAGGACGTCCTCGGGCCGGGCGCGCGGCCGCTCATCAAGCGGGTCAAGGGCATGCAGGACCATCTCGGCGATCTGCAGGACGCGGTCGTCACCAGCGGCGTCCTGCGCGACTACCTCACCTGGGGGACGTGGCGCCACGCCGGCCACGCGTTGCCGGGCCCCGTCGAGGTGATCGTGGCGCCGGGTGCGGCGCGCTATCTCGCGGCGCGTCAGGAGGAGATGGAACGCCTCGTGCTGACGTTCCCGGACGCCTGGCCCACGGTGGCCGGCAGCGAGTTCAGTCGCGAGCTCGCGACGGTGATCGCGGAGATCTGACGGGCACCGCCGGAGGGTACGGCCGGACGACGATCGTCAGCGGCCGCCCCAGTGCCTTCTCGATGCTCTCCCGGCGGCGTTCAAGGGCCCACTGCTCGAGGCTCCAGTCGCCGGCCGGCTCGATCTGGAGGGCCAGCGTGCCGCCTTCTTCGCGCTGCAGTCGTGCGTGCGCGGTCGCGCCTGCGTGGCCGCGGTCGAGGTACTCGGCGAGGCGGAGCAGCGCGCCGAGCCTCCGCACCACCTTGCGCGACCGGCGGTCTAGCCCCGAGAACGCCTCGAAACGCGGTGCCGGCAGCGCCTTGCGGTGGAAGTACGCGGTGGCTGCGATGATGGCGATCTCCTCCTGGTCGAACCCGATGAGGTCGGCGTGGCGCACCAGGTAGTACGTGTGCTGGTGATGCCGGGTGTAGCTCAGGAACGTGCCGATGTCATGGAGGAGGGCGGCGTACTCGAGCAGGTCGCGCTCCGCGGATCCGTAACGATGCAGACGCGCGGCGCGCGCGGTGTCGAACAGTTCAAGGGCGAGTCCGGCGACCTGGCGGGCGTGTCGCTCGTCGAAGGACGTGGCGCGTGCGAGCTGCAGCACGCTCCGCTCGCGCACGCTCGTCCCACGGACGAGCTCGCCGTGCCCGCCGCGCGCGAGGTGGTCGACGAGCAACCCCTCACGCAGGCCGCAGTCCTCCAGGGCCACGATGGCGTCGAGGCCGAGCTCATCCATCAGGGTCTCGAGGATCGCTGCTCCGGCGACGATGATGTCGGCTCTGGCCGCCGCCAGACCGGGCACGTCGCGACGGCGTTCGGCGGGCATGCCACGAAGCCGTTTCGCGACCGTGCGCAGGTCGCCGCGGGTCAATCGCTGGTCGCGCGCCGGGGGTCGCTCGTGCAGCATCCTGGCGGCGACGGCCGCGAGGTTGACGATTGTCCCGGAGGTGCCGTAGACGGTGGCCGTCGGGCGGCCGAGGTCGCGCAGAGTGTGCTCGGCCGCCAGCCGGACGTGGTGCCGCAT
>Ga0172369_10004722_pt1 | contig 17131 bp, 14 predicted proteins | sample LakKiv25m_FD_114539 | JGI IMG/M metagenome (GOLD analysis project Ga0172369, IMG submission 114539) | Freshwater microbial communities from Kabuno Bay, South-Kivu, Congo - kab_022012_11.25m | ecosystem: Environmental > Aquatic > Freshwater > Lake | place: Democratic Republic of the Congo...
ACCGCCTGTTGGAGATAAAGCGCGCCGAGCTGGGTTAGGCGGCGCCACACAAAGACGCGTTTGCGCGCCGGTTCGCTCGATACCTTATAGATGAATATTAACCACGTTTTCGGCTGCCATGGTTTGGGCATAGGATCAACCTTCCAAACACAATGATAAAATGGAATGTAACAGTTGTTACATCAGGAAACAGATGTTTGTCAAGAGCATTCTGTATTCACAATCCCCCGCATCAAGGTGGGGATTGCTCGACGTGGTGCTCTCGCGCAAGTGACGCGCCAGGCGATGTGTGCAATTTTGCCGCCGAGGCCGCCTTTCTTGCGGGCGGGCATGATACCGAGTTCGGCGGGAAGTAGAACGACTACCGGGTCGAATTCCGGGTGGGATGCTATTTTTAGAAAACCGTTTTGGATAACGACCAGCACGCCCCACGCCCAACATTTTGGTTTTCGATAGATGGCAGGCTGTATCTTGACAAATGAATCAGCAAAAGATATATTAGCCACGACTTATATAAAAGATCGCTTATATGACGACTGCCGACAACATCGCGGAGCCCGTCTCGCGGCTCTTCAAACTGCTGAACGACCCGAATCGGTTGAGGATCATTCTCACCATCGGCAAAGGCAGCAAGGCTGTTTCAGAGATCATGCAGGAGACGAATCTTCCCCAGCCGCTCGTCTCTTTTCACCTGAGGCCCCTGCGCGAGAGCGGGATGCTGGAGGCAGAGCGGCGAGGGCCGTTCGTCTATTACCGCGTCACGGAGCCCCGTCTGATCGATCTGCTGGCGTCTCTTGCCGGGGTCACGCTGAAGGATGACGAAAAGCAGGATATGGAATTTCCCTTTCCGCCCATGCGCTTCATGCGGCGGTGGATGAAAGGAGGTTAGTAGCATGTGGTGGGGTTATGGTCACCCGATGTGGGGTTGGGGTTCCATCTTCCCGATCATGGGATTTATCTTCATGATCGTGATGGTTGTCCTGGTATTCCGGTTGTTTGGCGGAAGGAGCGGGATGTGCGGTTTTGGGCGCCGCGACGAAGTGGACGACCTGAGAAAAGAGGTGAGAGAGCTCAGGGGCGAAATCGAGACGCTCAGAAAAGCCAAGTAAAGCTTCCTTTTCCAAGAACAAATTGCAAGAAATGCGGTTTTCCGACGTGCATGGCATTCGCGGTGGCGTTACGGACCGATGCCGCGAAATCATCACTGTGTCCGGATCTGAAAAGCCATTGATTTCCGAGGAAGGGCTCCTGTGAAATTTACCGGGGGTCGATGCTTTCAAAAACAAGGAATAGGGGGAGGGATAAATGGAAGAAAAAACCAGAGGGAAGGGCTTAGAGATGGGGATGATGCCGGGCATGGGCGGCATGACGGACATGTGAATGACCATGGCACAGAAGGTGACGGGTTCCGTCGCCGAGACCTCTACCATGGCGGCCTACGCAACCCCCGAAGTGCGGGGGATCTTCGAGGAGTGGGCCAAGGCGGTTGAAGAGGAGATCCTCGCATTCGTAAAGGACAAAGGGAAGACTACTCCCGCCGACATCTCCGCAAAGCTGAACATCTCAGAGGAGAGCGCGCTCTTCTTCATCAGCAGGATGGCGCGGGAGGGGAAGATTACGCTGGGAGAGATCCGTATCGGCGCATAGATCGGCTCAGCAGCCGAAGGAGGCATGGATGGCTGACAAGAGGGCGAGAAAGAAAGCGGCGGCCGGCTGACTGCCGAAGAACGATGCCGGTGAGCATCGTGGTGAGGATTTGAACCGCCGGGCAGCGGAAGATGCCGCCGGCGCGCAGGACGCGGCGATTACCGGGAAAGCGTTGAACGCTCAGCAGGTTCATTGGGAATCAACGTTTGCGGAAGTGCCCGACATGTTCGGCACGGCGCCGAGCCATCCCGCCCGGAAGGCGGCTGCGCTCTTCAAGGAAGAAGGCGCTGCCCGCATCCTCGAATTGGGCGGCGGCCGAGGGCGCGACACGCTCTTTTTCGCGCAGGAGGGGTTTCAGGTCTGCACCCTTGATTACAGCAAAGAGGCTGTCGATACCATCTCCGGAAAGGCGCAAGAGCGCGGCCTTGCCCGATCGATCCAGGCGCTCCGGCACGATATCCGTCAACCGCTCCCCTTCGAAGACGGTTCCTTTGACGGCTGCTTCTCCCACATGCTCTACTGCATGGCCCTCACCACCGCCGAGCTGGAATTCCTGTCGGAGGAGATCCGCCGGGTGTTGAAGCCCGGGGGATTGAACATCTACACCGTGAGGCATACAGGCGACACCCACTATCGCACCGGCATCCATCGGGGAGAGGATATGTGGGAGGTGGGCGGCTTCATCGTCCATTTCTTCAGCCGGGAGAAGGTGCAGCATCTCGCGAATGGATACGAGATGGTGTCCGTCGAGGAATTCGAGGAGGGCGACCTTCCCAGAAAACTCTTCTTCGCAGTGCTGAAGAGAAATGGTGGAACGGCTGAGCATCGCCTTGCACAAGGAGAGCGCGAGCGGCCCGGAGAAGGAGCCGGAAAGGGGAATTCAATGGAAGACTTTGTGAACAAGGCAGTGGAACTGGGTGCGGAGAAGGCCAAGCTCATCGATCCAAACACCATCGTCGTCGAAGAGTGGGTGAGATGGAAGTGCATGTATGGATGCCAGTTCTATGACAAGGATGCGTATCATGCGCCTTTTGCCCCGGATGCGAAAAGCACAAAGATGGAGGAAAGACTGAAGACCGGCAGCTTGAAGCCGACGTGGATCTTGGCCAGTTCGGACAGGAGCCTCGGGTCCATGATCACCGCGGAGACGACGCCGATGACGAGGAGCATGAACATGGCCGGGATCCTGGGGTTCGTCAGGAGGAGGTAGGTGACCACGAGTGCGATGCCCGCCAGGACCGGCGCCGATATCATCCGGTGAATCCCGTCGACCATGAAGGAGAGCCCCAGGCCCAGCATGATGCCCCGGATCACGGGTCTGGTCGCCAGCCGCGCTATCGGCCGGATGGCGCCGGTGAGGCCCGCCAGGAGCCAGAAGAGCCCGGTAGTGAGCCCCGATGCAAACAACGCTGCCGGGCTGATCCCTCCGGCCACGGCCGCCGCGCCGATGGCCTTCATCGGCTGGATCGGGAATGGGGTCCGGTAATAGAAGCCCGACGCCACTTTTGCGATGCCGAACATCAGGAGGAGCCCGAGGGGCTCCACCCTCACGATCGTGATATAGGCCACCACAAAGGGAATCAGGGTGCCCAGGTCGCCGAAGGCCCCGGCCCACTCCATCTTGTCAAACCGGTTTCTCGTTTCCGGCGTACCCTCTCCCACAATATAGCCTCGTTGCGATGATATGACGAGTGGCTGCTCGATCGACGGCCGGACAACGATAGGAAAAAGTGTTTCGGACGTCAAGGCGGTTTTCACGGCTGTCGAACGCCTCGGCCCGGTTCATTTACAACTTGCATTTCCAGATAACGCCTTGTAAAATTACCAATCGGAGGTGAATTATGCAAACGGCAGTCACGAAAAGGGGGCAGACGGTCATCCCGGCGGCGATCCGCAAGCGCCATCAGATCGGCGGCGGGGCGCGTCTGGTCTGGCTGGACGATGGTGAAACGATCCGCATCGTTCCGACCCCGGCGGACCCTATCGCCTCGCTGCGGGGCCGGGGGCGGGGGGAGGGATTGATCGAACGTCTGCTGAAGGAGCGTCGCGCGGACCGCGAACGCGAAGAAAGGGGATGATATGGCCAAGCCGACCGCACCCCGAGGCCCCTATCTCCTCGACACCTCGGCCCTGTTGACCCTCATCGAGGACGAAGCGGGCAGCGACCGGGTGGAGGAGGTCCTGAAGGACGCCGCCATTCTCCTGCCCTGGCCGGTCCTCATGGAGACCTACTACATCACCCTTCAGGAGAAGGGGCGCGCCGAAGCGGACCGCCGCTATGCACTGCTCCGGCAACTGCGGGCGGAGATCCTCTGGGACATGGATGAGCCGATCCTACTGACCGCGGCCCGTCTCAAGGCAGAGCATCATGTCTCCCTGGCCGATGCCGTGGTGGCCGCCTTCGCCATCCGGAACAACGCGGTTCTGATCCACAAGGACCCGGAATTCGACGCCCTTGCCGGCCTCCTGGCGATGGAGGCATTGCCCTACAAGGCGAAATGAGAACGCGCGTGCCTAAAAAGGGATCCCCCGGGAAACGGCCTGACGCAACGCAGGACGGGAAACGCACCCTCTGCGTCGAGCCGATCAAAAGCTGGCCTGTCAAGGAGCGACCCTGCCTTCGATCTCTCTTCCTACACGCAGGCAGTACAGGACGAACTGGGCGCCTACGGGCTGGAGATGACAGTCACGGAAAAGATCAAGAACAATACGTCCCCGGTCAAATCGGCATTTATCAAGGGCGGAACGCAAATTCACCTGCTGAAAATCGAGTCGATCACGCCGCCCGTATCGGGAATCCATCCCCAGGAACAGCTCCGGATCAGGCTGGAGGTGGATACGGAACCGCCTGCCGGAGCCGCCTTTGAAATGAAATATCAGTTGCGCCCCGTGCCCTATTCGGTGCGCCTCTACTCGCTGCCGTCGCTCTTTGCCGGGAAGGTGCACTCCCTGCTCTGCCGGTCCTGGAAGACGAGGGTCAAGGGGCGAGATTATTACGATTATGTCTGGCTTCTCTCCCGGGCAGTGCCGTTGAACCTCTTCCATCTGGCGGAGCGGATGAAGCAGACCGGACATCTGCCTAGCGATGCCCAATTGACCGAACGGGAGCTGAAGAGCCGTCTACGGGAGCGATTCGCAGCGGTTGATTTTTCCCAGGCCAAGAAGGACGTGCTGCCCTTTATCAGGAATCCGGAGGCTCTTGATCTCTGGTCGGTCGATTTCTTTTCCGCGATCACGGATGACAAGCTGAGAGTCGAGAAGAGCCAAACTGATGCCGCACTCCGTCGCCGAGGGCGAGATCGAAAAGGCGCCGGCAAGGCCGGGCGAGATGATTGATAAGCAAATACAAAGACGCAATGCCGCTTATCTATCGGATTCAATGAATTCGGGCTGTAAGATACTGCGACTTGAAATCTTATCCCTCGATTTTGTTAAAATCAGAACAATATTGAAATCCGTCTTTGACATAACCAAGAGGAAGGTGTAGATTTCGTTCCGTTATTCTGAACATCAATGTTCCCTGACAATTAAACATCCAATACAAAATGGCCAACGAAACCTTCAAGGACATCGAAAAGCTCGAAGCCGATCTCTGGGAGGCGGCGGACAACCTCCGCGCCAACTCAAAACTCACATCAAGCGACTATTTCATGCCCGTGCTGGGGGTGATCTTTCTCCGTCACGCCGCCAACCGCTTCGAGGCGGCGGCCCGGCAGATCGCCGCGGACCAGGCCAGCGGCAAGATGCCCAAGCGCAAAGTGCTCCCGGCCGATTACATCGCCCGGAGGTCGCTCTTCCTTCCGGAAACGGCCCGCTACGACTGGATCATCGAGAAGGCGGCGACGAGCGGCAGCGATTTGTCCAAGCTGGTGACCGACGCCATGACGGCCATCGAGTCCGGGTTCGCACCGCTCGCCGGCGTACTGCCGAAAGACTACGGCATCTTTGAAGCGAAGGTGCTCGAAGACCTGATGCGGCTCTTCAACAGCGAGCGGATCAAACAGGCCACCGGCGACGTCTTCGGCCGCATCTACGAGTATTTCCTCGCCAAGTTCTCCATCCAGAAGGCGCACGATAACGGCGAGTTCTTCACCCCGTCCTCGCTCGTGCAGACGATCGTCAACGTCATCGAACCCGATCACGGCGTCGTGTTCGACCCCGCCTGCGGTTCGGGCGGGATGTTCGTCCAGTCCAGCCACTTCATCGAGCACCAGGGCGGCGACGCGGCAAAGAAGGCCATCTTCTATGGCCAGGAGAAAAACGGCGATACGATCCGCATCGCCAAGATGAACCTCGCGGTCCATGGCCTGGAGGGGAAGATCGCCGAGGCGATCACCTACTATCAGGACGAGCACGTCCTTTACGGCAAGTGCGATTTCGTCATGGCCAATCCGCCCTTCAACGTCGATCTCGTCGATGCCGAACGGATCAAGGGCGACCCGCGCCTGCCCTTCGGCCTGCCGGGCGTGAACAAGCAAAAGAGGGTCGGCAACGGCAACTACCTCTGGATCTCCTACTTCTGGAGTTACCTGAACGAAAAAGGCCGCGCCGGCTTCGTCATGTCCTCCCAGGCCTCCAGCGCCGGGCACGGCGAGAAGGAGGTCCGCCGGAAGATCGTCGAGACGGGCAACGTGGACGTGATGATCTCGATCCGCTCGAACTTCTTCTACACCCGCTCCGTTCCCTGCGAGTTGTGGCACTTCGACCGTGCGAAACCCGCCGAGCGCAGGGACAAGGTGCTGATGCTCGACGCACGAAACGTTTACCGCAAGGTCACGCGGAAGATCTACGACTTCTCGCCCGAGCAGATGAAGAATCTGGCAGCTATCGTCTGGCTCTACCGCGGCCAACAAGAGCGTTTTATAGCCCTGGTGAAGGAGTATCTCGGCTCTGTCTGCACCGAAAGCGCCGTAATCTCCGATAAACTCACTGCCTTCGAGACGACGCTTGTCGATCTCCGCGGCCGCTTCGATCGTCTCGCCGATGCCGTCGCCATGGATGCCGAACTCGACGCCGCTAAGAAACAGGCCCTTGCCGATGCCTGGACCGAACTGCGCGAGGCGGCAACACTCTACGAGGAAGACCGGGAGAGACTCCTGGCGAACCTGAGCGCCTTCGGCCGCAGGTATGCCAAGTCATTGCCTCGCGATAATGACGCCCAGCGCGCCGCCCGCGAGGTTTTCGGCCCCAGCGCCGAGGCGATCCGGGGTCTCATCAAGCAGGTGGACCTGCTCCATAAACTCGCCGCCCGCCTCTCGGATCAGGGTGCCGAGCTTGCTGCCGATGGAACCATCTCCGCCACCTACGACCGCCGGGCAACGACCAAACTCGTGAAGCAACTCGACGAGGAACGCAAGGCCGCCGTGGAACAGCTCCGGCAGGCTGTCTATTTCCACCGGCAGATCGCCTGGCTCCAGGACCGCTTCCCCAAGGCCGAACTCCAGGCGGTGCCGGGGCTCGTCCGGCTCGTGGACCGCAAGGAGATCGAAGCCGCAGACTGGAGCCTCACCCCCGGTCGCTACGTCGGCGTGGCCCCGCAGGAGGTGGACGAAGACTTCGACTTCGAGCAGACCATCCGCGACATCCACACGGAACTGGCCGACCTCAACAGGGAAGCGGTGGAACTGGCCGCGAAGATCCAGGCCAACTTTGAGGAGTTGGGGATATGAGTGCGAACGGCCGAGGGATACCTGAGAAATATCCATAATGGAAACTCCACCCACTGGTTGGAGAATCAGGTTGGGTAATAAACGAGGCGGTGGACTGTTGATGGGGAGTTGAGTGCATGGTTTGGAAGTCGCAACGCCTAGATCAAATCGGCAAACTTTCGCGAGGTCGCTCAAGGCACCGTCCCCGCGATGCTGCTCATCTCTATGACGGACCCTATCCATTCATCCAGACGGGTGATGTGAAGCACGCTGGGCTATATATCACCGATTACAAGCAAACATACAGCGAGGCAGGCCTCGATCAGAGTAAACTCTGGCCTGCCGGAACACTCTGCATTACCATAGCGGCAAACATTGCAGATACGGCGATCCTTGGTATTGATGCTTGCTTTCCGGATAGCGTGATCGGTTTTACAGTCGACGAAAGCAAGGCGGATGCACGGTTCGTGAAGTACCTTTTCGATGCTACGATCCAGCAACAGGTTCAGCAGTTCACACAGGGCGCCGCACAAGACAACTTAAGCCAGGAAAAGCTCCTATCGATTGAATTTCCGATTCCGGAAATTGCTATCCAGAGACGCATCGCCTCCATCCTTTCCGCTTACGACGACCTGATCGAGAACAACCGACGGCGGATGGAACTCCTGGAGGACGCGGCGCGGCAGCTCTACCACGAGTGGTTCGCCCGCCACCGCTTCCCCGGCCACGAGCATACACGTGTCACCAAAGGCGTGCCGGAGGGGTGGTCGAGAAAACAGCTTGGCGATTTGGCTGAAATTATGATGGGACAAAGCCCGAAGTCCAAGTATTACAACGAAGATGGCGAGGGGCTTCCCTTTCATCAAGGCGTCACCGATTTCGGGGATCGATTCGTCACTCACCGCATCTATTCTACCGCTCAGAATCGGATCGCCGAACCTGGTGATATTCTATGCAGCGTCCGAGCTCCGGTTGGCCGACTGAATGTCACACTTGACAAGATCGTGATTGGTCGCGGCCTCGCAGCTCTGCGGAGCAAGACGGGGAATCAATCTTTGTTGCTACAGCAACTACGGGCATACTTCTTCAAGGAAGACATCATAGGCGGGGGAGCGATCTTCGCTTCAGTTACTAAGAAGGAGTTTTCTGAGCAGGAGATGATGGTGCCCCCCGAACAACTTAAACGAGCGTTCGAGGAGATAACGGTTCTCATCGATGGGCAGCTTCGTGTTCTGTACCTCCAGATCCAGCAACTCCGCACCGCCCGAGACCTACTGCTGCCGCGCCTGATGAGCGGTGAGATTTCATCATAAGAGACATGGAGGAAGCATGAACTATCCAAGAGGCTCTATCTGGCGGAAGTGGGACTTGCAGGTCCACACACCGGACTCACTCGTCCAATCCTACGGTGGCGCTGGCGCGTGGGACAAATTCATTGAAGCACTCAGTAGGCTCCCTCCCGAGTTGAAGGTGCTCGGGATCAATGACTACATTTTCCTCGATGGCTACAAGAAGGTAGTCTCTGCAAAAGCTGCGGGGAAATTGCCTAACATCGACCTGGTGCTTCCGGTCATCGAACTCCGTCTCGACAAATTTGGGGGAAGCAAGACCAGCCTGAGTCGCGTCAACTACCACGTCATCTTCTCAGACGCGATTGCGGTTGAGACCATCGATAGCCAGTTCCTCAGCGCGCTTTGCCCAAAATATGTTCTGACACCCGAGATTGATGAATTGCGGAAAGCTGGGAAGTGGTCGGGCATCCCTACGCGACAAAGTCTTGAAGATTTGGGAAAAGCAATTATTGAGAGCGTCCCAGCACACGAGCGGATCAATTATGGTATTCCACTCATAGAGGGATTCAATAACCTCTGCGTGAGCCTTGATGCAATTAACACCATCCTCGAGTCACCGTATTTCGCCGGACAAGTTCTCACTGCGGTCGGAAAAACTGAGTGGGCTGACATCAAATGGAATGACCAGTCTATTGCCGACAAAAAGACCATCATAAATGGCGTTGACTTGGTGTTCATTTCGTCCGCGACCGTTTTTGATTGGGAGAAAGCGCGGAAGTCGCTCACTGACGGGCGGGTAAATGACCGGCTTCTGGATTGCAGCGACGCTCACGCGTTTGCGGATTCAACCGACAAAGACCGACTTGGCAAGTGTTTTACCTGGATTAAGGCAGACACAACTTTTGAAGGGCTACGCCAAGTCGTCAACGAACCACGCGAGCGCAGCTTCATCGGGGATATACCTCCAAAGCTCGACCACGTCCAGAAGAACAAGACTAAATACATAGATAAGATTCGCCTTGAGCGGAAACAATCTGCCATCCTCACCGAGACGTGGTTTGACAACACGATTCCTCTGAATCCAGACCTCGTCGCGATTATCGGAAACAGGGGAAAAGGGAAGAGTGCGCTAACAGATACAATCGGGCTTTTGTCGAACACGAAGCAGCACGCCGACTTTACCTTTCTTTCTGATAAGAATTTTAGGCAGCCTAAAGACAACAAGGCAAAACATTTTCGGGCAACACTGACGTGGGAAAGCGGGACGGCTGTAACGAAAGGGCTTGATGAAGTAGTCGATGAACAGCAACCAGAAATGGTAAAATACATTCCGCAGAACTTCCTTGAGAAAATCTGCACACAACTCGGCAAAATCGAGGAATCAGCTTTCGACCGTGAACTGAAGAAAGTCATATTCTCTCACGTGGAGATCGCGGAGCGGCTGGAAAAAGCATCTCTCGATGGACTCATCGCGTATAAGACTTCCGAGGCTACTGCCAAAATTCGCATCCTTAAGCAGGAGCTTCACGCGATAAACGAAGAGGTGGTAACGCTGGAGGACAGGTCTACACCGGAACACAGGCAGAAGATCGACAATCTCCTCAAAGTGAAGCAGGAGGAGTTGACAGTCCATGAGAAGTCGAAACCAACCGAGGTTGCCAAACCTGAGAACGACCCTGTAAAGCAAGAGGAGATTGCCGGTGTTGCCGCCCCCGTCGAGGTCGCAAAGAGAGAAATGGCCGAATGTGAAAAGCAAATTTTGGAGGCGACCCAGGAGCAAGGAAAGCTGGTCCAGTTTATTGCGACCACCGATAGGCTGCTTGCTCGACTGGAAAACCTCCAGCGCCAATTACAGACCTTTTCCTCTGAAAGCCAGGCTGACTTCGTGAGCATAGGCATCAAGGAGGACGCCGTTCTTAGAGTCACACTCGATAAGAAGCCACTCTCGGATAAGCGGGGTGAGTTTGCCGGGCAGAAAACAAAGTTGGATGCCAAACTCGATCCCGAAAACGCAGCGGGGCTTATTCAAGCGAAGCTGAAGGTCCAAACGAGTATTGACCAGCTTCAGGCAAAGCTCGACGAGCCGAACAAAAAATTTCAGGTATACCAGACCGCGTTGGCGGGATGGGAAAGGAAGAAACAGGCGATAATCGGGAGCGACAAAGCGACCGGGTCAATCAAGTATTATGAGCGCCAATTGGCCAACCTCAATGCTGTTCCGCAGCAGTTGACCGACTACCAGGCGCAACGCTTGATCAAGGCAAAAGAAATTCATGCGGTCATTCGACAGCTTGCCGAGACGTATCGAGAGCTTTATGCACCTGTAAATCAGTTCATCGAGAAGAGACCTCTGGCTAAGGAGAAATTCCAACTCAATTTTGAAGTGGGAATCGTTGATACCGGATTCCAAGAAAGATTCTTCGAGATGATTAGCCACGGCGTCGTGGGCACTTTCTGTGGCGTGGAGGAAGGCCACAAAATGCTCAAGGACATTCTCGCGCGCCACGATTTCAATACTGAAGGTGGAATTGAGGCGTTTCTCACGGAGATAGTTGACGCTCTTGAGAAAGACAAGCGTCCAGACGGCAAGCGGGTCAAGGTGAGCGACCAGATAAGAAAGGGCAAGTCCAGCCTTGAACTTTATGACGCGATGTTTTCGATGGACTACCTGAAGCCGAGATACGCCCTGAGGATGGGTGACAAGGAACTGCACCAACTTTCTCCAGGCGAACGAGGCACGCTGTTGCTTGTTTTCTACCTGCTGGTTGAAAAAGACGATATCCCGCTGGTTATTGACCAACCTGAAGAGAACTTAGATAACCAAACCGTCTATGAGTTGCTTGTCCCATGCATCAAAGAGGCAAAGCAGCGGCGACAGATATTCATCGTCACTCACAATCCAAACTTAGCCGTCGTCTGCGACGCAGCGCAAGTCATTTGTGCCGAGTTGGACAAGAAGGACAACTACCGGATGAATTACCTGTCCGGTGCAATTGAGAATCCGAAAATCAACAAGGCGATAGTTGATGTGATGGAGGGAACGATGCCAGCATTTGACAACCGTGAATCTAAGTATTTAGTGAGGTGAAACAATAGCCACGCACTTCAAGTAGGCCTCATATGATGATCGCCTCTATCAACAGAGAAGTTCGGATGAGCTAGGCAGATAGCACCTGAAGCCGGAAGCGCATTCAGCCGACTAAGCACGTTATACATGAGATAATCCCTTGACAGGGTATTAGCTATACAATAGAATGCTCCCATGAAACGGAACTTGGGGAAATTGGAAGCACAGTTTTTCGCTTACGTCCAGATGCGTAAACTCAAGACGGTGCGGGCGGGAGAGCTGGTCGCTTCCATTTTGAACCTGACGCCGGAGCAGGAACGGAAGCTGCTCAGTCGGCTTTCGCGCGGAGGCCTGATCGCACGGGTAAGACAGGGTTTATACCTCGTGCCACCCAACCTGCCGCTGGGCGGGGCATGGACGCCAAGCGAAGCCATGGCTTTGAACGCCCTGATGGCGGATGTAAAGGGACGATACCAGATTTGCGGTCCGAATACGTTTAGTCAGTACGGTTTCGACGAACAGCTCCCGAACCGCATTTACGCTTATAACAACCGGCTTTTCGGCGATTATACGATCGGCGCAGTCGCCATGACGCTCATCAAAGTGGCAGATGTGCGCCTGGGAGATACGACGGATGTCGTTTTCTATGATGGTGAACGGGCGACATATGCTACCCGGGTGAGAACGCTGGTCGATGCCGTCTACGACTGGTCGCGCTTCAACAGTCTGCCCAGGGCCTATACGTGGATCCGAAACGATCTGCGGCAGAAACGCGTCGATGCAGAAGAATTGGTGACCGTCACCCTGCGTTACGGCAACACCGGCACGATCCGCCGCATGGGGGCGCTGTTGGAACGAGAAGGAGCGGATGATTCGTTGCTGAAGAGATTGGAGCAGGCATTGAACCAGACCCGGAGCATGATCCCATGGATTCCCAACCGTCCAAAACGGGGGAAATTCAACCGCCGTTGGGGGGTGGTGATCAATGAGCCAACCTGAGTCTCCTTTGTTTCCCTGGCATGAAGACCAGGCCTTATTTTTGGCCGCGCTGGGCTTCACCGCGCAGATGACAACCTTTCCACCCCGGCTCGTCGAGAAGGATTACTTTTGTTCGGTCCTGCTTGAGTATCTGACGAATGGAGGCCATACGCTCGTATTCAAAGGCGGAACCTGCCTGGCAAAAATTCACGCCGATTTCTACCGGTTGAGCGAGGATCTGGATTTTGTCATATCGATGGCTGTGGATTCTTCGCGGGCTGATCGGAGCAAGAGGGCAAAGAACCTGAAGGATATCGTGAAGGCATTGCCGGAGCGCCTGCCCGGCTTTCGCTTTCATATCGTTGAGTCACTGACGGGCGCTAACAATTCAACCCAATACAACGCACTCATTGGTTATCCTTCAATGATTTCTAAAAAAGAGGAGACCATCAAGGTGGAGGTGGGCTTGCGAGAGCCGCTGCTTCTGCCTAAGGAAACGGGAATGGCAAGAACCCTTTTGCTGAACCCTATGACAGCGAAACCCCTGAGCGAGCCTTTTGCCTTGCAGTGTATGTCCCAAAGAGAAGCATTCGCTGAAAAATTCCGGGCGGCGTTATCGCGCAGGGAGGCCGCCGCGCGGGATTTCTTCGACATTGATTTTGCAGTCCGTCACTTGGGATTGCAGCCGCAGGACGGCGGATTGATTGAACTGATCAGGCAGAAGCTCGCCATACCCGGTAACGAACCGGTCGATGTGTCTTCGGAGCGGTTGGCTCAGCTTCGACAACAGCTCGATACGGAATTGAAATCGGTTCTGCGCGAAAAGGATTTCCGGGAATTCGACATGGAGCGGGCCTTCAAGATCGTGAAGGATGTAGCTGACCTCATCGAGTGACAAGTCATGATCACCGACATCAACAGCGAAGATCGACTGGTTCAGAAGACCTTTGCCGACCATTTGCACGATCGCCTCGGTTGGGAGAGCGTTTACGCCTACAACACGGAGACCTTCGGGCCGGAGGGGACGTTGGGGCGAACATCGGCGCAGGAGACGGTCCTGTTCCGGGATCTCAGGGCGGCCCTGGGGCGGCTCAATCCGGACCTGCCGGCGTCGGCCCTCGAACAGGCCGTCGAAAAACTCACCCGCACGGACTTTGCCCGGTCGCTCTTGCAGCACAACCGGGAGTTCTACGGGTTTATCCGGAACGGCGTGCCCATCGAATGGCGGGACGGAGCGGGCGAAACCCGCCATGCCCACGCCCGCGTCATCGATTTTGGCAACGGCGCCGGGAAGGACAGCCGGCCCAACAACCGTTTCCTCGCGGTCCGCGAGCTCAAACTCCAAGGCCTGCGCGTGCCCCACTACAACCCCCGCGCCGATCTGGTCTGTTTTATCAACGGCCTGCCCCTGGTGTTTATCGAACTCAAGGCGGTCTACAAGAACATCCGGGCCGGATTCGACAACAACCTGACCTGGTATCTGGACCCCAACGTCGTTTCGCACGCTTTCCATCACAACGCCTTTCTCGTCGTAAGCAATGGGGACAAGGCCTGCTACGGGTCGATCACCAGCAAGTGGGAGCACTTCGTCGAATGGAAGCGCAACACCGAAAAGGACAAGGGGCGCGTGGATGCCGAGGCCCTGCTCGATGGGATGCTGAACCAGGAACGGCTGCTCGATCTGGTCGAGAACTTCATCCTTTTTGACGACAGCCGGCCCGGTGGAACGCGGAAGATCGTTGCGCGCAACCATCAGGTCCTGGGGGTGAACAATGCCATGGCCTCTGTCCGGCGGCAGGAGGAGCTCAAGAAACTCTATCCCGAGCGGCTTGCGGAACGCTCCGTTTATCGCATGATCCCGGAACGGCAGCCAAAGGCGAAACCCGCGACCGAAGAGGAAATGGCGTTGCCCCTGGCCGCCGAGGTCGGGCATGGACATATGGACTCGTACCAGGAAGGCGGCATCATGCTACCGCTCGTGGAGCGGGCGCACCCGGATCTGGGCAGGCTCGGCGTTTTCTGGCACACGCAGGGAAGTGGGAAGTCCTATTCGATGGCCTTTTTCGCCGAGAAGGTGCGCCGCGCCATCCCCGGCAATTTCACCTTCCTGGTGATGACCGACCGCGAGGATCTGGACGATCAGATCTGGCGAACCTTCATCGGCTGCGGGGTCACCGACGAGCAGACCCCGCGGGCCGGTTCGGGCAAGGAGCTGCAGGAGATGCTTCACGGCGATCACCGTTTCGTCTTCAGCCTCATCCACAAGTTCAATCAACCGGTCACCGCACCCTACAGCAAGCGCGACGACATCATCGTCATTTCCGACGAGGCGCACCGGACCCAGGCAGGCAAGTTCGCAAGAAATATGAGGATCGCCCTGCCCAACGCCGCGTTCATCGGTTTTACAGGGACACCGCTGTTCAAGCACGACGAGCTGACCCGCCGCATCTTTGGCGATTACATCTCTCGCTATGACTTCAAACGCTCCGAGGAAGATCACTCCACCGTCAAACTGATCTACGAAAACCGCGGCGAGAAGCTGGGGCTTGCCAGGCCCGATCTGAACGCACAGATTGCCGAGGCAATCGAAAAGGCCGAACTCAACCCGGACGAGAACGCGCTTCTGGAGAAACTCCTCGGCAAAGACTACGAAGTCATCACGGCCGACGAGCGCCTCGACAGGCTTGCGGCCGATTTCGTCGAGCATTGCTCCACCCGCTGGCAGACCGGGAAATCCATGTTCGTCTGCATCGACAAGATCACCTGCGCCAGGATGTTCCAAAGCATCGCACCGCTCTGGAAAGCCAAGATTGCCCGGCTGAAGGCGATCATCCCCGCCAGGGAAACAATGCTGGCCGCGGCCGCCGATCCCGACGGGCGGGAGCGCCTCGGCAAGGAACTGGAATCGCTGCGCGCACAGGTTCAATGGATGGAAAGCGCGATCATCGAAATCATCATCAGCGAGGCGCAGAACGAGATCAAGGACTTCAAAAAATGGGATTTCGACATCATTCCCCACCGTGCGGTGATGAAAACCGGTTTTCAGACGCCCGGCGGCAAACGGGTAGCCATGGACGACGCTTTCAAAGATCCCCAGCATCCCTTCCGGATTGCCATTGTGTGTGCCATGTGGCTAACTGGCTTCGATGTAGAATGCCTGGCGACGCTCTATATCGACAAGCCGATGAAAGCCCACAGCCTCATGCAGGCTATAGCACGCGCCAACCGCGTTTATCCGGGTAAGGATTGCGGAGTCATCGTCGACTACAACGGCATGCTGAGAAGCCTGCGTGAGGCACTTGCGCAGTATGCCCTCGGGGGAGAGGACGACGGCAACGGGGGCGCCATCGTGGCCCCTATCGAGGAACTGGTGGCGGCACTGCTCCAGGCGATCGAAGCCGCCGAAAATCATCTGCGGACCCTCGGCTTCGACCCGATCCGGCTTCAGGGTGCGACCGGCTTTGACCGAATCGAGGCACTGCGGGATGCCGTTGATGCGCTCTACACCTCCGATGAAGCAAAGCGCCGTTTCGAGATCATGGCGCGACAGGTGTTCATCCGCTTCAAAGCACTTCTAATGGAGCCGAGTGCCTTTGCCTACTCGGAGCGCCACGACAACATCGAGACCATCTACAAAAAGCTTCAGGAGAAACGCGATACGGCCGATGTGACCGAACTCCTCAAGGCATTGCACCGAATCGTCAACGAGGCGATTCGGACGGCAGTCCCCGGCGACGACCAAGCCACAGGCCTCAAGGTGGATTTGAGCCGGATCGACTTCGAAAAACTGCGGAACGAGTTCGCAAAAAAGGTCCGCCGGAAACACGCCGCCCTGCAGGACATCCGGGATGTCGTCGAGCGGAAACTCGCGCAGATGCTAGGCCGCAATCCCATGCGGATGGACTACTACCGAACGTATCAGGAGATCATTGCGGGGTATAACAGAGAGAAGGACCGGGCGACGGTGGAAGAGACCTTTGCGAGGCTGATGGATCTTGCGAGTAGACTTGACGCCGAGGAACGACGGGCTGCGGAGGAAGGGTTGAGCGACAACGAGTTGGCTCTGTTCGATCTCCTGTTTAAGGAGCGGATCAGCAAGGCTGATCGTGAACGCCTCAAGCAGGCCAGTAAGACACTTCTTGCGTCTCTTGAGGAATTGCTCCGCCCGATGCCCGGCTGGACTCAAAACACAACCACACAGGCCGAGGTCAGGGTGTTTATCCTCGACAACCTGTGGCGTTCATTGCCGCGCCCTCCGTTTACTGATGAGGAGACTGAAAAGGTCGCCGAGCGGGTGTACGATTATGTCTGGCAGCGGAGTTCAAGAGGCCATGATTTCATGGCGGCGTAGCGTGACGCACGTTCGCACATTACCGAGAGAAATATATCACATCGGCGGACCAAGAGTAACTCTCGACTACAATAAACTATTCTTCTCTGCGAAATGGAATAAGGCGACAGATATGCTCTGTTCATTTGCCGTAAGGTCGGCCAATCAT
>Ga0172369_10004724_pt1 | contig 17124 bp, 28 predicted proteins | sample LakKiv25m_FD_114539 | JGI IMG/M metagenome (GOLD analysis project Ga0172369, IMG submission 114539) | Freshwater microbial communities from Kabuno Bay, South-Kivu, Congo - kab_022012_11.25m | ecosystem: Environmental > Aquatic > Freshwater > Lake | place: Democratic Republic of the Congo...
CTTTGCCATCGCTGCGTTTGCCGCTTCAAGTTCGGCGATTTTCTTTTTCAGATATGCGCGGTTTTCATCCGCGCAATCCTCGTCGATGCGCTTTGAGGCCCATTCCTCCGGCGATTTCCAGCCGTTTTCTTTCAGTTCTTCAAGGTATTCAAGCTGCCATTCCGCCACGTCTTTGCTGTTTTTCAGGTCTTGCTGTCCCTTATGGTAGAAGTGGCAGGCTATCTTCTGTCTTAGCATGGTTATCGCCCCTTTTGCATGCTGCTCGTCAATCCATGCGTCTATTTCTTCCAAGGTCGGTTCGTCGACTCCCATAGTTTCACCATTTTATATCGATCAATTCCAGCAATCTTGTCCCTTCCCTCTGTTTGAACACGGCAAATGCTAAGGGTTTCCAGCCTTCCTTTTGCCTTTCAAACAGCCCCTCCCTCCAATGGGGGTGCATCTCGCCCTTGTATTTGTACGCCCAAACCTTGCCTCTATCGCTTTGGATCTGAATTTCCGTTGCGGAGATTGCGATTACTTCCTGCATGGGGTTTCCGTTTTCATCTTGCATTTACCCACTTCCATTTCCTTGCTTTTGTCGTGCCACTGCATTTTATCAGGTCAAGCTTGCACATGCGATTGAGCCATAGGCGGATTAGCCTCTCCTTCTTTTTCGGAATGTGCAAGATGCCCATGATTTGAGGGGTGGTGAAGTCATAATATTTACCCTCGTTGTTCTGCCATTGGAATACTTTTATGGCTTCAATGGCAAACTGTTGGTAGGCTTTGCTGAATTCTTTGTAGTAGCTGCTTTTGCCGATTATGCCTGCCCCAACCCTTGTGCCTGTGCGCCAATGCTCGGGGATTTCCACCACTTGCCCGTATAGGTCTGGTTTGGTCATTTTTTCACCATCTCAACTACCACTCCATCATATAGAGGGGAATTCCAGCGTTCAAAGATTGTCTTTTCAACTTCCTTGTCCTCCAAGATTTGCAGGAGCAGAATGATTATTGATTTGTACTCAACATTGACCGCTTCGCACTCTCCCTGAACGAGAGAGAATTGCGGGTTGTTTGAAGCCAGCGCCATGAACGCGGTGCGCTTTTGCTCCATTTCATCTATTTTGTTTTTTACCCAATTTGCGTCCTTCATCACATACCCCCCCCTCAGTTCTTCATATCCTATCCTCATGATGTGTTTTTCTTCCCATTCAAATCACCTTTTCCTCCTCCAATTTATTTGTTGCCACTATCACCTTCCTTGCGGTGAGCTGCACAACTGTTCCCGGCTCTAATTTCACTTCTGTCGGAATGAAGATTGCCCTGCTGCCTGTTTTGAATTGATGGACGCAAGCCCTAAACACACCATTCTCTATATTCCGGGTTCGGTATGCGGTCTTTTCCGTTGCCATCTCCGCTATCCTTGCGCTCACCCCTATTCGGACTTTCTTTCTCACCTCGTCATAACTAAAGCCACGCTCGTAGAATTTGCCGTCCTCTATTGCCTTCTGCATTATTATTGCTTCTATCGCTTCTTGGCTCTGCTTCTCGGCTATCTTTTCCGCCACAAACTTGCTCAGGGATTTTCCGAGGATTGACTCCCAGTTCATGCGCCTTATCGTGCTGCGCTCTGCCGCCTCCTGCCATGCTGGTAGCGTGGGGGGGATGATTTCCATTATTTTCGCCTGACCTTCCATTCAATTCACCTCAACTTCATTCATTTCTCATCTCTTTTATTTTCGTTATATCGCGGATTGCCACGATAAAGAGAGAATTATCGGCAAGCCCCCTGAATTTCAAGTGCGTTTCATCGCAGGAAAGCACTCTGCCCCGCGACCACTTCTCCATAGAGTTGCCGTGTTCGTCTCTCTCGTTCCAAATGATTTTGCAGTTCCGGCCAACAAAATCAGTATACATGCTATTTGCCATCGGTCTTTACCTCCACCGCCTCTTGGCTGTGCGATGTTTCATATGCAACCACATGCACCTTGTAAAGTCTATTCGCGCTCTTTGCGATTTCCGATTGCTTATCCACCAAAAGTTTCAGCTTGCCCTTCATCAGTTTGCTTGTTGCAGCCCTTGCGTCAAGCTCGTGTTTCACCTCCCAGATTTCATAACTTACCTGCACAAGCTCCTTTTGCAGCTTATCCAGTTCCGCTTTTTCGTCTCCATTCATACCCTATCACCCGTTTTGATATTTTTTTTATGCACACGCGGATTGATATTTCGCTGCAACCCACCGCCTCAGCTAACTGTTTTTGTGTCCGCCTTACTCCAAAGTCTGGCAAAATACGCAAATATAGCACGCAAGCCATTACCACAGAGGGTTTGGCAGGGGCTAACTCCCACATTAACTGGTCTGCCAAAGCCCGTATGTGCGTGGTCTTGGGGTAGATTTCCGCCAAGTTAAGCAGCACAAGGGCGTCTTTTGCGTAGTCGGAAGGCTTACTCGGCATCGTTGTTCATCTCCTTGTCCTTCGGTGTGCCCGGCGCGGGATTGGTTGGGATTTCCCCAGTGGTTGCAAATGTTTCCAACTCCTTCGCCCAGTATAGGCATGTCCTTGCGCCCATTTCCATGCTGGAAATCTTTCCAGCCTGAGCCATGCCCGCCACGATTGAAGCGGCTGAGCTAATGCAGCTTAGGCGGGTAATTATCGGCTTTTGCTTGGCTTCGGCTTCCTCCTTGTTCTTCCAGTAGGTTTCCCTTGCTTCGTTGGCGTCTTTTTTGGTTTCGCGCACCATCTGGGAGGTTATCTTTGGAGGCGGGTCCGGCTCAAAGTAGTTGTCGTCGGATGCCTCCCCCTCCTGCACCATGTATTCGCTCTCACGCCCCGCCTTTCGCGCCAAGTTCTTGTAGAATTTGTTTGGCTCGTTGGGCATTGGCACGAGTTCCATTTTGAACGTGTATATCCTGCCTGATTTCAATTCCGGGATATTTGGAGGAAAAGCACTAACCTTTAAGTCGTAGTTTCCGCCTTCTGGATTTTCAAATGCAAAAACAGTTCGCTTCTGCTCTATTGACCAGCTTTTCAGCTTGGCGGTTATTGTCCTATATTCACCCATTCAAAACACCCCATTTATTGTTTCCATCCACCTTTCAAGTTCGTCTTGCTTTCGGAAGTTCGGGGAAACGGCAGTCGGGAAAATCCCAACGCTTCTGTCGCTGAATGTCCGAACATACATCACGCGGTTTTCCATCGCGTTGTCTGTGTAGTCAATTGCCAATTCCAAGCCTCTTTCGTTGAGCCACTTGGCTATGCTGTCTTTCGTCCAGCTTGCCATCTCAATCACCATACTCTCTTTCAGGAGGCTCAACATCCACAATACCTGCGACTGTGTGCTTGGACACTTTGTTGCAGTGGGGGTAGGTAATCTCCACTTCGTCCTCATATTCTATTTCCATTCAATTCACCTCTTGGTTTATTCTTCCCAATCATTTATTTCCCATTCATCCTCCTTGTATTGCAGGAGTGTTTGGCAGTCTTCGCAAAGGTGCGTTTTCGCACTCACGGACAAATCATAAGTTCCGCAATTGTCGCAACGCGGCAGCATCAGCACACGCCCCCGAAAAGCCACGGCTCTAACGCCATAGCCACATCAAACCTAAAGTTGCGCTTTTTCCAATTAGAAGACGAGACGCAGTTTCCGACTGTCTTTGCAATTCTTTCAAACTTTTCCATTCAATTCACCCCTTCCTTTTCAATAGGAAGTATTACTATTTTAGGCTAAGAAAATATATAAAGGTATCGTTTTAGATGCTGCATCGTATTTAAATATATCTATTTTTGTGTTCGGAAGTGGTAGATTTCTTGTCGTGCCAATTCAATTTTTACCTGACTCATCAGGTAGCCAGCTTCTTGTGCACTGTCCGTTTCTTTAAGAACAAAGCACTCTTTCAGATTTATCTTCTTCCCGCAGGTGCGGCATTTTGAACGCACCCCTCTACTATAGGCCTCCACTGCCCCGCAGTTGTTGTCCCTCACAATCTGATATTTCATTTTCTCACGCCCTCACTTCATCGCCCCCTTCAATACTTTTTCCATTTCGGAGATTTGAGCAAGAAGGTCCCTCACCGCGTCCTTGTCATATTTGCTGTGCTCGTTTGACGGACTTAGATATTCTTTGGTAAGATATACACACATTTCGTCAATCTTCTTCCAATCCCTGCTTGGGCTTTCAAATTCCTTCCTTACGCGGTCAATATCCTGCTGGCAGAAGGCAGACATGGTCAGGTTCTTTGTCGCTTGTTTCACCTCTACGCTTATCGTGAAGGTATTGAGCTTCTTCTCCAATTCAACCTTGTTGTGCTCAAAGTAGTAGCGCATTAGCTCCTGCAAAAACGTAGCCTGCTTGTAGCCCAAACGCTTAGTCCAATAGGTGAATTGACGCCAGATTTCAACGTCTAATCCTGTAATTGTCCGTGCTATGTTTTTTCCCATCGTTTCACCTCAGATATATCTTCTTTCCGCGCCGCCATTTGAACAGTTGGATTTTCACACAATCACCTTGTAGCTAAGTTTGATGCCCCACTTGTCTTTGGGGAGGATTGAAAAGCCGTCCTCCTCAGCCTTAAAGAATTGCGCTTTGGGAAAATACAGCCAACTGTCTCCCGATAATTTGAGGGCGTTGGTCTGCATCTTCTCAATGGTTCGCACCTGCATTAAGTAGCGGTGCTTGACTGTGGATATTTTGCCCTCGTGCTCCACTTCGCATTTCACGAGCATAAGGGCAGCCCCCACAGGCAGCCGCTTCAATTCGGCGAGATTGCTGATTTTCATTGCTTCACCGTCAGAGCCATTTCTATTGTCTGTTTGGGCGCAATAAGCAGCGTTTCCGCCTTGTCGCAGGATTTCAAAGTGGCATTGTAAGACTTTTTCGTTCTTGCCTCCGCAGTGATTGCGTTGTAAAGCCCCCAAGCACTTTCTTCCTCAACATTAAAATTGGAGAGGATTTTCTTGCGGTTGCGAGTGCCGTAGCCCAAGTGCTCAAGGATTTTGTCTGCCGTTCCGCGCAATACCTTTTCCTCCCTGCTTCGGTTTATGTTTTCAAGCAGCTTTTGGCTTTCCTCACCAATCTGATAAATATATGCTTTGATAGCCTCAACAATCTTGGCATGGTCGCCCCAATGCGCCAACCTTAGACTGGAAAAGCATTTGTTCATGGTCATCTGGTTCATGCAAGCCATTCGCACCCCAAACCCACTAATAACAACGCTTCCTGTTCCATCGTGGTTCGTTTTCAGAAGGTAGCCCATCCTAATTTCCTGACCATCTGACGGGACTATGGTTTTGCGTCCAACAAGTGCCAAAAAGCACTTTCTCTGGTTTTCGTAAGGCTTTACGAAATAGGTCTCGGTTGGATTTGTCATTTCCAAAACAGAGAGCATAGGTATCATTGCTTCTTTTGCTTGGACGATAGTGTATTCATCACTCAATACCCCCGCGTGGCAGTTAAACTTGTCATTGTAAACTGCCTTGATGCCTGACAGTTTCACCCCATCATTATAGAACAGTTCGCGGTTTCGGACTGTTCCAAAGGTTTCCACAATGCTCTTTATTCCATTCATGTCCATTTTTTCCATTCAACTCACCCACTTCCTTATTTTTTTATTTTTTGGAAGTGGGATGATAAGGAGATGAAAATTTAAAAAGGTATGTTAGAAAAATTAGAAAGGTTATTAAACTATGTTAAATAATAGTTTTAATAGTTTTAATAGTTTTAATAGTTTTAATAGTTTTAATAGTGTATTTGTAGAGTTTAGTTCTGTGAGTTTCCAAAAAAAGAATAGTAGAAGTGTGGGGAGGGGGGTAGCGTGAATACCTTTATGCTTGCCCCCCGTCCGAGCGCGGTATTGGCTTGCGGGGGCAAGCATCCGAGCAATTCAAATCGGTTTAGAGTGCGCTATTTGCCAGTTTTGGGCGTTCTTTTTTGGATGGTGTCAATCATCGGCTTCATTTTTTCCAGCGCAAGGCGGCACAATTTTGTAAAGCCAATGAGCTTTTCGTGGGGGCACACGGACTGCTTTTGGCAGAATACCTTGTTTGACTGATGAATGCACTTCTGTTCGTCCATCGCTACCACCAACCCTTGCCCTATCATTTGCCCTCCCCATTGCCCCGCTTGAAATAATACGCAATTACCGCCCCAAGCAGTCCGGCGAGCAGGTCGGTGGGGATGTCCGGCTCCGTTCCGTTGGTGGCATTGAAGGCATAAACCGCCCCCAAAATCATGAAAAGGGCGGCAACTATGAACCTATGTGCCCAGATGTCGTCTTGTATTGGCGGCATGGAGGCACACTCATGTTTTACCTTTGAACCATCCCCAGACTTTCTCCACGGGGTGCAGGGTGTATTCCACCATCATTCCGAGAATGAAGTGGAATATGTTGTGAGCTAAAAGCACGGCGAACTCCATGTTGCCACCTATCTTGATTTTGATTTTGCCTTCGCCCCGACTAATGGCAGCGTCGTGTTGTGTTTCAGCCAGTTATCAAGCGCGAATATCAGGGGGACGGCCATGTAGTTGTATGGTGCTGGGATTGGCGCTTGTATTTCCGCCGCGTTTGCCACTATCCAGCCAAGTGCAAAGAATACCGTTGCCTTGGTGAATTTCCTTATTGTGTGGTGCGTCTTGAAAAAGTCGCTTACTACGTCTGTTGGCATCTTATCACCTGCTGCCGTCGCATTGACGGTTGTTTGAATGGCAATCCTATACCCAAGAATGTAATAATTCGCCCCTCCCATTTTGCCGATTTTGTAGCACTCCTTTGGTGCGTAGTTCTGGAGGACTGCGAGAAAATCCCCGTTGCTGATGGTGGCGATATGTCCCGACGAGGCGGGCATGATTGAGTTTGCCGGAATTATCGCCCATCCGTTGTTTCTCAATTCCGCTTCAAAATCAGAAATACCCATCGTAGCCCCTCCATAGTTTCAGCATCTTATCCCGTTTCGCCTTGCCCCTCTCTATCTTGTTTCCGGGCATCTGCGGCACGGCATTGAAGTCTGCTTGGAATTTCGGGGAGATTTGCCCTGCGAATTTCCAATTCTGCAAGCCGTTGTCTATCTGGTAGTTGCTTTTCATCAGGCGCATGGGTGCGCTCGGCAGGTAGTCCAAGGTGCTTTCAAAGATATACCACCCTGCTTTTGTCTGGTCGCCAAATGCCTCTTGCGCGTCGTTTTCATCCAAATATGCTATTGGATATGCGTGGTAACCAAAGCTCGTGGGTCCAATAGCCAAATATACACGGTCTGCCGGAATTCCAGCCGACCTTGCCATGCAGACGAAATAGACGCTGCCATCCTCACAGTTATGAACGATAACATCACTTTCCGGCAAGTATATGCCATGGTTTTCAGTTTCTATGTCAAAGCACTCAGTTTCCCTTCCTTCATCAATTTTCACAATTAGAAGCGGATATTGGTTGTTGCGGGTAGTCAAATCATATATTGGATTTTTTCCAAGCCCTCCGTGTTTTTCAAAGAATTTAATGGAGGTCTGGATGCCAAGTTGCTTGTAAAGGATGCGGATTTGAGTTATGAGCTTCCGGCTGATTGAACGGTGTATCCATGTTTGATGATTTTTCATATACGCGTCTGCGCGTAATCCATCAAGGAGCGCATTTATCTCAAACTCCCCAAGCCCTAATCCGAACGGAATTTGCTTATTTATTGCAGTATGCCCGCAATCTTCCATGGCAGACGCAAGAGATTTGTCATTGATAGAGATATATCTCTCATGCCACCTGTAACTCACGTTGTGTTTTTCACAAAATTCTTTTACCCACATTTTCTGTTGCTCTTTTTTGTGTCCATCTTTACCACTTATTGCAAAACGGTAATCTTCACACCAACCATCCGCGATGTGCAACCCGTAAAGTTTTATCAAATCTAATTCCATTTTTTGGGAGTTTGCATCTTTTAGCCTTAACTTATCAATTGACAGAATTTCATCTCCGATTTTCAAATCCGCTGCACGAATTTCTATTACACCTGTTGTTCTCTTGGCGAATACTTTATGTTCCGAAGTGCATTCCAATACGGATTTGTTTGAGAGAACAAATCTCATGGTTTGTAATTTTCCCTTATCCCACTTATTTGTAACCTTTGTTGGCTCTCCGTTATATCCGATAATCTCCGCCCCAACATGCACCTCTCCGATTTCTACCAGCTTTCCTTCAGAAGTCAGCAAGAACGTATCTTTTGGGAGACAGTCGCCTTTTCCCCTGTATTTGCTTATTACGGGAAGCTGCCAACTATCGCCCCAGTCGTATTCATATTTTATCACATTTATTGTTTGCTGCCAAACTGCCATTAGCTTTTGATATGGTGTGAGTTTCCTAATCGCCTGCCCCCTCGCCCACGTTTCCATGAAGTCTGCTTTGTTGTAGATATCCCTCGGGTTCAGGATGGTGCAGACATTCACCTTTGGCTGGTTGTTCTGAGTTTCCACGAATTGCACTACTGGGAGATAGCCCTGTCTGCCCTCGTCTATGTATTCCGGCTTTGCAACGGGGATGTCGCCTTGCAATGCCAACTCGGTTTTCAAACTTTCAATTGAAGCATCTGCATTTGCCAATTGCGCCGAGAGAGTCGAGACGTATGCTTTTGTTTCGGTCAGTTCTTGGGACAACTCAACGATTTTCTGTGCCTTGCCATCGTCGGTCTTTTGCAGTTGGTATATCAAATCGTTCTGCGCCTTCACCTTGTTCTGCAAATCCATGATTGCGGCGGATAAAGATGCGCTCGCCGCTTGGCAGGTTTCGGATTTCTGCTTGTAGCCGGAAATGCCGCCGAGCCAGTCAAAAAGAAGCGAGAGCATAAATTAATTACCCATCCCCATATTTAATGCTTACGTTATCGTATCTACCTGCTCAAAAATTATCTCAATCAGGTTGTTTTTTTCTATCGCCGTGAAAGTGTCGTGGGAATACAAGATAGGCGTGCCGTCGCTGTTGAAAACCCCGATTTCAGCCAATGTTGCCCCGTTGCACTCGGTTGAGGAAACGATGAAGCGGGAAGTCAATGTGTGCGCTCCCGTATCAACTGCCGGATAGCCAACTGCCAATGCCTTGTAATAATCGTCCGAGCTTGCTACTTTCATGTCATCCCATACGAAATCCCCTGCTGCGGTTGTGTCTGACGAATTGACCGTTTCGTATTGAACGGTGGTGTAATCCATGTTTGCCGTTCCGGGCGTGCCTGTCGTGCTGTCTGCGGTTGCCGTGGAGAAGGCGAGGTAATTCCAAGCGTTTGCCGTGAGCTGCGCCTTCGTGTAATTCTTTTGATAATAATTTGAACCATCCGTGCCGAACCTCACGAACAAAGCCGTGCCTGATGCTTTCAATTTTGCATGCCCTCCGGTTGAGATAAAAATGAAAAGCCACAGCTTCTTGCTTGAAAAATCAGCAATGTTCGTCGTGGTCTTGCTCATTGAAATGACTGCGGAGGAAGTGTCTGATTTTATGAGGTTCAGGGCTATCCCCCCCTCGGTGTATCGTGAGGTGTTGGTGCTTACGCTGTTCGTGCCGCTTGCCGTCCAGCCAGTCGTGGCGTTGCACGCATCTACGGTTTCAATATTTTGAATTGGGATTGGGGTTGTCAGCGCGGTATCAGTTACTGCGGGAGCGGTTGAACCAATCCCCACATTGAATTGCGTCAGAGGTCCGTAAGTTGAACTTGCAAGCCTATTGCAGACTAGGTTTTTTCCGATGTTTGTGATCAAGCCGCTCATACCTTAATCACCCATGAAATTCCAGCCACTCCGTTTGAGCCTGCTGCACCTCCGCTTCCTCCTGTTCCGACTGCCCCGCCGCTTCCGGCAGTTACAGTTATTGTGGCAGAATTAGATAGTGCCCCGCAAGAAGCAAGTGAAAGAAGACCCCCACCTCCACCTCCTCCTCCGCCGCCGTTGGGGTACGTGTAGCTGCTGTCGCCTCCTTTCCCCCCATTACCCCCGCCGAGGGAAATAGACGCACCACTAGTGAGTATCAAATCACCTAAGATTATTCCTATTACCTGCCCGCCGCCGCCGCCCCCGCCGCCGCCGCCGGGTACCTGGGCATCCCCCCCTGCGCCTCCTGCCGCGCCTGCGCCTGATATGCTCCCAGTTGAAGCCATTGAAAATGAACCCTTGACAATAAATATTACCGTTGCTTTGCCATCACCTGCCGTTCCAGCCACTCCCGTACCTCCGCCTGAACCTGACCCCCCTACCCCTCCCGCGCCACCTGAACCTGCTCCGCCACCACCGCCGCCGCCAGAACCTGCTTTTCCGCTTCCACCAGTTCCAGCACAACCCACCCCACCTGAATTTGAAGTTGAGGGTGTGCTCGGCACAATCCACTCGTAAACCCGAATAGTGCCGCTTCCAACCCCTGCCGTTCCCGGCACATCGTAGCTTATAGCAGCCCCGCCTGCAGTAGCATCTAATGCGGTTGGAAGTGTCGTGGCTCTTACCGGGATGGCAAGTGTCCCGTCAATAGTCACGTTTCCTGTGCAAAACACATAATATTTCCCATGCCCCGAGAAGGTAAGTGTCGCCCCATTGCTAACGCTGATTGATGAGTATTGTTTTATGTTGGTGGCGATGGTGGTAGTGCCGGAGGCTACATTCAATGCCCCATCGCTTCCGTCGCCCCAAAAGTTATGCAGGTTTTTGTTCATTTCAGATGCATAATAAACATCGCCGTCAATTTTTGGGAAATTGCCTTCTGCTGCCATAATCGCTCACCTCATGGAGTTGTCGTTGTTGCTGTATAAATCTTCCGCCTATCTCCTGCGCCATTTTCAGCAATGGAATTTCCTGTGCCTATGGTGTAGTAGTCAATATAAATCACAGGCGTTGCTGCCGCCGTGAATGCCAGCCGCGAATATGCAACCGCCGCCCAGTTCGGAGTTCCTGTCGTTGCCCCGTTTGCGAGGCGGAAAACAAAATAATTCCAGCCAACTTGAAGGTCAAAGGCGTCAGTGTATGTCTTCACCCCTGCCACTTCCGTGTAATTCCCTGACGTGCTTCCAACCCTCAAAGTCACGGAGGAGATGTCTGTTGCGCCGCCAACATAAATCCACACGCCGAGAACGCCAGTCGTAGGTGTGCCACTTGCCACGCCAGTGTATGCGGAAAGGTCGCCCAATGAAGTGGTTGAGGCGGCATTGAATGGGGAAGCCGAACTTGTAAGCTTCAATGATTGGCTGCCGACGATTTTCGTGGCGGCTTCTGCCGCCAACGTGCAGCTTGTCCCCGTCCATCTTCCGGTGACTGCGCCCTCCATCTCATCAAGCTGCGCTCCGCGCCCTGCAATGCCATTTATGGGATGCCCTGCAATGAAGCTGTCGTTTATCCTTTGGATGGTGATTGTTTTGTTCGTTCTCACTACGGGTTGCGTGTGCTTGAGTTGGATGAGCTTGTAGTTGAGGCTTATGGCCTTAGTGCTTTCCTCTTCAAGCTTTTTCACCCGCTGCTCAACCTCATATGCGAGCCAAGCTTCAATGCGGAATTCCTTGTCGCCGCATTCCACCACGTCTTTTGCGTGCCTCAATCTTTTCACAACTTTTCGGATTGGCAGGGTTGCGGTTTGCGCTGTGATTGGGTCCGTAATGGTTACTTTCTGCCCCGCTTCATAGCCATAATCCTCTATATTATTGACTTCGCACTTCACCGATTGGAAAGGGGTGCTGTAAATTTCAAGGTATTTGGTCAGGCTGGATTGCAGGTCTGAGATTGAGGTAACGTCAAGAACGGTGATTACCTTTTCGTGAGTGTCGTAGAGAAGTATTGACGCGGGGTTGGAGGCGGTGAGGGGAAGGGGGGAAGAATAGGCGTAATCCATGACCACGTTGCTTGAACCAGACGCGCAGTTGGTTACGAATATGATTTGCGCCTGTTCCTTATCCACATAGTAATCTATGCCAACGTCGCCCTGCTGCCCGCCTGTTTTTAGGACGCTGCTCACCGCTACCTTTATCGTTTCCGGCTCATGTGCCAGCGTGAAGGTGTCCAATCCACCCGTTCCATTAAACGTCTCCTGCGTTTGGGTTTCAATGTTCGCACCGATGATTTTTATTTGGTTGGCTAATTCGCTCTTGTCCTCTTCCCACACTGGTTTTGAAGAAAGAATATCTGAATTTATGTCGTTAGGGTTGGTGGTGAAGCTCATACCTTCAAAATAAACCAAATCGTCCTTCGGTTCATAATAAAACCGCCAATTGAGCGATTGCGCGAGCTTCTTGCACCTTTCAAAAACATATGCATCCCTGCACACGAATTTGTTTAGCACCTTTGATGAACCGCTATCTTGGACTGTTGCGCCTGTGGCGGTCAGCCCCGTATAGGTGTTTATGAGGTCTTTGAAAAGCTCGGATGGCTTGCCGCTTGTGCTCCCGCTTTGCAGATAGACGTTGGTTACTGTCCTCACCTTTGCCTCGTTCAGCATGTCAAGGCAGTCAATCTCGTATTTGTAGTTCTTTTCCTCAAAGTTTTCTATTTTGCCCCTGAAGATGATGGTGCTTGCGGGGAATGTCGCTGCCGTGTAAGACCGATAAATAATCACGGTTTGCGCGGATGAAAGAGTTACCGCATCGGAAATATCCTTGTTCGCCTTCAATTTTGCCTTGCTTATCTCATAGAGTATGCTGTCCTCCACGCTGCCCTCAACTATGTAAGACGAAACGTCTATCCCCGCAATCGTGATTTTGTGGTAGTTTTGCCCCATCAGGCATCAGCCACTCCCTTTCCTTCTTTCAATTCAAGCTGAAATGTGATATAGAACGGCGTGTCGCCTGCCGCCCTTGACACTTTGAAGTCCGAAATGAACACGTTGTAGGTTTTGGTGCTCATCAGGTCTGAGGCATAGACTAAGGCGTTGCTGTTTATGGGCTTGATGAACGCCGTAATGCTATCAACCCATGCATCCCTTGTTGCCGCATCTGCAAACGTTTTCTTGCCGGATAGTGAGAATGAACGCTCAACCCCAACAATTGAGATGTATTGGTTTTCCGCGCTGCTCACGAAGCTGTCCAGCTTTATCAGAGGGATGGAGATTTGCATGCTCTCGTCGTCAAGCTGCCCCAAGTCAATTGCGCCGGAGTTTAGTGTTGCCATGTTTTCATCTCCTTGCGGATTTCCTTTATTTCCTCGGTCAATTCCATCAGCAGCTTCACCTTCACCTTTTCATATGCCTCTTGGAGTTCAAGCTGCCTGCTAATCCGTGCCAGCAATTCCACTTCTGTTGTTGGCGAGACTGCCGAGGTTGTGGTTGTGATTGGATTACCTACTTCCAGCATAATTACCAGCCCTCTTCAAGTTTCTTTCCATTGCTTGGCTCAATCTTTCCGCAAGTGCTTCAATATCCGATGAGCTATCCATCTTTGCCACGCTCACGTTTATTGTGATGTTGTAATTGCCCCCGCCTCCTAATGAGTGGGGATTTTTCGTAGCGATGAGGAAGTCGTCCGGGTGAGTGCTAAACGCCCCAGATGGGCTGATAATCAAATCTCTGGCTGCCTTTGGAATTACCCCCCCCGTCAAACCACTTGCAGCGTTTTGAACAGAGGACATCAGTTTCTTTGCTGCATCAACCGCCGCATTGACTGCGTCCATTATTGCATTAAACATTGCTTTCCCAAGATTTAATGGTCCTTTGAGTTGGTCGGAAACAAAATTAAACACTGATTTAAAAAGGCTTGATAGCCACGTGCTAAGTGGTTTCAGAAAGTCAAATACTGGCTTTAAAACACCAGTTGCAGTGTCCCATATCCACTTGGCTAGACCACGCACGGCGGAAATTCCAGTTGTCCATGCGGCAGTTAAAATTGTATCAAAGGTATCAACCCATGCCCGAATTATGCCAACTCCGATGTCAAATCTCGTTTTGATTGCCGCAAATGCAGTTCCAAGAACTTCAATCCATGATTTTACAATATCAACACCGATGTCAAACCGCACTTTCATCGCTCTGAATGCAGTAGCAAATGCCTCAATCCATTCTTTTATAATCCCTATCCCAATGTCAAACCTTGTTCGCAACGCTTGGATGGAAGTTGTGGTAATGTCCCAAAAATCTTTCAGATTTTTTACGCCTGCCCTGAACTGAGTGCCAAGCCCTGAAAATTCTGCGATAATATTTTCCAATTCAAGGAATTTCGCGACAATATCTTTCAAAACGCCTTCAATGCCGCTAACATCCGCCGCCGCGCCTGCCGCGCCTCCTTCCCCTCCCCTGTTCATGGCTACTCCGACATTAGACTCACCTAAAATTGCTTCAAGCTTTTTATTTGCGGCGGGAATTCCTTTAATTATCGGCAGCAGGTATTTCATCAGCATTAGGAAAACGGGTTTTATCACGGCATTGAGGAAAATGGCGAGGGGGAGGACAAGAACTGTAATAAATACGGTTATCATGTCCAAGATTGGCTGGATTGCCCCCATTATGCCCTTGCTGACCAATGCCAAGATTGAGATGCCGCCGACGACTTTAAGGAGGATGTCGCCAAGTTTGCCCATGCCGCCAGCTATCGCGCTTGACGCGCCGCCCTTGCCTCCGCCGCCTGAGCCTGCGCTCATTCCGCCAAATGCGCCATTGAGCTTCCGCACGGCGGCGTCCAAGCCCGTCGGGACTATCTCAACCTTGACTTGTTTTGCCATTCAAAATCCCATTCCCTTTGCCATTACCTTCATCCCTGCCAATTCCTTGAATTTTTTTAATCCCTCCAACAGGGAAAACACCTCGGAAACTTCCATCTCATCAATGTCCCGCATGGTGTAGCCGAAAAAGAAGGCTAAAACGAAGCGGATGTCCCCGAGGGTATCTACTTTTTTCCCTCAACCTCCTTCAGCCCGTTCAATTCCATCAGGGCGTTTGTGATTTCCAGAATGTCGCCGAAGGCTAATTCAGCTTCAAGCGTGCCGTTGTTGGCAGTGATGTCGTAAGGTGCGGCTACCACGCATTTCGGGACTGTTGCCAAAAGCATTGCCCCTAATTTGATGGTCTGCCTTCCGTCTTTCATCTCCATGAATTCGTCAAGGGAGTATGCCCACTCCTTGAACTTCATTTTACGGAGTTTTATCTTTGCCGGAGTGCCTTTGTAGTCTATATCTACTTCGGCAAATCCGCCTTCCACCTTATATGTCATCTCGCCACCTCCACATACAAACTATTCTGCGAGCTTGATTTCCCTTACGGTGCTGCGCTCGTGTTGTTCGTCGCAATGCACGACTTCCATTTCCTTATGCTGAAAGTCATATCCTCCGTCGTCTTGTCCTCAACAGAGCCGCTTATGGCGTGTTCATTCATCAATGCGCCCTCAAATTCAAGGACGAGCTTGCGGTTTGCGGTTGTCGCCAATCCGTTGTCAAGGGTGATTTTCAAGCCTGCCGCTTCCGTCATCACAGCCGCCGGAGTTGTAAGCCCTGTCGTGCCATACATGTATTCCCTCATCGTGCTTGCGGAGAGTGTCCAATTCGCCTTTATTTCGTATTCGGCTTTCTTGGTTACATAATCTGCTGCTGCGCGTGAGCCGAGCCCCCAAATCAATTCAGGGTTTCTCGTGATGGTCAGCGTGAGGGATTGGATTGCGTTGGTTATGGTCGTTGCAGTTGGGAATTCCAATGTTGCGTAAGCGAAGGTGAATGGCGCATCTGTCGGTGCTACGAATGTGTCAAGTGTCGTGCCTTTGGTTTCCGTTGCAAAGTCAAATTCCGCCTTGCAGTCAATCGGCTCTCCAACCTTCATGTCCATTGTGAGCGATTTAAGCACCGTGCCCCCTGCCACCAAGACCATATCAGTTGCAAGGTCGTTGCCTATGCTGAACGCCATTGAAGGGATGGTGTTGGAGAATGTAGGCGTTGCATCCGTGTTCAGAAACGTGTGTGTGTATGGACCTGCACCACTTGTCGTTGCAGCATTACCTGTCAGTGCCCTGAATATCCAAGGGTCTGATAGTTTGAAAGAGCCGGAAAAGCTGCCCTCAAATTTTCCCGCAACCTGCGCCGGAGGCTCATTGCTGTTCAGCCCCCATAATTTTGCAACATTGTTCTTGCCAGTGTAGCTGTCCAGCTTGAACTCATGCCCCAAGTTTTTGAATGTGCCTGCAACTTCGCCTTTGAATGCGCTCTCGTATTTGTAAAGAGCATATTGCTGTGCGCCTGTTATCCCCATTTCACTCACCCTCCAATGAACTCAATATTTCCGTTTTTGCCATGAAAAAATCATAAACGCTTGCCACGTCCAGCCTTGCCGCCAACGCTGTGTTTCCTTTGTCCTTCAAGGATTTAATAATATGCTCCTTGTGGGCGTAAAAATCAGGTGCAGACATTATGCCCTGCACTTGGCTTTTATCCCATGATATTTCCTTTTTCGCCAACATACTCACCTCATGATGGAACTGTCGTTATCACTTTTTCCAGCCTCACGTCGATAACCATGCGCCAGATGCCCCTCATCTTATCCGAGAGGTCGGTGATGGTGTCAATTGTTGCCTGCGAATACCCTCCCAAACTCTTGCGGCTCGCATAAATTGTCCGCCTTGCCTCATCCCTGAGCAGGATAAGCTGTGCGCGGCTCGTTTGAGTGCGAATGTCAATGCTTACCACGTCCGTGTAGTCAATGTGGGCATAATTGAGCCCTGCGGGGCGTTCCTTGTGAGAGGTTGAGTAGGCAAGCACAAAGTCGCCAGTGGTCAGGTCAATGCGTTTATAGGTGAATATTGAAGCGATTGTGGGGGTTTTGCCGCCCGTATTGGCTTTGAGCCAGCCCGAAGAAAGGCAAGACGTAATTGCAGATACGGCATCTTCCATGTCAATCACCAATCACATACTCTATCGCTTCCCGCAGGAATGGTCTTGGCTCTGTGCCTTCCTTCTCAATCTTGTTGCAGATGGATATTGCCACGCCTGTTGCCTCTCCCTTATCCACGCCGAGTTTTCTCGTTGCCCAATTGCGTATCTCGGCAAAATCGGGGCGCGTTCCTGCCATCTGCCCGTATTCCACGTCTGCGGCATAGGGTGCTTCGTATTCAATCACCTGCACTTTTCCAACCTGTTTGAGGCTGCCGGATTGCAGAAGGTAGCCCCTGTCGCTTATTATGGTCATCCTGTCGCCGTCTTTCGTATGCACGAGCCACTTCTTCTGCACGAGGTTTTCTTGGC
>Ga0172369_10004726_pt1 | contig 17121 bp, 12 predicted proteins | sample LakKiv25m_FD_114539 | JGI IMG/M metagenome (GOLD analysis project Ga0172369, IMG submission 114539) | Freshwater microbial communities from Kabuno Bay, South-Kivu, Congo - kab_022012_11.25m | ecosystem: Environmental > Aquatic > Freshwater > Lake | place: Democratic Republic of the Congo...
GGCGAGCCCTATTTCGGGTTGGAGCGGCGCGGCTTTGTGCACCTGAATATCTGGCACGATCCGCAGTTCGAGTATGAGGTGCTCGAGGAGGACGACCGCTACATCATCGCGCGCTACGGCGACGGCGTGGTGACGAAGGCGCTGAAGGAGGGCACCGTGCGCGGCACGCGGCCGTCGATGGACCAGCATATCTCGCACCCGGTCACCGACCGCGCCTCCTTTGAAGCGATGAAAAAACGCTACGATCCGCGCCTGCGCACGCGCTATCCGCACTGGTTCGACGAGTGGGCGCGCATGTGGAAGACGCGCGATTACCCGGTCTTCCTGCTGAGCAACGGCTCCTTCGGGCTGTATTCCATCCTGCGCCTGTGGTGCGGCACCGAAGGCATCTCCTACCTGTTCTATGACGACCCCGACCTGGTCGAGGAGATGATGGACTTCGCGGTGAATTTCCTCCTTGAGCTGGTGGAGCCGGCGCTGCAGCAGGTGGAATGCGACGCCTTCAACTACTTCGAGGACTTCGCCGGCAAGGGCGGGCCGCTCATTTCGCCGCAGATCTTCAAAAAGTTCTTCCTGAAGCGATATCAGCGCATCAATGCGCGCCTGAACAAGGCAGGTATCAAATACATCTGGCTGGACAGCGACGGCGAGACCTGGCAGATCATCCCGCTGCTGATGGAGGCGGGCGTCACCTGCCACTGGCCGCTGGAACGCGCCTCCGGCATGGACCCGCGCAAAGTGCGCAAGCTGTACCCGACCCTCGCCCTCGCCGGCGGCATCGACAAAATGGAGATCGCCAAGGGTCGCAAGGCCATCGAGGACGAGCTGTATGCCATCCTCCCGCCCATGCTGGAGAGCGGCGGCTACCTGCCCATCCTCGACCACGCCTTCCCGCCGGATATCTCCTATGACAATTTCCTCTATTACCTGGAGGTGAAGGAGAAGCTGCTGCAGACGGGGTAGTTGGGAGCGCGGACCTCCGAGTCCGCGCGTGATCGCAAGTCCCGCAGGGACGGCAGTCAATAGCCAGGGGTGGAGCGACAGCGGGAACCCCTGGAATGGGGTCATGGAGAAGCGTAAGCCCTGAAGGGGCGACAGTGGTTTACTGCCGCCCCTTCAGGGCTTAACGTTTATCTGTCATCGGTCCCAGGGGTTTCGCTATCGCTCCACCCCTGGCTATTGACTGACGTCCCTGCGGGACTTGCGATCACGAGCGGACTCAGAGGTCCGCGCTCCCAGCGGCTATTGACTGGCGTCCCTGCGGGACTTGCGATCACGGGCGGACTCAGAGGTCCGCGCTCCCAGCGGCGAGATAGCGGTACAGCGCGTCGATGGCCTGCTGCAACTCGGGGCGGGCTTGCGCCCGCCGGTGCGCCAGGTAGTCGAGGGCCGGCGGTCCCATCTGCAGCAGGCTCTCCTCGGCTTGCCGGCGCATGGCGGGGATGGGGGAAAGGAGCTGCATGATATCGGGACGGAGGCCGGGTTGCAGCGCTGCCGTCTCCTGCACGTCGGCCAGGCGGTAAGCCCGCGTGGTGAATTCCAGCGTGACGGCGAGGGCGCCGCGGTTGCCGCCATCCGGCAGCGCCGTCACCTGCCCGGTCGCGCGCAAGGTCGGTCCGGTCTTCCGGTCACCGGGCTGCTCGTCCACCGTGATCGTTTCCAGCGGCGTGAAGCGGAAGTACCCGTCCCCTTGCAACGCCTGCGACAGGCGCTGCCAGAGGCGCAGAGCGTTCCGCGAGGCATCTTTCATATCACCGGGCGGTTGGCCCTTCACCTTCGTCGCCAGGCTCCGCAGCGGCGGCAGGTTCGCCAGGAAGAACTGTTTCAGCTCCTCAACGGTGCCGATGCGGGTGACACTGCCGTCGCGCGCCACCGCGAACAGGCAGGACGGCGGCGCGGCGTCTCCATCCGCGAAGGGGGAAGGGCGGACGGCGTAAAGGTAGGCGCGCGGGAAGCCGCGCTCGAGATCCGGGTCGCGGAGGAGGACGGGGTCCGGCAGCGGCTGCCCCGGCGCCTGCTGCTGCGCCCAGGCCCGGATCAGCGCCGCCGGGTCGAAACCGGTCTGCAGGCGGGTCAGCGCCTGGCTGAACACCTGCACGCGTGCCTGCAGGTTCCAGGCATCGAACCAGCGACCCTGATCCTCCGCCTGCTGCAAAGAGGCCTGGTTGGTCAGGTAGAGCTGCCGCACGGAGCCTACTCCTATAGTACCCAGTGCCACCAGCTCCGTTTCAGCAGCGACCAGCGTCTCCGGCTGCGCCGGATCGATCATCGCGACAATCATCGGCACCCGCTCCAGCGCCGACGGCGGCAAGATTTCCGGCTGCGCGCACGCCCGCAAGGCCAGGACGAGGGCGACGCCGCACAGCCAACCGTGAATTTCCATGATAGATTAGATGGCAAAACGGCAGAAAAGGTTTTCCCCTGGGAGCGCCGGCATCTCCTGCCGGCTGATCACGTGCCCGTTATCGCCTTTAATGCTTTTTGAGAGCCGGCATTCGACAGGCATTAAAAAAACAATAACGGGCGCGTGATCTGCCGGCAAAGATGCCGGCGCTCCCAGGGGGGGGCAATTCGGCCTGCAATTCCGGCCCGTTTTCGCGCGCTCGGTCATCACTTCGGCAACGGAAAACCGATGGTCGTCAGCACCCATGGCGAGGCTACGGTCACGCGATGGCCCATCTGCAGCCGCGCGCTTTCTTCCGCGGTGGTCGGATTTTCGACCACCATATCCGAGACAGATACCTCAGCCCGCAGGCAATAAGGGAACCGGGCATAACTCTCCGCCGGATAAGCCTTGCAGGCATCCGGCAGGGGACAGGAGGCCCGGACTTCGATATCACATTCCTGTCCGGGTTGGAGCGTGACCGGAACGGCTCTACCCCGATCTCTCGAGGTTATATTTCGCGTATAGCCAAGCAGCTCGGATAGCGGGTAAGCCGTGAGTGAAGTGCCGGTGATCTGCAGCGGCGCCTGACCGAGATTCTTCACGTGCACGCGCACGGTTTCCGATTGGCCGAAGGTAATCCACGGCTGCGGTCCCGTCAGGGTCACCTCCACCGGCAGCGCCGTCACCAGTTCCGCGATCCGGTCCGTATCGCCGATGGTCAACAGTTTCTCCCGAAAAGTGCCGGCCAGGCTATAACCGCCTTGCGCTTGCTGCAGGAAAAAGAGTTGCTGTGTCTTCGGTGTCAGCACCTGTGGTTCCGGTATGGTCGAGGCACCCAAACCCATTTTCCGCAGGGTATCGTAACGGATATGCACTTCTTCCATCCCCGGTCCCTTTACCACGCGCTCGATAGCTATGGTCGCTTCCCCTGTCCGATATGCCGGCGCATCAGGGAATTCGGCGGATGCGGTGACCGTGCCCACCACGATCAAATCCGCTGTTCCGATGAGCGAAAGGAGCCTGTCGCGATCGTCAGCCGCCCGGACCGCCGTCGAAAGGCCCAGTGCCAGTAACAGGAGAGACCATGCAAGGATTCTCATGCTGTCCTCCGAAAAGTGTTTATGGTAATACGAATTCCGGCAGCGAAACGTTACATTTCCTGGGAGCGCCGGCATCTCCTGCCGGCTGATCACGCGCCCGTTATCGCCTTTAATGCTTTTTGAGAGCCGGCACTCGACAGGCACTAAAATCGATAACGAGCACGTGATCTGCCGGCAATGATGCCGGCGCTCCCAGGGGGGGTCAATTCGGCGCTTTGCCGATCTCGTTCCATACTTTGTCGATGGCGCCCTGCAGCGCCGGGGGGGCGGCGGCGCGTGCGCGCATGAGGTAATCGAAGGCTTCCGGACCCATCAGGCGCAGGTCATCTTCCGCCTGCTTCCGGACGGCGGGGTCGAGGAGCTTCCGCGCCTGGTCCGTCGGGCGGATGCCCGGTTGCAGAGTGGCCGTCTCCTCGATACCCTGTAGTTGGAGCGTCTCCCGGTCGTAATGCAGCCGCACGGTCAGTGCGCCGCTGTTGCCGCAGGTCGGCTGCACCTGCAGCACGCCGGCGGCGGCGAAGGTATGCGGCTCGCCCAGGAAGACCATCGCCTGCGCCGTCATCTGCGCGAAGCGGTAATACCCATCCTGGCGCAGCTCCTTCGCGAGCAGCAACCATGCGGCGGCGGCGTCCTGCAGAGATGCGGTGTTTGCCTGCAGGGTGTTCGGTATCTCCTGCCCATTCTCGCCGATGGCTTTGAACAGGATGACGGGCGGCACGTGGACCAGGAAAAAGGCCTTCAGCTCCTCCGGCGCCGTAATCAGCGTCACCTCCGGCTGCGCAAGCGGATCATACGCATCGACCCAATGGGGAATGCGAGCGGTCTGATATTTGACCGCGAAGAGATTGTTCATCGCCAGCGGCGGGACAATGTCCGGTTTCACCGGGTCCAGCGGATAACGCGCGACATAGAAGGCATATTCGGGGAAGCAGCGGTCCAGCCGCTCGTCGATGACGCGGGCGGGCAGCGGCAGCAGAGCGCGCCGGTAGCGTTCCCGCGCGTCCGGGGGAATTTGTGCCCCAACCCAGACCCACAGATACCCCGGCAGGTCGGAACCGGTGATTGTCTTCATGATGACCCGGTCGATGATCTGCTCCTGCGCCTGCGCGCGCAACATGGCGTGCCACGCCTTCGCCGCGGTGGCGTCCAGCGCGATCTGGTGCGCCTTGCCGGCCAGCGCCCGCAGCGTGGCCAGGTCTTCATGCTTCGCCGGCAGCAGCGCCCACGCCCGGTCCATCGTCTCGGGTCGCCGCGGGTCGATGCCGTCGAGCTCCGGCGAGACATTCACTTTCAACTCCGCCGGCCCCACTCCGAACTTCATCTCCGGCGGCGGGGTGGGCGGAATCAGCTCCGGCTGCGCGCAGGCGCGCAGGGCGAGCAGCAGGCAGCTTATCAACAGGAATCGTCGCATCGACGACCTCCGGTTTGAATGAAAAATGAAAAGTGCAAAATGCAAGACGCATTACAGTATAAGCCTTCGTTAGCGTAACAGGCAATTTGCATTTTTGCACTTTTCATTTTTCAGTTCTCATTCACTTGCCTTTCCCGTTCCAATATCCGCTCCCACATCCGGTCGATGGCCGCCTGCAGCTCGGGAGTTGCCTTCGCTCGCTGCTCCATCATGTAATCATGCGCCGCCGGTCCCATGATGAGCAGATCCTGTTCCGCCATTTTGCGTACGATAGGATCGGGGTCGAGCAGTTTTGTCGCCTGGCAGATGGGGCGGATGCCGGGTTTAAGTTTGACGACTTCCTTGACATCGATCAACAGCAGCGCAGGATTGAAATAGAGTTCGACATCAATCGATCCGCTATTGCCGCCGGCCGGCGTGACAGCCGCGCGTCCGCGGTATATATACCCGCCGGCATCGCCGTCGCTGGCAGCGAATTGCAGCGATTCCGCTGGGATGGTGAAGCGGAAGAAGCCATCGTCCTGCAGCGACTGCGACAGGCATAACCAGGCGGATGTCAGGTTCTGCATGGCACCCATGACAGTCTCATCAACCTTGTCTTTGGCCCCGAGCGGTTTCACCGTGTTCAGGAAGAAAAGCTTCATATCCGTGCTGTTCGTAAGGACGGTGATGCGAAGCGGAAGCGTTTTTCCATTATCAGGCTGCACCGGCAGCCGCACCGCGAACAGGTTGTTCACCGTGAGCGGCGGTGGCACGTCACGCGCGACGGGATAATGGCGGAAGTTGGCCGCGTAGAACAGGTAGCCGGGAAACGCCCGCGCGAGCGGCGCATCAGTGAGGTGCACCGGCTCCGGCAATATATCGGCGATATACTGATCTTCCGGCCGGTATTGCTGCCGCACCCATTGGCGGATCATCGCCGGCGGATTGAGATCGGTTTCCAGCCGCACGATCGCCCGGTCGAGGAATTCCAATTGAAAACGCAGGCGGAGGATGTCGTCCTGGCGCCCGTTCTCCTCGGCCGCCGCCAGCTTGACGCTGATATCGCGCGACATCGCCTGCATTACCGGCACGGCCTCCATGCCCTGCGCGACAAAGCCTTCCTCGGCGGGATTGCCCGCCAGCGGCATGTTCGGGTCGAGATGCGCCAGGTAGCCTTCGAGTTTCTGGCGCAATGTCTCCTGCGCTTGCACATCGGGCTGCGCCAGTCCCGCGACGCCAATGGATAGCAGCAACAGGCAAAGTAAGAATCGCATCATGACTCCTTTGCTTAATCGATGGGACGTGGACCGGTTACCAGCTTCACCACCTCTTTGACATCGATCAGCAACCCGCCCCTGTTAAAGAAGAGGGATGCTTCGATGAACCCGCTGTTGCCGCCGGCCGGCGCTACCTCCGCGCGCCCGCGGGTCATGAAGCCGCCGGCATCCGCCATGCTGACGGCGAATTTCAGCGACTCGGCCGGAATGGAAAAGCGGAAGAAGCCGTCGTTTCGGATCTCCTCCGATAATCGAAGCCAGACATACGCCATGTTTTTCGTGTCGGCTTGCAGTTTTTCATAATCGGTGTCAACGTTCGGAACGAGCAGCGGTTTAGGCACGGCCAAGAAAAAGGCCTTCAGCAGATCGACATCGGTGAGGAGCACAATCTGCTTCGGCGGCGGCATCTGCCCGGCGATAAATGGTATATCCTTCTTCACCGCAAAGAGGTTGTTTGCCGACAGCGGTGGCTGTATCCTGTTTTCCACCGGGCGCTGCGGGTAGCGGGAAATGTAGAACAGGTAATCCGAGAAGGCGCGTTCTACTTGCGGGTCAGTGACACGCACCGGCTCCGGCAGGCTGTCGGCGACCGCCTGCTGATCGGGCCTATACTGCTGCTTCACCCACAGGCGGATGAGCTGCGGCCAGTTGAAGCCCGTCTGCAGCCGCACCATTGCCCGGTCGAGCACGGTCGCCGGCGCGGTCTCCAGGCCGTCCGCCGCCGCCTGCATTTCCGGCAGCGCGTCCTTCCCCAATGCCACCAGCGCCTCTTCCGCCGTCGCCTTAGTCTCCGGTTTCGCCGGATCGACGGTCTGCAAAATGGCCCGAATCGCATCCTTCCCCGGAATCTCGTTGGCAGATGCCTGTACGACGAAAAGCAGGACCAGTATCAGGAGAATCCAGCGCATGATCGCTCCTTTCACGGGAGTTTCCTATTGGACAGTATAACACCTCGAATTGTTCCCGAAGCCATACAATTTTTTCTTTTTCTCCCTTTCTCCCACACTCCCATTCGCCCATTCCCCCATTCATCCAGCCTGGGGGATCGAAACGCAGTGATTCCCCCCTGGGAGCGCCGGCATCTTTTACCGGCTGATTACGCGCCCGTTATCGAATAATAGTGCTTGTCGAGAACTGCTCTCGACAAATGCTAAACTCGATAACGGGCGCGTGATCAGCCGGCAAAAGATGCCGGCGCTCCCAGGGAGGGATCAGAGCAAAAGAAGGATATAACTGGACAACGTTGCCGCACGATCGGTGGTATAGTGCGGGAAACCGTTTATGGGATATTCCGTGAATGAACATTGTGCGGAAGGAGGCACTTATGCGATGGTATTCGGGCCTGCTCGCGGCGGCGTGCCTGCTGCTGGCGGGAGCCGGGTGGGCGGCATCCTATCACTACACCGGCAGTATCGGCGACCGGACCGCGGTGCAGATGGACCTGGCGCGGCAAGGCACGTCCCTTACCGGCACTTACTGGTATGATTCGGTCGGCCTGCCGCTGAAGCTGACCGGCAGGGCGCGGCGCGGCACGGCCACTGTGAAGGAATTCGACGAGAACGGCACGCAGACCGGCGCCTTCACCGGCGCGCTGTCGCGCAACGACCGGCAAATCCGCGGCGTCTGGCGCAGTCCGGATGGGCAGCGGCGCTTGCCGTTCGCCTTCACCGCCAACGCGGCATACCGCACTCTCACGGTGACGCGCAGACGGTATGACGTGAAAGGCACATATCCGGCGTTCCTCTCCACTGCGCCGGGGTGGCGGGCGCTGAGCAGCCTGTTGTATGGCCAGGTGACAACTGCCCAGCAGGATTTCCTCAAGGAGACGGCCGGTGGGACACTCAACGTGCCGGGCACCCGTTTCACCCAGTATTACGACATTGGCGTGGCCTATGCGGATGACAATCTCGCCAGCCTGCTCACCCAGGAGTTCACCTTCACCGGCGGCGCGCATCCGAATACCGTGTATACTTCGGTCAACTATCAGGTGGCGGGAAACACACCGCGCCTGCTGGGGTTGAACGACCTGTTCGCGCCGGACTCGGGGTATCTGGATGCGATCTTTCAGATGGTGCTGGCCAACCTGAACCAGCAGAAGAAACAGCGCGGCGGCATCCCGGTGTGGGACACCTTCTCGACGAAGGATCTGAACGTCTACACCCTCTCGCCCCGCTCGATCACCTTCGTCTTCTCGCCTTACGTCGCCGGGCCGTATGCGGAAGGCACCTATTACGTGGCGATCCCGTATAGCCAGTTGACGCAATACCTCAATCCGAAGGGGCCGCTGGCGAAATTTGTCGCGCCGGCGACGTCCACCGCGCCCGCCGACGAAGCTGAATGATCTTCCGTCAAGCCCCAAGGGGGCGGCAGTCAATAGCCAGGGGTGGAGCGCAGCGGAACCCCTGGGAACGGATACAAAGAAAAGCCCAAACCCTGAAAGGGTGACAGTAAACGTCTGTCACCCTTTCAGGGTTTGGGCTTCTCTGGCAACCGTTCCCAGGGGTTCCGCTGCGCTTCACCCCTGGCTATTGACTGCCGCCCCTTTGGGGCTCAATGCAGCCGGCGCTCCCAGGTTCTGTCAACTTTCTACGTCCATATCCGCGATGCCGCACACGCGCGCTTCGATGTAGCGCTGCACTGGCACGTGTTTGGGGTGAGGCATGTAATCCTCTTTGAACGCCCGCCGGTCGTCCACACGCATGTGAAACATGACGTCGAAGGAATTGGGCCCGTGCAGTTCATCGACCAGCACTTCGGAAAAACGGATGGCCGGCACGTCGGCCTGCAACCCTTCGAGCTGCCGCGCCACCTCGGCCAGGTCGCCTTTGCATTCCGGCTTGAGTTTGAACATGACGTAGTGATCGAGCATGGGGATGTCCCTTTCGGAAACATTATACCATCCCGGGACTGCAGGCGTCCCGCGCCTGCCCTGGTAGGAAAGCCTACCGCAAAAGGGCAGGCGCGAGATCCCGATTTTATCGGGACGGTCCCAGGTTTTTACCAGTTCGTCGGCATGCCGGGCCGCCAGGTGTCTGAGGCGGTCCAGCGGTCGAGGGGGATGTTGGCGCGCACGGCGGGCGGGGCCAGCAGGTACTGGATCAGCTTTCGCTCCGCGTCGCAGCGGTGGTTCACGTCGTCCGCCGGGATGGCGCGAGCGATCTCCAGCGCGCGGTCGAAGTCCAGCGGGGCCATGGTCAGCGCCGCCTGCAGCAGCGATCCGCCGGGATTCATCGCGTCGGGTTTCGCCGTCAGTTGCCGGACGGTCGCTTCCAGCAGCAGGCGGCTCAGGGCCGGGTTGCTGTCCCGCAGGGCATAAGCGAGGGAAACGTGGTTTGTATTTTTCGCTTCCACGCGCTGCGTAGCTTCGGTGAGCAACTCGTTCCCCACCGTTTTATCGATACTCGAAGCGGCTGCAGCGAGTTTGATGAAGTCCTCAAGTCCTTGATCATCCGTCGCGCTGGCCGCTGCCGCTTCCCGCAGCACTTTCACCGCCTCCTCCTTCGGCAGGAACGGCGCCGTCGCGGCCAGTGACTGCATGCGGAACTTCGGCTCGGTAATCTCGCGCGCCAGCGTAAGTGCGCCTACGGGATCGTCCTTCGCCAGCGCCGTCACCACATATTTGGCCGCGTATCCATACGAATACCGGGTGCTCCAGTCATCGCCCTTCGGCATCTCGGCAAGGAGGCGTTTGGCCTCCGGCGCGTCCGTCCGCGCGATGATCTCGATGATGCTTGCCATCGCTGACGGCGCGGAGTGTTCATCGACCGGCAGCGTCTTCGCCAGCGCGACCGCGGCCCGCGGATTGACCTCCGCCAGCGATTCCGCGATAGCCGATCCAAGACCCTGGTCATCCTTCATTCCGCGGTCGATGGTCATGGCCTGCGCCAGCCAGCCTTCCGCCTCGCCGTTGTCAAGTTTATACGCGAGTTTGGCCAGCGAAGTGTAGCCGAACGCCTTGTCGAAAGGGTCTCCACCGGCGCCGGCCAGCGCCTTCATCCGCGTGTAGATATCCTGCGCCCGCGCGCGATCCTTCGCGGCCAGCGCGGTGCCGAGAAGGGACAGCGCCATCAGCTTTTCCTGCGGATCGGCGGTCTGGTCGAGCTGCCGCAGGCAATCGTCGATATCCTGCGGGGTCGCGTTGGCGATATTGTCGGCAATCGACTGCGCCAGCGCGTAGCCGCCCATCCGCCCGCCGGCCGGTTGCATCGCCAGCGCGCCTTTCGGGTCATACGGCAGCAGCTCGATGGGCAGGGCATCGCGGGCGTAATAATTCTTGCCCGCCGTTTCCTGCAGCAGCGCCTCGAGCATCTGCCTGCCGCGGGCCAGGTCCTGCGGCGGCTGCGCCGGCGCGGGCGCCAGCACCAGCGCGGCCTGCGTCTCGCCGGGCTTGAGCGCCAGCGCGGCGAAGGACCGATCCTGCGCCGCCAGCAGCGTCACCCCGCCCGCCGGCAATCCGGTGAGGGTGAAGGCGCCCGCCGCGTCAGTGGTCGCCGGCGACGCCATGCCCGCCTCCGCCGAGATCACCAGCGCGCCGGCGGCCGGTTTGCCGGCTGCGTCCGTCACCGTGCCGCGCACCGTGGTGTTCAGCGGCGCCAGCACAATGTCCGCGATGGCCGGCTGCGCGCCGTCCGTCACCTTGCCACCGGAGATGTATTTGTACCCCTCCTTCTCGGCGCCGGTGAAGGTGAGCTTCACGGTCGGGGAAATATCGGGCAGGGAGAAGGCGCCGTCCGCGCCGGTGACCAGTTCTTGCCCCGAGCCCGAGCCGTCCTCCCCAATCTGTATGAATTCATCGAGCGTGACTTTCACGCCGGCCACCGGCTGCCCGTCGGGGGTGACGACACGCCCGGCGAGCGTGCGCAGCGGCGACTTGCGCAGCGTGATGGTCAGCGGACCGCCGACAGGCACGTTGATATCTACCGGGCTGACCAGCTCCCACGCGCACGGGTTGCCGGAATAGTCGATGAGAAGGCGGGATGTGCCCTTCGTCAGGCCGCTGAAGGTGAAGGCGCCTTCCCCGGCGCGGGCGCGCCGCGGCTCGACGTAGCCCTGATACCCGTCGGTCGGCGTGGTATCGACCAGCGCCAGCGGGATATCCTGCTCCATCACCGGCTTGCCGTCGGTGTCGATCAGCCGGCCTGTGATGACGACCCCGGTGCTCAGGCGGAAGGGCAGGATTTTCGTCTCGCCCGGCTTCGCCTCGATATTCACGCCCGCGGTCGGGAGATACTCGGTGGAATCCCCGGAGATGTAAATATAGCTCTGCCCCGGCGCGACGCGCAGGCGGTAATGGCCGCGGGCGTCCGTTCTAGCGCTGATGATCATCGCGCTGGAGCGGGGGCGGTGGGGACCGTAGCTGCCGATATACAGGTCCGGCACCGGCTTGCCGGTCTCCTTCACCGTCACGTCGCCCTCGATGAAGGCGCCGGCAGTCACCAGCAGGTCACCCGCCGTGATCTCCTGCCCCTCCACCGCCCGCACGCCCGGTAAAGCTGCGGCCACCCACTCCCCTTTCGGATCGTCCAGCATCACGTTCACCGGTCCGGTGGACAGGCCGGCCAACCGGTAATGGCCATCGGCGCCGGTGGTCGCCTCCGCCCAGGCATCGTGACTCTCGACCCCCTGGCAGACGACCCGCATCCCGGCTGCCGGCTTGCCGTCCTCGAAGCGCGCCAATCCCGTGATGACCGCCGCCGGGCGCGCCTTCAGCGGGGGAGCATCGCCGCCGAGTTCGACCTGGGCAAACTGGATGACGAAGCGCGGGTCATCGAGCTGCACGCTGGCTTTCCCGATGGCGGGCACGTCGTTGACCGTCCAGCGGCCTGCCGCATCCGAGCGCGCGGTGAACGCCTCCCGCAGCGTGTCGGGGATGATGGTAGATTGGGTGAGAGCCTTCGGCCTGATCATCGTCACGCGCACGATAGCATCCGCCACCGGCTTGCCTTGCGCATCGACCACGATGCCGCTCGCCTGTGCGGAGGCTGTCAGGGTATAAGTCGCGCCTTCCCGCGGCAGCGAGCCGCCGCCTACCGCCAGCCCGGGCCGGTAAATCGCCACGCGCCCGGCGGGATACCGGTCCTTCGTTTCCGGCAACTCGACTGTCAACGTGAAATGGCCGTCCACATCGGTAATAGTTTGCCTGTTGTCGTCCAACCGGTAGAAGTACGCCGCCACCGTCGCGCCGGCAACCGGTTTTCCGTCCGGCCCGAGCACGGCCCCGGTGATGGTGACCGCCGGCGCCGCGGCGGTGAAGAAGAGGGAGAGGCACAATGCCCACAGCAGAGTTTTCATGGGTGACCTCCTGTAACGTTCCTGTCCGACCAGGGGCCGGAATGCTGACCTACCCATTATATCACATGGCTGTCTGAACCTTTGCGGCGCGTCCTTCCGCCGTAGTGATTTACTTGCTGTTACCGTCCAGAATCCGAACGGCAACAAGAGTTGTAATCGCTCAAAGATCTTTCTCTTTCTCGTTCTCTTTCTCCCCTTCGTATACAGGAAAGCAGCGAGAGGGATCGGATAAAGTTGCGATAACCCTACTTGTTCTTTTCCGAAGTATTTGCTATTCACGCGGGAGAGAACGAGAACGAGAAAGAGAAAGACCCCCTGAATGGTTACGAATCCTTCTATCCTTGAATCCGACGAATCAAGGTTCAGACACCCGCACCAGTATCCGCTTCTTCGTCACCGGATCGAGATAGCCCACCACATTGTTCGCCTGCCACCAGTAATCCTCCAGGTAAGGCGTCGGTTTCGCCTTCGCGCGGGGCAGCCGGCGCGGGGGGCGGGGGAGGCGCAGCAGCGTCCGTTGCGCGCCGGTTTCCAGGTCGCACACGGTCAGGTCGTCCCATTTCGCCAGCAGCAGCCGCTTCGCATCCGGCGAGAGCAGGTAGCGGGTACCGTAGAAATCCAATCCGCTGAAAGTAAGCGTCCGCGGCCCATTTGCCGTAAAGCGGACCACCGTCAGCATGCTCGGTTCCCGGTTTTTGTCTCGCTGGATGCTGAGGTAATCATCGTTCAGCCAGCTTGTTGCCCCATTGTTGGGGAAGATCGCCGCCGGCGCGGGATAGCGCTTCCCGTTCCGCAAGTCCAGAAAGTATCTCGAACTTTTTTCATTTCTGGTCTTCGTAACCAGGGCGTAGTGGCCGGTCGGGCTGAGCGATGTATTGGTATATGTATCGTCATGCACCAGGCTGCGCGCGTAGGCGCGGAACGGCGGCGACAGGTCGATGACTAGACACAGCAGAAATAGCCCCAGCAGCACCAGCAAGAAGCGCCGCAGCCGGGCGGCGCCGGACAGGGCGATGCCAAAGCGGGCAATGATGGCCAGGGCGATGAACGGCGCCGCCAGGAATGCCGGCATCACCGAAATCTCCGCCGAGGAAATCCCGAGCACTTCATACAGCAAAAAGCCATAGACGGAGACGGCGGCGATCCCGATGAACAGCGCCAGCATGCTGCCGGCCAATCCGTGCAGGATGATGGAGCAGCCCAACCCGACCAGGAAGCCCGCGCCGCTGAAGCCGGCGACCGTCAAAGCGCCGGAGGCCAACGCGCCGGGAGTCAGCAAGTGATGGTATTCCGGCGGGGAGAAGACCAGGATGGCCAGTGCGCCGAGCGCGGGCGCGAGGACGGCCGTCGCCAGCCCGGGCAGCAGCTTGGCCGCCAGCACCGCCTTCCAGGAGATGTTCCGCGAATAGAGGAAGGTCGCGCGCTCCCCCTTCAACTCGCTGCCGTACCCGCCCAGCCCGGCAATCACCGCCAGCGCCAGCGGCAGTTGGAACCAGGCTTCCGGCATCGCCCCCAACCCGGATTGTCCGATCCCCAGCGCCGCGGTGACCACCGTGGCGGCGGCCCACAGCGCGAGCCACAGCCGGCGTTCGTGCCATTCTTTCCAGAGCAATCGTCTCATGGTTTTTCCTCGATGGGCAGGGAGAACGATGAGATGGTATGATGCGCCAGGTCAACTTGTTGCCCCCCGGCAAGGAGCGCGTGATCGGCCTGCCAGGTGACCTGCAGGCTGTAAGAATAATCACCTGCCCGCAGGATGTTTGCCTGGCGGCGGTTAAAATCGATCAGCCACAAATCATACCGGTTCGCCAGACCGAAGCAAGTCGGCAGAATGAGCAGGCCGAACCGTCCGTCGGAACTCAGCGATATTGGGCGCTGCTCGAAGCCATATGTATACATTTGCGAGGCAACTGTCCGCAGCGCATCGCGCCGGGCCGGTATCGCAAGCAGCGTGGCTCTGCTGTTCCGTTCGACATCCCAGCGTTGAAATGCGATCCGACGTTTCCCCGGCTGCTGTGTGACCAGGATCACCGCCGTATCTTCCACCAGGCCGACCGGTATGACCGCCGCCGGCAACTGCAGCCGCGCCGCGCGCTGCCGGCGATAATCCAGGAATTCCAGCGCGGTGGAGCGGTTCTTGCCGGCCAGGGTAATGGTATATTTCACCGTCAAGGCGCCGTCGGGCGAGGTTAACCGCTCGGAGATGGTGCCATCGGTCGCGTAATAGTTGACTTGACTCTGCAGGTACCAGGCGACCGGCACCAGCGCAATCGCCGTTGCGAGTAGAACTGTTCCGACAATCCGCCGGGTGAGGCTGACATTCACCCGTTTCGTCAGCAGCGGCAGCAGCGCCGGCAGCGCCAGCACGATCACGACGACGAAATAGATACTGTACCACGAGACGGAAAAGTCGTCGGTGAGCACCTGCTGCCCTCCAGGCGGAGTAACCGCGTAAAACGGCGCCGTCCCGGCAATCAGCGTCCAGAGCAGCCCGGCGACGATACCGGCAGGCGTGGAGAGCGCCAGCGCGGCGATGAAGCTGACCAGGTAGATCGTCGCGCAAAAGAGCACCAGCAGCGTGCCGATGGTGGGGTCGGTGTGCAGCGCGAAATACCAGCCGAATCCCAACCCGATCACCATCGCCGCCAGCAGGTGGAAGCCGAAGGTAAACAGCGTGCCGCGCGCCGGGTGGAACGGGAAGTGCGTGCCCGCATACGCCCGCCGGTCGCGCTCATCTGCCGCCAGCGTCGCCCCGCGCACCACCAGCGCCAGCGCCAGCACGAAGAGCACCGCCTGCGCGATATCCAGCTTGAAGATCGTCACCCCGCGCGCCACCAGCGGCATCGCCGCCTGCGCCAGCAGGATGCCCCCCGCCAGCAGCGGCCACCCCCGGCTCCATTCCTTCCAGAGCAGACGCAGCGCGATCGACGGCTTACGCATCTTGTGCGACTCCTTTCCCCACCATCGCCACAAAGATGTCCTCCAGGCTCAAGTCTTCCACCTCGACAGATTCCGGCTCTAGGGCGTGCACGGCGGTCAGCGTGTGCTCGCCGTAGTCGCGGACGGTGAGGACCAGGTCCTTGCCGACCTTCTCGGAGTGCAGCAGGCCGGGGATATGCTCGGGGGCGGGGGGAATATTCGGGAACTGGCAGACCAGGCGGCGGGTGCCGGATTTCAGCTCGTCCAGCGGGGCGCAGTAGATGAGCTTGCCTTCTTCCATGATGCCCACCCAGTCGGCCACGCGCTCGACCTCGTGCACCAGGTGCGTGGAGAAGAAGATGGTGCGGCCTTCCTCCTGCACGAGCTGGATCACGCCCTCCAGGAATTCGCGGCGCACCACCACGTCCAGGCCGGCGGTGGGTTCGTCCAGGATAAGCAATTCGGGGCGGTAGGCCATCGCCAGCAGCAGGGCAAGCTGCGCCTGCTTGCCGCGGCTCAAGGCGCGGATGCGGGTGTCGCCGGGCAGCTCGAGGCGGCGCTGCAGGTCGGCGGCAAGTTTGTCGTCCCAGGTAGGGTAGAAGCCTTTACAAAACCAGATCATCCGCTCGACGGTCATCCAGTCGTACAGGTCCTCGTTCTGCGCCACGTAGCCCACCCGGCGGCGAATCTCCCGCGCGCCCTTCACGCAGTCCAGCCCCAGCACCCGCGCCGTGCCTGCCGTGCGGTCGAGCAGGTCGAAGAGCATGCGGATGGTGGTCGTCTTCCCCGCCCCGTTGCGCCCCAGGAAGGCGAAGATGCTCCCCGTCGGCACGCGCAGGTTCAGCTCGTCCACCACCGTCTTCTTCCAGAACCGCTTGGTCAAGCCTTGTGTCTCGATCGCTATGCCGGTATCCATGTCGTCAGCCTCCTTATCGCTTATAGGAACCACAGATTTCGCAGATTACACTGATTAATTCATCTGTGAAATCTGCGTAATCTGTGGTTTCAGGAGAAATTACGCTTTTTCTCGTTCCAGGATTCGGCCCCGTTCCCGCACCAGGGCTTCCACGTCCTCGGCAGACGCGCCCAGGTGGTGGGCTTCCACCAGCAGGCGGTCCACCGCTCGCGCCAGCGCTTCGCGGCGGTACTCCTCGCTGAAGGCGGAGGCGCCGGCGCGGATGAAGGTGCCGCGCCCATGCTCGGTGGCGGCGATGCCCAGCGCCTCCAGCTCGCCGTAGGCTTTCTTCACCGTCAGCGGGCTGATGCGCAGCCGCTCCGCCACCTCGCGCAGCGACGGCAGCGCGTCCCCCGGACTCAGCCGTCCGGAGGCCACCGCATGCTTCACCTGCTCGACGAGCTGCGCGTAAATCGGCGTGGAACTGGTTGGATCGACGGTAAATCGCATGGTTAGAGTTCGAAGTTCGAAGTTTGGAGTTCGTAGTTCTCGGTTCGTAGTTCCATGGTTCGGTGTTTATATACTGTTATGCAACTGTATAACAGTATAACACATGTAGGAGGGGTGTCAAGGGGTGGGTGAAAATATAATTGGTAGCCATTCTGAAGGTATCAATTATAGGTAAGCGGTGAAAGTGAGATTCACAGTCTGGAAGGATGCAGGAGGCGGAGTACCGCCCAAGTGGAGCCCCGCCGGTTATCGGTAAGCCGGTACGTAGTAAGTTACCGATGAACCATATGGTTCACCCATGGGCATGAAAATGAGTGGTAGGCGGAATGCCTATCATACCGTTCATACCA
>Ga0172369_10004732_pt1 | contig 17106 bp, 13 predicted proteins | sample LakKiv25m_FD_114539 | JGI IMG/M metagenome (GOLD analysis project Ga0172369, IMG submission 114539) | Freshwater microbial communities from Kabuno Bay, South-Kivu, Congo - kab_022012_11.25m | ecosystem: Environmental > Aquatic > Freshwater > Lake | place: Democratic Republic of the Congo...
TATCAAATCTGATACGAACGGGATATTATGATGCCGCAATCTGCCTTAATCCCAATATGCCTTATGCAATTGCTTTATTCTGGGGCCTTGTACCTATCAGGCTTTCTGTAATGCCTGACTTTTCAGGGCTCACCTTTAAACTTGCGTCTATTTTATTCACGTACCTTGAGAAACATACCAGAGGGAAAATGGTGATAGAAACCTACTTGCAAATGTTGGGAGCCATCGGAATCTCAAGCAAAAACATATCTAAGGAGGTCTATAAATCAAAAGACGCAGACGCAAAAGCTAAAAACATAATAGGAAAGTCTGATAAGCCCTTGATAGGCATTGCTGTAAGCAGCGGCAATAAATTAAAGGAACTCGGAGCAGATAAAATCGCCAATGTTATTAATTCCACGCTTAATGATATAAATGCTGACATAGTGCTTATCGGCTCGAAACAGGAGAAAAAGACTTCTGACGCAGTTCTTCAGGCAGTCGGGAATAGAGACGGAATTATTGATGCCACCGGCAAATTGAATCTAAACGAACTCCCTGCATTGATTGAGCGCCTGTCGCTTTTTATAGGCGTAGATTCAGGCATAACATATATGGCTGATGCCCTTTCAATACCCCTTATTAATATTTCAGGGCCGGCTGATATGGAAGACCAGAGACCTACAGAGGATAATGCCGTAATAATACAAAAAAATGGTTTAGCGTGTGTCCCATGTTCCCATGCCTTTAAGAGTCCCTATTATTGTAAAATAAATACCAGAGAATGCATAAACTCAGTATCGCCGGAAGAAATATATCATGCCGCTAAAAGACTATTATCACAAAATAATTAGCAATTTCGATACGTCAAGATTCTTAAGATTCTTTCTTTATTTGCTGATATTCTTTCAGCCTTTTAACCGCTTTAATTCTTTCAGGGAGATTGCCCTTTATGGCCTAATGCTGTTTTTTATACTGAAGATATTCAAAGATAAAAAAATATCAATAAATTTCAAGGACAAGACAATTGTTGCCTTATCCTTTTTAGTTGGATGGTCAGTGCTGGTCTCAATTCTCAGTCCGTATCCTTTAGACAGCCTGAATGCCATTCGGAAAAACCTACTGATTCAAATATTGATATTTTTAGCAATTATTACAGAATTCAAAGATGCACTGAAACTGAAAAACCTCTTTCGGATGGTAGTAATAAGTTTCTCTATTGTAACGTTTGCATCAGTCATCGAGGTTATTCAAACAGAGTGGACTAATTTTCATCAGCTTAATAAGACTCACAGAATGTTTATTGGAGGATATGCTAACAATGCAACATTCTATCTGCCTTTTATTGCTGCATGGCTCGTAGCTGTAAGAGAAGTGGCATGGGGGAAATGGATTGGAGCAGTTACTCTATTGCTTGGACTTGCAGTAGTTTTTATCTATAACTCAAGAACTGCCTTAATCGCAATACCGATAGGCATACTTATAATTCTTTTTTTATCCAAAAGATATAGGCTATTTATTGTCAGTCTTATAATTTTCATACTAAGCATAGCTGTAATATTTTCATCACAATCTGATACTTTTTTAAAGTATCGGTCCTTATCTGAACCGGAAACATACACAAAAATGCATAGTAGAATTCATGTATGGCAGGGGGCATTGCATATAATTGAAGAGAGACCATTTCTAGGCTACGGCTATGGATGGAAAAAAATGGCTATTATAGTAGAAAATTCTAATCTTTTATTCTACTGGAAGCATTACTACCCTAACATATATTCCTATTATGTTGGAGAGGCTCATTCTGGTTATGGCAGAGTCAATCCTCATAACCTGATGCTCCAGATCGTCTTTGAAATAGGACTGATTGGACTGGGAATCTTCCTATGGTTCTGGGCAACAATTATTTTAAAGATTTTAAAGATAGCTTGGAGGAATCAGAAATCAGAAACAAGAGATTTTATGAAATGCAGTATAGGAATCATGATCTCATATATTTTGATCAACATAACTAACGGTTTCTGGCAGGAAGCATACGGCAACATAATCTTTATGTTTGCAGGATTAGTGTTTGTTTTTTCCAGACAGCATGTAGATAAAGCAGAGTCATTCGTGCCTTCTAAAATCCTTTTCATCCGCCGGGATAACATTGGAGACCTTGTGTGCACAACCCCGTCTATCCGTGCTGTCAGAGAAAAATATCCTGATGCTAAAGTAGGGGTACTGGTGAATACCTATAATGCGGACATTGTAAGCAATAATCCGGATGTAGATAAGGTTTACATATACGAAAAAGCAAAGCATGCGCCTGATAAAAGCAGGCTCTCAGTGTGGTTTAATAATCTGAAGGTCTTACGGAAAATAAGAAAAGAAAAATATGACGTTGCCATAGGATGCGGCGCATATTCTCCGCGGCTTGCAAAATACACATTTCTTACCGGCGCAAAGATGAGAATCGGGTATATAAAGAACGGCCTGGAGAAATCAAAGTTCTACAACAGGCCTTTATATGAACCAAAGAATGCGCTTCATGAAGTTGAAAAGACTTTTAATCTGCTTGCTCCGCTCGGCATAAACGGCAAACCTTCTGAATTAAGGATTTTCCCTGAAAGCAAAGAGGTAAATAAAGTTAATGATTTTTTAAATCTATCCGGCTTCAGTAAAGAAATACCTTTCATAACATTTCATATCAGCAGCAGGCGGCCTGAAAACAGATGGCCTACAGAGAGATTCACAGAACTTGCCAAGCTCATATCTGCCGGTTATGGCGCAAATATACTGCTTTTATGGTCGCCGGGCAGTGAAAAGAACGTTTACCATCCAGGTGATGATGAAAAGGCAGAGCTTCTTAAAAATTCCATAAAACCTGCGCCTGCTGCATACAAAACCACAAGCCTCAGCGAGCTTATCGCTGCTTTAAGCATAAGCAGTCTTGTCGTATGCTGTGATGGAGGAGGAATGCATATAGCAGCAGCGCTGGGGAAACCTATTGTGACGATATGGGGGTCAACAAATCCTGACAACTGGGCTCCGTGGGGCACACAGCACATCATCCTGAAAAAAAACAGAAACGCTTCCGATATCACTGTTGAAGAGGCGTTTGCTGCTGTAGGCAAGCTTTTAAAATAACTGTTTATCTTTCTGATTCATTCATCTCTAAAAATTTTTGTCTTACATCCTGAAGCCTTTGAAATGCCGAGACAAAGGCCCTGTATTCCCTCGGCTTATCCTTTTGCATAGAATCAAGCAACCTTTCGCAAAAATACCACGTGCATCTGAACGGCCTTCTGTATCTCGGCAAGAAACAACCGCTTTCTTTAAGAAACCTGCATGGGTCGGTATCCGGTCTGTCAGGAGCACGATTGCAACTATCCATTCCAATCGCATTAATGAAAACGAGGTCCTTTTCTTCGTATCTTCCGTGCCTGTCAATGCAGCAGACTTTCGGGCACAAGGGGCAGACTTCTCCGGTATGCTTCTGGATGTAGGGACTTATGCTGTCAAAAGCAGCCTTTATTTCCTCAACTATTTTTTCCACCTATATTGAAAGTATAACAAATGGCTGTCCCGCAGCGCTCTCTGGTATGTTAAAATTACGAATGATTGATCCGCCCACAGCTGAAACTACCAAGAATACCGCGGTTGTTATCTGTGACAGCGAGACTGCCAGACAATCCCATAAGAATCTGTTCCGCTCAGAAGACGACAAATACATTATTTTGGATGAGACTTCAGGTATTATCAATAGCGTTTCAGATGCCGTCAGCAAATTCTCTGCCCTGCAAAAAATACATCTTGTTATGGGATGGCCTAACATCCTGCAGATTTCCCTCTGGCAGACAGCAAAACCTTCTATCGGCGACATATTCACACTTCTCAGAAACGAGGGTATCGGCTCTACGGAACTTCAGCCGTTTAAGACATCCGATATAAATGACTTTTTTCCGTGGCTTTATTATGGAAAGAGATTTGATGTCTTAAGAAAAATATGCCATACAGCTAAAAGAAAAGTTGAAAGCAGCTTTAAAAAGAATAATATCAATGTTGAATGCCACATAATTGCAGAAGATGCTAAAAAAATAATTGCAAGCAGCCTCTGAAGGTGTTAAACGCCTCCGTGCGAGGGGAAAAGAAGAGTCAAAGTGCCAAAGAATCATAGTATCAAAGTCAGGGACACAAAAACTTTGACGCTCTGACCCTCTGATACTCTGATACCTGGACTTCTGCCTGCCTATTAATCACCGTTGCCTTAAAATTAGGCAATCACGCATGCATTATTTCTAAAAATCCTTATATATCAGGGTATTACTGCAGGCATGATTATTGATATTAAATAGATTGATGTCAGTTTTGATTCTGAAAAACATAGAAACAGAAGGCCCGGGCACGCTTGAGGACTTTCTGAAAGAAAGCAGCATTCCCTATAAAATCGTGGAGCTCGCCGAAGAAAAAATCGGGGATGCAGAAAAATTTGACGCGCTTATAATGATGGGCGGGCCTATGAGCGTGAATGAGAGCGACGTTTACACTTACCTCAGCAAGGAAGAGGAACTCACAAGAGAATTCATCAGAAAAAAGAAGAAAGTCCTCGGCGTATGCCTCGGCGCCCAGATAATGGCAAAAGCGCTCGGTGCAAAAGTTTATAGAGGCACCGGACCGGAAATCGGATGGATTGACATAGAGCTGACAGATACAGGCCTAAGGGATAATCTTATGAAAAAACTTGCGATACATCCTAAGGCCGGAGATTTCTGGAAAAGGTTTAAGGTATTCCATTGGCACGGTGAAACCTTTGATATACCGGAAGGAGCCTTGAGACTTGCAAAATCAGACCTCTACCCTAATCAGGCATTTAAATACGGTGAAAAGGCCTATGCGTTTCAGTTTCATATAGAAGTTACAAAAGAAATGGTGTATGATTGGCTAAAGAATGAACCTCTGGATCAGAACAAACTAAAAGAAGAAACCGAAAAACTTTATGAAGTCTACCAGGGCAGGGCAGTAAATTTTTATAAGGCATTCTTTAACAAACAGTGACAGTGAATAGTGATAGTGCAAGCAGGATTTAAAACTGACACTGACCACTGACACTTACACTTAAAAACAGGAGGTGATATATGAAAAAGGTTGAGGCAATTATAAAACCCTTTAAGCTTGATGAAGTCAAAGACGCCCTTAACGAAATCGGCATACAGGGCATGACAGTCACAGAGGTAAAGGGTTTTGGCAGGCAGAAGGGGCACACCGAACTCTACAGAAGCGCTGAATATGTCGTAGACTTTATCCCTAAGATAAAAATAGAGGTGGTCACATCCGACAGTCTTGCGCAAAAGGTAGTTGCTGTGATAGAAAAAACAGCAAAAACCGGAAAAATCGGCGATGGGAAGATATTCGTTTATGCTGTGGAAAATGTCGTGAGAATACGGACAGGAGAGCAAGGAGAAGCGGCAGTATGAAAAAGAAAATGCAGAAATAAACTGCAGCAAAGAAACAAACAAAAAAATCTATTGAGAAAAGGAGAGGAGAAATGACACCGAAAGACGTAATTAAGATGGCTCAGGAAAACAAGGCGGTAATGGTAAATTTCAAGTTCCTTGATTATCCTGGAATCTGGCAGCATTTTGCTGCTCCGATATCCGAATTGAAAGAGGAAGTTTTTGAAGAAGGGCTTGGTTTTGACGGCTCTTCAATAAGGGGATGGCAGGCCATCCACACATCCGACATGCTGATAATGCCCGATGCAATAACAGCCTTCATGGATCCCTTTATGGAGTATCCGACAATAAGCCTTATATGTAATGTGGTGGACCCGATTACAAAAGAATTCTATTCCAGAGACCCGAGATATATAGCTCAAAAGGCAGAGGCATATCTTAAGTCCACCGGCATAGGGGATACTGCATATTTCGGCCCTGAGGCAGAGTTCTTCATATTTGACGATATCAGATTTGACCAAAACTCTCACAGCGGATATTATTTTCTGGATTCTGTTGAAGGTATCTGGAATTCAGGCAGGATAGAAAATCCAAATCTCGGATATAAACCGAGACATAAAGAGGGTTACTTCCCGGTTCCTCCAACTGACAGTCAGGTAAATATCAGAACGGAAATGGTTCAGGAGATGCTGAAGTGCGGCATATATGTGGAAAAAGAGCACCATGAAGTCGCGACAGCAGGACAGGCAGAAATAGACATGAGATTTGAATCCCTCGTCAAGATGGCCGATAACCTTATGCTCTTCAAATACATCATCAAGAATGTTGCGAAGAGACACTGCAAGACCGTCACTTTTATGCCGAAACCCTTATTCGGCGACAATGGTTCAGGCATGCATACCCACCAGAGCATATGGAAGAACGGAAAACCCATTTTTGCCGGCAACGGCTATGCAGGACTCAGCGATACCGCGCTTTACTATATAGGCGGAATCCTGAAACATGCATCGGCGCTTGCGGCTCTTACAAACCCAACCACAAATTCTTACAAAAGGCTGACCCCTGGCTTTGAGGCGCCTGTTAACCTTGCATACTCGGCAAGAAATCGTTCTGCATCTATCCGTATTCCGACCTACTCCGCTAGCCCGAAAGCAAAGAGATGCGAGGTCAGGTTCCCTGACCCGTCATGCAATGGATACCTTGCCTTTGCGGCAATGCTCATGGCTGGTCTTGACGGCATTGAAAACAAGATGCATCCGGGCGAGCCGCTTGACAAGGATATCTATGATCTGGGCCCCGAAGAACTGGCGGCAGTTCCGACAATGCCCGCGAGCCTTGATGAAGCGCTTGATAATCTTGAAGCCGACAATGACTTTCTCAGAAAGGGCAATGTATTCACAGAAGACGCTATAGAAACTTGGATAAGCTACAAGAGATCAAGAGAAGTGGATGCATTGAGGCTGAGGCCGCATCCATATGAGTTCTTCCTGTATTACGATATTTAAGCCGAACATCTGAAGGAGAGTCCCATGTATGTTAATGCGTGGGGCTTCTCCCATCAGCATTTGCTTCATATCAACAAAAAGCCCGATTCCTTGCTTTTCCCATAGCTATATATTAAAATTCAATGCGATGAAAAAGGTTCTTGACAGTATATTAAAGGGTAAAAAACCAATTGCCGTTGTAGGCCTTGGATATGTAGGAATGCCTCTGGCCGTTGAATTCGGGAAGGCTACCGTAAAAGTCATAGGTTTTGACATAAATAAACAACGGATAAAAGAACTTTCACAGGGCATTGACGTTAGCAGGGAAACTGCGGCCGGGGACTTAAAAAACAAAAACATAGAATTCACGTCAGATCCCGAAAGACTCAAAGAAGCCTCGGTAATCATAGCGGCTGTTCCAACCCCTATAGATGAGCACAAAAAACCTGACCTGACGCCCCTCGAAGCAGCGTCAAAGATTATCGGAGAAAACTTCACAAAAGGCGCCGTAATCGTATATGAGTCCACAGTTTACCCCGGAGTTACTGAGGATATCTGCGTTCCTATTATTGAACGGTATTCCGGAAAGAAATGCGGAAAGGATTTCAAGCTAGGCTACTCTCCCGAAAGAATAAATCCCGGAGATAAATCGCATAACCTGGCGAAAATTGTGAAAGTAGTTGCCGGCATGGACGAAGAGACAACGGAACTGCTTGCCGGATTATACGGCCTGGTTGTAAAGGCAGGAATTCATAAAGCCCCGAATATCAAGACTGCCGAGGCTGCAAAGGTTATAGAAAATATACAGAGAGACCTCAATATAGCTCTGGTAAACGAACTTGCCGTTATATTTCATAAACTTGGATTAGACACAAAGGACGTCTTGGATGCTGCTTCAACAAAATGGAATTTTTTGAGGTTTGAGCCCGGACTTGTAGGAGGTCATTGCATAGGTGTTGACCCATACTATTTAACCTTTAAAGCACAATCATTAGGCTATCAGCCTGAGGTAATCCTTTCCGGAAGGCGCATCAATGATTCCATGGGCAAATATATCGCAGAGCAGACGATAAAGCATCTTATAAAAGCTGGCAGGACAGTAAAGGGAAGCAAAATCCTTATACTCGGATTCACATTCAAGGAAAATATAAATGATATAAGAAATACAAGGGTAATAGATATTTATAACGAATTAAAAGAATACGGCGTCTCTCCCTATATCCATGACCCCTGCGCTGACAGCAAGGACGTTTTGAGTGAATACGGCATTAGGCTTATTTCAAAACCGGAGATTGAAAGCCCTTTTGACGGAATAATAGCTGCGGTGAAACACAGTGCCTATACCAGATATTCCGCGGGATATCTTAAAAGACTTTGCAACAGTAATGCTTTGCTTATAGACATAAAAGGGATATACAAAAAGGATGACGCGTTAAAGGCGGGATTTAATTACTGGAGGCTCTGATGTAAATTTTGAGTGGGGTGTATTACATAAAATCAATTTTCATTAAAGTGTTTCACATATTTTTTAAGCAAATCTCTTATTTTATTATTTCCCATATTCTCTGATTCGGGCAGCTCTTTTATTGCCATTTCAAATTCTCCTATCATATTTTCTATCCTCTCTATGGAATATCCCCCGCTATCTTTGGCTATAAATATCTTCTCGTGTTTGCTTGCAACGGTGCCTTCTTCTGCCGTAAGTATCTCCTCAAAAAGCTTTTCGCCTGGTCTTAATCCGACAAATTCTATATCTATGTCCTTATATGGTTCCATGCCGTGAATCCTTATCAATTCCTCTGCCAGTTCAACAACCTTCACTGGCTCTCCCATGTCAAGGACAAGAACCTCTCCTGCCCGCCCGATTACAGATGCCTGTAACACTAATAAGACCGCCTCCGGCACTGTCATGAAATATCTTTGCATATCCTTATGAGTCACTGTAAGCGGACCACCATATTTTAACTGTTCAAGGAACAAAGGCAAGACACTACCACGACTACCGAGGACGTTGCCGAATCTCACTGATACAAATTCAGTATTCCCTTTGCCATTGAAGGCTTTACAGATATATTCGGCAATCCTTTTTGTAGCACCCATAATGCTTGTCGGCATTACTGCCTTATCCGTAGAGATCATAATAAAATTCTTAACATTATGCCTCACTGACGCCCTTACAAGCAGATTTGTGCCGAATATATTTACCTTTACCGCTTCCTTCGGATTATACTCCATCATAGGCACATGTTTATAAGCAGCAGCATGAAATATAATCTCAGGGCAGAATGTTTTGAAAACTTCTTCGACCCTACCTTCATCCCTTATATCCCCGGTCATAAAAAAGATATTTTCCTTAAGTGACGGGAATGACCTCATTAATTTCAAATACATATTATGCAATTCAGTTTCATCTACATCAAGGAGCACCACCCGCTTCGGCTGAAAAGCACACACCTGCATCGTTATCTCAGAGCCTATTGATCCCCCCGCTCCAGTAATAAGCACAACGCTGTCTTTCAAAAAGACTTCTATCTCACCATAGTTGACTGTTACCGCCTGTCGCCCAATAAGATCTTCTATATGTATATCCTCAAGATTCTTAAGATTTATGTTGGGATTATGGAAGTCATAAATCCTCGGAACAATCTTTACAGTATTAACCTTATAGTCTTTGGCAAGCTTATAGATATTCATGAGACTTTTATGGTTTAACGACGGGATGGCAATAATTACAGCCTCCGCCCTACATTTTGTGACAGCGCCCTTTAATTCGTTAACCGTTCCCAATACCTTTACCCCGTGCATATACGTTCCAATCTTTATTGGATCATCATCAAGCAAAGCAACCGGATAGAATTCAGAAAACTCCTGTCTTATTATATCCCTCAGAATCATATCGCCCGTATTGCCTGCGCCTATGATGATGGCCTTTTTACCCTGACTTCTGCGTCTTCCCTTAAAAATAATTTCAAGAAAGAGTCTCTTAGATATTCTGAATCCAGACATTAAAGATAAGGAAATGATGCCATCTATAATAAAAACACTCCTGGGGAATCCCGCAAATGACGGCAAAGAAATAAAATGTAAAGATAAAGGGGTGGGCAATAATATTACAACCATTAGTACGGAATTGGCAACTATAGTTGCATTAACTATGTTACAAAGGTCACCGATCCCTACATATCTCCACGTAATTCTATAAATCCTGAAACTTATAAATGCAGTTAATTTAATAACAAGAAAGAACGGCATCGTCATAAGAATCAGATTATAGTATTCGGCACTAACCTTAAAATCAAAACGGAGAAAAAATGAAAGATATAAAGAAAAAACAACTATTAGGACATCAATAAAGAAAAAGAAGAGGTATCTTTTGAGATGTGTAGGGCTTAAGATTCTGTAGAGATAACTTTTCATATATTGCTTTTTAACTTCACCATATTTAATGTTGCACGCCCTCACCCCGTATAACTTTTAAAAGGCTCATCCATAATATTTTAAAATCGAAAAAAAGGGACTGGTGTTGCATATAATAATAATCATATTCAACCTTGACGGGTATCAGCAGTTCGTCCCTTCCGTTTACCTGAGCCCAACCCGTAAGTCCAGGAATAAGTTTATGCACCCCCTTGCCGGTCCGGAATTCTATTAAATCATCCTGATTAAATAAGGCTGGCCTTGGCCCTACAAAACTCATGTCGCCTTTAAGAATACTAAAAAGCTGGGGCAATTCATCAAGGCTTGATTTTCTTAGAAATTTACCGATTGGGGTAAGAAACCGTTCAGGGCCTTCAAGGAGATGCGTTGCTACAGGGGGAGTGTCTGTTCTCATCGTCCGGAATTTGGGCATCCTAAAAATCTTATTATCAAGACCTATTCTATCCGACCAATACAAAATCCTGCCTGTAGATGTAATCTTCACAAGAATAGAAATAATAATCATCGGCAGTGCGAATAAAAATATGGCAAGCAAAGATATAATTATATCAAACGCTCTTTTCATCTGCATTATACCATTCTGCTGTTTTCTTAAGCCCCTGCTCCACCGAATACGGCGGTGACCAGTTCAGCTCACTGCGAATCTTAGCGCTGTTAATCACTAACGAATCGGTTAAACGGTCCATATCATCCGGCTTTCCGGCAAGCTTGAAGACAAGACTCAGGAAGCTTTGCGGAAAGAGGATAAGGCGCGCGGGTTTATCAAGGGCCTTTGACAGTCTCCTGATTAAATCAGGAGTGGACAGGTCCTCTCCATCGCTCACCATAAAAGTTTTATTTGCAGCAGACGGATGTTCAACACATTTAACTATCGCATCAACCAAATTCCCGATATATATTAAGCTCCTTGAGTTCTTTATGCTGCCAAGCGGTAAGGGAATTCCATTTTTGATGTATTTCATTAATCTCAAAAAGTTGCCGCCTACCCCAGGACCATAAACAAGAGGAGGTCTTATTATCACAAATTCCATACCCGTATCACTTGACACTGATTGCAGTTTCTGTTCGGCCTCAAATTTTGAAATTGCATAGGGATCTCTAGGGTTGGGAATACTGTCCTCTGAAAAAGCCGTATTTTCTGTCATCTCACCATTAACTTTAACGGAACTTATGTAAATAAGGCGTTTCACCCCTGAGCTCGCTGCCATCTTCCCCAATCTTTCAGTTCCAAAAGTATTCACTTTGCGGAATTCATCTAATGGATTTGTTGCCTTCTCTCTCATTATATGCACTCTTGCCGCCAGATGGACTACAACATCGACATTGTCAAGGGCTTGGGTCCAATCCGTATCATTTTTAATATCACCTATAACTTCGACATCCACATCAGAGAGACGACCAATTGCGAACATAGCACTCTTATTGTGACGAACGGCACCTCGCACATTATGACCTGAAGCTATAAGGCTTTGGCAAAGCCCTCTTCCCAAAAAACCATTGGCTCCTGTAACTAAGATATTCATATTCCTGGCCTGACCTATTGATGGTAGGCATAAACTGCAAATCTACTCAAACCATCTTTTTAAAATTCTAATCAAAATACGGAAAGCATCTATCAGATGCGCTACGTAAGATTTTCGATAATAACATTGACAATCTTTTCTGCAGCATTCCCATTGCCATAAGGATTTACAGCTGTTGCCATTTTCCTATAAAGAAAAGGATTATCAAGCAACTCCAGGGTGGAGGTAACTATTTTTTCTTTTTCTGTCCCAACAAGTTTCACGATTCCGGCCTTTATCCCCTCTGGTCTCTCGGTCGTATCCCTCATTACCAGAGTCGGCTTACCTAAAGACGGAGCCTCTTCCTGTATGCCTCCGGAGTCAGTAAGAATGAGATAAGCCCTGTTCATTAGAAAAGCGAAAGGCTCATACTCTAACGGCTCAATGAGATGGACATTAGACATTTCACCAAGGATGGCCCTAACAGGCCGTTGAACATTGGGATTAAGATGAACAGGATAAATAATAATAACATCATCTCTTCTATCTGCAATTTCCCTTATGGCCGAACATATATTTTCAAAACCCTTGCCGAAATTTTCGCGCCTGTGTCCTGTTACCAAAATGAGTCTTTTCCCATTAGAATCGGGAAGAAATCGCAGGTTCCACTTTCGCTCAAAATATTCCACCCATCGCTCGCCAATACCGTCATTCTTACTTCTATTTACAACATATAATAAAGCATCTATAACCGTATTCCCTGTCACCCATATTTTCGTCTCAGGCACTCCTTCTCCCAGCAAGTTAGATTTCGCCCATTCCGTGGGTGCAAAATGAAAATCAGAGATAACACTCAAAAGATGTCTATTCATCTCCTCGGGAAATGGGCTATATTTATTATGTGTCCTGAGCCCTGCCTCAACATGACCTATAGGGATTTTGAAATAGTACGCCGCAAGTCCGGCAGCAAAGGCCGTAGTGGTATCTCCCTGCACCAATACCACATCCGGATTTTCTTTCTTTAGAATATCTTTAAGACCGATTAGGGCATTAGCGGTGATATCAAATAAATCCTGGTTCTTCTGCATAATATCCAAATCATAATCCGGAGTAATGCCAAATAATTTCAAAACCTGATCAAGCATCTCCCGATGCTGTCCAGTCACACAAATAATTGGTTTAATCCTAGATTTGGACTTTTTTAACTGCTGAACAATAGAAGCCATCTTAATGGCTTCCGGACGCGTACCAAAAACTAATAATGCTTTCTTCACCTATTTATCTCTGACTGCTGAAGATACTCCGGGACCGAATGAAGCGCTCTGTTCGATTACCTTCCAATTATTTTTAAACCATTCTATAGTATTTGCCAATCCCTCTTTAAATTCCGTTTTAGGTTCGTATCCAATAAGATTTTTAGCTTTGTCTACTGATGCTAACAGCCTACTCTTTGTATCCCATTTCCTTCTCTGGGCAAAATTTATCCCGGCTTTATTTTTAATCACTTCATTTATCATATTCGCAAGATCAATTATTTTTGTCTCTTTTCCTGAAGCAAGATTAAATTCTTGCCCAATTGCGGATTCATAATAGCCGCTTCTTAATAAACCGTCAACCAAATCGCCTACAAAGGTAAAATCTCTCGTTTCCTCTCCTGTGCCCGTAATCGGCAATGCCTCTCCTTTCATTGCCCAATAAATGAAATTCGGAATTACGTTTCTATACTGACCGGGGACTTCACCCGGCCCATAAGAGTTGAAAAATCTTGCCTTTACTACGTTAAGGCCATAATGATTTTTAAAAAAGTTACAATAAAGCTCACCGAGCATCTTGGTAATTTGATAGGGGGTGCTAAGATTCATTGACATAAAATCTTCTTTTAGGGGTAATGGCGCCGCACTACCATAAATTGAACAGCCGGAAGACGCATATATAAATCTCTCCACATTGCTAAGAAGAGAATATTCCAAAAGTTTAAGGGTACCCAGCCCGTTGACAGCTATATCTTTTTCTGGATAGTCAACTGAATTTTGATTTGCAAAAAAAGCGGCAAGATGAAAAATATATTTAGGGCATTCAAAAAAAACTCTCTTCAGATAAATATCATCAGTAATACATCCCCTAATGAACATAATATTCTTCTTTTGAGGAATATTCCATGTATAACCAGACGATAGGTCATCCAGTATTATTATCATTCCTGCCCCCGCACCTGCTAAGGCATTACATAGATTAGTCCCTATTGCACCTGCACCACCTGTTATTAGAATTGTTTGATTTTTGTATGCATTCAAATATTCTTCCACAAATCCCCTCCTATGAGAATAGTTTTTCTAAATTGCCTATACACACGCCTTTACTGAAATTTGATACAACATATTTAAACCCATTCTCCCCATAGCAATGTATTTTTTCTCTCTCATTATAAATTGTTCTTATGATATCACAAGCATTTTCCTCATCATCAGATACCGCTGAATAACCGCAACCGGCAGTCTTTATAATAAGGTGGCCATCGCTTTCCTTGTTCAAAAAGGCAAGGACAGGGAGCGATGCGGCCATATAGCCCAGAATCTTGCCTGGAACCACTGGCGTCTTATTTTTGCTACTCAGGCTTACCAATCCTACATCAGCATCCCTTACAAGCAGCGGGTATTCTTCTTTTGAGACAAAAGGCTTAAAATAAACATTTTCAATCCTATAGCGCTCTGCCAGCCTTTTAATCCTCTCACTCTCGATGCCATCGCCAACGATCAAAAAGCATATATCGGGGAAATCCCCAAGCCTTTTAGCTACTCGGATAATAAAATCAAGTCCCTGTGAAGGCCCTATGACTCCGGCAAAAAGAAATATAAACTTATTTTCAAGCCGATATCGTTTTCTGAATATTCCCGTTCTTTGCACATTTTTAAAAGCCTCAACATCTATCCAATTATGAACAGTGCTTATTTTTTGACTCGGCACTCCTTTTTTCTCGATTAAAAATTTTCTATTGCCTTCCGAATGCACTGCTATGGCGTCAGCGCGCGTATATACATTTCGTTCAATGCGTTCAAACATGGCTATAAGAAACTTATTTTTCAATATACCAAGGTCGATTGCATTTTGCGGGAAGAGATCTTGCACATTAAGGATATATCTGGCTCCGTTCATTTTTTTTACTTTTCCCCCTGTAATTGCCAGCGTAAGCGGAGGGCTGTACACTATTACAACATCAACCCTATGCTTGATAATTCTCTTAAGGTGATACAGGAAAACATACGGTAGTAGCAGTTGTGATATGCCTCTGAGCAAATAACCGACCCCGTGAGATGGAAGCGTTTTAATTCTCACCACCTCTATTCCATTCTCCACGCTTACTTTTTCGAAATGGAATGACTTTTCATTACCTGATAGATTGTGATATGGATACGACGTAGCTACAGTTACCTTGTGCCCCCTGTCTCGCAGCTCTTCAGCCAACTCCTGCATGAGATGCGCCGAGGACCGAACTTCAGGGGGATAGGAACTGGTAATGAGCAGAACATGCATTAACCTATTATTTATCCTTGCTGTCTCCGACACTTCTCTATCTCCGCGTAATTAAGGTGCAGCCTTCATTTATTTTTTTGCATTTCATCCAGCGCACACTGAGCTTCGGTCCATCTTGCCAGTTGCTTCTTTCCATACTCTTTCAGCGTCTCGCCTACTAACTTCGCAAGGAATAAATAAGCCTTAGGCTTTTGAAGGTTATACATAAGATAAGACTTTATGCGCGTCGGAATGACTATATTGTTTCTGATCCTGCTTATCAATGCCTCAAAGGTTGTATTATCCAGTTTGGTAAAATTAAATGTTCCAATAGCTTCCATGTTATCCGCATCGAGAAGCCCTTTTTTGATCATTTCATTATAGAGCCTGCTCCCGGGGAGTGGGATAAATTCACCAAAGCCTATCCAGTGGGGCTTTATCTTTCGCAGCATTGCTTCGGTCTGTTTTATATCGTGCTCATCTTCTCCGGGGATGCCGACAATGGTATTCGCCTGGAATTGAAGTCTGGCCTCATGGAGGATTCGTGCGGCATTGTAATTTTGCTCTACAGTAGTTTTTTTATTTATGGTATCAAGGGTTCTCTGCGAGCCGGACTCGAAACCGATATCGGCCCGGACGGCACCGGCCCGCTTCATGAGTTCTACCCTTTTTTTCTCAATTGAGTTAGCCCGCAGCTGAGGGTACCACTTGATTTTTTTATGAATGCCTTTTCTTATAAGCTCCTCACATATCATATCTGCTCTCTGTTTGTTTATATCAAACATATCATCAGCAAAATATATGCCTTCCACGTTGTAATCCTTAATCAGTCTTTCAATCTCCTCTATAACCAAGGCTGGAGACTGAAGCCTCACCCGCCTTCCAACAGCAACCTTTCCAGCGCAAAATGTACAATCGAAAGCACACCCCCTTGAAGTAAACAGAGTAGTCGCTCGCATATAAAGCCCATGCATTATATATGGATTTGCCTTACAATAAAATTTCATATCGACAAGATAGCGAGCTGGAAAACAGAATTCATCAATATTTTTGTAAGGCTCTCTTTCTTCATTCGATTGAATGCCACTCCCACTTCTATAGGTAATGCCACTAATGTTTTCCAGTTTCTTCATTTGCGCAATTTCAAGCATTGTCATCTCTCCCTCTCCGCGGCAGATAATGTCAATATCCTCATATTTGGAGAGAATTGCCTCTGGGAGCGCAGATGCATGCGGTCCACCCAGCACTATAGTAATATCCTTATTTAAGGATTTAACCATTTTGAGTATATTGGAACGCACATCATAAAAAGTTGCAGTTGTGGACGTAATACCTACCAATTGAGGCGAAAACTTCCTGATATTATCTTTTGTTATCTCATTTACGCGGCAATAATCTCCACCATGCTTTGTCATTAGTGCATTTCTATCTATTATTTTTACCTTGATACAGTTTTTTTCCAGAATGTTAGCGATGTAGCATAGTCCTAAGGGGGGAAAATACGACATACTCACATTGTTCTTCATTGTTCTGCTGCGAGCACGCTGGAAAGAAAAAAGAATGGGGCTAATTAAGCATACATTCATAAGACATTCCTCTCTTGCCCATTACGGCAATCTAGATTGGCCTCCTTCTGAAAAGATACATTATATCATGAAGGAGCTTAGACCACTTTGAAAGATAGAACAAGTGTGTCAATCTTTTTGAGCGGAACGCAACTAATGCTGGATAGTTCCAGCAGTTTCTCTTCAAAACAAA
>Ga0172369_10004734_pt1 | contig 17092 bp, 5 predicted proteins | sample LakKiv25m_FD_114539 | JGI IMG/M metagenome (GOLD analysis project Ga0172369, IMG submission 114539) | Freshwater microbial communities from Kabuno Bay, South-Kivu, Congo - kab_022012_11.25m | ecosystem: Environmental > Aquatic > Freshwater > Lake | place: Democratic Republic of the Congo...
CAACGTCCTGCCGGGCGGCCAGTCGGGCCTGACCGATTCCAAGCACTTTGCGGATCAGGCGCAGGCATGGCTGGCCAACCAGGCGTGGCCGCTGCGCTTCGAGGTCGCGGATGTCGTGGCCGGAGCGGTCGGGCGCGAGGTGTACCGGCCGCAGTAGCGGCGCCGACCAGCGGCCGAGAACGACAACGTGGGCGCAGATCCGTTCCTGCACGCGATCCGACGGCGTGACTACGCTCTCTTGGCGCCGCCGCGCCACATCCTGCACGGCCTGGAGCAGATCGGCGTTGGCAGCCAGGATGCGATCGAAGTCGGCGACGTCCAGCTCCAGCAGCAGGCACTTGGTGGCGGCCGTCACAGTGGCATTGCGTTCGGCACGGCGCAACAGCGCGATCTCGCCAAAGAAATCGCCCTGATTGAGCTGAACGTTGCGGCCGCCGACGTCGATATCGACGCTGCCGTCAGCCAGGAAGAACATGCTGTGCGCCTGATCGCCGGCACGCACGATGACCTCGCCCTGGTTGGCATGGCGTGTCTTCAATTGCCCGACGATCTCGGCGATGCGCTGCGCCGGCAGGTGATCGAAAAACGGCACCTTGGCCACGAGATTCCAGGCCGACACGAAGTCGCGGCGCTTCATCTCCTCGGCAAAACCCGTCGCGAGAATGCCGGCCGGCAAGCCGAACATGCCAAAACCCACCACGGTGACCATGGCGCCGATCACACGGCCCAGCGGCGTATAGGGGACCACGTCGCCGTAACCCACCGTGGTCAGCGTCGCGATGCCCCACCACATCGCGGCGGGTATGCTGCCAAAGGCCTCCGGCTGCTCGGAGCGCTCGACCGCGTACATCACCGCGGAGAGAAAGACGAGCAGCGTCAGCATGATGGTGGCAGCGGCCAGCAGCGCGCGGCGCTCGCGATAGAACACGGCACCCAGCGTCGAAATGGCCGGCGAGTGCCGCGCCAGCTTGAGGAGCGGCAGCATGCGCAGCAGCGACAGCGGCGCCCAATCGCCGGGCTGCAGCAAAGACCACGCCACCGGCAGCACCGCCAGCGCATCGAGGAGGGCCAAAGATCCCGTGAAGTAGCGCCAACAAGCGCGGATGGGCGAAGTCGGATAGTCGAGCCGGCGCCGGGCAATCAACCAGCCGCGCACCAGCCAGTCGCCGGCAAACGCGCCGAGGCAAGCCCATTGCGTGTGCAGCAAGAACGCGCCAAAGGCCGCGCCCGTTCCCTGCACGGTCGAGAGCATGACAGCCAACACGTGAACCAGGATGAGGACCACCATCACGCGGGCGGCCGGGTCCTGCAGGCGCAAAAGGAACTGCAACATGGCGAGGCTCCGTCGCTCTTCTACTCACCCTCGCCGCCTGCGCCACTACTGCTGACGCACCGAAGGCAGCAGCGCCCGATGCCGCGCCAGGTCAGACCGATGCCGCGGCCGGTGACACGGTGGCAGACGTGCCGGTCGCTGACGCCACGCCCGATGTGGGCGCGGTTGCGGTACCCGATGTCGTGCTGGACGCAGCCGCGGATGCAGTGGCTGACGCCGCGCCGGATGCCGCCGTGCAGTGCTGTCCGCTCGGCACGCCTTCCTGCAACGGCACCGAAATGGGTGGCACCAAACCAGCGAACGGCCCTGGCCCCATCGAATACGACTCCGCGCCGGTCGGCTGGACCCAAGCCGTCGACGCCAACGGCTGCCCCTACTGGAAGAACATCGGCCAGCACTGCCCGATCATGCCGGTCCATTGCGATTCAGATCCGCCGGTATTTGCCACGTTCTCCAAGCAATGCAGCGCGGACACCGACTGTGCCGTCGTGCTGCACCAGATCAACTGCTGCGGCAACAAGGTCGCATGGGGCATCCACACGCTGGTCACAGGCGTGTTCTTGGAGACCGAGGCGGCGTGCGCCAGCCAGTATCCCAAGTGCAAGTGCGCCCAGCAGATGACCACGGCCGAAGACGACAAGGCCGCGCAGGACGATGGGTTTGCCGTGAAATGCGACAAGGGGCTGTGCAAGAGCCTCGCGCCGTAGGTGGCCAGACCTCCACACGGTGGCCGGCACGGCCCTTGAGCGCCGACTTGGCAGTCGTTTGCGACCGATCTATCGTCGCCGTCCGGCGCAGTTCCGGCGCCACGCGGAGTGGTCATGAACGCCCCATGCCTGTTGTCTCTGGTTCTTGGCGCCCTCCTTGCTGCCTGCGGCACGACCGCAGGTTCGGGCGGTGTGGCGCCGCCTGGCGACGCCCTCGCCGCTGATGCGAGCGCGTCGGATGGCTCCGCCTTCGACGTCGCCCTGCCGGACGGCGCCCCGGTCGATACGTTGGGGCAGCCCGGTGACGCCAAGACCGCAGACGCCGCCAAACCTGGCGATACAACTGCGGCCGCCACCTTCGAGTTGCCCAAACCCGGCAGCACGCTCGCGTACCGCATCCACCGTGGCGGCACAAACGGCACCTTCGACGCCGCGGCGCATTACGGAACCCCCAAGACACTGGGCGGAGTGGTGTTCCAGCGCGTGGAAGTCGGCGACTTCAAACAGGCCGATACCGAGGGATTCGTCTTTTACAACCGCTTTGCCGACGGCCAGGTGCAGTTCGGCGGCAGCGAGGTCTACAACAAGGGCGACGGCGCCAACGAACCGGATTTCGCCATTCTGCTCGACACGCCGGTCGGCGGCCCGGTCGACGCCCCCGCGGGATACAGCGCGACGACCAAGTCCGACGGTCAGATGTGCTTTGGCAAGGACTGCACACCGTTCCACGTCGAAGCGACCTTTACCATCGTCGCACGCGACGTCACCGTGGACACGGCTTTTGGCAAGGTCACGGGCTGCCTGCACATCCACATCAAGAACACCGCCACCGACCTGGGCGATTTCGTCTTGGAGACGGATTGGTATGCAAAGTCCGGCATCGGCATGGTCAAGGCACAGAATCCGCCGGGCTTTGAGATGGCGGAGTTGCTGCAGTTCGTGCCGGCGAAGTAGGCGCAGAAGTGGGGACGGTTGGGGCCATCTTCTACCGCCCAGCGCCAATCGGCCAGCGTCCACCTGGCTTGACAGTACGACCGCAATGCCCTTGCAGACTGCAGCAGTTCTCCGTGCAGAAGAGACGGGCGCAGCGGGCGACTTGGCTCGTGGCTGCGGCGTGCAACCTATTGAGAATGGACAATATCATGGCCTTGGCAGCATAGCGGGCGGGGCTGAGTGAAGCCCCATTTGCCGGGCTGCTTTTGAGCGGTCTGCTAAGGCCCAGCCAACGTGAAGACATAGGCGGCCCCGGAATTGTACACACTGTTGTTTGCCTGGTCGCCATTGACTCCCGTGGCGTTGCTATCCTCTCCTGCAGCACCGACAACCAAGGTCGTCCCGGACAGGGCGACCGAACAGTAGCTGGTGTCGCCACCGTCAACGTTGTTGTTGGCTATCTTGGTGACGAAATTGTCGCCCGCCTGGCTGTTCGAGGACTTGATGTAGCTGCGCAGGCTCCACGTCGTGCCGGTTCGCGTGTAAGCGTAGACCGCGCCGGAGGCGGCCTGACTGGTCGAACTCGGGTTGCCGTCGATTCCCACCGCACCGCTGCTCTCGCCGGGCACCCCGACCGCGATGGTATTGCCCGAGATTGCAACCGACGCACCAAGATTGTCGGACAGGCGGGGCATGGCCGACTTGAGGTACGCTTGCTGCTGCCACGTCGATCCCGTACGGACGAAGACGTAGGCGGCCCCTGCACCGTTGCCACTTGTATTCCCGTAGGAGTCGTCCGTTGGCACCGACGTTCCATTGACGACGCCAGAAACCGAACTGTTGTCGGACCACGCCGAAGCCACCAGCGTGTCGCCGCTGATGCTGACGGCGCCACCAAAGAAGTCGAACCCTTGTGCATTTGTGGCTTTCAGCAGCGCCTGTTGGCTCCAAACGCCGGCATTGCGCACGAACACGAAGACAGATCCGGACCACGCGACGCCATTTTGATCGTTGCTCGCGCCGACCGCGATGGTGTCGCCTGAGATGGACAATGCCCAGCCGAACATCGCGTAGGTCGTAGTCGGCGCGCCCTTCAGCGTTCCCTGCAACGTCCAGGTGATGCCTGTGCGGGTGTAGACGAAGGCCGCGCCGCTCGTGTTACCGCCTGTGTCCTCGCTCGGCGCTCCCACGACGATCGTGTCGCCTTCGATCGCGACCGCAGCACCGTAATAGGCGCCCCCGATGGGCGGCGACAATGCCGCCTGTTGTGTCCATGTCGTTCCGCTGCGGACAAATACGGTTGCTGCGGCGCCGTTCAAAGACGTGGGCACGCTGGCCACGATCGTGTCGCCCGAAACAGCGACGGCTAGCCCTCCGCTGGCGCCCGCGCTACCTATGCCCAAGTTCGCCTGAGGCGACCAGATGCCACTGCCGTCGCGTACAAAGATAGACGCCGTCCCGGACCTGGACGCGACAACCATGGTGCTTCCGTCTACGGCGACCGCCGTCCCGAAGTACTGGCTAACGGCGGGTGCGCTCGACTTGACATACGCGTCCTGCTGGGCCCAGTTCCTGCGGACACGGACCAGATACACGGTTGACTGGCCAGCCAACGTCGCCGCCACCGCAACTGAGTTGACACCGGGGGCTAGCGCGAGACTCGGCGACGGCACCCCGCTGGTCAGCACTGCAGGACCGCCGCCGTTGAGCGACACCGTCATCGCCGTGCCCACGTTTGCGGTTGCAGTGACGGTCAGCGTCGACTGGCCATAGGGCACGGTCAGGAAGTACTCCCCTTGGCTGAGGGTCACAGCCGCTGACACTCCGGTCGCGACCTGGACGGGCACTCCCGCACTCGTCGACAGGGAAGTCAGCACCGGCCCACAGGACCCGTTGAAAAGCAAGCCGGCAGAGCAGGTGCACGCCTGTGCCTGGCACACGCCCAGGCCGCCGCACGTCGCACCGTCGATTACGCCGCCGTGTTGGCAAAGCTGATCGACGCCGCAAACGTCGGTGGTACAGGCGCGGCCATCGTCGCACTCGCTGGCCTGCCCGAAGAAGCAGGAATCGCCGCTGAATACATAGACAGCACCGGCGCTGGCGGCGCTATTGTCGCCCTGCCCACCTGCACCGAACACCGCGCTGCCTGCTTCGCCGCTGGCGCCCGCGACCGCGGTGTTGCCATCCATTGCAACTGATTTCCCAAGAACGTCGTTTGCTTCGGCATTGGAAGCCTTGATGTAGGCGCTCTGCTGCCATGCGACGCCTGAACGGGTGAACAGATACGCCGCGCCCGCGCTTGGCTGTGAGTTGTCAGCCGGGTCGCCGTCCACTCCGTTCGAGCCTCCTGACTCTCCCGGGGAGCCGATCAGAGTCGAATCACCATCTATGGCCACCGCCGTTCCAAATGCATCGCCGGCATCCGCCGCGCTCGCCTTCAGGTAGCCCTGTTGGGTCCAATTGGTTCCGGATCGCACGAACAGATAGGCTGCGCCAGAATCGGTGCGAGAGTTGTCGAATGGATCCAGACCATTGCCGTCCTCTTTCGGTGCTCCGACGATGACCGCGTTGCCGCTCACGCCAACAGACAGTCCGAAGTTGTCCTGCGCATCTGGGTTCGACGCTTTGAGATAGGCCTGCTGGCTCCACGTAGCGCCACTGCGAGCGAACACATAGGCTGCGCCTGCGCCGGCTGCACTGTCGTTGGCCTGGCTGCCGTTCACACCCGATGCCTTGCTGGCTTCGCCTGGTGCACCCACGACCAATGTGTCGCCAGACAAGCCCACACTGGCGCCGAAAAGATCCTGGCTGCCGGTGTTCGAGGCCTTGATGTACGCTTGCTGGGCCCAAGCCTGGCCGACGGGCGCGAATACGTAGACGGCGCCAGCATTTGCCATGCTCACGTTGTTCTGGTCGCCGCCAGCGCCCGTGCCATTGCTCTTCTCCTGCGGCACACCAACAGCGATGGTCGTTCCAGACACCGCTACTGCCGAGCCGAAGCCGAGCACAAGTCTCGAGCCAGCATTGGACGCCTTGAGCAGCGCGCACTGCCGCCATTGGCCGTTTTCGCGACAGAAGACGTATGCGGCTCCCGATCCATCGGCGTTGTTGTCGGGCGTGCCAACGGCGGCACTGTAGGGACTGCCGTCCTCCGCGGGCGCGCCGACAGCCAGAATATCGCCGTCAATTGCCACGGCCTGCCCGAACAGGTCGCCCGCATCTGGAACGGAAGCCTTGAGGTAAGCCTCGAAAGTCCACGTCGATCCGGTGCGACGGTACACATACGTGGCACCGGAATTGACTTTAGTATTATCTGGTTGGCTTGGATTCGTGCTGACTCCGGCGACACCACCCGCCTCGCTGGGTGCGCCCACGACCAAGGTATCGCCTGACAGAGCAACGGACGTGCCGAACAGGTCGCCAGCTCCGTTATTGCCCGCCTTCACATAAGCCTGCTGCACCGTCGGCAACCGCGTCACCGTCACCGTGTAACTCTTGGTCATGCCCGCGTGGATCGCCGTGATGTTCAACGTGTTCTGCCCCAGCCGTACTGCCGTCGGAACCGCCACGCCAGCCCCCAGCGTCGTGATCGCCCCACCATTGATCGACAGGGTCACCGAAACGCCCGCCGGCGCCGTCACCGTCACGTTCGGACTCGAAGTCGCCAGCGGCACGGTCGCGGTGTAGGCCGTGGTGCCGGCATCGAACACCGGCGAAAGCGTGGCGCCAGCAAGCGAAATCCCAGTCAACACCGGCTGGCAGTGCCCGCCTTGGATGGCGAAACCACCCGGGCAAGCGCACTGGCCACCGCCGCACACGCCATAATCGCCGCACACCGCACCGCCATTGTCGCCGTACTGGCAACCCAGCGTCGCGTGGCACGAATCCGTCGTGCAGGCGTTGTTGTCATCGCACGAAATCGCAGCGCCCGGCAGGCAGTTGCCGCCCGCGCAGTAGTCGCCCGCAGTACACACATTGCTGTCATTGCACACCATCTGCGTGCCGGCCTGGCACACGCCCAAGCTGCAGCGATCGGTCAGCGTGCACAGGTTGCCGTCCTCGCAAACCGCGGTGTTGTTGGTGTGCGAGCAGGTGGTGCCGCTCTGGCAGGCGTCGTCGGTGCAGACGTTGTTGTCCGCGCAACCGTTTGAAACGCCTGTGCAACTGCCGCCGGCACACTTGTCGCTGTCGGTGCACGCGTTGCCGTCGTCGCACGCGTTGCCGGTATTGCCATCGTGCAGGCAGGTGCCGGCGGGCGGCGAGCAGCTATCGTCCGTGCACGGATTGCTGTCGGCGCAAGGCTTTGCGCCGCCAGACGTGCAGATGCCGGCCTGGCAGGTGTCGCTGACCGTGCAGCCGTTGGCGTCGTTACAGGCCGTGCCGTTCGCCTGAATCGGCTGGCTGCACACGCCGGTCGCGCTCGCACAAGTACCTGCAACATGGCACTGATCCTGCGCGGTACAGACCTTGGGGCTGCCGCCGACGCAGCCGCCGCTGGAGCACAGATCGACCAGCGTACAGGCATTGCCATCGTCGCAGCCGACGCCGTTCATCGCCGGGCCATCGTGCGCGCAGCCCGTCGCCGCAGCACAACTGTCCTTGGTGCAAGCGATGTTGTCATTGCAGTCCAGGGCCGTCGGGCCGCTGCACACCCCCGCGCTGCACACATCGCCCAGCGTGCAGGTGTTGGCGTCGTCGCAGCCGGTGCCATCGGTCTTGTTGGGGTTGCTGCAAAGGCCGGTCGAGCTGGCACAAGTACCTGCAATGTGACATTGATCCAGCGCGGTGCAGGTCTTGGGGTTGCTGCCCGTGCACACGCCTGCCGCGCACGTGTCGGTCTGCGTGCACAAGTCGCCGTCGCTGCAAGCGGCGCCATTCATCGGCACCTTGTCGTAGACACAGTTGCCGGTCGCCGGATCGCAACTGTCCGAAGTGCAAGCATTGCCGTCGTTGCAGCTGGTCACCGCCATGACGGCGCAGGTGCCGCCCTGGCAGGCATCGCCGGTGGTGCACTTGTTGCCGTCATCGCAGCTGCCCGTGCGCGCCGTATGCGTGCAGCCGCCGCTGCCCGGGCGTCGGTCGTGCACTGGTTGCCGTCATCGCAGCTGGGGGTGCCGGTGCCGGCACAGTTGCCCGCCGTGCAAGTGTCCGTCAACGTGCAGATGTTGCCGTCGTTGCAGGTCGCACCGCTCATCACGCTGGCGCTGTTGATGCAGCCGCCCGTCGTCACATCGCAACTGTCTGAAGTGCAGAACTTGCCGTCATCGCAGTTGGCCGGCGTACCGACGCAACTGCCGGCGCTGCACGTGTCGTTGGTCGTGCACTTGTTGCCGTCATCGCAGCCGCCGCTGCTGACCGTGTGCGTGCAACCGCCGCTGCCCGGGCAAGCGTCGGTGGTGCACGGGTTGCCGTCGTCGCAGCTGGGCGTGCCGGTGCCCACGCAGTTTCCGCTTGTGCAAGTGTCGGTCAACGTGCAGACATTGCCGTCATTGCAGACAGTTCCGGCCAGCAAGGTCGCGTTGTAGACGCAGGTGCCGGTCGCGAGATCGCAATTGTCCGAAGTGCAGAACTTGCCGTCATCGCAGGTCGTCGTCGTCGTTGCCACGCAAGCGCCGCCCGAGCACCTGTCGCCAGTCGTGCACGCATTGCCGTCGGTGCACGTCGTGCCGTCCGTCTTGGCAGGGTTGCTGCAAGTACCTGTCGCCGAAACGCAACTGCCCGCCGCATGACACTGGTCGAGCGCCGTGCAGACGATACCATTGCTGCCGGTGCACGTGCCGCCAACGCAACTATCGGTCTGGGTGCACAGGTTGCCGTCGTTGCAGACGGTGCCGGCGAGCAAGACCTTGTCGTACGCGCAGTTGCCCGTCGCCAGATCGCAACTGTCGGAGGTGCAGGGGTTGCTGTCGTTGCAGACCACGGTGGCCGTCGCGACGCACGACGTGCCGCTGCAATGGTCGCCGGTCGTGCACTTGTTGCCGTCGTCGCAAGTGCCGCCGTTCGCCGTGTGCGTGCAGCCGCCCGTGCCCGGGCACGCATCCGTGCTGCACGGGTTGCCGTCATCGCACGTCGGAGTGCCACTGCCCACGCAGTTGCCGCCCGAACACGTGTCGGTCAGGGTGCAGACATTGCCGTCATTGCAGGTCGCACCGCTCATCACGGTCGCGCTGCCGATACAACTGCCCGTCGTCACATCGCAACTGTCCGACGTGCAAAACTTCCCGTCGTCGCAGTTCGTCGGCGTACCGACGCAGGCGCCGGCACTGCAGGTGTCGTTGGTCGTGCACTGGTTGCCGTCATCGCAGCCGCCGCTGCTGGCCGTGTGCGCGCAGCCACCGGCGCCGGGGCAAGCGTCCGTGGTGCACTGGTTGCCATCATCGCAGCTCGGCGTGCCCGTGCCGACGCAGACGCCGTTCGAGCAGGTGTCGGTCAGCGTGCACACGTTGCCGTCGTTGCATACGGTCCCGACCAACAAGGTCTTGTCGTTGACGCAGGTACCGGTCGCCAGATCGCAGCTGTCGGACGTGCAGAACTTGCCGTCATCGCAGTTCTTTGTCGCGGTCGGCAGGCAGACGCCACCCGAGCACTGATCGCCCGTGGTGCAATGGTTGCCGTCCGTGCACGACGTTCCGTCCGCCTTGGCCGGGTTGCTGCAAGCCCCCGTGGCCGAAGCACAAGTGCCCGCCGAGTGGCACTGGTCCAGAGCCCCGCAAACAATCAGGTTGCTGCCGGTGCAGGTACCCGCCACGCAAGTATCCGTCTGCGTGCACAAGTCGCCGTCATTGCACACCGTGCCGGCCAGCAAGACCTTGTCGTGCACGCAACTGCCCGTAGCCAGGTCGCAACTGTCCGCCGTGCACGGGTTGGCGTCGTTGCAGACCACAGTGCCTGTCGCTACGCAGGATGTATCGCTGCAGTGGTCGCCCGTCGTGCACTTGTTGCCGTCGTCGCAGGTGCCGACGTGCGCCGCGTGTGTGCAACCGCCCGTGTTTGTGCACGAATCGTCGGAGCACTGGTTGCTGTCGTCGCAGTTCGCGGCGCCGCTGCCCACGCAATCACCTGCAGTGCACGTGTCCGTCACCGTGCACAAATTTCCGTCGTTGCAGGTCGCCGCTTCCATCACCGTCGCGCTGTTGACACAGTTGCCTGTCGCCAGATCGCAACTGTCCGACGTGCAGAACTTGCCGTCATCGCAGCCCTTCGTTCCCGTCGCGACGCACACACCGCCCGAGCACTTGTCGCCCGTCGTGCAGGCATTGCCGTCGCTGCACACGCCCGCGTCATTGGCCGAATGGCCGCAGCCCGTGGTCGCCGCGCACGCATCGTTGGTGCACGGGTTGCCGTCGTCGCAGTTCGAGCTGCCGCTGCCCACGCACACGCCACCCAGGCACGCATCGGTCGGCGTGCACAAGCTGCCGTCCGAGCACGCCGAGCCGTTCATCGCCGCGCCAGCATGGCTGCAAATGCCCGTCGCGGTGTCGCAAGCATCCGAAGTGCAAGGGTTGCCGTCGTCGCAGCCCAACAGTCCCATCGGCACGCACTGCCCGCCTGAGCAGTGGTCGCCCGTGGTGCACGGATTGCCATCGGTGCAGGTCGCGCTGTTCGGCGTCTGCTGACAGCCGCTCGCCGGACTGCAAGTTCCCGTCGTGCAAACCAATCCGTCTTCGCAGTTCAGGTCGCCCGCCTTCACGCAAGCGCCGCCCTGGCAGGAATCACCCGTCGTGCACAAGTTGCCGTCATCACAGGGAGCGCCCGCAGCCGCTGCCCCGTGCTGACAGCCATTGGCCGTGTCGCAGCTATCCACCGTGCAAGGCAAACCGTCATCGCACCCCAGCGTCGTCGCATAGGTGCACGAACCGCCTGCACAGTGATCGCCCGTCGTGCAAGCGTTGCCATCGCTGCAGGCCGCGGTGTCGTCGGCCTTCACAAAGCACCCTGTCTTGGAATCGCAGAGGTTTTCGGTGCAGGGGCTGTTGTCCGCGCAGTTCAACGCCGCCGCACCCACGCAGTTTCCGTCCTGGCACGTGTCGCCAGCCGTGCACAAGTCGCCGTCATTGCAAGGGCCTGTCGCCGCCGCGTGCTGGCAGCCGTCCACCGCACTGCACGAGTCCATTGTGCACGGCTTGCCGTCGTCGCAACCCTGCTGCGCCCCCGCCACGCAGGTGCCGCCCTGGCACGCGTCGCCCACCGTGCAGACATTGCTGTCGGTGCAGGTCTCCGTATTTGCCGTGTGTGTACAGCCAGTTGCACCATCGCACGCATCGTCGGTGCACGGGTTGCCGTCGACGCAAGTGGCGACCGCACCGGGCGCGCACGCGCCGCTCGCGCACGCATCGCCGACCGTGCAAGCGTTGCCATCGGTGCATGCCGCCGTGCTCGGCACGTTCTTGCAACCATTTGCCGCATCACATGAATCCGTCGTGCACGAGTTGGAGTCGCCGCAGTCCTTTGGGCTGCCGCCCGTGCACACCGCATTCCAGCACGCATCGCCCATCGTGCACGCGTTGCCGTCGTCGCACCCGCCGCTCACGGCCGCGTGGCTACAGCCCGTTTGTGCGTTGCAGCTATCCGTCGTGCAAGGATTCCCGTCGTCACATGTGCTCGCTGTGCCCGATACGCACGCGCCCGCCTGACACGCATCGCCCGCCGTGCACACACTGCCATCCGAGCACGCGGCAAAATCCTGATTCGCGTGTGAACACCCTGCCCCGTCGCAGGAATCGACCGTGCAGCCGTTGCCATCATCGCAGCTCAGCGCTGCGCCGCCCTGGCAGCCGCCGTTCTTGCACACGTCGCCCGTCGTGCACGGGTTCAGGTCGTCGCAAGCCGCCGCCGTCGCCTTGTGCTGGCAGCCGCTCTGCGCGCTGCAGCCATCCGACGTGCAAGGATTGTCGTCGTTGCAGTCGATGCCCGCGCCCGACGTGCACACCGTGTTCTGGCAGCCGTCGCCAGATGTGCACGCATTGCCATCCGAACACATCGCCGCGTTGGGCGAATGCCCACAACCCGTCAAGCTGTCGCAAGAATCGTCCGTACACGGGTTGCCGTCGTCGCACCCGAGCGCTGCACCAGGCACGCAGCCGCCGTCCTTGCAGCCATCGCCAATCGTGCACGCGTCGCCGTCCGTGCAGCCGCCCGCCGCTGGCGCGTGCTGGCAGCCGCCCTGAGTGTCGCAGTTGTCCACCGTACAGGGGTTGCCATCCGAGCAGTTGATGCCGTTGCCAGGCGTGCACACGCCGCCGTAGCACGTATCGCCCGTCGAGCATGCGTTGCCGTCCTCGCACGGTCCGACTAGAGCTTTGTGCGCGCAGCCAGTTTGCCCGTTGCAGTCGTCCTGCGTGCACGGGTTGCCGTCGTCGCAAGCTGCGGCCGTCGTTCCGGAAACGCAGACGCCACCCGCGCACGCATCGCCGCCCGTGCACACGTTGCCGTCCGAGCAGACCGCCGCGTCGTCGTTCGTGTGCGTGCAGCCCCACGCAAGGTCGCAGCCATCCGCCGTGCAGCCGTTGCCGTCGTCGCAGTCCTCCGCAACCCCTCCCACGCAAACGCCGTTCTTGCAGGTATCCGACAGCGTGCAGCCATTGCCATCGTCGCACGCCGCCGTCGAGGCTTTGTGCTGGCACCCGGTCGCGACATTGCAGGAATCGGCCGTGCAGACGTTGTCGTCGTCGCAGTCCAGGATCCCACCGGAAGCACACACGTTGTTCACGCATGTGTCGCCCAGCGTGCACGCGTTGCCATCGGTGCACGTCCCCGCGGTCGGCAAGTGCACGCAGCCGGTGATCGTACCGCAACTATCTGTCGTACAAGGGTTACCGTCGTCGCAGGCCTGAGCCATCGTGCCCACGCATGCGCCGCCCTGGCACACGTCGCCTAGCGTGCACGCGTCGCCATCCGAGCAAATGCCGCCGGTTGGCGCGTGCTGGCAGCCTTCGAGCGCGCCGCAGCTGTCGGCCGTGCAGCTGTTGCCATCCGAGCAGCCCAACGCCACGCCCGGTGTACAGACCGTATTCACGCAGGAATCTCCGGCCGTGCAGGCGTTGCCGTCGCTGCATGTCGCGCTGCCGGGCAGATGCACGCAGCCCGTCGCCGGGTTGCACGCGTCGTCGGTGCACGGGTTGCCGTCCTCACAGCCCAGCGCAGCGCCCGAAACACAGGCACTATCTGCACATACGTCGCCGACCGTGCATGCGTCGCTGTCGGTGCAAGGCAACGTCGTCGCCTTGTTCTGGCATCCCGCCGATGCCGTGCAAGTGTCCGCAGTGCAAGGGTTGCCATCCGAGCAGTTCACCACGGCGCCCGACACGCACACCGCGTTGGCGCACGCATCGCCGGTCGTGCACGCATTGCCGTCCTCGCAGCCGCCGTAGCTCGCCGTATGTGTGCAGCCCGACAGCGCATTGCAGCCTTCCAGCGTGCACGGATTGCCGTCGTCGCACGCCAGGGCGCCGCTGCCCACGCACGCGCCCCCAGCGCATACATCGCTGGTGGTGCAGACACTTGAGTCCGAACAGCCGTTGCCGTCGCTCGAGTCCGACACGCAACCCTTGGCCGAGTCGCAGCGGTCGTAGGTGCACACATTGCCGTCATCGCACACGAAAGCGCCGCCAGCCGCGCACGCGCCGGCCTTGCACACGTCCGCCACCGTGCACAGGTCGCCGTCGTCGCACGCGCCCGCCATTGCCTTGTGCACACAGCCCGCTTGCGCCTGACAGCTGTCGGCGCTGCATGCGTTGCCGTCGTTGCAGTCGATCTGGCCGCCCGGCGTACATACTGTATTCACGCACGTATCGCCGGCAGTGCAGACGTTGCCGTCCTCGCACGTCACTGTGGCCGGCAGTTGCACGCAGCCGCTCGCTGCCGCGCAGGCATCGTCGGTGCACGGGTTGCCATCGCCGCAGTCCAAGGCGCCGCCCGGCTGACAACTGCCGCTCTGGCACAAGTCGCCAATCGTACACGAGTTTCCATCAGTGCACGCGCCGCTGCCCGCCGTGTGCTGGCAGCCGCCGCTGGCGTCACAGGCGTCCTGCGTGCACGGGTTGCCGTCCGAGCAGTCGATGCCCGCGCCCGGCAAACAGACGGCATTGAAACAGCTATCTCCCGTCGTACACGGGTTGCCGTCCTCGCACGCGCCGGTCTTGGCCTTGTGCGAACAGCCCGATCCCGCATTGCAGCCGTCCGTCGTGCACGGATTGCCGTCGTCGCACGCCAGCCCGATGCCCGCCGTACACGATCCAGCCTGGCACGCGTCGCCCGCCGAACACACGTTGCCGTCCGAGCAGAGCGCCCCGTCGTCCGCCTTGTTGATACAGCCCGTGTCCGGTGCACACGAATCCTTGGTGCAACCGTTGCCGTCATCGCAGTCCAGGGCTGGCCCGCCCTGGCAGGTCTCGGCCTTGCACAAGTCGCTGGTCGTGCAGGGGTTGCCATCATCGCACGCCGCCGACGTCGCCTTGTGCGTGCAGCCGCTCGCCACGCTGCAGCCGTCTGCCGTGCAGGGGTTGGCGTCGTTGCAGTCCTCGGCGTTGCCGGGCGTGCACACGGCGTTGACGCACAAATCGCCGCTCGTACACGCATTGCCGTCCGTGCACGTCGCCGCGTTCGGCAGGTGCGCGCACCCGGCTTCCGGTGTGCACAAGTCGCTGGTGCAGGGGTTGCCATCGTTGCACTCCAGGCTCGCGGCCCCCGCGCACACGCCCGCGGCGCAGTGATCGCCCGTCGTGCACAGGTTGCCATCGGTGCAGGCGCCGCCGTCCACGGCCGTCGCCGTGCAGCCGGCGGCCGGGTCGCAGGCGTTGGCCGTGCACGCGTCGCCGTCCTCGCAGTCCAGGGCCACGCCAGGCTGGCACGCGCCGTCCGCGCAGGCGTCGCCGAGCGTGCACGCGTCGCCATCCGAGCACGCGCCTGCGGCAATCATGTGCTGACAGCCAGACTTGGCGTCGCAGACGTCGGCCGTGCACGGGTTGCCATCGCTGCAGTCGATCAGTGCCGCCAGCTGGCACGCGCCGAACACGCAGTGATCGCCCGTGGTGCACACGTTGCCGTCGTCGCACGCGCCGGGCTGCGGCGGGTGGTGGCAAGTGCCAGAAGGCGAGCACGTTTCCATCGTGCACGGGTTGCCGTCGTCGCACTTGGTCACGTCGCCCGGCAGATCCGGGTCGCACTCGCCGCCCTTGCAGTCGATCATGCAATTCGCTGAAGTCTCGCCAATCTTGACGCTGCAGATGTTGTCGCCGCAGTAGCCGCAGTCGATCGGACAGTCGACAAAGCTCTCGCCGCCTTCGCAGTTGCCGTCGCCGCACGCCGTGCCGCAGTCTTCCGGGCACTTGCTGGGTCCGCCGTCGGTGAACTCGCACACGCCATTGCCGCACGCCTGCCAGCTGCAGTCGATGGCGCAGCTTTGCGGCGATTCGCCCTTGTCGCACAACTTGTTGCCGCACTTCGTGCCGCAGTCGACGGCGCAGGTCTCGGGCGATTCGCCGCAGTCGTAGCCCGTGCACTTGCCGTCGCCGCAGCCGCCGCAGCAATCGAGGGGGCAGACCTTGGGGCCTTCGCCCGGCGCGCAGATGCCGTCGCCGCAGCCGGGGCAGTCGATCGGGCACTTGATCGTCGTCTCGCCGCATTCGGGCACGCAGACCTTGTCGCCGCAGGTGCAGGTCGCGCTGACGTCGGAGCCAAGGTCGGCGAGGGCGTCCGTCAGCAGGACTTCGGCGGGCTCGGCGTCGAACGTGTCCGTCAAGCCAGCGGTGTCGATGCCACTGTCGCTGGCGCTGTCGGTCAGGGGCGTGGCAGCGTCGGCCGCCGGCGCATCCGAGGGAGCGTCTGCGACGGTCTGGTCTGTTGCAGCGGGCGTGTCGATGGCCGCGTTTGTGCCGCAGGAAAGGACCAGCACGGTTGCCAGCACGCAGGCACAGGAATGGATGAATCGCATGAACCTCTCCCGAGACGACACCATCCGCGACCGGCAGGCAGTGCGACAGCTTTGTGGGGAGCGAAGTCTGTCGGAATCTCATGAGGAGTGGAAGCAAGATCGTCTCGACCATTGCCTCTCTTTCTTGACGAAACGCCCGGCCGGCGCACGCTGCCGCGGTCGCACGATGCGACGTCTGGGAGCACCGAACCATGAGCAACGCAAAAGATTCTGACCTCCAACTCTGTGCCGAGATGAGCGGCTACGCCACCGAGATGGGCAGCCTCAAGATGAAGCTGGCCAATGGCGTGACGGCAGACGCCATCTTGAAGCAGGTGCAACGAAAGCGTGCGAAGTTGGAGGCCATCCAGGCGATCAAGAGCCAACTGGCGACGCTGGTCGACGAGAAGAACGCCATGCGCGCCGAACTGCTCAAGCTGCGCAAGCAACTGCGCGCCGGCGTGCTGGGCGTGTACGGCGATGATTCCGCTCAGTTCCAAGCCGTGGGCGGCGTGCGCGCGAGCGAGCGCAAGAAGCCGGTGCGCAAGGTCTAGGCGAGGCGGGCGCCGGCCTGCGACCGCTGGAAGCAGCTTTGCTACCGCTCGAAGCAAGCCAACTTCCGCGCGAAGCATGCTCGCTACGGCGCGAAGCAGGCTTGCTACCGTGCGAAGCAGGCCTGCTACCACTCAAAGAAAGACTACTTCCGCTCGAAGCTGGCTCGCTACCGCTCGAAGCAGGCGTGCTACCACTCGAAGCGGGCCATGGCGCGCGCGCGGCTACCCCGGCCGCCCGGCCCGGCCATAGCCGCGAAATCCACCGAACTCGCCGGCATTGGGGTCGCCGCCGCGTGAGCCCAGGTACTCTGCCGTCGTCGATGTCTGGCTCGGCTTCCGCAGCGTTGCCCAAGTCGTCGAGATCCGCTGGAAACAGCTCCTCGGGCGGCCCGCGCACCTGGCACACGGTCTCCTCGGCCCTGACCAAGACTGTCGTCGGCAAGCCGAGGTGGTTCAGAGCCTGCCCCCTCGCAGGAGGGGGATCTTCTGCACGACTTGAGGCAGCTCGATCACCGCCACAAGCCGGCGCCGGCTCGCGTCCTGGAATCCGACGACGCAGGAATCGGCGTTCTTCGATGTGCTGGGCAGCGACGCCATCGAGACCAGCCACGAATGCGCGCTGTTCGCCTTGAAGCAGGGCCTCGATTTCCTTTAC
>Ga0172369_10004735_pt1 | contig 17088 bp, 12 predicted proteins | sample LakKiv25m_FD_114539 | JGI IMG/M metagenome (GOLD analysis project Ga0172369, IMG submission 114539) | Freshwater microbial communities from Kabuno Bay, South-Kivu, Congo - kab_022012_11.25m | ecosystem: Environmental > Aquatic > Freshwater > Lake | place: Democratic Republic of the Congo...
CCAGATCGTCATCGTCGGCACCGACATGGCGGGCCTCATCCTGGGCGCCCTGTGCGCAAAAAAGGGCTATCGCGTCCTGGTCTTGGGTCATGGCAGCCAAGGTGCGCTCTACGAGCATGACGGCTACCAAATGTGCCGGCGCATCGAGCTGGCCCACGGCGTGGCCAGTCCGCCGGTGCGGCGCGTCTTCGACGAATTGAGTCTGGGACTGGAGTTGCGCAACCTGCCCAAGCCGGTCGAGCCCGCTTTCCAGGTGGTGCTGCCCCGCGCGCGCATCAATGCCACCACGAACCCGAAACTGTTCGAGCGTGAGTTGCGCCGCGAGTTTCCCGACAGCCAGCAGGAGATCGCGACCTTCTTTCGTCGTGTCGCTGAAATCAATGCAGAAGTCGAGGAGTTGCTCAAGCTCGCGCCCAGTCTGCCGCCGTCCGGCATCGTCGAAGGCTTTCGGTTTCGCAAGCTGGTCAAGCGCTTTCCCTTTCTCGATGACGAGTGGGCGATCGAGGATCCGCTTGCCGTGTTCCCCCATGGTCATCCGTTCCGGGCCTTTGTCAATGCGCCTTTTCGCTTTGTCTCCGGCATGTTGCCCGCGCGCCCCTACCCGGCGACGTTCGTGCGCATCGTCACCGAGCTGTTCAAGGGCTCCTGGTCCTTCGATCGCGGTCCCAATGCACTGCGCGAACTCTTCGGCCAGATGATCGCCGCTGGCGGCGACGTCATGCCGCGCGCTGTCGTCGCGTCCGTCGATGTCAGCCGCGGCAAAGCGACCCAGGTCGTGCTGCGCGATCGGCGCCAGGTCATCGGTTGCGATCTGCTGGTGTGCAACACCGACCCCAAGCGCTTTTTCCACCTCATCGCGCAAGAGGCGCAGAACGAGGAATTTCACCACATCATTCATACCTTGCAGCCTGTTTACTACACATTTGTCGGCAATTTTGTCGTCAAGGCCCGTGCCATTCCCGAGGCGATGGGACGCCACGTCTTTGCTGTGGGCGATCTCCAGCAACCGCTCGAAGAGGATAATCTCCTTCATATTGCACGGGATCTGGATGCTGGCCAGGGTGTCGACGACCGCGAGGTGCGCCTGATCTCGGCGTCCATGCGCGTCCCGATCGGGTCGGCGAGCGGCGGCGTGGCGACGGCGCGGCATCTCCTGGATCGTCTGCAACGCCGCGTCGAAGATACGATTCCCTTCCTCAGCGAGCACCTGCTGGCGCGCCACACACCGTGGTTGAAGGGGCAAGAGGGCGGCGCTGAGGACATCGACCCGCTGGAACTGCAGCCCGCCTACGGCGAAGCGATCGCGCACACCCTCGGCACGAGCCCGATCGCGACGACGACAGGTTATCGAAATATTCTCATGGGTTCGGACGCGTCTTTTGCCGGGCTCGGGCACGATGGTCCTTATGTCGCGGCCCTGAACATGTTCAGCCAAGTGCTCGATCGCGTGCCACAAAAGAGCGGGTTTTGATGGCAGGCCGGAACGTTTCCCAACCACGCCTCTTCCCGTTGTCCGGCCACGGAGGACTGTCGCTGCAACTGCTCAAGATTCCATCAATGGTTCTGTTCGTATGCGCGCTTGCTCAGCTGGCGTCGGCCGAGGAACCCGCGCAGCCGAAGGTATTGCGCTGCAATTACGCCACGTGTCTGGAGCGGGCGATGCGACGTTCGCCGTTGCTGGCTGCCGCCGGCATGAGCCTGGACCTCTACGAAGCCAAGGCGCGAGAAGCGCACGCCATCGCCTATCCGCGGCTGACGGCGACTGGTTTTGCCTCGGCGCTGCCGCGCCTCAAGCCGGGCACGAACGGCGACAACGTCTTTGCTGACTATGACTTCGCGGATTGGGGCCCCTTGCTGCTTGGCGAGTTGTCGGTGTCGCAGCCGGTCTATACCTTTGGCAAGATCGCGACGTTGCGCCGGTTGGCGGCCCAAGGCGTCCAGATCGGCCACGCGACGCGCAAGATCGCCGCGGATGAACTGCGCTTTCAGTTGGCCAAGGCCTATTGGGGCCTCGTGATGGTCAATGGCATGAAGGACATGATTGCCGATGGCACAAAGCTGGTCGACGAACAACGAACCAAGCTGGAAAAGCAGCGCGACGAAGGCGACGAGAAGTTCAATCAAGCAGACCTGTTCCGTTTGCAGATCTTCCAGGCCGACATCGACGACAAGGTCCGGCTGACCGAGCGCACGCGTCAGGCGGCGCTCGATGGCCTGCGCATGGCGATGAACGATCCGATGGATGTGCTGGTACAGCCGACGGACGAGGAGATCGTGCCGCTCGAGGTTTCGCTGCTGCCGATGGAGGCGTACGAGACGCTGGCGCTGGCGAATCAGCCGCGCCTCATCGCGATGCGCGACGGCGTGGCGGCCCGGCTGGAGCAGGTTGAACTAGCGAAATCGCAATTGTACCCGGATGTTGCGCTAGTTGCGCGCATCGCCGGCGTCTACGCGCCGACCCGCAACTCGAGCACGGATTCGATCGCCGCCAACCCGAACAACACGGCCAACAGCGGCGCGGGCCTCGCCCTCAGTTGGAACATTGACATCTTCCGCAACCTCGCGAAGTTGGAACAGGCCAGGGTCGAGTACAACCAGAGTGCGACCCAGGAAAAGGGCGAGCGCGAGAAGACGCGCATCGAAGTGCGCCAATTATATCGGGAACTCGCTGATGCGCGCGCCATGCTGAAGGTTCATGAGCAAGCGATGAAGTCGGCGCGCGGCTGGCTCAACGCGGCCAGCCAGATGTACGAAGACGGATTTGAGGAGTTTCCGGAGGTGCTGCGCGCCATCGAGGCGTACACTCGGCGGCGGTTCGCGCACATGGAGGCGATCTTCAACCACAACCTTGCGGTCGCGGCGCTGTCGCGTGGTGTGGGCATGGACGTGACGCAGGTGCCGCGCGTACTGGTAGGGGCCGGCGTGGCGCAGTGAATGTTCCGTAGCGTTCAGGCGTTGGTGAACAAGGCGCGCGCGAGCGCCAGGGCGCAGGAGGCAAAATGGCGGGCCAGTGGACAGGTTGGGGCGTGGCCCTGGTTCTGGGTATGCTCATTGTGCAACCAGCGATGGCGAAAGGAAAATCCGCAGCAAAGGCATCGGCCCCGGTACCTGCCGCCGCGCATGCGGCCGCGCCAGCGTCGGTGCCGCCCGGCGGTCCCGGCGATCCGAAGAAGTTCATTGCCGGGCTCTACACGCGGCTGGACCAGCTCAGTCAAAATGCCAAGTCGACCGAGGAGTTGCATGGGCGCATCGGGCAGGAGCTGACGGGCATCATCGACTATGTCGAGATGGGCCGCCTGACGTTGGGCGCGCGCTGGAACGACATCACCGAGGCGCAAAGAAAAGAATTTACAGGACTTCTGAGCGCAATGGTGGTCAACACCTACGTGCGGCGCTTCAAGCCTGGCACGGCGATCGACATCAGCTATGCCGCGGCGCCGAAAACATTGTCAGAAGGCAAGGTGCAGGTGCAGACGACGATCAAGGTCAGGAAGACCAGCGCCGATGTGCACTACGACCTGCTGGCACGCGGTGGGCAGTGGGCGGTTTACGACATCTTGGTCGACGACGCGAGCCAGGTGCAGACATACAGACAATCGTTCAAGAAAATACTCGACAAGGAAGGTTGGCCGGGGCTGATGACACGCATGCGCAAGGCCGCCGAGAAGAAGGTGGGATGACGGCTTGGGCGCGCCTGCTTGGGAGTTGTCGCAGAATCGCTGCGACGAGCTCCGTTGGCTTTTTGCCTGGTCGCCAAGCTCACCGATGCGGATTCGCGGCGACGCGCGGCGAACAAGTCGATCGACTTGTTCTTGGCCGGGCCCTTGCGGCAGCAGCGGCAGGCGTGCTGTTGACTGCGTTCGGGCCGTATCGGTCTGAGGGGCTCGGCGCCCATGCGTTGGGCATGGCCGATGCGGTTGTCGCCAGCAGTTCGGGCACGGCGGCGCTGTATGCCAACCCTGCCGGCATGGGCAGCCTCAAGCAACAGGTGATACAGGGCGGTTTTGTCCGCAATCCCCTGCAAGGTTCGTCGGCATTGCACGTCGCTTCGGTCGACTCGACCTCCGAGTGGGGCCTGGCAGCTGGCGTTGGCTATGTCTATGACACCAATTGGATGCTCGACCATCCGCTGCGCACTGGCAACGACCTGCGCCTCGGGTTGGCCGCCGGTACGGCGAGCGACGCCGGTCGCCTGCAGATTGGCATCGCCGCGCGGCGCATGGACATCCACTTCAAAGGTCGTGGCCTCACAGGCTGGACTGGGGACGCGGGCGCAGCGGCGGCGTTCGGACCCTTGCGGCTCGGCGCTGTGTGGCGCAACGCCATGCGCCTGGACGCCAAGGAAACGCCGCGCCGCATCGCCACGGGCGTGGCGCTGGTCGGCGATCAGATGCTGGTCGAAGCCGATGGTTCGTGGAACGGCGATGCCCATTCTGGTCCCATCTACCGCGCCGGCGCGGCCTATCAGTTCGGTGCGGAACAAGGCGTGCAACTCCGCGCTGGTTACGTGTGGGACCAAGGCACATCCGGTCGCTTTGCCCACTTCGCCACCGGCGGGCTGTCCTACCGCACACCCAGCATGGGCATCGACGTGTCCGCGGGCGTTGGCCTGCGCGATCCGGAAGTGCAGGCTGCGATAGGCTTTGTCTGGCTCATGCCCTACGACGCGAACTGAGGCGAGGCGGCATGGATCTTCCGCAGCAGCCGCCCATGCTCGAGCGCCCACGCGTCCGCTTGGCGGCGTTGCTCGGCGTCGTGCTGCTCGGCGTGGCGGTACGGTTGCGGACGCTGCCAGACCTGCTGTTTGACGGCCATGTCCATCTGCTCAGCGGCGATTCGCATTACCACTTGAGGCGCATGGCGTTTTCGGCGCAGCAGGGTCTTGGCATGCCCGCGTTCGACGCGTGGACCCATGTGCCCAAAGGCATGGCGCTGCACTGGCCGCCGCTGTTCGATGCCGCAGGTGGGGCGTTGGCGCGGCTGATGGGCGCTGGACCGCAGGACCTCGATGGCGTCGCCGTGGCTGGCATCACCGTGGCGCTGATCTGCACGGCTCTGACATTTCTGCTGGTTTTTGCGATGGCGTCGCAACTCGGCGGCACGCTCGCGGCGTGGTGGCGACGCTGGTGCTCGTCGTGCTGCCCGGCCACGACAACTACACCCACGCCGGCAAGGTCGATCACCACGTCATCGAGCCGCTGCTGACCTTCGCCGCCGTGGCCTGCCTGTCGCGCGCCGCGGCAGTTGCGAAAGCAGGCGAACAATGGCTGTGGGCGCTGCTTTGCAGTGCAACTATGCTGCTCGCCTTGGAATCCTGGCCTTCGGCGTCGCTGTCGATCCTGTTGCTCGCCGGCTGTGCCGGCGTGCTCGTGCTGGCCGACGGCGACGATGCGCGGTTGCGGCACCGATCGACGCTGGTCGGTGTGGTCGCCTTGGGCGCGGCCGGCCTGCTGGCGCTGCCGCTCGCGTGGCTGGCGCCCATGGGTCGCTTGGGCGCCACGGAGAGTGCGGCACTGTCCTGGTTTCAGCCGATTCTACTGCTGTTGTTGGCGGTTGCCTTGGCTGCCGCCGGCCTTGCGACGCGTGCCGGCCTGCCTGGCAAAGCACTTGGCATCGGTGTGGGCTGCGCCACGTTCGCCGTTGGCCTCGCCGTCTGGCCCGCAGGCCGCGCATCCTTGCTCGGTGGCTCAGATTTCATGGAAGGCGGCGGCTATGTCGTCCTCATCAACGAATCCATCGGCGTGGCCGAAAAGGGGCTGGCAGAGACCCTGCGCTTCTTCTCGCCAGTCGTCGCGCTCATTCCGCTCTTGCTGGCCTGGGCACTCTGGTCGCACAAGCAAAGCAGGAATCCACAGTTGCTGGTGCTCGCCGCCTCGCTTGCCGCGACCTCGGTGCTGGCGTGGCAACAGGTGCGCTTTGTCATGCTGTTGGCCGTGCCGCTCGCGGTGCTGGCCGGTGCTGGGTTCGCAGCCCTTCTCAACACCGTGCAGCGTCATGGAATTCGCGTCGTCGCCCTCGCCGTGCTCGCCAGTCTGGCGCTGCTGATGCCCGCCGTCCACACGTTGGCCACCAGCTCGGTGCCCGTGGCGCGCCGCGTGCCTGTCTGGCGGGCGTTGCGCTGGATGGCGGCGGCGACACCGTCTGCCGGCGATCCATGGCAGGATGGATCACGTCCGAGCTATGCCGTGATGGCGCCTTGGGGTTTTGGCCACGAAGTGCTGGTGCTGGGGCAGCGTGCCAACGTGGCCAGCCCGTTCATCCAGCCTCACGAGACGGAAGGATTGGACGCGGCGCTGCGTTTTGCCCTGACTGCGGATCCCTCTGTAGCGGAAGGAATTCTCGCCCGTCACCATGCCCGCTACGTCCTCACTGTGCCGTTGGCGCTGGCCGCGACCGATGCCTATGCCCAGGCGCTGCGCCAGCCGCCGCGGCGCTACGTGCTGGGCGATGACGCGACGGGTCGCACGCTGACACTTGAAGGCCAGCAGTCCGGCGCGGTCGTCCTCGCACAGCGCCATGGCAGTGCGGAACCGCAAGGCGGCAAGTCCTGGAATTTTTTGCGTTTGATTCTGAGCGCCAATGGCTACGCCAAGATCTTCGAGAAAGTTGCGGGTGCGCGGCTGGAGGTGCAGGGCTGGCCCGCAGGCGCCTCGGCTACCCTGGAAATCGATCTCGACGTGGAGGGTCAGGGCTGGAAGTGGCTGAGCCACGCGCGCGCGGATGCCGGCGGCCGCTTCCAGCTGCGCGTGCCGTATGCCACAGATGTGCAAGGCAATGGCAATGTACGGGTGCTGGCTGCGGTGTTGCGCGGCAAGCGCGTTGAGCAATCAGTGGCGGTGCCGAACAAGGCGGTGGTGGAGGGTCTGACCGTGGCCGTCAGCCAAGCAGCTGTTCCGCCTCGGTAAGCACAATCGCCGCCTCCGGTCGTAGCACGGGCAGGCCCGCCACCACCGGATACAGTCTCAGCCCATCTGCATGCAAAAGCCCAGCATCCATCTGATCTTGCACGAGGCTGCCCGTGGCGTCGCGCAGACACTTGCGGGCAATCTCCTGGTTCAGCAAGGTCACCAGTGCCTCTGGCGCCCGCTGCAGCGGCTGGTGGTCCTGCGGACAGGCCAGCAACGCCAGAACGTCATCGGGTAGCAGTGGCGGATTCACGGTGCGCTCGGCCTCGCATGGGGCATCTTGCCGGCGCGCAGCCGCTCGAATACGGCGCGTGTCTCGACAGCGGTTTGATGCCAGCTCAACTTCTGCGCCCGCGCCAATCCCTCGCGGCTCAGGCGCTGGCGCAGGGCGTCGTCGCGCAGCAAGCGCTCCAGACCCTCGGCAATGGCGTCCACGGACAGCGGATCCACAGCGATTGCCGCGCCGTCCGCCACTTCGTCCAGTGAGGAACCGCGAGATGTGAGCACCGGCGTTCCCGACGCCATCGCTTCCACCACGGGCAAGCCAAAGCCCTCGTAGAGAGAGGGGTAGCACAGAGCAATCGCCTCTCGATACAGGACCTTGAGCGCATCGGGGCGAACATAGCCGACGGACACGATGGCTTTGCGCACCGGACTGTTGCCCAGCTCCGCCTGGATGGCCTCGTCGCGCCAGCCGCGGCCGCCGGCGACCACCAGCTTCAAGTCTGTATGATGCGGCGAAATCTTCTCGAAGGCGCGAATGAGGCGCACGAGGTTCTTGCGCGGTTCCAGGGTGCCGACTGCCAGCAGGTAGCGCGGTGGCAGGAACAGCTCCGCGCGCACTTCTGCAGTGGTTGCGGGATCCGGCGCCACTTCGACTTCATCCGCGGCCGCGAGCGGCACCGCCACCACGCGATCAGGCTCGGCGTGCAGCAGGCGAATCACGTCGCGGCGCGTCGATTCACTCGGCGTCAGCACGGCGGCTGCGCGCTTGACCAGGAACGGCAGGGCGGCGCGCTGCAACACGCGCTTCTTGAACGTAAACGTCTCCGGATAGAGAAACACGGCGAGATCGTGGACGGTCACCACGTACGGACACGTCGGCACGATCGGCGTCATGTAGTTCGGAAAAAAGGCGAAATCCGGCTTCAAACGCTTGGCGAGCAGGGGCATGGCCGTCTGCATCCACACGGCCCGCACCGGCATGCGCGGGCCGATCGTGTCGACATGCAGCCCGGCCAGTTCGCCATGGCCGACATTCGAGGCCATCCACAGCTTGTCGTTCTGCGGCAGGTTCAGCCAGGCGCGCAGGAGGCGCTCCGCGTACAAACCAACGCCCGTGCGCCCAGGCACCCAGGTCGTCACGTCGACCAGCACGCGCAGCGGGGAATCCGGTGTGATCACGCAGCCTCCGATTCGTCTGCCAAGAACGCGATGACCGGGGCGAAGACCTCGCTGGGCGCCTGTCGACCGGCAGCAATATCGGTGTGCCCGTAGTCGGCGCAGAACCCTTCGCTCTTGGCCAGCAATGTCCAATGCTTTTGCGTTCCGGCGTCGCGGCCCCAGGCATCGAATGCCAGGCGCACAGCCTTTGGCGCACCCAATTTGTCGCCGCCGCCGACGAAGAAGTGCACGGGAACTCGCACGGTTTCAAGTCCTTGCAGGGCGGGCCGCTCGCCCACGCGCGGCACGCCGTCGCGGTATGCCCACTGCCCGAATTCAACTGCCAGCGCGAAGGGCACATCGGACATCGCGTCGACCATCGTGATGCGGCACATGCCGGGCGCCATGTTGGCAAGGTTCATGGTCAACGCGTGCATCGGTGTGCGAAACCATTCGCTGCCAAAGGCGAAGAGACGGCCGATCAGACGAAGCGGCACCGCTGGCATCAGCCAGATCGGCAAGGCCAGCACCAGGTGGCCCAGCGGCACGATCGGCGCGACGCGCGCTGGTGATCCGAGGATGACGGCGCGCCGCACCTGCGCCTCGGGCAGCGAGCGGCCCAGCGTGGCGTAGAGCAGCATGCCGCCCATCGAGAACCCGACATAATCCAATTGTTCTGCAGCAGTCCGCGCCAGCACCTCCGCCACGGCCAATGGGATGTCGTACTGGGCCATTGCCGAAAAGCGCACGCTTCGGCTCTCCTTGCGCGTCAGATCGGCGCGGCCGGAGCGCAGGGTCAGCAGCCAGGTATCGCGCCCGCTGGCCGCCAGCGATCGGGCCAGCGAACAGTCCGGGTGCGCATCGAGGTTGCGGTGGTTGATGGCAATGCCGTGCACCAACAGCACCGGTGGCAACTTGCTGTTTTTGCGAGGAAGAATGCGGCGAAGATCGAAGGCGCTGCCGTCCGGCGTCGGTATGCGCACCAGCAGGTCATAGGGCATCGCCAGGCTGATGCGCCGCACCCACAACCAAGTGTGCAGCCAGGCAGCCAGCAGCAGCAACAGCACCGTCGCCAGCGCCGCCCACAGCGTCGCCATCACATCCACCCGCGGCCGTAGTGGCCGTTGCGGCGTTCGTTGCCGAGCACTTCGTCGTACAAAAGCTCATAGCGCGCGGCGACTTGGTGCACATCGAAGCGCTGTTCCACCAAGGCGCGGCCGGCTTTGGCCAAGGCCTCGCGCCGTTCCGGCACGCGCATGAGCTCGACCACGGCCGCCGCGAGCCCCACGGGATCCATCTGGGGAACACCAATCGCTGCACCGGCTTGCACGAGTTCCGATAGCGGCGCCTTGTTGGCCACGACCGTTGCCAGTTCCTCGCCCATGCCTTCGAGCAGGACCATCGGCAGATCCATCTTCTCGTGGTGGCTGTCAGCGGGGAACACTTGGACAGACGCGATGGCGAACAACTCACGCAAACTTGTGACTTCGTTCAAGAATGTCACGTGGTGCGCGATGCCGTCGGCGGTGATCGCTTCCTTGATGCGGTTTTCCTCGCGCGCGTCCTGCTCGCCGCGGATGCGACACGCCAGCACGAAATGCACTTCTGTTCCCCGCAAGATGCGCGGCATGGCGGCAGCCACGGTGCGCGCCGCGTTCGAGTGGCCGTAGTCGCCGGCATAGATCACCACCGGCATGTCGAGCGGAATTCGGTACTTGCGGCGAATCTGCGCCTTTTCTCCGGCGGGAATGGGCTTTTCCACGCGGATACCTGGCGGGATCCACAACGGTTCAGCGACACCTTCGGCCTTCAGGCGTTGTTGCGTCTCTTGGGTCAGGCAGACCACGGTCGAGCCAGCCAGCGTGCGGGCGATGCCGACGGTCGTGCGCGGCGCACGCACCAGCGTGTGGATGACCGGCACGCCGCGCAGGCGGGCGCCGACTCGCACGACATTGGCCACCAGCGCGTCGGCGGGCCAGAACAGGTGCACGAGGGCCATCTGGCGCGCGCCCAGCAGGCGACCGAACAGACCGACGCGGCGACCCAGCGGCGTGTGGCCGCCGACGCGCGGACCCCAGGCCGACTCGACTTCGACGTGCGGGTCGCTGGATACCACGCCTTCATGGGTCAGGACGCGGGCGCGATAGCGCTGCAGATTTGCGGCAATACCGCGCACGAGGTTCTTGTCGCTGCGCGTCCACGGCGGCTCGACCGGGCCGGAGAGGTACAGGACGCGTTGGCCGTACTCGCTCATCTGGCTTGCAGCTCCTCGCGCAACTCCGACCAAAACCGCGCGTCGGTGAACTTGTCGCGTGCAATCTCAGAGAGCTTTTCGCTCTCCGCGGGAGTCAGCGTGCCAGTGGACGCCCGGCATGTCACACGAAAGCTGAGGAACTTGCGATCGGCCGCTTCGGCAGGCTCCTGCGGTTCGTGGATGCCGAGGAGTGCGACGTGTTCGACCACGACGCCGAGCGCCGTGGTTTCGCGCACGAGCCACTTCTGCACGGTGGCGCACCGGTGGCGCTTCGACACAGGCACGGTGACATCGAATGTCGAGGACGGAAATGCGGGCGGCGCGGCGCCGACCGCGACGTGCTCCGGCAGGGCCAACAACGCCTGCAAGTCCAGTTCCGCGACAACGATTTCCGCGGACACATCAAGACGTTGGCGTACAGCAGGGTGCAACAACGACAGCCAACCCAATGCCCGCCCCTCGCCCGCCACCAGCAGCGCATGGCGCGCAGGGTGGAGCCACGTCACATCGCGATCCGGCGCGGCAATGGGCCAGGCCAGATCGGGCGTCTGCGGACCCACCAAGTCGAGCCGGCCTCGACCGAGCCTGTCCATGAGACTTTGCAGGATTTCCACGGCCTCGCGGTACAACTGCAGCGAAACCTCGCGCGGTGTCTCCACGCGGCGCGCGCCCTGAGCGGCACCGCCCAACCGGCGGCCGATGGCCATGCACAGCCGCGTCGGTTGCCACGGCAGGGCTTGGCGGGAACGAGTCGCGCTTTCAAGCGATTGAGCCATGTCCGTCGTCATGCGCGCCAGCCAGGAACGGCGATAGACATCGTCGTGTGGTTGCAGCGCGAGATCCGGCACACCCAGATCCACCGTTTGCTGCTCGGCAGCCGTCCATTCCCGGCTGGGTACCGGCACGAACACCCGGCCAATCTCGAACAGGCCGATTTGCAGGCCTTCGCGGCTGGCCTGACGCCCATCGCCTTGCTGGAGGTTGCGGTCTAGCGCCGCAATCAAGTTCGGGGCCAGGCTGCGGCGCAAATACTTGTATTCGCTAGAAATCGCGTTGCGAACGCCGAGCCGCGGCAGGTCGCCTTGCGTCAGGCCCAACCGCGCCCGCTCGCCTTCGTGGTCAAAGCCGTACAGGACGACCTCGGTCAACCCGCTTTCCTGCACCAGGGCAGTGCGAATCTTGCGCTCCAGCAGCCGCAATGGCGGCGTGAACGGCGGCTTGGACGGCACCAGCGGCGCCACGGGTTGGATGCGGCCATAGCCGTGGTGGCGGCCGAGTTCTTCGACCAGATCCTCGGCGATCGACACGTCTTTGGTCGCGCGAAAGCTCGGCACCGTGACGTGCAACGTGTCCTCTTCCTGTTCGACGCGAAATTCGAGGCGCTGCAGGCACTCCACCAGCCAGGCCAGCGGCATCTCCTCACTCGTCACGCCCAGGCGGCCGCGCAGGTAGGTCGCCGTCGTGGTGATGTGCAGCGCCGTGCGCGGCGCGGCGTGAAAGGGTCCGGCATCGGCCAGATCGCTGACAACGCGCGCACTTGGGCACATCTCGCGCACAAGTCTCAGAAAGCGTCGCGCCGCGATGCCCGCCAGGGCCGGGTCGAGGGCCTTCTCGAAACGCGCCGAGCTTTCCGTGCGCATCCCCAGGCGCATCGCAGTCTTGCGGATCGTCGCCGCATCGAAGGCCGCCGCTTCCAGCACCACGCTCGCAGTGTCAGCCTTGATTTCGCTGTCAGCGCCGCCCATGACGCCGGCCAAGGCGACCGGACCCGCGCCGTCGGCAATGACGCAGTCGCCCGGCAAGAGGCGCCGCTCCTGGCCGTCCAGCGTCGTGATGGATTCATTCTCGGTCGCGCGCCGCACACAAATCGCGTTGCCGCGCAGGCTTCTCGCGTCGAACGCATGGAGCGGATTGCCGGTCTCCAGCATGACCAGATTGGTGGCGTCGACGACGTTGCTGATCGGCCGCACACCCAGGCGGCGCAGTTGCAGGCGCAGGTCGACGGGGGCTGGCGCGATCGCGATGCCTTCCAGGCGCGCGCAGACGTAGCGCGGGCACAAATCCGGAGCATCGACGCGCAGATCCAGCGGCGCGCCGTGGCCCAACTCGACGTCGACCTGCAGCGGTTGCAGCGGCTTGCCCAGCATCGCCGCCACTTCGCGCGCCATGCCGTACTGGCCCCACAGATCCGGGCGATGGGTGATCGACTTGTTGTCGACTTCGTAGAGCACATCTTCCACTTGCACGGCATGAGGCAGGCTGGTGCCGGCAAATGCCTGACAGCCATCGAGCGACAAGAGGCCGGAGTGATCATCGGAAAGCCCGAGATCTGCTTCGGAAGCCAGCATGCCGGGCGAGGTCACGCCGCGCACGTCGCCGTGGCGCACCACGATGCCCGAAGGCAACGTGACGCCCGGCGGCACGAAGGGCACGCGCATCCCCACGCGCAGGTCCGGCGCACCGCACACCACCGTCACGCGACCCTTCGCACCGAGGTCCACGGTCGCCAGATGCAACTTGTCCGAAGCTGGATGCGCAGCAACTTCAACGACATCAGCGACCAGCACATCGCCCAGGCCGCTGCCGACCTGGTGGACCTTGTCGATCTCGGCGACGGTACAGGTGAAGCGCTGGGCAAAGGCCAGCGGCTCGACGCCGCTGGTGTCGACCCACTGCGAAATCCATCGCCAGGACACGAACATAGGCACTTTCCTTCGCGGTCAGAATGCGGACAGGAAGCGGGCATCGCCGCTGAGCAGCAGGCGCACATCCGGCACGCCGTAGCGCATCATCACGAGGCGGGACAAGCCGAGACCGAAGGCCCAGCCTTGCCATTCTGCGGGATCCAAGCCGCCAGCGCGCAACACTTGCGGGTGCACGAGGCCGCAGGGCAGCAACTCCAACCAGCCGCTTTGCTTGCAGACCGAGCAGCCCTTGGCGCCGCAGACCTGGCAACTGATGTCGAGTTCGAATCCGGGTTCGACGAAGGGAAAGTAGCCGGGGCGCAAGCGGATCTCGACCTCGCGCTCCAGGATGGCGCTGAGCAGCGTGCGCATCGAATCGAGGAGGTGCGCCACAGAGACGTGCCGGTCGATCAAGAGGCCTTCGACCTGGTGGAACGTGTGCTCGTGGCTGGCGTCTGTCGCCTCGTAACGAAAGACTTTTCCCGGAAAGATCGCGCGAAACGGCGGGGCGAACTGGTGCATCGCGCGCACCTGCCCCGACGATGTGTGGGTGCGCAGCAGCAGCGTGCTGGTTGCGCCGTGGGCGTCGTCTAGCCAGAAGGTGTCTTGCATGTCGCGCGCCGGGTGCCACGACGGGATGTTGAGGGCCTCGAAGTTGTTGAACTCGCTCTCGACTTCCGGGTAGTCGAGGACATGAAAGCCCATCGACGTGAACACCGACTCGACCTTGTCGGTCACCAGTGACAATGGATGCAGATGCCCGCGCGGCCGCGCGATGCCGGGCAGCGTGACATCGAACGTGTCATCCGCCAGTTCGGCGTCGATCAGGGCTTGGATCAGCTGCTCTTTGCGCCTGGCGAGCGCCGTCTCGGCCTCTTGCTGCAGCCGGTTGACGAATTGCCCGAAGACCTTGCGCTCGGCTGGCGCGATGCTCGGAATCTGGCGCATCAACAGCGAAATCTCGCCCTGACGTCCGAGCGCGCGCACCTCGACCTGGCGCAGATCCTCCAGGGTCGCTGCTGCGATGATCGCTTGCATCGTCTTGTGGGCGACCGCCGCGATGCCGTCTGGCCAGGCAGGTTGGGCGCCTGTCATTACTCGATCCGCTTCATGACGTGGTAGCCGAAGTTGGTCTCGACGATGTCGACCTGGCCGACGCCAAGTGACAGGCCGAGCTGCTTGAACGGCGGCACGAGGCCGGCATCCGGCGTGACCGGATAGGTGCCGGGACCGGGATCCTGGCTGTTGTCCTTCATCAACTTCTCGAAATCCGTTCCTTTCTTGCGGGCCTCATGGGTCAGCTTGATCGCCAGGGCCTTGGCCTCTTCCTTGGTGCGCTTCTCGTCCTTGCCGGGTAGAGAGGCGTTGTAACCAATCAGGATGTGGCTGACCTTGGTGACCGTCGGCGGTGGATCCTGCTTCTGCGGGCAGGCAGCGGCTTCCTCGCCCGGGCCGGGGCAGGCATCGGTCATGACGGGAACCAGGGGCTTGACGGGCGGCGCGAAGTCAAAGGGCACGCGCTTCATGACGTGGTAGCCAAAGCGCGTCTCGACGATGTCGACCTGACCGACGCCGAGAGACGTAGCCATCTTCGTGAACTCAGGCACATAGCGACCACGCAGCGGCGGCGTGACCTCGTAGACACCGGGGCCCGGATCCTGGCTGTTGTCCCAGATGAGCTTGACGAAATCGGCACCTTTGCGCGCCTCGTGTGCCAGTTGCGTGGCCAGCGTGAGCGCCGCGGCCTTGTCGCGTGCCACCGTCTCACCAGGCAACGAGCCAGACCAGGCGACGAGCACGTGCGCAACCTTGATGTTGTCATCGATCTTGTCTTGGGGCTTGGGGCAGGAGGCGGCATCTTCGCCCGGCAGCGGGCAAGCGTCTTTGAGAGCAGAAATGCTTTCTGGCTTCGGAGCCTCCGCGGCGGGCGCGGCAGTGGGCGCCTTGGCTGGTTCGGCCGCGGCGGCAGGGGCAGACGCGGCTGCGGGAGCTGGCGCTGGTGCGGCAGGCGCCTCGGGCGCCTTCTTGCACGCGGTGGCCGCGAGGACCAGAAGGGAAAAGGAGCAAATCCAACGCATGGGGGCCTCGTTCGTGCGGCGGGTTGGGCCAAAGGCCGGCCGCAAAGCGGCGCGGATTGTGCGCTGGATGGGGGTGGCGGTCAATCGCGGCCAAGGCGCCAGGCCACGGCGGTCGCCAGCAACTCACGGCGACTGTCACTTGTCTCGATTGGTCCATCGCGGCAATGAATTGCCGCGCCACGGTTCAAGAAATCTCTTCGAGATTCAGAGAGTCCGCAAAGCGGACATCTTGACCTGTAGCGACCGAACTCATTCGGGCGCGGATCTTGCGATGGCCCGTGCGCCAGGCCAAGCCAGGCGCGAACCAAGGAGGTGCCCGATGCACTGACGAAACTCGCGAATGAATCCCAGCGGGTGCAAGTCCTGCCCGGCGAAAGCTTAGCCAGCGCGCCGGAAGCGAGTCTTGCGTGGACGTCGGGTGACCGGCGCTGCGAAGCGTAGACAGCGAGCCTGCGGGCCGCGTGATAGAGCCCCGAAATCAAGTTCTTGCGATCGCCGACGAGGTGGGTATTTCGGAAGGCAGCACAGCGACGGCCGCCATGGCGAGGCCGGCGCGGATCGCCGGGGTCAAAGAGCGTGGCACGCTGGCAAAGGGGATTCCCTGGAACCTGGGAGATCTCCATGTGTCTGAGGAGCATCGGGAACGGAACCGCCGTGGCAGGGTTCCAGGCGCGCGCAGTCAGCCAGCCCACTGCGTGGTAGCGTCGAAGAAGGGGCGGCGACCTCAGAACGGCCCGACGAGTCAACAAAGCGAGGGAGGCCGGATGCACATGGAGAAGTCGGAACTGCCCGTAGTACCAGCGAAACCGGGGAACCGAACCGAAGGGACCCGGCGGAGGGAAGGGGCAGTCGGAGTACGCAACCGCCGGAGGGCAAGATGACCGGGACACCGAGCTTGGAGTCCATCTCCACGAAACAACGGCGGATAGCACAACTGGCACAGGAGGACCCGACGCGGGTCTTCACGTCGCTGGCGCATCACATCGACCTGGACTGGCTGCACGAGGCGTATCGCCGCACGCGCAAGGACGGAGCGAGCGGGGTGGACAGGCAAACCGCGCAAGAGTACGCGCAGAAACTCGAAGAGAATCTGCGAGATTTGCTCGACCGCGCCAAGTCTGGCCGCTACCGGGCGCTGCCCGTGCGGCGCGTGCACATCCCCAAAGGAACAGGCGGGGAGACCCGTCCGATCGGCATTCCGACCTTTGAGGACAAGGTGTTACAGCGTGCAGTCGCCATGGTCTTGGAGTGCGTCTACGAGCAGGACTTCCTGGACTGCTCGCACGGCTTTCGACCCGGGCGCTCGGCGCTCGGCGCCGGACAGGCCGCGCGCGACGTGCTGGCGCGATGGGGCGGCGGTTACGTCGTCGAGCTTGACATCAAGAAGTTCTTCGACACCTTGGACCGCCGGCATCTACGGGAAATTCTGAGCCTTCGGGTGCGTGATGGGGTGCTGCTGCGCCTCATCGGAAAATGGCTTCATGCCGGCGTGCAGGAACAGGGGGCGGTGACGCATCCCGATGCCGGTACGCCACAAGGTGGCGTGATCTCACCGCTTCTGGCGAACATCTACCTGCACCATGTGCTGGATCAGTGGTTTGTCGAGGCAGTGCGACCACGTCTGGCCGGGAACGCGGCCCTGGTGCGCTACGCCGACGATGGTGCGCCACGACGGCGCAGAAGGAGGCCGCATGGCCGACTGAAGCAGCCTTGCTGCACAAGAGATGAGGGCAGGTCCCTCGGCGTCGGGGTGCAGGCCTTGGCGCCAAACCACCGGCTGCTGC
>Ga0172369_10004738_pt1 | contig 17081 bp, 12 predicted proteins | sample LakKiv25m_FD_114539 | JGI IMG/M metagenome (GOLD analysis project Ga0172369, IMG submission 114539) | Freshwater microbial communities from Kabuno Bay, South-Kivu, Congo - kab_022012_11.25m | ecosystem: Environmental > Aquatic > Freshwater > Lake | place: Democratic Republic of the Congo...
AGCGTATCGCCGATGCGCAAGAACGGACTGAGCAGAAAATCGGGTCTCTGACCAGTGCCCAGGAAAAAACCGAGCGCAGACTGGAAGCCCTTACCAGTGCTCAGGAAAAAACCGAGAGAAGACTTGAAACCATCGCCATCGCTCAGGAAAAAATGGAGGGGAGACTCGAAGCCCTCACCATTTCACAGCAACGGCTTGCAGAGGCGCAAGAGCGTACCGAGCGATCACTCAACGACCTGATCAAGGATCACAAAAGCGTCAAGAAACAGCTTGGGGGCCTCTCCATGGATGTGGGCTACGGCATTGAGGACAGGATGATTCCCCACCTCCCGGCCTTCGTGAAGAAGGAATTCGGGGTGGCCCTCACACGGGTGGATCGTCGGAATGTCATCTATCCTACTGGGAAATATGACGAAGTCAATTTGTATGGCGAAGGCTCCCGCGACGGGCAGGATGTCTTTGTCATCGGAGAGGCCAAGGCCCAACCCGGAAAGAAGGATTTCGACGCTTTCAGCAAGAAGCTGGACAGACTGCAAGACGTATTGAGGGGCGCCATAGAGTCGTTCATGGTGGAGTATCAATACACCCCCGCAGTGGAGGCATACGCGGATGCGCGGTATCCCCAGATCCGGCGATTCCGCACGTTTGAAATAACATCCTATCAGGCGGCGTCTCCGAAAACCCCGTAGCCGTTGAATGGAAAAAACAGGGATCCGGTCTGTCTGGCACCCGTCAAGACCACTATCCGCTGGACTGACGATGTCGGCAGACCTTTTCTTATAGTGCATACCGGAAATCTTGATACAGAGAAAGTTGATTTCTCATGTTGGATAAGCGCTATATAGTCTTTTTCATGCCATAGGTACACATAATTAGTATCAGCATTTCCGGTACATGCTATAGTATTTTCTTAATAAATCGGGGTGACTGCCTTCTCTGGGACGGTACTGCATTCCAGCTTTCGCTGGAATGACGGGTGGTTGGCTTGTTCGTCGTTCCAGTGACGGCCGGAATCCAGAGGGTTACCTCCAATTATTGAGATGTTACTCTTATCAGACGGGATGAGAATCTCCTGCTGCACATGTTCATAATCACGGTCCATCTGGACCGCCGCAAAGTGATATCAAAAATATTCACCGATGGGGATTCCGTTTCTTAAAACTGGAGGGGAGGTGGCGACCGGCAGGGCCAGGCCGCCGTGACGCTGGATTCACCCAACAGCAGGCCAATCCTTGGGCAGGCTTACGTTAGGAGGCCCCTCCCCCTAATCGGGCTCTTGAGCATTGTTCCTTATTTGGGTTCGATTTTCAACTCTTGCATCGTCAGCGATCCCTGCTGTACAGCGGGCGCCCCTTTCAGCGTTGTGGTCCCTGACTGCTGTGCAAATGACCTATCCCACCCCCCCTGAAAGATCAGCGTCTTGGACTCGGTCAGGGTAATGTCTTCAGAGTACGTCCCGTCCGCTATTAAAATGATCGATCCGGTGCTGGCTGCGTTCATTGCCTTCTGGATCGAGTCGTAGCAAGGGGACTTGGTACCGCAATTTCCGTCCTTCGTGACGTACAGATGGTGGTGTTCCGCGCCCCCGCCACCGCCAAGGTACCAATCCAGCGTTGCGTTATCGCCAAAAGCCGCCCCGTTCAGCGGGCCGGTCTGCAGGCCGAGCACCGGCGAGGCGCCCGCGATTCCATTGCATGCCCACACGTCCTGGGAGGGATACAAATAGGCCGGGGTGACCTCCGCCGTTCGCAGCAGCTCCAGCGTGTAAGGATTCAACAGCGCGTTTTTGCGACCCTCCAGCAGGGTGATCATATCCTGGCCACAGAGCATTCCGGGGAGTCCTTGGTGGTATTGAGTCGCATCTGCCGGTTCCCCCGCGGTGAATATCTCGAAATTGTAGTTCGTCACACCCAGGATGCGCGGCACGGCGCCAATCCAGGCGGGCGTCGGCGTGTTGTTGACGAATTCATCCTTGTAGATGACGCCGGAAGCGAGCGCGTTGTAGACGGCATACATGACATTGGCTCCGTTATTCTTGAGGATGTTGTCAACCCAGGTCGGCCGCGTGACGAGGTTGTTCCAGGTAGAGCACCAGATGCATTCGAGCAGTCCCTGGCCCGTCACTTCGTATACCGCCCCGCTGTCGTTATCTACTGCCGACCACAAGACAGTGGCATTTCCCCCCGCCGCATTAAATAGCGTGAAGTCTGTCAGCCTCATGGTGTAGGCACCCGACCCATCCTTCGTGAATCCGACGTAGGCAGTCCAGGCAGAGCCAGATGTTGTTCCGGATTTAGGGTCTGCCATATTTTCGGGGTAGCCAACGCGGAAGCCCGCTTTCGTCCAGTTCGGTCCAATGCCGGAAGTCTTTCCCGTCCACTCCGGAGAGGCCGCTGCCTGAGAGATAACCTGATCCAGTGCATTGGCAAGGCTCTTGATGCCGGAGGCACCCCAAGAGCCTACGTCTTGATTCTTCGTTACCCAGCCGATCGGACTGGTCGCCCCCGGAAACGAGAGCTGTTTGCTAAACGTGCCTAGCCATGTGTATTCGGTTTGAGTGGTGTAGGTCTTGATTGCTGCGCTGACGGCGGCCGTGGATTGGCCCTGCTTTGCCCCGTAGACCATCGTAGTGGCCTGGTTTGGGAGACCCGAGACCTCGAGGCGGGTGAGGAAGTCCCAGCGGTCGATCCAGCTAAGGTCAAGCGTGCCGGGAGTTGGGGCCGCATCGAAACTCCATTCGAAATAGTTATTGATCAGATCGGTGTTGCCGGGCGGTTGCGCGGCCGGAGGCGGGTTGTCGCTCAAAATGGCTTAAACGCGGGTGCCGCCATTCACCCGGTATAGGCGTATCTTGCCCTGGTCGATTTGGCTCAGCTGGATCACCGCCCAGGATCCGGCCGTCGCATTTCCGCTGGTCCATTGATCGTTTCCCACACAATAATCGAACTTGAAATTGGTCAGCAGCCAAATCTGCGAGTCCGTCGGCGTGGCGCCGTAGAACTCCCCCGGGCCGAAGTTGTTGTGCACCGTCATCTCATAAGACGTCTGGCCGAAGGCGCAGGGGACCGGCGAGAATGTAAACACCGCAGCCAGGCCGGCAAATACGATCGCACAAGCGCTGCGCAAAAGGCGAGTTCCCAAAAGACGATCTGTCTCATGTTTCATAGCCGTGTCCTCATTTCACATCGCGTTGATAAAACACTATCTTTCCCACGCAACGACTTTAAAAATGAAATGGTATTGGAAGTCAACATCAAAATGAACCCTGCATCTGTTGGTCTGGGCCTTATGGAAGCGGGCGCGAGGCGGAATTCGCGCTCGAAATACTTTTCGTCCCATCTGGACATCTTCTGGAAGTCTCAAAGATTTCTTGACTCCCATAACGTGTGATATGCCTTATTATGTTGTGTGTATGGTTATCTTGTGAGCATATGATTCCCTCCGTTTGATTTGGAAAAGGAATGCTGGAAAATCCATGCCATTTTTTACCAGTTCGGGTTTCTCTCCGGGGTCAGGGTGAGGTGTTTCTGTAGACAGCCTGCGACCAGCTTTTTTGATTTTTCAGGTATTTCTCACGAGAAAGCATACCACCCGTTCCAGGTGATGGACGCTGCTGCACTCTCTGGCCAGGGTGCAGAAGGGAAGATAGCGCCTCATCTCCGAGTCTCCGGTCCCCCAGAAGGGAGGAGACTCCGGGTTGAGCCAGATCACCCGTCTGGCCCGCTTGTGGATGAGGCCCAGGATCCCGGTTTCAGGGGCCCCGTAATTGTTTCGCGCATCGCCCAGGATGAGGACCGTTGTCCTGCGGCCGATCTTTTCCAGCCACTTTTCCTTGAAATCTCGGAATGCCTGACCGTAGTCGGTCCGGCCCAGATCCACCCCCAGCCCGGTCCCCCTCTGCAACCGCATCAGGGCCTCCTCCACCGGGTAGGCGTCAAAAATATAAGAGACCTCCGCCATGTTGGAACAGAAGATAAAGGAGCGTATCTTGGCAAGCTCCTCGTTGAGGCTGTACAGGAAAAGGAGCATGAAGCGGGACACCGCCTCCACAGACCGGCTCACGTCGCACAGGACCGCCATATCGGGCCGATCGATCTTTCTTGCCCTCCAGCGCGGTTCAAAGATCAGCCCCTGATAGGCGAGGTTTTCCCTGAGGGTCTTTTTCAGGTCCAGGAGCCCCCGTCTGGCTCCCTTTTTTCGTCTGGAGTGGGTGTCGTTGAAGGACTTCACCATTCTTTGGATGATCCGATGCATCCGCTCGTAATCCCGCTGTTCCAGGTTGGAGAGCTTCATGTGCCGCAGGTATCGATCCATGATCGCTTCCTGTGCCGATGCCGCATACAGGGCGTACTGCCGCTCCACAAAATCCCTCACCTGCTCAAAGAGAAACTCCCTGCCTATCTTCAACGCCCCCACTGTTTGCGGAGAAGTCTCCTGGTCCTCCCTTGAAAGCCGCAGGATGTCCCGGTCCAGACCGTCCACGCCCATACCCCTAAGGATCCTCTGGATATAGAGGCGCTTCTGGGTGAAAAAGGTGATCCCGGCGATGTCTGCCTGGTCTGCGGCCTCCCGCATGGCCATAGAGAGGCCTGCCCGGTCGCCTTCAAGGAGCATTTGGGAAAGGGGGGAATCGGTCTCGTTCGGGGCCGCATCCGCCGCAAGGGGAGGCGTTGCGCCGGGGGTGGAAAACCCGTCCGGAGAAAAAAACCGATCGAAACAGTCCGTGAAGATCTCCTTTTCCGTCCGGGACTTGGCCAAGGCTACGGACAGCGCATCGCGCAGGACCCCCCTCTCCTGAAACCCCACCAGCGAGGCCGCGGCCAAGGCATCCATGGTCTCAGACGGCGATATCCGCACCCCCGACCCCCTCAGGGCCACAACCAGATTGCACAGGACCTGTTCCATTCTCCCCTCGCCCCCGATCTACCGAACGACCTTCTGGGCCATCTCACCGAGACGTCCCTCTACCATCTCAATGTCCGCCTCGAATTTCAAGAGGATATTGAGGGTGTCCCGGATCACATCCGGACCCAGGTCCCGGGCATTGAGGATCATGAGGACCCTGGCCCAGTCAATGGTCTCGCTAACCGAAGGGACCTTTTTCAGGTCCAGTCCCCTGAGCTGCTGCACAAAGCCCACCAACTGGGCCCTGAGCCGCTCCGGAACGCCCGGCGCGCGGACCCGCACGATCTCCCGCTCCAGTCTGGCATCTGGGAAAGGGATATAGAGATGGAGACACCGGCGCTTGAGGGCCTCGCTCATCTCCCGGGTATTGTTGCTGGTGAGAAAGACATAGGGCCTCGAGACCGCATGGATCGTGCCCAGTTCCGGGACAGAGACCTGGAAATCCGACAGAACCTCCAACAGAAAGGCCTCGAACTCCGGGTCCGACCGGTCCACCTCATCCACTAAAAGCACAGCCCCCTCTTTCTCCTGAAGGGCCAGGAGGAGGGGCCGAGGCGCCAGAAACCGCTCGGAAAAAAAGATGTCGTCATACTGATGCACCCTGGCCAAGGCATCGGCCAGACCTTCCGTCCCTTCCAGGAGATCGGCCAGTTTATCCTTGAGGATCTGGGTGTAGAGCAACTGCTTGCCATATTTCCACTCGTACAGGGCCTTGGATTCGTCCAGCCCCTCATAGCACTGGAGCCGGATCAGCGGCCTGTCCAGATACGCGGCCGCGGCCTTGGCCAGCTCGGTCTTCCCCACCCCCGCAGGCCCCTCCACAAGGATCGGCTTTTGCAGGTGATGGGCCAGATAGAGGGTCGTGGCAATCTGTGTGCTGCAGACATACCCGACATCTTGAAACCCCCTCCGGACCTCTTGAATCGCCCCAAATTTCCGCTGGTTATCCAATCCCATCCAAGGCCTCCTCCCCACCCCCCGTTCTCCTGTGCCTTCAGCAGGCCGGGTACGCAATCCCTCTCGCCCGTCAGCCGGCTCGTTCACCTTAATTAAAGAGTATACCAGATTCAGACAGAGGCTTCAAACACGGAGTCCGGTTTTTCCGCAGCCGGAATACCAGCGGGTGAAGAGCGCCAGAAGCTATTGAAAAGACTGGATTCCTGCTTTCGCAGGAATGACGGGAAATGCCAAATCTTGACTTTTTACGAATGCATCATTCCTTGATCCTGCAAAGGAAAGAGAAAGGAACAGCGCTTTCCGCTTGACTTTTTTTGAAAACCGGTTATCATATGCGCCAATCATAAATGGCCTGCCCCAATTGACAGGTCGGTTTCGCTCTGAAGGAAAGCTCCATTTGCTAAAGTGGCAACCTGAAGTCTGGAACTATGAGAATTCTTTGAAAGGAGGGTGTCACAATGGCTAATGGAACGGTAAAGTGGTTCAGCGATCAAAAAGGTTTTGGATTTATCGAGCAGGAAAATGGGCCGGATGTGTTTGTCCATCATTCGGCGATCAATGCGTCAGGTTTCAAGTCGCTCAATGAGGGCGATCGCGTTACCTTTGATGTAGAGCAGGGTAAAAAAGGGCCGGCCGCGGCAAACGTCACGGTCGTATAGACCTGAATTCCAATCTGAGTTAAAGAAGAGGCGCTCCATCGATGATGGGCCGCCTCTTTTTTTTGTACCGGTTCACAGGTTCCGGGTTAATGTGGCGGAAGAGTGGACTTATTCTCCATGGAAAGGCATAATGGCGACGGCGTCCTGAACATCAACTCCCTTGAAGTCCATGAAACGATCTCTTCTCCTCATTTCAATCTGCGTGATAGGCGTAGTGGTGATCCTGAAGGAGGCCCGGATTGAACGGCCCCCAGAGGGCTTGAAGGATAGGTGCCTCTTCTGCCACAAGGAGATGAGAGATCCGGATCCGTCGCACCCTGTGGCGGCCTTTGGATGCGCCGTGTGTCACCTGGGGAACCGGTATTCAGTGGACCGTGAAAGGGCCCACTATGCCATGGTTCTCAATCCGGGCGATCTTCGAGCGGTAGACCGGACCTGCGGCCAATCGGGGTGTCATCCGGATCTGGCGGATCGGGTCAAGAAGAGCGTCATGGCGACGAACAAAGGCATCCTGAGAATCCTTCAGGAGCAATGGCTTCAAAGGGTCGAGGAAAACAAGCCCTCTCCCGTTGTCCCAGGCCTTCGTGTCAGCGATCTCTACGAGACGGCATCCCCGCAAAACCTTGCCATCGACCACTATCGAAAGATGTGCGCGGGGTGCCATCTCTGGAAGCCCAGGGGGGAGGGAAGCGGAGAAGCGGCTCGACGGGGGGGCGGGTGCAGCGACTGCCATATTCTGGATGAGGAAAAAGGGACAGATGCCAAGACCAGAATGACCCGCCACCCGATCATCACCACCCGCATTCCCTCCACCAACTGCACCAAGTGCCACAACCGGTCCGCGAGGATCGGGCTCTCCTATTTTGGAAGATTTGAATCCGCGGGATACGGGACCCCCTACGAAGGGGGCGGTCTGAGCCAAAGGCGGCTTTCGGGAAACCGCTTCTTCATGGATCTTCAGGCGGATGTCCATATTAAAAAGGCCGGCATGGAATGCATCGACTGCCATACGGCCATCGGTCTGATGGGGGACGGACAGGAATATGACGACATGAGACATCAGATGGATATCACCTGTCAGGCGTGCCATTCCCCCGCGTTTTCCCCAATTGAGATCAGCGACTCCCTGGCCGGTCGGCTGGCCCGCCTCAACAAACGGGTCCCTGGCGTCCTCGGAAAATCCGTAGGCCTCAGCAAGAAGGGGACCCCCCTCTACAACCTGCAACAAGAGGCGGACGGGATCATTTTTTACCGCAAGATGGACGGAGCGCCCGTTTCGATGAAGATTCCCCGCGAGGAAAAACCGCACCACCGGCTCAAGGGGCATGAGCGCCTGTCGTGTCAGGCCTGTCACGCCGCCTGGATGCCCCAGTGCTACGGGTGCCACCTGACCTACCGACTATCGGAGCAGCAGACCGACTGGCTGACCCGAGAAAAATCGCCTGGGCGATGGAAAGAGGCCCGGACCTATCTCCGCTTTTCGCGGCCTGCCCTCGGGATTCGGGATGACCGGGGGGTCTTTCCCCTTTCTCCCTGCCAGATGTTTGTCTCTGTTTATGATGAATCGAATACCTACCGAAAAGACCGATCCTTCAAGGTCATGAACCTCTCGGCATTTGACCCCCATACCACGACCGCTCGGTCGAGGACATGCCTGGATTGCCATGAGGACCCGAAGGTCTTGGGGCTGGGCGAGGGGATCCTTCATTGGAAAGGGAGGAAGCGCATCTTCAGGCCGACCTATGATGCGCTGGCCGCGGGCCTCGCGGTTTCCCATCCTCTCGACGCCTATGTCACCCTGGATGGCGAATCCCTCCAGGCCCATCCCGCAACCGGCGTTCGTCCCTTCAATAGAGAGGAGATGGACCGGGTCCTCGGGGTAGCCCCGTGCCTCGCCTGTCACATGGGGTATGACGACCCAATCTTCCGGGCCTTTCAGGAATCCAAAAGGCGATTTCAGGAGGAGGCAGGACTTCCATGCCTGAAATAGGGATCTTCCGTGACAGGCCTTCCATGAAGGTCGCGGCCATTCGAGGGATCATCGGAACGGCGATCCTGTTGAGCTGGATCCTGGCGCCTGCCCGTCCCATGGCCTCGAAGCCGATCGACTATGCCGACTGCCTCGCCTGTCATCGAGGGATCGAATCCATCAGCGACCGTCACCCCTTTGCCTGCGCCGACTGCCACCTGCTCCCCGAAGACAGACCCGCCCGGACCCTAACTGACCATTCAAAGACCGTGCGCAATCCTTCAGACCCCAGGCATGTGGAGACCTTCTGCGGTCGGTGCCACGAGACCGAGATCCAGGCGGTCCGCAACTCCCTCCATGCCACCATGGCCGGGATCATCAACCAGACGCGATACCTCTGGGGGGCCCAGGACCGGGCCGCTCCAGGCCGTTACGGGCTGAGCGGCCCCTTCAAAGCCCTGCCCGACCCCCAGCCGGAGGTTCAACCGGAGACCCCGGCCATGCTGGTCGATGATTTCCTGAGAAGGCGGTGCCTCAGGTGTCATCTCCATGGCCAAGGCGCTGAAGGCCCCGGACTCTATCGGGCGACCGGCTGTGCCGCCTGCCATGTGTTTTATAATAATGAGGGACGATACGAGGGGGTCGATCCGGCCATGGATCGTTCCAAGACCGGCTACCCTGCCCGGCACGCCCTGACAACCCGAATTCCCAATGATCAATGTCTCCACTGCCACAACCACAACCACGTGGGCGCCGACTATGAAGGCCTCTTTGAACATGACCACAGCGACACTTACCGGTCTCCCATGGTGAACGGGAAATTGCCTCCGATGCGCTACGGCATCGATCATCACCGGCTGGCCAGGGATATTCATGGAGAAAGAGGCCTCTGGTGCATCGACTGTCACACCCGTCAGGATGTGATGGGCGACGGGCATGCATACAGCTTTCAGATGGAGGTCCCGAAGCGGTCGTGCAGCGACTGTCATGGCGGTTTTGGCGGAAAAGGCCCGGACATGACAAACCCGGAAATCCGAAAGGGTCCGGCCGGGCCGATGTATGTTTCAAAGAACCTCGGAAAGGAGCACCGACTCCCTTTGTTCCGTCCGGATTCGGCCGCCCATCGGATCGAGGCCCATGTTAGGGTCCGGTGCAGCGCCTGCCATGCCCAGTGGTCGTTTCAGGATTATGGCATGAGCGTCATGCGCGAGGACCGCATAAACGACTACAAATGGCGGGATCTCAGCGTTCAGGGTGACCCTTATATCCAGGGAAAATTGAAGGCCTATGCCGTGAGCCCGGACACGGCCTACCCCCTGTCCGTGGATTACCTATCCGGCCGGGAAAGGGAAGGGACCTGGTCGTTAGGATGGCGCTTTCGGCGGTGGGAGCCGATGCCCCTCGGCGTGGATGGCGCCGGCAGATACGCCATCCTTCGGCCCCTCTATCAGTATCTCATCACCCATGTGGATCGGTCGGGGGCTGTCTTATTGGACAGCGTGGCCCCCCAACGGGGGGACGGCGCCGGGAGGGGGTGGGCCTTCATGCCCTACGTTCCCCATACGATCGCCCCGTTCGGCCGGGCCTGCACGGCCTGTCACATGAACCGCGTGGCGGCCGGCCTCGGGATCCAGGATGACCTGACCAGGGATACGGCCCTCACCCTTCCCTCACCCCCGGCCATTCATTCCATGCGCCTTCTCTACCCGCAGGAGCAGGAACGCCTCTTGAACCCCTCAAGGGATTGGCGCCGGCAGCGTCTGCAGGGCCTTCGAGAATGAACGCGGCCCCAACCGCCGATCATGGAGGGAGTTTATTGCCCTTGACAAGGGGGGAAAAAAACCTTTGCGCCTTCCTGTCTTTGTGTGAGATATTTCTGAATGCGTGCAAGACATTGAAAGATGGTCATCCATGGCCCGAGGAGGCTGGCGATATCATGACTGAGTTTCGATACTCGAATGCGGAAAAAGAGATGTCGGTCTACGGCTTTGACGGGGTGGTCAAGAGCTACTGCCGCATGTGTCACGGGGGCTGCGGCGTCCTGGTTTACACCCGCAACGGAAAGGCCGTCAAGATCGCCGGGAACCCGGACTGCACCATCAACCACGGGACCCTCTGCAGCAAAGGGCTTGCCTCCATCCAGTTGGCCTACCACCCGGACCGCTTGACCTATCCGGTTCGACGCCTTGGCCCCAAGGGAAGCGGCCGATGGGAGCGCATCTCCTGGGACGATGCCCTGAATGCCATTGCAGAAAAGATCCTTCTTTACAAAGAGCGCTTCGGGCCTGAATCGATTGTCTTGGGCTATGGAACCGGCAGAGAAAACGAGGCCGTCATCTACCGGTTCGCCAATCTCCTCGGGTCCCCGAATGTGCTGACTGCAGGGCACTTCTGTTACGGCCCTCGGATCGCCACCTCCATCCTCACCTGCGGCACCAATCCCATCGCCGACTACGCCAACGACCCCCGATGCATCATGGTCTGGGGGAACAACATCGTCATCAGCAATCCGGACGAGTACAAGGGGGAGCCTTTTTCAGTTGCCTTGAACAAAGGGGCCCGACTGATCGCTGTGGATCCCCGACTGACCCGAATAGCGGCCCGCGCCGACGCCTGGCTTCCACTGAGGCCGGGAACGGATGCGGCCCTGGCCCTCGGAATGCTGAACGTCATCATCTCCGAAGGCCTCTACGACCAGACATTTGTGGAAAACCACGTTCACGGTTGGGAACCCTTTGTGCAACGCGTCAGGGAATACCCTCTCGAAAGGGTGGAGCAGATCACCTGGGTCCCCAGAGAAAAGATTCAGCAGGCGGCGCGGCTGTTCGCTGCCATCAAACCGGCCGCTATCCAGTGGGGGGTTGCCATTGAGCAGCAGATCACCTGCGCGGATAACGACCGGCTCCTCATGGCCATCATGGGCATTACGGGGAATATCGACGTCCCCGGAGGCCAGGTCCTGTTCCAGCAGCCTCGAATTCGAAATGTCGGGCATTTCGGGGCCCACCGAATGCTTCCCGATAGTCAGCGCGAAAAGCGATTGGGCGGGGATCGTTTCAGGCTCGCCGGCAACTTTGGCATCATCAATCCCAAATGCGTATGGGACGCCATCCTGGAGGAAAAGCCCTATCCTGTGAAGATGCTGTTCCTGATCAGCTCCAATCCCCTTCTCACCCGCGCCCATGCGAGATACGTCCATCGAGCCCTCAGCCGGGTCGAGTTCATGGCGGTGTCCGACTTTTTCCTGACGCCCACGGCAGAGCTTGCGGACATCGTGCTCCCTGCGGCCACCTGGCTGGAGATGGACTACATCGGGGATTTCTGGAAGCGGCACGGGTATCTTCTTCCCCGAAGAAAGGTGATCCAGGTCGGGGAATGCCGATCCGACCACGAGATGCTGAACGATCTGGCCCATCGCGTGGGACAGGGGGAGCACTGGTGGGATACCTTTGAGCAGGCCCTGGACTGGATCCTGGAGCCGTTGGGCATGACCTGGCAGGAGTTCAAGAAGACCGACGGCCTTCGGGGCGAGGTGGTCACGCAAAAATACGAGACCAAGGGGTTTTCAACCCCGACCCGAAAGTTCGAGCTCTACTCCACCCTTCTCGAAGGATGGGGATATGATCCCCTGCCTCAGTTTCGCGAGCCTCCCGAGAGCCCCTACAGCACGCCCGAGGTGTATCGCGATTATCCCTACATCCTGATCACGGGAAGGAGACTCCCCGGCTTTTTCCACTCCGAAAACCGGCAGCTTTCATGGATGCGGGAACTCCACAGGGATCCGGTCGTGGAAATCCACCCGGAGACCGCAGCAAGGGAAGGGATCAGCGAGGGCGATTGGGTGATCATTGAGTCCCCGCGAGGCAAGGTGAGACAAAGGGCCAAATTGTTTGCGGGCATGGACCCCCGAATCGTGTCGGCGGAACATGGGTGGTGGTTTCCTGAAAATAAGGACCCCGGGCATGGCTGGGATGAGTCCAACATCAATATGTTGACCGACAATGCCTATGAGAACTGTGACCCGGCCATGGGCGCAACCCATGTGAGGACCCTTCTTTGCAGGATCTATCCGGAAAAAGAGGGGAGGCAGCAATCGTGAAGCGGAGCAGGGCCTTGTATCGGGAGGCGTGAGATGAATCAGGTGGTTCTGAAGATCGACCATGACCTGTGCTGGGGGTGCAGGGCGTGCGAAGTCGCATGCAAGCAGGAGATGAACACCCCGGACGGCGTATCCCTGATCCGGGTTCTGGAGGACGGCCCCAGGGACGACGAGGGGAGGCTCCAGTTTGTCTTCCATGTGAGGGTCTGTCGGCACTGCGAGGCCCCCCCATGCGCCGAGGCCTGTCCCGAGGGGGCCATCTTCAAGCGGGAGGACGGCATTGTGGTCCTGGAGTCCGACCGATGCACCGGTTGCCAGTCCTGTGTGGATGCGTGTCCCTATGAGGTCATTGCCTTTGATATGGCCAGGGGGATCACCCAGAAGTGCAATCTGTGCCACCATCGCCTGGACAGGGGGCTTCTTCCCGCCTGTGCAGACAATGTCTGCCTGGCCCATTGCATCCACCTCACTCTGCAGGGGTGATCCACAAGGCATCCTTTGCATGGGCCTCCTCAAAGACCTCAACCCTGTCCCGTGAAGTCAGCCGGACCGATTTTTGAGGAGCGTGCACCGTTAGACATGTGAAAATTGGCGGAACATCTTGCGATACCTTTTATTAACCGTCTCAAAATTATTTGGGCTGCCGTCATTCCGGCAGAGGCCGGAATCCAGCTTGCTTTTAGATGCCGCATCAAGTCCGATATGTCAAGGCTATTATGAGACAGTTAATATCAGAAAGCTAACGTATTACAGAAAATATGATTTGTATGAGGAGTATTCATTTGCATGACAAACACTAAGTTTCAAAAAAGCTTAACAAATCCTTGGATCGCATTAATTGTTTTGGCGTTAATGACATTGCTTATCTATAGTAATATATATCATGCTCCTTTTGTCTTTGACGACGCGCACCAAATTGAAGAAAACACCAAAATAACGGATTTGTATAATTTTTTTTCGATCAAACAGCTTTTTGAGATTAGGCCCCTTGTTGAATTCACATTTGCTCTCAATTACAAATTTGGGAAGCTTAATGTTTTTGGATACCATCTGGTAAATGTTCTTATCCATATGGCAAACGGATTTATTGTTTATTTTTTAGCCCTTAACATATTTAGGCTGCTCTCATATCCTGTTAAATCCTCCAATTTTCCGGATTCATATATTTCTTTAGTAGCCCTGGTTTCAGCGTTGATTTTTGTTGCTCACCCGATCCAGACTCAGGCAGTCACCTACACGGTCCAGCGATATACCTCCATGGCCGCTTTTTTTTATTTTTTGTCTGTATTTTCTTATATCAGGGGAAGGTGCAGTGTTCAAGGCGTTGAGGTCAATCCTGGAAGAGCAAAAGGAAAAGAGGGGAAAAAACGACCTACCTTGACCCGCCGGAACTTTGGCTCAAATGCGAATCTAACCGGTAAAAAAAACAAGCAAAAAACGGGAGAGGTGGAGCGGAACCGTAAAAGTGGGCAAGACATTTCAACTTTAAGGTTCGCGTATGCGGGATGGTTTGGTTTTGCTTTTCTTTCCGGTGTGCTGGCGTTTCTCTGTAAGCAAAACGCCGCAACGCTTCCCGGCGTTATTTTGCTTGTCGAGTATATGTTTTTTGACCGGACGTGGAAAGGCTGGAAAAAGAAATTGACCTGGTTCGTCCCCGCCTTTTTTTTACTGGCGCTTTTGATTCTATCTGTTTCCGGCTTTTTCAGGGGTGATTTTAATTTCGGCACGCTGCTGGAGGATGTTTCCGCACTCAGCAGGGAGACCGTGAAAATCACGCGCTGGAATTATCTGTGTACGCAGTTCAATGTTATTGTGATCTATATCAGATTGTTGTTCCTGCCTTTCGGGCAAAATCTGGACCCCATGTATCCATTCAAGGAAGGATTCTTTGACGGTTTAACACCGTTGGCGTTTCTTTTCATAAGCGGTATCGTGGCCATTGGGATAGGGTATATACGGAAGAGACCAGCGATAGCTTTTGGTATTTTCTGGTTTTTCATCACGTTGTCCGTTGAATCGAGCATTATTCCCATCAGTGACGCCCTGTTTGAGCATCGGCTTTATTTGCCGATGTTCGGTTTCGCCATTGTGATGAGTTACGTACTCATTGTTCTTTTGCAAAACAGGAAACTCTGGATAGGGATAATTTCAGTCGCTGCAATTGCATATCTTGGGACGGCCACATATCTGAGGAATCGGGTTTGGAAGGATCCGATAATCCTGTGGCGTGATGTGTTGAGAAAGGCCCCGGAGAACTACAGGGCACATAATAATCTGGGCTTTGCCCTGTATCACCGGGGCAGAGTGGGGGAGGCTATCCAGCAATATACTGAGGGGCTGCGGATTAAGCCTGATTTTGCCCTGGCAATCAATAATCTTGGAATTGCTTTGTTGCACCAAGGAAAGCTTGACGAAGCCATTGATTATCTGTCAAAAGCGGTACGAATTAGTCCTCGATATGTCGGCGCGTACAATAATTTGGGTGTTGCTTTCGCTACGAAAGGGAACTTGAAAGAAGCTATCGGTTATTTCTCGATGGCCTTGAAGATGGACCCATCCTTGGCAGAGACCCATAATGGCCTTGCCAACGCACTTGCATCCCAGGGGAAGTTCGAGGAAGCGATCAAGCACTGGTCAAAGGCGATCGAGCTCAGGCCGGATTATGCAGCAGCATACTACAACTCAGGCATCGTTTTGGAGAAACAGGGGGATTTCAATAAGGCTGAAAAATATTTCTCAAAGGCCATCATGATCAAGCCCGATTATGCAGAGGCGCACAGTAAACTGGCAGTTATCCTGGCAAGACAAGGGGATCTTGACGGCGCCCTGGACCATTTTGCCAAAGCGCTGAAAATAAGGCCCGGACTTGCCGAGGCACGCGCGGGGATTAGAGATGTCTTGACTTTAAAGAATAAGTCGTTTGAAAATAAAAGATGATGGTGCAACAACGATGATGTTTAATCGTCAGATGATGAACTGCATGAATAGGCCATTTAGCTATGGAAGCCCATAAACAGCAATTTGCACGCATGTTGGCGGAAACTGGGGCCATTTTTTTCGATAAAGACCTTGTTCTGAAAGATGGCCGCCCCACCCCCTATTTTGTCAATATGGCCATGTTCAGGACCGGCCGTCTGTGCATCCAGATGGGGTCTTTTTTTGCCGGCATGATGGTGTCGCAGGGGTTGGCCAGGGATACGGATGTCATTCTGGGGCCTTCTTACAAGGGGAGCGCCATTGCCCTGTCGACGGCTATTGCCCTCTGGCAGGAACACCAGATCGACCTGGCCTTTGACTATGATCGGAAAGAGGCCAAGACCCATGGCGAAGGGAGCGTGTCCAGGAGTATGTTTGTAAACGGCGCCTTTTTTGACGGCTGCCGGATCTTTATCGTGGATGATGTGGCTACCTCCATGGGGACCAAGTTCGAGCTTCTGGAAAAGATTGAAGCCGAGGCCCGTTTGAAGGGAATGACGCTCCATGTTATGGGCATAGGGATCGGGCTGGACCGGGAGCAGGCCACCGCGGTATACGACGAGGGCGGCCAGGTCGTATTGGGACAAAAGGGGGAGAATGCCATAGAGGATTTTGTGTCAAGGAGCGGCATTCCGGTCTTTTCCGTAGCCGGGATCACGGAGGCGGTTGACTATCTATATACAGAGAGGGTCCCTGTCATGATTGAAGGGCGCCGCATGCCGATGGACGAGAAGACAAGGGCGGCGTTTGACGAATATATTGAGCTGTATGGGGTGGCATGAGTTGCGGGAAGGATGACCATGTCCGATGAGAGATGCCTGCCTGAGACGATTGGCGGGATATTGAACGCCAGAAAACCGAGGGTGTTAGATGGCGGCGGGGCAGCGGGTTATCGACACGCCGGTGTGCTGCTGCCGCTGCTGGAAGAGGACGGCGTCTGCAAGGTCCTCTTCACCGAGAGGACCCACCGGGTCGAACACCATAAGGGACAGATATCGTTTCCCGGCGGCGGGGTTGAGGAGAAGGACGCCTCCATCGAAGAGACGGTGCTGAGAGAAACCTATGAGGAGATCGGCCTTTCTGAAAAGGACATCGACCTCTTGGGCAGGATCGACGATGCCCTGACCGTGGCCTCCAATTACGTGATCCATCCGTTTGTGGGCTGGATTGTGTCCGTGGATGATTTGGCCATCAATCGGGCCGAGGTGAAACAGATTATCACGGCGCCGCTGGCCCTCTTTTATCGCGGCCCTTCAGAAACGAGGCGATATCCCATAGAATATGAGGGAGTAACCTACGAGACCGTCGCTTTTGAATACGGGGAGCACGTCATCTGGGGGGCCACCGCGAGAATGATGGAGAATTTTGTGGAGATCATGGCCGATAAATTATGCTTGCCTCAGGGCCAAAAATAGGTTATGTTTAAACCTATTGTCGGGACGTGGCTCAGTCTGGTAGAGCACCGCGTTCGGGACGCGGGGGTCGCTGGTTCAAATCCAGTCGTCCCGACCATCCT
>Ga0172369_10004741_pt1 | contig 17076 bp, 18 predicted proteins | sample LakKiv25m_FD_114539 | JGI IMG/M metagenome (GOLD analysis project Ga0172369, IMG submission 114539) | Freshwater microbial communities from Kabuno Bay, South-Kivu, Congo - kab_022012_11.25m | ecosystem: Environmental > Aquatic > Freshwater > Lake | place: Democratic Republic of the Congo...
AATTGTAACATTCAAAATGGGAAATTACGAAATCGAATATTCTTATAACAACGCACTTTCAAAAGATGAATTGAATTCCCTAATAGAAAAAGACAAATCAAATTGGTTAAATTCAATTTCTGGAAAATAAATTATTTAATATCCCCTTTCTCAATTAAAAATTTAATATTTGGGGCAACAGAATGTTTTCCTTGTTCAATTTCTTCAATGTCCAACCATTTAATTTCTTTTATTGGGGGAATTGGTTTTAAGTCCAAGTAGTTTGTTGAAATATTTGCCAAATTTTTTTGAGTCAAAACTTTTTTAGGGGGGGGTGGTCGGGGGTTGGTTTGGGGGGATTTTGTTTTTTTGTTTTTCAATTTAGCTAAATAATGAATAAGAACAATACACATTTCTTCTGATGTTTGTGGATTTTTCCATAAAATCATTGGAGAAAGAGGTTTTATTATTTCAATTTCTCCGTTAATTTCTTCTTTTGTTTCTCTACGACAAGCTTCTTCTAAATCTTCACAATTTTCAAGAGTTCCTCCAGGAAGTTTGTAAAAATCATCTTTTTCATCTTTAATAACAAGTAACTTTTCATTTTCAATAATCACCGGTCCAGATGCAATTATATATTTCATATACTACAGAATACAAATCTATTTAAATAAATTATCAAAAGAAAATTAATGAAAAAGTTAAAAGAATTGGAAGAAAAACTCAATTTGATGATTTGGAAAGATAATTTTAAAGAAACTTGCCAAGAACTTGATAAAACAGATTCTTTAAACCTTTTAGGTTGCAGAAAAGAGAATCTTGCAAGAGTTTTATCAACTATAAAAAACTTAGGATTAAAACAAACTGAAATTGCTTTATTTGAAATAGGATCTGGTGCGAAGATAATGTACGAAAAATTTTGGGAAGCAGAAGATGGTTATTTTAATTCAAACGTGTTTAATTTCTTTATAAAAAATCCTTTATCGTTAGAATATTATGGATTTGACTCAATGTTATCAAAATATTGTTTAGAAAAAGTTAAACAAAATTATGGCTTCTTTGAAGATATAAAAACAATAGAAAAACAATTGTTATTTGAAATCGAAGAAATAAAAGAAAGAACAAAACCGATAATACCTAAAAACAAGATCCCTGTAATTTTTTCAAATTTAGTTATAGGATTTAATAAAAAAGACGAGGATAATGTAAAGGGAAGTAGGGGAAATCCGGCTTTTTGGAAAATTCCAGGTATACAGATTCATCAATATTTTAAAAGGGATTTAATTAAAAGAGCACGAGGTTATTCAGAAGAAAAAAATAAAAGTGAGATCGAGAATATTTTAAATGAAATAAAACAATTTAAACCAGAAAAATTTGATTTAGAAATTTTAAAATTATTTAAAGAAGCTTATAATATTAAAACACAAGTTGTCTCAACAGATTTAGGGGATACTAAAAATTCTGGAAACTATTCAAACCCAGATATATATTCAATATGGATAAATTTATAAATATTTAACCATATAACTTTCTTCTAAATTATAACCTAATTTTTTATAATATTCACGAACACCAATTCCAGAAATAATTTTTAATTTCTTAATTTTATTTTTTCTACAAATTTTTTCAGCTTCTTCAATTAATTCTTTCCCTAAACCAATATGTTGTGATATTTTTCCTTTTTCACCTAATTTCAAACTCTGTCCATAAACATGAACTTCACGAATAATCGCAATTTTTGAATTTTTTTCAACTAATCTCAATCTTAAAAGCCCAAACAAAACGTCATCTTTATTTATCATCTCCAAAAAATATTCATCTCCTTCAGAAGCCCTATATTTTGTAATCTTTAATTTCAAATTTTTATTAAAGTTTTCAGAACTTCTCAAAGCAAAACCAACTTCCCTATAACGAATTTCTTTTATCTTAGAATTTTTCTTTCTCAATTCTCGTTCAATATCTGCCCTCAAATCAATTTTTTTTGTTCCAGCAATTATATAATCAGGATGAATTTCTCTCATAATTCTCATAACTCGGCAATATCTCGGAACAGCTTTAAGCATTGAAATCAAAATTTTCTCTGTTTCTTCTTTAGTATAAGGTTTGTATTTTTTCTGCCAATACCATTTTTCTAATTCAGAACCAGGCATAACCTGACAAGGATAAATTTTTAATTGATCTGGTTTAAATCTTGAATCAGAGAAAATTTTCTTAAATAAATTCAAATCTTTTTTTAAATTAGAACCAGGAAGCCCGGGCATAATATGATAACCCACCTTAAAACCTGCATTTTTCAAATCTTTTGTAGCACTAACAACATCAGAAACGTTATGTCTCCGATTAATCAATTCATAAACTTTATCGTCGATAATTTGCACACCTAATTCAACTCTAGTAACTCCCCATTCTCTCATTCTATCAATAAATTCAGAACAAACATCAGGACGCGTTTCAACACAAAGGGCAACACATCTATGTTCTGATTTCTCATTTAAATTCTGTGCTTCTTTAAGAGTTGTTGATTTCTTGGAATTTAATCCATCATAAATTCCTTTAATAAAATTATTTTGAAATTTTTTTGGATATTGCAAGAATGTTCCCCCCATAATTATAATCTCAATTTTATTTGTTGGGTGATTCATAACTTTGAAAGCTTCTAAACGTGCACGAACTTGTCTGAACGAATCGTAATTCAATTCTTTTGCACGCATTACAACAGGACTTTTTGGAGTATAACTTTGAGGAACATTCAAATTAGGACAATAAACGCAACTTCCATGCAAACATCGTCGAGGCGGAAGCATAATTGCAACAGGCGTGATTCCTGAAATCGTTTTCGTCGGTTTTCGAATTTCGTTTTTCGCAGGTTTTAACATATGTTCTGAATGATAATAATCCTTTTAAAGTCTTTTTAATATAAAAAATAATGATAGAAACAAATGAGATTAAACTCCCAAAAGAATTAACAGATCTTATAAATAAAGAGGGGGCAACTATTAATGACGTGGGAATTGTATTTGAAAATCTGAATGAAGAAAGAAACACACCAGGAAAAGAATATGTTTTATTACATACACACATTTCAAAAAAATATCTTGAACAAAGAGGATTAAAAACAGGGGACAAAATCGTAATTGCAGAATATCCTTTAAATGGTAAGCAAAATATTGATGTTTTTAAAATAGAATAATTATTCTTTTAAAGCGCTTTTGATTATTTCATAAACTTCAGGATATTGTTCAGGTTCAACCATTCTAAGATGCAAGAAATCAAAAGTTCCAGGACAAATCCCACTGATATAATAATTTTCTGCAAAGTTTAAATAAGCAGTTTTATTCTCGACAATTCCATCTCCGTCTTCGCCATTCATGTCACAACCCAATCCAATTATATTATAAACTGGAATTTCCAAAACATCTTGATTTAGTTTATTAATTAACAAACTATCAGAATTCATATCTTCACATTCTCTATTTGAGCCAAATAGTTTACAATAATCATAAATTTTTTTACTAATTCCGTGGTTTGGTGTTCCCAACATAATAAATTTTTCGACATCCTCTTCCCCAAAAATTTGTAAATATCTTCGAGAAACAAGTCCACCCATACTATGAGCAATAATTATAACTTTATCTTTATCTGTTTCAGATTTAACTTCTTTTACAATATCATTTAATCGAATTGCATAAGTATCAATACTATCTCCTTTAGTTTGAACTATCTTCGTAGATAAATCATTTTTATAAATATCAAAATAATAACTAGAAACAAAACTAAAAGGATAATTAGCTCTTCCTAAAACTCCTGCTTTTCCAGAAGTAGATATAATCGTACCTGCGTTTATGTAATTTTCTTGTTCTAATTTTTCTTGCAATTTTTCAAAAGTATCAAAACTATATTCTGCAGATATTTTATGATTAAAACTATGCCCATGAACAAAAATTATGGGGTATTTCGAGTTATTTGAATTAGAATCACAGGCATTACAATTTCCAAAAAAACAACATTTAGGTTCAGATTCTGAAAAATTAATTGAAAAATTATTGTTTATTTCGTAAAGATAAATTTTAGAAAGATTAAAATCATTAATCATTTCAGAAGCAAAACAACAAGTTTGTCCTGTAAAATTAAAATTATCTAATTTAGAAATAAAATCATAAATCAGATAATAACTTTCTCGATTATTAATAATTTCATTAAATTCGTTTATTAATGAATTTATCTCAAGAGTTTCATTAAAAGATACATTTTTTATTTTAAATTCTTTTAATCTTTGCTGTGCATAACTAAAATTTTCAAAAAGACGATTATTTCCCAAAGTTAAATTATAAATTGTTTCATTAAAGGTTTCAAATTTTCCTTTAACAACTTTTAAATTCTCCTCAAAAATAGGCATTTCATTTTCTAAAAAAGAATAATTATCTTCTTCTAATATTTTCTTCATATTAAAAATGGTTTCATTTAACAGATTTATTGATTTAGACAACTCTTCAAACTCTGATGAAAAATTATTTGAATTATTAAAATTATTCAATTCTAAAGAGAGATTATTTAATTCCAAAAGATTTTCACTGATATAACTCAAATTCTGAATAGTAGAAGATATATTTTTTATAAACTCCAATTTTAATTCTTTTTCATTTTTGTTTAAATCATAATCTAATGTTATCAAAATTTTTTTTGACTTTTGTTCGCCATCAGTTTGACAAAAAGTTGTTTTAATATTCGCACATCGAATCTCAAATCGATATAAACTCTGCCCTTTTCCAATTTTATCTGCAAAAAGATTATATTCTTGAACATTTTGTCCTGTTGATTTTAAGATAAATTCTTGTTCATCCAAGATCTTACCAGTCCCTAAATCAATAAATTTAGAACTACAACTCGAACTGCAGAATATATTACTATAAACTTGTGATTTTAAAATTACCTTATCTTGATCCCCATGATTTAGAAAAAAATTTGTCTTATCTGCGTTTAAACTAATCACAAAATCATTTCCAATAAGAAATTTAAAATAAAGATAAAGCTTAGTTGCAAAGAACAGAATAATTAATAATAAAATTATTCCAATAAAAAATAGATATTTCTTTTTAATTTTAATCCTATTTTTCAGCCTCTTCATAAATTTAATTGAATTTTAGAATATAAAAAACTACTTATCAAATGTTTTTTAACTCCTAGTTTCTTTAAAAAGATATGAAAATAGAAAACCAGCAAAAAGTTTGGGATAATATCGCGGAAGAATGGAACGAATTTAAAACAGAACAAGCAGAACACACAATAAATTTTTTAAAGAAAACAAAAGGAAAAATATTAGATTTAGGTTCTGGTTCAGGAAGACATTTAATCAAGATAAAAAATGGAAAAATGTATTTAACTGACTTTTCTGAAAAAATGCTTGAATTAGCAAAAAAGAAAGCAAAAAAAGAAAAAATTGAAGCAGAATTTATAAAATCAAATTTGACAAAATTGCCCTTTGAAAACAATTTTTTCGATTTCGCGATATGCATCTCTGCACTTCATTGTATAAATAAAAAAGAACAGAAAAAAGCAGTTCAGGAATTGCACAGAGTTTTAAAACCTAAAGCAAAAGCAGAAATTGGAGTTTGGAATATCAAATCAAAAAGATTTAAAAATTCTAAAAAAGAGAAAATAATTCAGTGGAGAAATAAGGGGGGGAGATATTATTATTTATTTGAAGAAAAAGAAATTCACGATTTATTTAAGTTAATTGGATTCAGAATTCTTTCAACCAATAATTCCGAAATGATGATAAACTTTATAGTGCAAAAATAGTCATCATTTGCAACTTTATCGAGAGCCATTAGAAAAGCTACTGTTCAGTTCCGAGAGAAAAGTTTGCAAAGAGTGCTTTTTTCACGATTTCAGCGGAGGCAATTAGAAATCGCTCTTCAGCGTCTAAAGGGAAGTTTACAAAAGAAGCCGCAGGTGTCTTTTGAATGATGATAAATTTTGTGGCAGAAAGGTAAAGTATTAATTTCAAAATAGTAACATTTAAAAACTTCAAAACCCCTTTAAATATATGGCCTCTATTACAAGAAGAATAAAAAGTGTAAGTTATTTAACTGAAACTTGCAGACAATTAAATGAAATTGGAGTATCAAATCCAATTAGAAAAAGATTATTAGAAAGGATACATTATAATGATTGTAGGAAAATTCAGGACGAAATATCAAAATTATACTCTAATAAAGAAAAGGGAATTGACGCAGAAATTAAATTATTAGAATTATTAGATCAAGAATATCAAACAGATTTTGAAGTTAAAAATAGTTTATATCTTGGAAAAGGTTTGGCTCTTATTTAACAAACTTGATTATATCAAAAAAAGATTTTCTATCAAAATCAATCATTTTCTTTGTCTCAAGATCAAAATTAACTTTAAGTAAAGCCAAATTAGATAAAAAAATTGTAACAAAGAGTAATTTCTTTCTTTCTGCAATGTGAAAACTATACAAAAATTTCTTCGCTTTTTCCTTGATATTTTCTTTTTGCATTCTTTCTTCAATTAATTTTTCAAATTCTTCTAAATCAAGATTTTTATCAAGAACAAGTTTTTCAGGAATTCGCTTATCAAAAAATTCAAGAGATACAAGGCTCAGTTTATCTGTAATTTTAAAAACATAAATTTGCCCTTTTTGTTTTTTGGTTTCTTCATTATTTTCATTCCCGAGGGTGGGAGACGCAGTGTAACTTGGTGGGGGATTGGAGGTGGGAATTTTATTGTTATCTTTTTCTAGGGATTGGACAGAAGGCTTCTTGAGTTTCTTTATTTTCTCATCAAAAGGAACAAAATAATCAAAATTAATCTCTTTTGTGTCATGCTCTCTATCAATCATAAAAAAACATGAACAAAAATATGCCTTTTTATTTTTTTTAATAAATTCTTTGTATTCTTTTGATTTCAACAATGAATTATAATGTTCGCTGATTTTCATAAAAAAAGAAGAAAAAAGAAGTTTATAAGTTTTTCAATTAGACATAACATCGCGATTTAAAGAAGTTTGCAATAGTATTTTGAGCGAAGCAAACTATCTTAAAAAAATGCAAATTTGGGCTAATTTCTGTTCGGCACAAAGCAGATTTGCAAAGCAAAAAGAAATTACCTCTTAATCTGTTGTTCAGGGATTTTTATTGAAAAGAAAAACACGAGCTGGCTTACGAAAAGCCTTCGTGAGTCACAGATGAGTGGATGGCTCTAAAACCAATGTATTTGAGAAATCGCCCTTTTTGTTTCTTTTTTTCTAAAAAGTAAGTCGCCACACGAAAGATGAAAATTAGGCAACCGAAGGATTTTTAAAGTTTTAAGATGTGATAATATTAATAATTGTCCCGTGTGGTTCGCCACATTGGGACTACTTTTTATTTAATGCTTTTCTAATATTAATTGAATCGTCGCAACAATTTCTTAATTGATATGAAGAACTTTTTGGAAAGAAAGCATTTATTACTTTTTTACCATTCTTTCTAACAAGATTTATCGCTGGAATAAAATCGGCATCTCCTGAAACAATGATGGCAATATCATATAAATTTTCATAAGAACCTTTAATTAAATCTGTTGCTAAATAAACATCATCGCCTTTTATTGAAAAATCAATAGAACCATCTGGTAAAATAATTTTTCTTAAATTGCATAAAACTATATTAAAATTAGGAATTCCTTTAATCTTATCTAAAAATCTTTTATGGTCTTTGTACTTTTTATCATTTATTGATTTATCTAACAAAGCAGTATAATAAAAAATATCTACAATTTCTCTCTTTGTTTCAATTCTCTTTATTATATCTTCAAATTTTGTTTTTATGTCAAATTTTTTTAGATTATGATAAAGATTACTTCCATCAATAAAAATAGCAACTCTTTGATTATTCATAAAATTAGATAGAAAGAGAAGTTTTAAGACTTGTTGTTCGAATTATTTTTTAATTGGATATGTGAATCTATCTGCATCATAAACCGAATCCACAGCAAGAATTTCTAAATCATAACTATTATTGGAAAAAGTTATGCTTGGATGTAAAAAATGACAATTTTTCTGCAATAAGGCTTTATCTAAAAAATGGTTTTATGATAACCGAACTTTATAAAAAGAAAATTGACAACAAAGAGATAACAAAGTTGAGATTGGAAAAATGGCTCTAAACTAACAATTCGAAATTGCACATAACATCCATTATCCCTACTTAAGAAGTAACTAAATTTTCTCTTCAATTTCTTTCTTAATTTTTTTAGAAAAATTCTCTAATTTAGAGTTTTCAATTTTTGAACTTCCACGAACACGAACAGCAAGTGATTTTTCTTTTTCTTCTTTATCACCTACGACAATTATATAAGGAATTCTCATTAATTCAGCGTCTTTAACTTTTGAAGGAACAGTTGTTTGAGAAAAATCAAAATCAATTCTTAATTCAGGCATATCTTTGTGCAATTTTTCAACAACTTTCTCAGCATATTTTAAATTTCTATCAGTAAAACTCATAACACGAACTTGAACAGGCGCAAGCCAAGTTGGCAATCTTCCATTAGTATGTTCGAGTAAAATTCCCAAGAATCTCTCCAAACTTCCGTAAATAGTTCTGTGCAAAATAATCGGATTTTTCTTTACATTATTTTTATCAGTGTATTCTATCTCAAATCTTCCTGGAAGGAGCAAGTCAAGTTGTATCGTTGCTGTTTGCCAAGTTCTTCCAAGAGAATCTGTAACATGAAAATCAATTTTCGGACCATAAAAAGCCCCATCTCCTTTGTTAACCTTATACTTTAATTTGTTTTTTTTCAAAACATCTTCAAGAAGATTTTCAGCTTTATCCCAATCAGAATCTGTTCCAATTCTTTTTTCAGGTCTTGTAGAAAATTCTATGTGAAACGGAAGATTAAACTTCTCATAAAAAATCCTAATTAATTTAACAATAGCCATAACCTCGTCGTTAATTTGTTCTTCTGTACAATAAATATGTGCATCATCTTGTGTGAACTGAATAACTCTAAACAAACCAGCCAAAACACCAGAAAGTTCAACTCTATGAACAATTCCAAGTTCTCCCATTCTCAAGGGTAAATCTTTATAACTTTTCGGAGAATGTTTGAAAACAAGCATTCCTCCAGGACAATTCATAGGTTTAATCATAAAATGTCTTTTTTCATATTCAGTTGAAAAATTATTTTCACGATATTTTTCCCAATGTCCTGAAATTTGCCAAAGTTTTTTATCTAAGATTTGTGGAGTTTGAATTTCCTTATAACCTGCTCTTCTGTGCTCTTCTCTCCAAAATTTTATTAATTCGTTCCTAATAATCAAACCATTGTCGTGCCAAAAAACCATTCCAGGCGCAATTTCCGAAAAACTAAACAAATCCATTTGCTGCCCCAAAATTCTATGATCATTTTCTTTTAATTTTGAAGTATCTAACTTGGATTTTGAAATTTCTCTAAGAAGTTGTTTTGGATCATATTTTTCTTCAGTTTCATTTCCTTCAATATTAATTTCTCTAGACAATTCACTCAAAGGATGACCTATCACTTTCAATTCAAAACTTTTGTAATAACCAAAAGGAGCGCGAGTAACTTTAAATTCCTTAGACAATTCTTTTTCAGCTTCGTTAAGAATATTAATCGCCAAATCAGGAGAACTTAAATTACTTGAAAGATGAGCGTAAGGGTAAAGCACAACGTTTTTCACATTCACTTGCTTCGCAATATTTTTAACATCATCAGCGAGTTTTGAAACAATTTTCTTCACATCATTGTCTCTTTTTTCAACAGCAATCAAAACAACCAAAGCTTCTTCCACTCTTTTTAGTTTTTTCTCAGATTCGCTAAGTTCGTCAACGCTTTTCAAAGCTTTTTTCAGAGCTTGAAATTGAATATAATCAACATGTAAGTTAAGTGTTTTCATAGAAATTACAAGAAAAGAGATTTTATAAAATTATTCAATTTTTTAGAATTTATCAAATTTATGTAATAATTGTTTTAGAGTATTTTATTTTAATACTCTAATATCTAAAAATGCAATACTTCTTGGTGAGTGTGGAAGGAAGGGTTTATAAAAATTTTACTTGAGATAAGCAAAACTCACCCTTAAACACCTATATTTAGCAGAAAAAGATATATGTCCAAGAATAATATATATTCTCCAACAATATCAATAGATTATATATTTTAAAATAGAAATATTTAAAAAGGTTGAAAATTAAAAGATTTATCCAATATGGTAGAAATAAAATTGAGGATTAAAAATGAAACTAAGAATAAAGATATTACTAACTATATTACCTACTTTTTTATATTTGGGAATCCCGAAAAACTATTCTTCGGCAATTAATCCAACAGGTCCAGAAACAGAAACTCACTTGCTTATAGATAAATTTAATGAAGAAAATAAAAAAAAGAATTTAGAAAAGATAATCAACCTTAAAGAAGCAGAGAAAGTAAAAGAATTTAACGAAAGAGTCTATGAGCCAATTTATTTAACAAAAAAAGAAATAAACAAGTATATAGATTCTATTTATAATTTAGGGGTTGCTCCAAAAGAAATTTCAAAAGAGATCTTTAAAAAGATAATTTATACAGAATCAGGATATAACATTAATGCTTTTAATAAAAAAACTGGTGCTAGAGGACTAGGTCAATTATTAGAAATAGCTTGGGATGAAACTGGAGAAGATTCAATTTCTTACCAAAATTATGTTTATAATCCACAAAAGAACTTAACAATTAGCTTAAAATATTTAAAAAGCATAAAAAACTCCCTAAAAAGCATTAATCCAGATTTTAATAATTTAGACTAAAAAGAAAGATTACAGCAAATAATTGCAGCATATAATTGGGGAATAGGAAGCTTAGAAAAAGTAAACTTTGATTTAAATAAAATTCCAAAAGAAACAAAAGATTATTTCAAAAAACTCGGATTAAATTGATTCTTTCAAATTAGAAAAGTTAATAAATAGTAATTCTAAAGTAGTTACATGAAATATTGTGAATTACTAGAAATTCAAAAGAAGAAACAAGATAAAGTTGAAGAAGATTCAAATTTAATTGAAGAAGTTTTCTCAGAAGAACTAGCAGTCAGATATTCTGGAAGAAACTATGGAACTGTTTTTCCACAACCAAAAGATTTGAGATTTGAAGTCTTTCAATGTTCAAGATATGCAAGAAAAATAGCAAATTTAGAAGGATTATTTTTAAATACAGGAAATGCTTGGGATTTGCCAAATAAAAATAAATCTGAGGACTATAATTATTCAAATTTAAAAAAAGATGTTTTGGTTTTATTTTATAATCCTGGAAGCATATTTAATAAGAAAGGAAGAATTGGAACACATGTTGCTTATTGTCTTGGAAAAGATTCAAAAGGAGAATTTTATTTTTTACAACAACTAAAGATAAACGCAAAAATTTTATCAGAAACCCAAATGAAAAAAAGAGGATTTATTGGAAAGAAAATAATTTTTCCAGAAAAATTTTAATTATTTGTTAATTTTCCAAAGATAATTGAAATATTTTCTATAACTTTCCGAAAGAGTTTTATGTTTTATCACAAAGGCTATCGGTTTTTCAAGCCAAACAACATTTGCAATATAATCTCCATAAATATAAATTACATTTAGACCACTTAAAATTTTTGGAAGAATTTTGTATTCATAATATTTTGAAGTAGTAATATTTTTAGTTTTAGCTTCATTAACAAGAAGCAATTTCCAGTTGCATTTTAATTTTTCACGTTTTTTATTATATTGTGGCCAAAAATAAGGAAGTCGATTTTCTACATCACCAGTAGCTCCAATAAACAAAACTTCTTTGTAATTCAGGCATTCTTTCAGAATAGTTTTTATTCCTTCTTCCCCCCTATAAATTTCAGACTCAATTTCTGAATTAATTGAATTAAATTTCTCTTTTAGTTCAGGCAGTAAATTCTTAATTTCAATTTTGTCCTCTTCTATTTTTGCTTTCTTTTCATCAAGATATTTTTCAAGATTTTCGGGATTTTTTGGTTGAAAAAATTTAATTTTATTTTCAATTACATAACTAACAATACCTTTTTCAATAAGCTTATTTAACGCATCATAAATATTCTTTCTGTGAATTCCTGTTTCTTCAACAATTTTCCCCGCAGATGTTGTGCCTAAACCAAGCAAAGCAATATAAACTTTTATTTCTGTTTCAGTTAATCCGATTTCTCTTAAAATCTTTGTATTCATAATTAAAATAATAAGTTTATTTATATAAATATTGTGGTGGTATAATACTACTATAAAAATTAATAAAGTATGCCTTTTCTTCATTAAGATGGCATATAAAACATTGAAAAAAATATTAAACTCAATTTTAATCACAAGTGTAGTAGCAGGGATTATTTACTTGGGAAGTTATAGTAATAAAAGAATTTATAATTTTAATGGAGAGAAAATAACTTATTCATGGTATACAAACCCCCTTTACAAAACAATCATTGAGAAAGAGAAAGGGGGAAAAAGAACAGAATATATTTTTAATGTGGGGGATAATTCAACAGAACCTAGCAAATTAACAGAAATAATTATAACCCATAATGGAAGAATAGTATGTTATAATTCATTAGACCCAGAGAACAAAATATTACAAGATTCTGCATACAAAGATATAGAAAGAATAAATTGTAAAATAGATTCTGTTAATAACCAAGGAAAGTTATCTGAAAGATTAAATTTTGGATTAAAAAATATTAAATAAAATGAACAAATCAGATTTAGAATCAAGAATAGTAAAAAAACCAAAAGAAGAAAAGGAAAATTTATTTGAAAATCAATTAGAAATAAACGAAAATGGGATTTTAACAGTTTACAAAACAAAAATTATCCCTCTTTATTGCTCAAACTACAACTCCCATAAAAACCATTATGAACCTTATGTTGAGGGAGAAATAATTTTTTCAAGAGAAGATATAACTGAAAAACAAAAAGAAAAATACAAAATAAATCTATTCTCAAAACCAAAAATATTCAAAGAAAAAGTTAATGCTAAGGAGAAGAAAAAGATTTGGAATATTTCCATAAATACAAAACTTTTTTCATGGAGTGTAATAGATGCATTTGGCCCAACAGGCTATGTAAAATTTGGGACTAAGTCTTATACAACTGAAATTCCAGATTTATTAAGAAAAACGGCAGAAGAAAAAGGAATAATATTAAAAGATAATTTAATAGATATGCTAAGTGTTCCTTATCTTAATTTAAGAAAAGAATTTTCAAACTTTGCTAGTAAATTTAAAACCCCACTAAAAATAGACGCATTTCCGAGTAAATATTTTTATGAATAATAAAATGGATTTTTATAAGAGATTAATAGAGAGTTATAAAGAAGTTCTCAAAGATGAAAGCAGTGATTCTACTCTTTTTGGTTGTATAGCTCCGATAATTCTCTTCGGAAGTCTTGGATTTATAATTTGGCAAGGAATAGATACCTTTAATAAAAAATGTCATTTACAACACAGAGATTCGAAAATTGAACAAAAGTTAAAACAAAACCCGATAGATTCAACAAAAAAAGATACAATAAAATATCTAAATAAAATTAACTCTTATAAATAAAAGAATCAATTTTTTTCTCAGCTTCTTTTCTCTTTTTCTGATGTTCTTTCAAAAAAGAATTTATTTTATTAATAGTATAAGATTTTAATTCTCCTGTAAGCATTTTTCCAGATTTGTAATCTTTTTCAATCTGAGCTAACTTTTTATCATCTTCTTCAAAAAACATTTTCAAATACTGAAAACAAATATCTATCTCAGGATTTCCACCTTTCTTCCTATGCTCTTCTAATGTAGCCTGTCCTCCAGAAAAAGCGTATTTGTTTATTTTTCTTTTAACTTCTTCAGAAGAATCAGTGGTATAAATTGAAAGATCACTAACACTTGAAGCAGACATTTTTCCACCCATTCCACTCAATGGTGGAAGAAAAACATTGTGAATTATTGCAGGTTTATAATAACCAAGTTTAGGCATAACATCTCTTGAAATTCGAAAATGCGGATCTTGATCAATTCCTAAAGGAATCAAACAAGGAATATTTTTTCCTTTCAAAACAGAAGGAAGAAACGCAGGAACAGCTTGCATTGAAGTATAAAAAATGCTTCCAATATTATTTGTATCTGTAAATCCAAAACTAGCTTTTATTGTAGAAAATGTTATTTTTTTAGCAACCTTGCAAGCTTCCTTATACATTAAATTTGCATGTTTCGTGTCAATCAAAAAATGAGTTTTCTTCGGGTCAAATCCGAGAGCAATAATATCCAACATATCTTCTCTAGTGGCTTTTTCAGTATCTTCCAAACTCACATCGGGTTTATACAAAAACTTTTCCTCATCAGGAAATTGAAACCACATTTCAACTCCGAATTTATCTTGTAACCATTTACACATTATCCAGGGGACCAAATGTCCAATGTGAACCTTGCTTCCTTTTGACGAAGCTCTTCCAGTATAAAGAAAAAATTTGTTTCCTTTTTCATATTCATCAAGAAGCCAATTCAAATCTCTATGCGAAAAAAATACTCCTCTTTTAAAAAATAAATGCAATTCCTTAGTATGTTTTTTTAATCTGTCTAAAGTTTTTGAATCAAGTTTTGAAACTCCAAATTCTTGAATTAACTTTGAATAATTAACGCTTCCGGAAATTTCATAAGGATTAATAATCTCTTTCATAAAAAAAACAATTAAAACAAATATATAAATTTACCTAAAATTCAGAGCATAAATATTTATAAATAAATGCTGATTAATTATTTCATGAAAAAAGAGATGTTTACATTATTTACATTAATAGTTTTATTATCTTTTGTATCCGCAGAAGTTGTAATTATGGAACCTTCTAAAACAATTTATAATATAGGAGACAATTTAGATTTAACAATAAAAATAATTGCTTCACAACAAATGAATGGAATTCTAAAAGGAGATTTAGTTTGTGGAAGTATTAAAACAGAAGTTTACAAAGAATTTATTTCATTAAATCAAGGTGAAAAATTCAGAGATTTATCAGTACCTTTAACGAAAAACTTTATTGGAAATTCTTTAGGAAGTTGTAATGTTGAATATTATTTTGGTTCAGAAAAATTAGGTGCAACACAAATTTTCACAATTTCAAATAAGATAAATTTACAATTAGAAGGAATCTTGAATGATTTTTCTCCAGGAGAAAAGATAACAATTAAAGGAACAGCAATAAAAGAAAATGGAGAGAATGTAAATGGAGTGATTGAAACAACTTTCTCAAAAGATGCTTCAAATAATTTAATTTTCTCAAATATAATTAAAGATGGACAATTTAATTTAGAGATTACTCTTCCAGAAAAGACTAAAGCAGGAGATTACAATTTATTAATAAATGCATATGAAAAATCACAATCTGGAGAGATAATAAATAAAGGATATTCAAACACAAAGATAACTATAAAACAAATCCCAAAAAATTTAGAGATAACTTTAGATAATACAAATCTAAATCCAGGAGAAATCTTGAGAGGTAAAACCATTTTGCACGACCAAACAGGAGATAACATAAATGCACAAATTTATATTGCTATTAAAAATCAAAATGGAGAGATTGTTAGTAAAATTGAATCAACAACCGGTTCTTATTTTGAATATAAAATAAATGAAACAGAAAAACCAAATCAATGGAAGGTTTCTGCATTATCTAAAGATGTTAAAAATGAAATAGCTTTTAGAATCTTGGAATTAAAAGAAATAAAATTAGAGATAATTGATAACACTTTAATTATCACAAATGTTGGAAATGTTCCTTACATAAATCAAACAATCTTGCAGATAGGAGATCAAACAAAAACAATAGATTTAGCATTAAATGTAGGACAATCAGAAAAATTCAATTTAAAAGCACCAAATGGAATTTATTTAGTTAAAATAGGAGATTTTGCAAAAGAGGTTACATTGACTGGAAGAGTAGTTAATGCAAAAAAACAATCAGACAAGAGGTTTTTATTTAGTCCATTAATTTGGGTGTTTATAATTATAATTTTAGGATTTTTAACATACACTATCTTCAGAAAAGCACGTAAAAAAACTTTTAAGGGAAGCAGGAAACATTTCCCAACAAACGCCCATGTAACTAGAATTGTTGCAGAACCAGTAAGACCAGCTAAAGGAGATTTAATTTCAACAAGAAATAGTGCAGAATTATCAACTTCAATACAAGGAATAAAACAAAATTCAACAATAGTATTATTACATTTAAAAAATTTTGAAGAAGTGAGTTCAGGACAAGGGAATGTTAAAGAATCTGTTCAAAAGATAGTAAATATAGCAGAAAATAATAAAGCAATAATTTACGAAAATGGAAGTAATATTTTTATGATTTTATCTCCTCAAAAAACAAGAACATTTGACAATGAAATGAGTGCAATAAAGATAGCACAAGAGGCAGACTCAATCTTAAAAAATCACAATAAAGTATTCAAGCAAAAAATAAATTATGGAATTGGAATTGAAACAGGAGAAATAATCTTAAAATCAGATAAAGAGCATAGTTTTACCCCAGTGGGAAATACTTTAATTAATGTAAAAAAAATGGCACATCTTTCAAATAATGAAATTGCAATAACAGAAAAAGTAAGAAATAAATTACAATCAAATATTAGAGCAGATAAAAAAGAATTTTCAGGATATTCGGGTTACATTCTAAAAGAGGTTGTATCAAGATCAGGTAATTCAACTTTCATAAAAGGATTTGTATCAAGAATGGAAAGAGATGGATTTAATAAATAATTTTCAAATAACTATTCATAATTGCATTCTTAATTTCAGGATGTTTTTTCTCTAGTTCATTAATAAAATCTATCCAAGAATCTTCTTCAGTTTTTTTCCAATCCTCTTTTTTATATCTTAATTTCTTCAATTCAGCGTAAAGTAATATCTCTTTATCTGAAAACAAATATAATGGATAAATCTTTTTTTCAAAAACAGGAGAGAATTTCTGTAAATTGTCTAAATTATCTTCTCTTAAAAATTTAATAAAATTAAATGAATTCAAATCCAAACTATTAGCTAAAGCAATCTTATCATATCTCTTTCCAGAG
>Ga0172369_10004744_pt1 | contig 17068 bp, 14 predicted proteins | sample LakKiv25m_FD_114539 | JGI IMG/M metagenome (GOLD analysis project Ga0172369, IMG submission 114539) | Freshwater microbial communities from Kabuno Bay, South-Kivu, Congo - kab_022012_11.25m | ecosystem: Environmental > Aquatic > Freshwater > Lake | place: Democratic Republic of the Congo...
CCTTATCCAGGCAGCAAAAGCACGGGCACGGGGTTACCGTACCAGCAGGAATCTGATCAACATCATCTATCTAATCAACGGTAAACTGAATTTCTGTTTACCCACTTAAATTAGCGAGGAGCCAGAAAATAGAGCGCGGAGTTATTGAAAAGAATATTCTCCACGCCCAAAGGCACACCAACAATGAGCGCAAGAACTAGCGTCGCCGGATAACGCCAGACCAAGTAAGGAAAAAATTTGAGCAACGCCTGAAGCAGTACCAGCAAGGCAATCGTATGCACAACAGCATTCACCACGATCTGAAGCATCGGATTGAGCACATTGCCCCCGAGCACAAAAAGCAACAACGCAAGAACTCTGCCCATGAATACGCGATGCTCGTTATGCGCCGCCAGCATAGACGACCAGCTCAGATTCCCCTCCAGCCACGGACGGTAAAGCTGGTCGATCTCCGCATCCCACTGATCCCAGTAAGGCACCGTATTGCCATAAGATGATACCACCATTAACTTGATGCCCAAAACCAAAGCGACAAATGCTATGGCATGGAGTTGCCCTTTGTAGAAAGCTCGCAGTTGCAACATAATGGAAACTTTGATCTGAAGATATACGAGGCCCGGCATCAGCCGGATGCAACCCGCCTTTTAAAAGATAGATTAAAAAAACGGTCAAGATGAGCACATGCTTCACCCACGTTTCCAGCGGTCGTGGAGCCAGAACCACTCTTCGGGGCGGCGGCGGATAATCTCTTCGATGGCCCTGGTGTAACGTGTGGCGAGCGTGGCGATATCCTCCTTGCTGAAAGAGAGATCGGAGGTCGGGATTTCAGTGACGGTTATGGTGTAGCGTCCATCGCCATTGCTGGTGCAGATGGGCATGAACATCGGCACTTTTGCCCTGAGTGCGAAAAAAGCCGCCCCGTGGAACATTGTCGCCCGCCTGCCGAGAAATTCTCCGAAATTGGCTTCATCCGGATCCGACTGGTCACCGAGAATAGCCAGTGTGCCGCCATTCTGAAGCAGGCGCAACCCTTCCCTGACAGATTGGGCAGAATACACGATGCTGTTGCCCCTGAGGGTACGGTACTGGTTCATCTGCTGATCTATCAGCTGATTCCGGAGGCGCTTGACAATGATGGTGATGGGATGGCTCATCAGGCCGAACGCCATCGCCATCAGCTCCCAGTTACCGTAATGGGCTGAAATCAGCACCGCACCGCTCTTCCTGTTACGCTTCCACTCTGTGAAGCTTTCACATTCAACAATATCGACCAGTGCGGCGGCATCATCACGGTTCCGGATATGTGGCAGGCGCAGCACTTCGACCAGCGTTGCAGCGAGGTTCCGATAAATTCCGGTGGCAATCCGGGCAATTTCATCCGGAGATTTTTCAGGAAATGTCAGACTGAGGTTTCGATAGACAAGTTTTCGCCGGATACCGACGACCCGGTGCAGGATATCTCCGACGAGAAAAGCGAACCGACGAGCCTGGTTACGGTTCAGTTTGCGCACCATGATCCCGATGAGGTTGACCGCGTCAAACGTCAGTTTCTCAACAGCTTTTCGGGTTCTGCTCCTTATCTCTTTTCTGAGCTTCAGGAATTCAACGCTCATGGATGTCGATATTCATGACGGCCTTACTGAAATAAATCTCTCCTGTAACCGAGAAAGCCGCCGGTCAATCAGCGACAGGAGTTCGAATACACCGTGGCATCCTTCTGTTGACAGCCTTTCGGAGAATTTCGCAAAGGCGCTGTTCCTCAATCGAAAAGCTCTTCTGAAAGTACAAAACGAAGTGACAAACAGGAAAACCGGAAGTTTCCCCGGCATTCAAGCCGGGACAGGCGGGTTGCGGATAGTCTGTACAAGGCAACCGGTCACAGGTCACCATCGTTGTTGCAACAGGCCTCTATGGTAATTCGGATAGAAAAGATCGGGCTGAAAAGTCAGGGGCCATTGAGCGCAAGACAAGAATCAATCACGCGGGACACACTCAACCGCTTTAACCGAGAAGGCTGCTCAGGCAACCCCCCTGCTCTTACAGGATGACCGTAGTGCACCAGCCGGAATTTTCAGGGCATCCACAAACGGTTAATCGCATTATATTTGTCAATATGAAAAAGCAACCGTCAAACATGAATACCAGGTATGACTGAGCCATCATCAAGGCTGTGCACCCATAAAGAGATGCTTCTGAAGGTGCGGAACTGGCAGGCCGAAGGGAAAAAAGTCGTGTTCACCAACGGCTGTTTCGACATACTCCATGCCGGGCATGTGCGTTATCTTTCGGCTGCCCGCGGTCTGGGCGACAGACTCGTGATCGGGCTGAATACCGACGCTTCGGTCAGGCGGCTCAAGGGGCCGAAAAGACCCTTAGCATCAGAACATGACCGTGCCGAAGTGCTGACGGCACTTGCTGCGGTCGATGCCGTGACGCTTTTCGATGAGGATACTCCCGAAGCGTTGATTGGTATGCTTCTGCCGGACATTCTGGTCAAGGGGGCCGACTGGCCGGTTGAAAAGATTGCCGGCGCAACAGCTGTTCTGCAACATGGCGGCTCCGTCCTGACCGTACCGCTGCTCGAAGGTCGTTCGACAACCGGTATCATCGAAACTATTGTTCAACTTTACTGCCCGAAACAGACCGTTGGATAGAGTCAAAAAATTCAGCTTCATCCTGATGACCGCTGCCTCGGCTGTCATCATCGTGCTCGTCATCGCCGCCTCGCTCCTCCTCAACAGCGGCATGGTAGACCTTTTTGCCCGAAAACAGTTTCTTCTGCTTTTCAACAGGGAGTACCGGGGTCGTCTCGAACTGAAAGAGGTCCGGTTACGCTTCCCCGACGAGGTTACCATCATCAGTCCGGGTATTTACGAGGAAGGAACGACAGTGGCTGCAGCCCGTGCGGACAGTATCAGCCTGAAGTTCAATTATCTTTCACTCCTCAGGCCAAAAATCACCATGCTCTCGTTCAGGGAGGTCGATGTTGACGGCTTCCGTGCTGACGTCGTCGAACATCCTGACGGTCAGCTCAACATCCAGAACATCTTTACGAGACGGCACCCTGAAGAGCCTGAAGTGCTGGCCATCGGAAAGTTCCGCGCAAGACGGTTTAAACTCAGGAACGGCTCTTTGTCCTGGAAACCGGCAAAAACCCCTGCTTACGAGCTGAAAAACCTCCGTCTCGACATGACGAGGGTATTCGTCGCCAAATACGAATTCATGGGCACAATCAGAAAGATGCAGTTCACCATGCCCGATCGGGGATTAACGCTCAGAAAAGGCTCTGGAACGTTTGCATTTTCATCGGTGCGCAGCGACGTGATCGGCCTGGATATCGAAACCGGGAAAAGCCATGCGAAGCTGTCGGTCTCAATGGACGGGCTTGACCTCTTCTCGGGCATTTCAAAAGAGATCATTCAGAAAAACCGGACATTCATCCATGTTGAATCGATAAGTCTCGACACCTCTGAACTGAACCGCCTGATCCCGACAGCACCACTTCCGTCCGGAGTGTATCGTATCAGCGGCGATGCGAAGGGCACACTGAGCGACCTCGAAATCATGCCGACAAGCATCGAGCATGGTGACAGCCGCCTGGCGTTCAGTGGAGAAGTGCTTAACCTTCTCGAACCGAAAAGCCTGTCATTCCGTCTGAAAATCGATAAATCCGTGCTGTCTGCGCAGTTCCTCAGCCAGTTGACCAGGGATGAGCGTTACCGGAAACTTGCCAGGGATGCCGGGGAAGTGATCTTCAGCGGAACACTGAGGGGGCAGCTCGACAGGTGGATGACCAATATCGATGCAAAAACCGCCATCGGAAGCGGATCGGCTGATTTCGAAACCTCAAGGGTTGCCGATGGCCGGTATCATGCATCGGGAACCTTTGCGCTGGAAAAAACCGAACTGCACCGTCTGCTCGGAATCGCACAGCTCAGAAGCGGCTTTTCCGGCTCAGGTTCGTTTAACGGCACCGGCGGTACCGGCGGCGTCGAGGCAGCTCATATAGAAGCTGCCATAAAAAACGCTTTCTGGCAGCAGCAGACCATATCCTCAGGATCGCTCACTCTCGATCTGGATGGAAAAAAACTTGACCTTTCGACCGATCTCAGGGGATCGGATGGCAGCACTCTTATCATGGCCGGGCTCATCGATTTTTCTGATCTTTCACCATCATACGAGGCTGGCGGAAGTGTCCGGAAACTGGATCTTTCGAAAGTGGCCGGCCGTCCGGATTTGAGAAGCGACCTGAGCGGAACGTTCGAGCTGAAAGGTCAGGGCATCGATCCTTCCTCCCTCAACCTGAAGGCAAACATGGTGCTGGCACCATCGTCGCTCAACGATTTCCGTTTCAGGGATCGATCGACTGTTTCAGCAACCGTCGTGCAGTCTTCCGGCACCTCTTCGGTTTCGTTGATGAGCGAAGCCTTCGACCTCTCAATGCAGGGCACCGCATCGTTGGCACGGATGATCGAGGCTTTTCAGGCAGTTTCCTCCTGTATTTCAAAAGAGATCGGCCAGAACACTATCGTTCATATCCCTTATGGCATATCTCCCTGTGCATTCAGCTACAGGGTTGCCATACGTGACCTCGCACCGCTCCGACCTTTTCTTCCGACAAAAGAGTTTCAGCTCAAAGGCACCGCATCCGGCAAGGTTTCCTGTGCCGAAGGAGGACTGATGATGGACACAGACATCTCCTTAACCTCGCTTTCCAATGGTTCATCTCTCTTCGTGGAGAAGGCCGTGATGAACGCGTCGTCGCAATGCACGACAAGCGGGGTTTCGACAGCGCGCATCTCCGGTTCGGCGGGCTCGGTGAAGCTTTTCGGCAGGGAGCTGAAGAGCCTGAACCTTCTTTCTTCGTTCGAGAACGATAGACTTTTCACCTCGCTGGAGCTTGCCATGCCGCAGCTCGACGAAAAACTGACCGCTGCTTTCAATGCACGGCGAGCCGGAAACCTGACCACCATATCGATCGACACTCTCCAGCTCGCGACGTCAAAGGGACTCTGGCTGACCTCTCCTGGCGGCACAATCGATATAGCCAATGATTTCATCCGGATCAACCATGTAAGGTTCGGGAAGGGTCCGCAATCGATAGAGCTTGACGGCCTGCTCAGCAACACCATTTCCGGCACTTTTCAGGGCACCCTCTCAAATATCGACCTTGCCGAAGCAAAATTTTTCCTCGTCGACCCCGGCCTGAAACCGTTGACCGGCATGGTCAATGGCGGTTTCACCGTCAGCGGAAACCAGGGAACAAAAACAAGCTCCCTCGATCTGAGAGGCAGCAACGTGATGTATGACGAACTGAAAATAGGTGCTGTTCATCTGACCGCCCGCCATGCCGGTGATCATCTCCATTTCGATTACGAAAGCCGGGGCTCCACAACTCCAGTCGCGACTGCATCCGGAGTGCCGGTCAACACCATCAGGGGAAGCGGGTCAATCCCTCTGGTGCTGAATTATTCACCGATAGAGGTAAGAATACCTGAAAACAGGCCCTTGCAGTTATCCTTTCATTCAGACGACCTGTCGGCAGGAGTCATCCCCTGGATCGTACCGATCTTCGATTACGCTGAAGGCACCATTCCAACCGACCTGCGCATCGCCGGTTATATGCCGAAACCGGATATTTTCCTGACAACGCGCCTCGATAACACGGTGCTCCGTATAGAGCCGACACAGGTCACCTATGCAGTACAGGGCCGCATCGTCGGGACTCCCTCCAGAATCGACCTTGAAAATCTCACGGTCAGTGACAGCCAGCAAGGCACCGGCACGATCAGCGGTATGATAGGCATCCAGGGCTTTGAGCCTGTTTCGGTCAACCTTGCCGGCAGGTTCAGAAACCTTCTGCTCTATAACAAAAAAGACATGAAGGATGACACATCGTTCGGCACGATCAGAGGATCAACCGGAGATATCCGTTTCTTCGGTGAGCTGACTTCTCCGACAGCCGAAGGCGAGCTCCATCTGACCTCAGCCGACTTCAGTCTTTACCGAAAAGGATCGAATGAAAGCGCCAAATACATCGGAGTTGAAAAATTCATAAAATTCGTTCCACGTCATCCGGCACCCAAACCGCTTGAAACGGCCACAGTGCCCTCTCCCGTATATTCTCAGTTCCATTACAACCTGCTCGACATCCTGCAGATCCGGAACCTGAGACTCATGAGCAATGTGCCGATCAGAAGCACGATGATTTTCGACCGGATCAGGGGTGAACGGATCGAGGCAACCATGAACAACCTTTCGCTCATGGTCAACAAATCAGGGCAGCAGTTCAGCCTGTTCGGTTCGGTCGATATCACCGGAGGCAAATACGCCTTTTCGAATTCGAGCTTCGACCTCGAGAACAGCGGCAAAGTATCATGGAACAACGAAGAGATCAGGCAGGGGCGCCTGACGGACATCTATGGCAGCAAACAGGTTTCGGCAATCGATGCTCAAACCGGAGAGCGGGACAATGTCAGACTGCTCATCGCCGTGAGCGGCACCATAGAAAAACCGGACGTCCGCATGGGCTACTATCTGAATGATGATCCCCAACCCTGGGCCGCGGTCAATATGATCGGGCGCCAACCAAGCCATATCGATCCGAATGCCGACCTGAACGTGATCTCCATACTCTTTTCACGGCAGTGGTACATCAATCCGGAACGACAGACATCGAGAGGTGTCAATCCGGTATCGAGCGTCGGTTTTTCTGCCGGCACCGGACTGCTCTCCTCCCAGCTTTCCAGCATAGTGCAGAATATCGCAGGACTGGAAAGCTTCAATGTCAACCTCGGCTCAGGTGCAAACGGCAACCTGAGCGGCCTGGAACTTTATTTCTCCATGCTTGTACCAGGCACCGGCGGCAAAATCAGGTTTGTAGGCACCGGCTCGACTCCCGTTTCGAGTAGCGGTACTACAACGAACTACTATTACGGCTCATCACAGAAAATCGAGTACCGCGTCTCTCCCAAGGTGTATGTCGAGGCTTTCCGCTCCTATGGCATGACCGGCAATGACGCCGCCTACATCAACCTGCAGAAACCAACCGAAAACTGGGGTGTAAGTGTGTCGTACCGCGAGAAATTTCATACCTGGGGACAATTCTGGAACAGACTGTTCGGCGGGGAAAAGAAAGAGAAGAAGAAAGAGAGGGACAAAAAAGAGTAAAGCTTCGTATGCTCATTATTTTTCATACATTTAATGTTAGTCTCAATCTCCGGATACCGGGCGCCTCACTGACAACGACCGGGCGGGATCCCGACGATTCGGATGACTGAAAGAGTATGTCAAGGCTGAACCATTGATCCGTTTGTCACCGTGCTGACCGGCAAAAACATTCTTCTCGGAATTTCCGGCGGTATTGCCGCCTATAAAACGCCGCATCTGGTCAGGCTGCTCAAAAAGTCGGGCGCCGGGGTACAGGTACTCGCCACTTCGGCAGCCCGAAGGTTTGTAAGCGAACTGTCGCTGTCAACCGTGTCAGGAAAAGCGGTGCTTACAGGCATTTTCCCCGGAGAGAGTGAACACGAAGGCGAACGCACCATGCACATCACGCTCGGCGAGTGGGCCGATGCTTTCGTCATCGCCCCGGCTACGGCCAACACCATCGCAAGATTGAGCACGGGATTGAGCGACGACATGCTCTCGCTCTGCTTTCTCACCCTCAGACCGGGAAAGCCGGTGCTCCTCGTGCCGGCAATGGATGGTCACATGTTCGACTCGCCTTCAGTACGCCGAAACCTTTCGGTGCTGGCCGCACAGGGATGTCGCATCCTCGAACCTGAAAGCGGTCCGCTTGCCTCCGGCCAGTGCGGTCTGGGCCGGATGCCCGAACCCGAAACAATCGTCGAGGCACTGGTCAGGATGTTTGAACCTCCTGCCGAATCGATACTGAAAGGTCGCCAGGTACTGGTCACAGCCGGCCCGACAAGGGAAAAGATCGACGATGTCCGCTATCTGTCGAACTATTCGTCCGGAAAGATGGGCTTCGCCATAGCAGCCGAAGCAGCCAGACGGGGGGCGGCTGTACGTCTCGTTACCGGACCGGTCAATCTGCCGACACCGCCGGATGTGGAGCGATTCGACGTTGAAAGCGCCGTGGAGATGCTGGATGCATCCCGCCCCTTTTTCGGCAATTGCGATCTCTTCATCGGTGCTGCGGCCGTAGCCGATTACCGTCCCGAAACAAGCGTCCCGGGAAAGATCAAAAAGAACGAGGCCTCGATGGAGATTCACCTGGTCAGAAATCCTGACATACTCTCGGAGTTCTCCACCGGCAGAAAAACTGGTCAGCTGGCTGTCGGATTCGCCCTCGAAACCGCAGGAGGGCTCGATTATGCCCGGAAGAAATTGCATGACAAGCGGCTTGACCTGGTCGCGTTCAACATCTACGACGGCACTACCTCAGGCTTCGAGGTCGATACCAACGTTCTGACGCTCCTGGATCAGAACGGCACGGTCACCGAACTGCCCCTGCTCTCAAAGGAGGTTGCCGCCGTAAGATTGCTCGATGTGATCGAAACACACCTGCACCGACAATTCAACTCCTGAAGCACCATGACGAAGCAGGAATCCCTTTTCGAACCGCTTCCGGAACCAGTCGGCCAGCAAAAATCACCGGTCGGAAATCTTGACGCTCTCCGCCGCGTCACTATTGAATGCCGCCAATGCCGACTTTCGCAGATGCGCAGGCATGTGGTGTTCGGTGAAGGGAATCCCGAAGCGGGGCTTTTCGTTATAGGAGAGGCTCCGGGAGCGGAAGAGGACGCCCAGGGCAGGCCATTCGTAGGCCGTTCGGGCCAGTTGCTCGACAAGATACTCCTGGCGATCGGCTTCCAGCGCAACGACGTCTATATCGGCAACATCATCAAGTGCCGGCCTCCCGAAAACCGCAATCCGCTGGGTGACGAAATCGAGTGCTGCAAGCCCTGGCTCATGCAGCAGCTTGAAATTATAAATCCGAGGATTCTGCTCCTTCTGGGCCGGGTTGCAGCCAACACCATTCTCGACAACACGCTGTCGATGGGCGCCATGAGGGGCCGCATCATCAAATGGAACCGGTTCGACTGCGTGGTGACCTACCACCCTGCGGCGCTCCTGAGGAACCCCAACTGGAAGCGGTTGTGCTGGGAGGATGTACAGATGCTGAGAGCACATTACGACAAGGTCTGCCCTAACGGCTGACCGCATATTCAAATCCCGATACGACGAAGACAGAAAGAGGAATGAAGCCACGCGAAGCACAGATAGATTTGAGCCGTGACATCGACTTCAGCAAGGAGAGCCGGGTTCCCCCTTACTCACTTGAGGTCGAGCAGGAGGTGCTTGCCTGCATCCTGCTCGAAGACGATCCGATCGAACAGGTGATCCAGATTTTCGGAGACAATGCAGAGTCGGTCTTCTACGAAAAGCGCCACCAGATCATCTACAAGGCGATGATGCAGCTCTACCAGAAGCGGCAGGGCATAGATCTCATCACAGTGAGCGAGGAGCTGTCGAGAATCGGCGAACTGGAAAATATCGGTGGACGCCCCTACCTCGCCGAGATTTCCGGCAAGGTGATCAGTTCGGCCAACATCGAGTTTTATGCCCGGCTTGTGAAGGAAAAGTTCCTGTACCGGCGCCTGATCTCGATTTCGTCCCACATTTCAAGCGCGGCCTACAACACCTCGATGGACATTTTCGACCTGGTCGAAAACGCATCCCAGCAGTTTTTCAACATCTCGCAGGCGGGCATCAAAAAGAGAGCCAGCAGCATCAAGGATCTGCTCAAAACAGCCACCAGGATGCTCGAGAACCTCAGGTCGTCCCAGTCATCGGTCACCGGTATCGGTTCCGGCTTTTCCGATCTTGACGAATACACCGCCGGATTCCAGCCATCGGACATGATTATCATCGCCGCTCGTCCGTCAGCAGGTAAAACCGCCTTCTCTCTTGCCCTGGCCCGCAATGCCGCCGTAAATTTCAACACTCCTGTGCTTTTCTTCAGCCTTGAAATGGCTGAAATCCAGCTTGCGACCAGGCTGATGTGCGCCGAGGCATACGTTGAATCGCAGCTGGTCAGGCGCGGACAGATTTCACCAGAGATGATGAACAAGATCATCAACAGCATGGATGCCCTGTCTGAAGCAAAACTCTTCATCGACGACACACCGGGCATTTCGATCATGGAGCTGACCGCCAAAACTCGCCGCATGAAGCAGGAGCATGGCATAGGCATGGTTGTGGTGGATTACCTCCAGCTGGTCACGCCGGTCAGGGACGGCAAATCGAACCGCGAGCAGGAGATCGCCCAGATTTCCCGTTCGCTCAAGGCGCTGGCTAAGGAGCTGAACATCCCGGTCATCGCCCTGGCGCAGCTCAACCGCTCGGTCGAACAGCGTTCCGGTGACCGGCGACCCCAGCTCAGCGACCTCAGGGAGTCGGGTTCAATCGAGCAGGACGCCGATATGGTGATGTTCCTGTCGAGACCGGAGATGTATGGCATCAAGAATTTCGAGGATGGCTCATCGACAAAGGACATCGCCGAAGTGGTCATCGGCAAACAGAGAAACGGCCCTATAGGCACAGTCAGATTGCTGTTCCTGAAAAATTACGGACGATTCCAGTCAACCGCAAACTCTTATCTGACGACGGATACCGCTCACCAGCAACCAACTCTGTCCCACGGAGGAGGCGCATTTCTGGAAGCATCGCTGCCGGAACCGCCACCGCTCGATATCGACAGTTACATCAACAACTCGGACGCCGCACCATTTTAGTTTTTTCCGGCCATGGTTTACAGAAAAGCACCGAAATCCTCCGGCGAAGCGCCGGAATCCTCCTCAAGCTCCGGCGAACATACGGACCCTGTCAGCAGGGAGCGCCATTATCACGGTATCGGCAGCTCAAAAGGGTTCGCAATCGGAGATGCCTACGAATTCGTCAAGGAGACCATCGAACACGAGCAGGCCGAACTCAGCCCGGAGACCATCGAGGAGGAGATCGAGCGATTCATGACCGCCCTGCACCGCTCGGAAAAAGAGCTGAAAAAGATCGAACGGGTGACCACACGCAAAGTTGGCCGCCTTTACTCCGACCTCTTCCAGGCACAGATCATGCTGCTCAAGGATCCGGTGCTTATCGACACCATCACCCGCCGCATCCGCACCGAACTCAAGCCTGCACATCTGGTTATCGAACAGGAGTTCGGCAAGTACCTTGAACACTTCATCAACTCCGACGACCTCTTCTTCAGGGAGCGTGCAGCCGACCTGCACGACATCAGGGAGCGCATCATCAGGAACCTGCATATCCGCAAGCTCCACTCATGGGTAACCGAAGGATCGATCGTGGTCTCGCACCACCTCTCCCCGGCGGACATCATCCTGCTCAGCCGGAGCAACATCAAGGGATTCGCAACCGACACGGGGGGCAAGACATCTCACATCTCGCTGATCTGCAAGTCGCTCAATATTCCCATCGTGGTCGGCCTCGGCAACTTTTCGCAGAAGGTGGTATCGGGAAGCCGCATTATTCTCGACGGCAACGACGGCGTGATCATCACCGAACCTGAGGAGCAAACCATCGATGAGTACCTCAGAAAACGGGAAACGGAAATACGGCGTGAAGCCGACGATTCGATGCTGGCACAACGCCAGGCCTTCACCCGTTGCGGCGCAAGAATAACCGTCTATTCAAATATCGATTTCAAGGAGGAGATCGAACATCTCGATTCAACCGGCTCCGAGGGAGTCGGGCTGTTCAGAACGGAAAACCTCTTTCTCGACGACCTCAAACCGCCCAAGGAGTCGGTGCAGCAGGAGTATTACCTCGCCATGGCCGAGATGCTCACCCCAAAACCACTGGTCGTCCGTCTGTTCGACATAGGTGGGGACAAGCTCATCTACTCGCCGGTCAAGGAACCGAACCCGAATCTCGGCTGGCGTGGTGTCAGGATACTGATCGATGTTCCGGAAATCCTCGATGCCCAGCTTCAGGCCATCGTCAGAGCCAACATCCACGGCAATATAGATCTGATGATACCGATGATAAGCTCCATCGAAGAGATCGAATATATCAGGCAACGGCTCGATCAGCACTATAACCGCCTCAAGGATGAAGCCGCAGAGACGCTCTACAAGCCTGGCATCGGAGCCATGATCGAAATGCCGGCGGCTGTCGAGCTGATTGACGAAATATCCAGAATCGTCGATTTCGTGAGCATCGGCACCAATGATCTGACCCAGTACACCCTGGCCGTTGACCGCAACAACCTGATTGTGCAGGATCTGTTCGAAAAATTCCATCCCGCCATCATAAGGCAGCTCTACCGCATTATAAGCACGTCGCAGAAAAACCGTTGCAGGGTTTCGCTCTGTGGCGACATGGGTTCAGATCCTCTCGCCACGCCCTACCTGTTAGGATGCGGGCTCAGAGAGTTCAGCATGGTCAGTTCAGATATTCCGACGCTCAAGGGAATGGTGGGCAAATACACCGTCGAGGAGTGTGAAGCCCTGACCGCCGAATGTCTGAAACTCTCCAGCTCTTCGGCCATCAAGGCCCGCCTGGACGCGTTCGTCAAGGCACACTGATCCGGCAACTCCGCTGTTCTATGGTCAGCGATCATCCTGTCTTGCATTCACATTGCCCCTGTCAACCCCCGGCTCAAGCCGGGGGCTATTGAACAAGTTCTTTCACATTGCCTTGAACTTCAGCCCAACCTCCATCAAGCCTTTTTTGGCAAGCTCTTATCATCGAACCCGAATTTGCCGATGAATTCCTGATACTCATCGGCAAAGTGTTTCATCCGGTGGTGCGCTATCTGATCATCGAAGGACCTGCGCACGTTGTCAGAGCTGCGATTCGCTGACTGAAACTGCGAAATAATCTGTCTGCCAACCGAATCGGTATGGAACGACAGCACTTCGATTCATCCAGAATGCTGATTCCCCTTTGAGCATTTGAATGACTTTTGAAACATTCTGCTCCGAACCAGGCGAGATCAGCAAATGCACATATCCTGTCAATAAGGATACCCTGGGCTGCCGCATACTCTCTGATGTGCCCGAAAAGCTTCAGACGAACCTTATTATCGATCATCTTCGATCTGCTTTTTGTTGCCCATACACAATGGACCCAAAGTCTGATGAATGGCATATTGAAGATGGTGACAGGGGCTTCAACCTCTTGAGGATCAGCTTGCACATCACACAAATATTTCATGAGTGTCAATGCTGTACTTCAGGCAATATTGAAAATCATCAAACCGCATCGACGCCCTCATTGCCCCGGATTTCATCCCGATGGCCTTTCTTCAAATGAAAAAAGGTCGCCCCGGCATGAAATTCCCGGGCGACCTTTCGGCTTTTCATGTATCTCTTTATCTCTCTATCGCAAATCCTCGATTTTTGAAGTTTTTCTGAATGTACCGAAATATTCGGAGAAGAACTGCTCCTGCCTGACTTTCATGAGTTGAGGCAGAACACGCTGCTTCTCAGCGGCAAGATCTGCGCCCTCTTCGAGTTGACGCCCGGTGAGCAGAACAAGCGCATAGCCATTTGAAGTCTGAACCGGCGGAGATAGTCTGTTGACCTTCATACCGGCCATGGCTTCCACAAACTGGCGATCGACTCCATAACCCTCGATGCTGCCATCACGCCAGCGTATCAGGCTGGAGGTGATTTTGCGAAGGTTCGGATCACGGGCAACCATCGCATCCAGAGAACCGCCAGCAGTTTTCGACAATGCTGCAAGCTTCGCCTTAAGGGCCGTCCCCTGTTTTTCACGAACAAGTTCGGCTTTGATCATCGACTTGAGCGTGGTGTCGAGCTGCCGATATCCGGTATCGTTCTTCGACAGTGTTTTTGTAACCACAAACCCTTTGTCGGTATCGAGCACATCTGAAATGTCGCCCTCTTTGGACTTGAATGCAAATCTGGTGATGGCATCACCAATACCAGGCACCTCAAGAAGACTCTGACGGGAAAAGTCTCCTGTTTTGCCAATATCGAGCTTCTGCTCCTTCGCAGCCTCTTCGAATCCTTTCGATTTGGCCGTGGACTGGAAAGCCGCTGCCTTACGCTTTACCGACTCGGCTGTCTGCGAAGAGGCCTTGATCTGTCGGGCAACCTCTGAACAGACGATCCGCCTGTTGTCAAATCCTTCTATCCTGATGATATGCAGGCCGAACTGGGTCTGAACCGGGCCGATGATCTGGCCGGGACGACCGGAAAAAACCGCCTGGGAAAACTGGGGAACCATGCGCTCTCTGGAGAACCAGCCTACATATCCGCCATTACGGGCACTGCCAGGATCCTGAGAATATTTGGCGGCAAGCGCCTGGAATGAAACGCCTTGTTTCATTTCATCAGAAATCTGCCTGAGCAGCCCCATGACGCGCTCGGCATCGGCCTTGTCCGCCGGATTCAGGCGAAGCAGGATATGCGAAGCGCTGGCAACCGGCTCACCGGTCGAAATGCTCCTGATCTTGAGCAGACGATAAAATCCCTGATCGGCAACCGGGCCGATGATCTGGCCGGGAGCAAGTTTTGGCGAACCGAAAATGACATTGCCCGCAGCGGGAGAAAAATCAGCTCTTGAAAAAGTTTGGTTCACCGAGTTGGGAATATCGCTCTGAATCTTGACGAATTCGCTGTCGCTGGCGGCTGAGGCAAACTGCGGAATCAACCCGTCAATCTCCTTCCTGACCTGAATGCTGTCCTGCGATGAAGGGGTCAGCGGGAAAAACACAAATTCGGCGCTGCGTACCGGATCAACGCGGAACTGCTCTTTGTGAGCGTCATACCATGTCTTGATCTCTTCATCTTTTACCGGAAAAGCGGTTTCAGGGCCGGCATAACTGAGCGGAAACGGAATGAATGATCCCGAGAAGGTGGTGAACTGGCGCTGTACCACATCAGTAAGCTCGCGGTCAGTTACAATGGCCATGGTTTTCAAAGCCATAAGAAGCTTGCCGACCTTGAGTTCACGCTTGACTGCCTCCTGCGCATTGAGCCAGAACGACTTGGCCTGAGGATCACGACGCACCTTTTCAAGCATCTGACGATCGATTTTGCCAGTCTGCGGATCGGTGAAGTTCTGGCGGATGATCATCGGGGGATTGACTTCACTGCTGACCGCATTGAGCACCTCCTGGTCGGTGACTTCGATTTTATATTTCCTGAAGAGCTGTTCGATAAGCACCTGATCGACAACAAGGTTCCATGCCTGTTCATGTAGCTTTGCGTCGATTTCGGGAGTAATTTCAGCCCCGGCATTGCTTTGCCGGAAATTGTTGCCAAGACTGTTGTAGACCTCCTCATACTCTTTCATGGAAATCTTCTGGCCATTGACCTTTCCAGCAACTCCCGCCTCTCTGGATGGCCCGGTAAAGTTCATTCCCCACTCGAAAATGATCAGTCCAAGAAACGCGGCCACAAGGACAAACAGCACAATATGCGTCTTGTCCCTCAACTTGCTCATTAGTGCCATAACTTCTCTTTTTCCGTATTGACTGTTATTCGTTGTTATCCCCCCAACCTTCACGCCCGCAAAGCGGTACGAAGGCGAAGCTGTGAAAAACCTCATGTTCGAACCGGTCACCCCGTCTCCGGATCACCGTCATCTGCTGGGAAGCAAGATCTCCGAGAGGTACGATCAGGACACCACCATCGGCAAGCTGGCTCATAAGCGTATGAGGCTCGTGAGGAGCAGCGGCGGTTACGATTATGCCATCGAACGGAGCTTCTTCCGGCCAGCCGAGCGTTCCATCACCAAGACGTCGTTGAACGGGCAGATCCAGCGCATCGAGCACGCGCCCCGCCATTTCGTACAAACCGGCGATCCGCTCGATGGTAAAAACCTGATACCCGAGAGCATCGAGAATAGCCGACTGATAACCCGATCCGGTGCCGATTTCAAGCACCTTGCCTGAAGGACGGCGCTCCACAAGCAGCGAGGTCATATACGCCACCGTATAGGGCTGCGAGATGGTTTGGCCAAATCCGATAGGCATCGCCCCGTCGCTGTAGGCGAACGCCCTGCTCTGTTGCTCAACGAACAGGTGGCGCCTTACCGTCCGGAACGCATCGAGCACCCGGGCATTTCTGATGCCATAGAGCTCGAGCTGGCCCACCATCTCCTCGCGCTCCCGCGCCATATCGCTGTCAAATATCATCCGACTCTCTGTCCTGTCCTTTTCAGGAAAGCATGCTCAACTACAGTATCCGGCAAATCCGTTCGTTCCCCATCACCTTTCCTGCAGATTCGCTAATATTGCATGTATCATAAAATAATGCAATTCAGGCCAATGCAGTATACCATTTTCGGACAGAATTCCCGCCAGGGGAGCTACATCCTCCTGATCAGGCTCGAAAAACGGATCGAGGTGGCGTTCGGAAAATTCATGAAAGGGGTACCGCTCGAACTGGAACAAGGCCACTACCTCTATGTCGGCTCGGCGCTCGGCGGCGCAAAGGGACGCTTCCCGCTGGCCTCGCGCCTGCTGCGACACGCATCGAGAAGCGACGGCAACCCGGCGCACGCCATCCGGAGCGCGTTGCTTGATCTGTTCAAGTCATGGGAATACCGCCCTCCTGCCGGTCAGAACGGAAAAAAGCTGCACTGGCACATCGATTATTTGCTTGACCGCGAGGAAGCCGAAATCGAACACGTTTTCATCTTTCCGGGGGCATCGAGACTGGAATCGCAACTCGCCTCACACCTTGACTCGATGCCGGAAACATCAACCGTCGCCAACCGCCTCGGCGCACAGGACGCCCCATCAGGCACCCACTTTTTCAGGATGGGCGATACGGATGCGGGACTGGCGCGGCTGGAAACAGCGTGGGCGAAGCTGGCGCCGGGAGAATCAGACCGATCTGTCTGATTCTCCCCCCTACCCCTCCTTCTTCTCTCCCTTCTCAAGCAGGGCTTCGACGAAGCTCTTGCGGTCGAAGAGCTGGAGGTCGTCGATCTTTTCGCCGACGCCGATGTACTTGACCGGCAGGTTCAGTTCGCGGGAGATCGAAAGCACGATACCGCCTTTCGAGGTACCGTCGAGCTTGGTCATGACAAGGCCCGTGAC
>Ga0172369_10004746_pt1 | contig 17063 bp, 32 predicted proteins | sample LakKiv25m_FD_114539 | JGI IMG/M metagenome (GOLD analysis project Ga0172369, IMG submission 114539) | Freshwater microbial communities from Kabuno Bay, South-Kivu, Congo - kab_022012_11.25m | ecosystem: Environmental > Aquatic > Freshwater > Lake | place: Democratic Republic of the Congo...
AGGTGGCATCTGATTCGGGGATATACTTTGCCCACCGTTAGGGGAGACAGGTATTCCTTGCCTCATACCAATCTGCATCTCTTTAATTAGAATATATTTTTTGAGTGCTTCGGCTGCTTGCTGCGTATTAGGATTAGTTTTGAGTGCTTCATAACGCTCCCATAATCCAGAAACAATATCCATCGAAATCACGAATGGGTCTTGCCTTACTCTATCTTGAACAATACGCTCCCACTCCACATCGAAGTCCTGTATCGTATCGTCCATCTCCCAGATAGTTTCAAGACTGTAAATCTGAGGTGGTGTCAGGGCTTGCTTGGCATTAAGAATCTGCTGAGTCTTATCAAACTGTGTGGCTATAGGTATTTTAGTTTCAACGTAAAGCCTGTCAGGAATATCCTCGTGGCTAAATTCTTCCAGATAGAACATTCCCCGTTTTAGACTATGAGGGTCAGTGGTGGATAAAGTAACTTTGGGGAACTTACCAGCCTTATACTGATAAAGCAAGTCCATTAAAATATAGGCTATACTCATTTCCATTAACTTGACGTTTGCACCAATGCGGTTTTGCACCGCAGCTAATAGTTGGGAAATGGCAAAACCAGACTGGTCATATTGCGACATACCATATACGGGCGGTGGGAAAAACCCCTCAGATAAACGTTGCCCAAGCCAAGTAAGCAATACCGCAGCTTCTTGTGGAGTCGCTGCGTGTTTGAGTAATTCTACTTGGTCTTCAAGTTTCAGGTTAATCTCCGAACCGTGTCCTTTAAGGCTTCCTTCTTGGAACGGTGGTTGCCCTGTTCTAGTCTTAGTAACCACATTCGGATAAGCCGTCTCCGCCACAATCTCCGCATACAAGGAAATCATCGTATTGCGGTAGTCAATCATATCCCTATTGGCATATAAGACGCTCTCTCCCTGTCTTTCTTCCCACCCCGGAGAAGTCCTATCAGGTGAACCTACTGCGCCTACGTGAATAGGAATACGTCTTAAATTCTTTTGGAGTGTTATCGGTTTAGCCAGAACACCATTGAGTAAAATACCATTCCAGATTTTAGGTGCTTCACCATCCATAGTCCGTAGCCAGTAATTAACCACTTCTGGCTTAAATCCATCTTTAGGTTTTTGATACTGAAACTTCAAACCTTTTGACTGCCACTTACGAGCTAGTTCTTTTGCTACTGCATCATCAACCTCATAAGCTCTCACGCACCGTTTCATTCCTGAGTCATCCCATTCAGGATAAACATTCTTGGTATCCCACAAATCCGCTCTGAATTGCACCCCATCGGCGGTTTTTTCAACTATACCGAAGCAAGAAACCCAACCCAATAATACCCAATAGGCTAAGTCATACTGCCAAGATAGACCGCCCATACTATAAACACGCTCATTCAAAGCACGGTAAATACCGATGATAAAACGTTCCGTCTTATTCATCTTTTTCTTTTGTTCGGGTGAAGGATTTAATACCATCGGAAGTTTGAATATCGGGAAACGCTGTGAAACCATAGCTCTAGCCGTATCAAAGAAAACCTTATGCTCGTTGGTGTACCATTTGGGTTTATCCGTAGTTACTTTCTGCTTGATAATATTAAGGACTTCCCTATCTTTTTCCATTTGAGTATTACGAGCAGTCCACTTCTGGGTTAAAGCAGTTTTAGCTTCACTAATAACTTGAACTTGCTCAGGTTCGGTTAATCCTTTTGCTTCAACAATTTCTTCTGGCATATTTCACCTCAAAATACTCTCGCATAAGACCTTACTGGGACTCTTTTACCCTCGTCTTCCAAAACTGGACTTGCTTCTCTAACTTGCAAAGCAATAGCTACTGCTACAAACTCATCATCATTCTTGTCTGACCTTAGTTTAGTGTCCACACCGTTTTCCCAAATAAGATTAGATGCTTCGTAAAGCAGATTTTCGCTATAGGACTCCAAGTTCTGAGACCTGATTAATGCTACAAGATTGTTTAGCATTGGCATACGGGTGGTTTTGGAAGTAACCCATCCCGCATCGGTGATATTGGTTTTCAAAATTTCATTATAATTGCTGTGATAATAGATATTTGGGTATTGGTTATCGAGTAAAATCTTCAAAACAGAACGTCCGTGTTCTTCTCGTTCCACCGCTATCATTGCATCGTTATATCTCTTGCCCAAACGATACACTTCCTCTGCAAATAAGTCTGGGTGTATCTTACCTCTAATTCTTGCCACATATTCAAGGTTTTTGTTATCAATCACGGAAGCTGCCGAATAGTCCCTTGCCGAACCACTTGCCGTATCAACCCCAATAGTATATTTATGCCCACCAATAACATCTTTCCAGACAGTAAGATTGCCGTCTGTTTTCCCATCTCTAACTTTTAAGTAATATGGTTTGAGATAGATACCTGGCACGGCTGCCATTTCGTTTGAAAGCCAGCAATTATGAACCACTCCTCCCAAAGTAACAAAATTATGAGTTTCCTCAACATCAATACAATATAAGGACGCAAATTTATCATATTTATGCTGTTGCATTGGAACGAGGATTTCTTTAATTTGAACCTTATCCCAAAATGTTGCTGGCACTTCTGGCTGATACCACTCCGCCTCAAACGCATCTAGCCCCAGAGGTAATTTGTAGCGCATACTTTCAGGGACATATTTCGCAATAGCCTTTAGCAATTTCTCTGTCCCGTCAGCAGTAAATTGTATCTTCATATATTTGCGGTTATGATGTAACGGCTTACATTCATAACCCTTGGCAGATAGCCACTGACAAAGCCAAGCCACTGTAGCTTCAGGCAAAATGCCACAAGCTATCTCCGATAGCGGTCTGCCAGTTTCCCTAATGCGTGTATTCCCATCATCAAGAAACCAAACCGCAATCCCAAAATCATTCAACTTGGCTACTAAATTTTTACTTATATCCTTGATACCATTGGGATAAAATTCTTCCCGCAGATAATCAAAATAAGGGTATCGTTTCGTTCTTAACGCAAGATGATTATGAGAGGTCGTAAATACCTTTGCCCCAAACGGTTGTAATAATTGCGCCTTTAGCTTCGCCCATTCATGGTTAGACTGAGATAGACTTAATTTGCGGTTACAAATGCACCCATCGCCCATTAGGGTGCCTAAAATCAATTGTTCGGTTCTCGTATTGGGATAGGGTGTCCCAGTGGCTATTAAATCGTCCTCTCTTACATCTTTTGCCTCAACCCATCCACGCCCTGTAAGAACTTTATGGTCTTCAGTAATAACACACCCAGCCTTATGCCCCACCCAACTACCTTTGGCGTGGCAAAAAGACAGGCGATATAGTTTTCTGCCCCTGCGTGGCGATTTATGCCAACCAATTACCTTCCTCTCAACTAAATTTCCATAATTATCTATGCTTAAAACGGAACCATTATATTTGTTAGCCACGAGTTCTCTAATGGTTTTTGTTTTACCTCCGGGAAGAACTACCAGACTCGTCGGCAATAGGCAATCAAGTTCATTTTCGGGATAATCCCTGAAAAACATTTCTTTGAGAGTAGCAACCTTTTTCCTGCGCCACGCAATTTGCATTGGAGATAGCTTATAGACTGTCATCATCTCGTTTTCTTGCTCTATTACTTTTTGCGTGGACAATCCCACTACCTTTGCCACTTCATAAAGCATTTCATCGTTCTTTAATTCAACTATTTCATCCATTTTATATTCTGGATTCCACCACCAGGGAAAGAAAAAGGCTTTATATTCGTTTGCCCCACGCTTGGCATCGGTATAAAGGTCATAAAATAATCCACCTCTTGATGTAGGCGTGCTTTCAATGGTGATATAACCATCTTTAGGCACAGTTTCCGATATACCGACAAACAAATCCTTTGCTCTAGTAGGCATCCACCTTGCTATTTCCGATAAATGAGCGTGAGATAGTGTATGTCCTATCCCAATAGCGTCAGAACTAGCAGAGTCCACGTAAATATATGAGTCAATCGTAGGAAAATACTTGCGTGTAGCCGATTTCCACTGCATTTCGGGTTTTATCTCGGCTGGTAAGTGGTCGTGAAAACGCTGAACCGTCATCAAAAGAAACTCCGATGTCTCATTATCGTGCGCCACAACCGCCATTCGTTGATACTTACGGGTAAAAATCATCCTTGCATTATCCGCTAATACCGCCGTTGAAATCATTACTTGTCGCGCTTTGAGAACTATGTCTCTGTGAGTTCTATTTGTAATGTAATATTCCTGTGTAGGAAATAACTTCATCGGAACTAGGTGTGAGTTCTTGTCAATAACCCAAAAGAAGTTCTCAATATAGGACTTTCCATCATCAAGACTTATTTCTCGTGCCATTTATCCGTTCCTTTATTTTTTGCCGAAATCGAAGCGTAAAAAACTTCTTTGCCTTTCTTATTCCCATATTTCTTTTTCATTTCCATAAGCACTTTTTTACCAGTCTCCGTCAACGGCATAGTTTTATCTCCTTTCCGTAGTTTCTTCTATCGTGATTTTCCGTCTCTTTAGAATTTCCATAAACTCAGAGGTTTCCCTGAAATCCCCACCCTCACCCATTTTCTTATACGCCACGTTCATTGCAGCCCAGATAGACTTCTGTGTATCTCTGGGTAACTGTCTCCATCCTACGTTGTTGAATGAAAGTTCTGCGCCCATCTTGATAAGATTGCCTATCATAATTCTGGCATAGGCATTTATCCGTGATTGATACCCCTTTAGATACTGCTCGTGATAAGCCTCATAGTTTTTAAGTAAATGACTTTCAAGTGGTTTTAAAGCTTTGATTTCACCCGCATCAACTAACCCATTTGTAATCTTTGCCGTAAATTCAAGTGCCTCTTTAGCATTAAACCCTTCCAAAATGAAATGGAGATAGGATTTCTGAGTCTCGCTCAACGGCTCGTAAAGTTCCGTCAAAGGCTTATTTTCATAAATAGCAATATCGGTAGTCATTTATACCCCTCTTAATTTAATGATAACACGCAAGGAAGTTTAGCTACGTGCTATCATTTAAGAGAGACCCTTGACAAAGTGATAATTGCAAGTTATCGTAGGATTAGATGAACGCATTAGACTCAATCAAGATGGATAAATACCTCGAAAATATGTCCTTGCTCTTTGACCAGTGCTTTGAGGAGATTATCTGGAAAACCGCAGGTGATGTTAGAAAAAGAACCACATTTGAAGGGTGGCAAGAATACGTGGGTATGATGATTGATAGATGTTGGGAGACTTATGTTAGACAAAACTGAGGTGATTCCCAATGACAAACCTCCCAGTTCAAAAGAAGTGGTTGCTAATGGCGTGTCTGGACATATTGATGATGTCCATAAACCTGCCGTTAAGTTTTTATGTCGCCCTCTTATGGGACAACGGAGATTCCCTACGCTTCTGTTTTTTCCTTGCACTGGCAATCTTGTTAAACGCAGGTAGTTATGGACTTTCGTGGTTGGTGAGCTGGAAAATATATTCGGTAAATAATAGGAATGAAAAATGAATAATATCTCGAACCAAATTATTTTTTAAAACTCTGTCCCCTGAGGCTTTTTTATGTCGCTTCTTATATTGAGGAGGAAAGATGAGGCCACCAATTCTAGCCCTGCAATATTACAATCCCTCCGAAGGACGATTCACCTGTTTAGCCTTCACCAAAGACAAGGGCGTCCTATTAGCGTTCAAGCGGGCAGTCCTTGATGAAGCTAGGCTAAAGACACTTGATTGGGGGGATGAAGTCCTGCTGAAGCAAAGTAGATTAGAGGCGGGCAGGCTTGAGGAACTTTTAAGTCTACTGATTCCCGATGAAGGCGTAGCCGATGAATAAAGACAACAGTATTGAAGAGCAAAAATGGGTGAAGGGGAATAAGTTACTCAAAGAACTACTTGAGACCTTACCACCTAATCAAATGAAATTCCTGTTGTTACGGCTGCTGGGAAATGATAAACACACAGTCTGCTTATTGTTAGGGCTTAGTCCCAAACTACCACAACAGTGGAGATTCAGAGATAAGCATTTCAAGGAAATGGAGAAGCTAGTCCTGGAGACGGCAAAAGAGGCTTATGAGAGTCAGGCTTTACCTCTTTGGATACAGAGCGTTGTCACCGAGGGTATTGTTTCAACAGGCTCTTATATACTGACTGAAAGTGATAGGATAGGCAGAGGTGAAAAGTTGAGTTCAGCAGAGACCAGAAACTTACTTAGGGCGCAGCAGTTATTGGCTAAGCTGGCTCACGATGCTAGTAAATTTAATTAATAAATTTTTAAAGAGGCAGTCTCTTGAAGTATTGGAAATATAGACAAAAACGAGGTGTAAATGGAGTTTATTGAAGGCGAACTGGTTTTTTACACGCAACGACTTGGTTCAGACTTTACTTCCATTGAAATAGCACCAATATCAGATGCTCATTTTGGAGACCCTCTTTTCTCTTTGCACCACTTTGAAAAGACTCTTAAATTTCTTGACGCTCCCAATCATTTCGGTATTCTCAATGGAGACCTTCTTAATTTCGCCATCGAAGGGTCAAAGTCTAATATCTACCGTGAAATTAAAAAACCACAAGACCAACGGGATTGGATGATTGACAGACTAAAACCCTATGCCAAAAAGCTACTTGGAATGACCACAGGAAACCACGAGGATAGAATTAAAGCCCTTGATACGAGTGCCGATATTGCTAAAGCCCTTAATATCCCTTATCGTGCAACTGGCGTTCTACTCAAAATAATGTTCGGGAAAGGTAATAATCGACATCCAGAAAAACCTTATGTTTATTGGTGTTATTTCTCTCACGGCTACGGCGGAGCAAGGACTAAATCAGCAAAGGCTATCAAGGTAGAAAGAGTTGCCTCCTGGATACACGCTGATTTTTATGTTATTTCCCACGACCACGTAGTTAATGTTGCGCCTGATATTTACCTGATGCCAGACAATAGAACTCACGTAGACAAAAATGGTTTTGAAATTGGCAAAATTACTGCCCATAGGAAAATGTTAATTAAATCAAATGCTTATATCAAATGGGGTGGTTATTCCGAAATGGGTGGTTTTCCCCCAGTTGACTTGGAAACACCAATAATCAAACTCGCAGGACAAGGTAAGCCCAGAGTCAACGTGGAGATTTAATGGACAAACTGCTAATCAAGAAAATCACGGAGATTGCCAACAAGCGTATTAAGAAAGAAACCGTCTATGGTCATATAGACGAATGGCAAGTGGAACTAATCGTAAATATTTTTGCGGAGATATATGAACAAATTACAACTGATGCCAGCAAATAAAAGATTAGGTTATCTTATCGGCTATCTAGGTATAGGTTTTGGCTTCTTTGTCGCCCCACTCCAACTCTACAAAATCTTCCAAACGGGAATTACATCGGGAATTAGTTTGGGGACTTACCTATTTCTCTGCTGTGCCTTAATATGTTACTTGATACACGCCATAACGATAAAGAGCAAGGTATTTATCCTTGCTCAATCAATTAACCTTGTAACTAACTTGATTATTCTTGCGCTACTTTTCTAACGAATATATCCAATCAGCCAATACTGGTCAGTCTGAGGTTCAACCATATAAAGTTCTGAGTATCTCCCCAAATCAACTATTGCCATATTAAGCAGGTGATAACCAAACTCTCCCCAAACTTCATAGGAATAATATTTATCCCACCATTTTCTGTCCGTCATCGGGATAACCTCTAAGTCAAATCCTTGCATCCTTGCTCTATATTTCAAGAGTCCCGCATATACGGCACACGTAGATACAGGATTCTTCCCTACAAAAAACAAATGGTTAGTATCATCCCCACCTAAAAAATCCTCCAACTGTTGCACCGATGTAAAAGGGTGATATGCAATATGGTCATCATCACTAAAACTTGCCTCAACAGGAGCAGGAAACAATAAACTTAAAACTGCTACCAATAGCAAAATCAGTTCTTTTGAACCCTTACCAACCATTCCTTCTCTAACTCTTTCTGCACCAATTTCCCACTAAATGGCAACGACCCTAACTTCTCCATTCTCTCCGAAACAATACGCACAACTTCAATATTTCTCTTATTGAGTTCCCCCATCATCCACCAGTTTAATTTATCGTCTTGCATATATCTTAACAATAACTTGCATTTATAAGACTGTCAATACCTACCAAACCCTTGCATAAGCTCACCTAATCAAAATCTGACGGTTTTATCACTACCATTAAGGTCTTTCTATTATCTCTTGCTAGTTTTTAATTAAGGATGTTGTGGGGTGGGGTAGTAGGGTTTCTTCTTAAAGCTTAGGGTGGTTGAAAAACCAGAATTTTTCCTAGCGGGGTTGGAGATATTTATTCCTTAGTCAGATACGAGGATGCTCCCACCACCTACCCCCTTCCCCCTGCCCAAATTACCACACTATTATCCGTTTTGAAGCTAAAACAGGGGCGTACTATAATTATTATGTCTAGTAGTAGCTTCAAAACGATACATAGACTGTCCAGGTATCCTAACGTGTAAGTGCTTAGACGCTCAACCACGCACAATAAAATCTAACCACGCACAACAATTCTCACGTCTTACTCTTTACATAACGAGTAATTAGTTTTCTCATTAAGATATAAAGCGGAAGTCCTGGTATAAAGGGCGTAAGCCCGGCTCATTGCCAGGACTGGAGCTTTAATAAGAAAAGATAATAACCACTTTGGAATATAATAAATACTTTGGGATTATATAAAGACTTACGTCTTAGAGATACTTAGAATACATAGCAAGAAAACACTTGCTTTTCTACCATGCAAGTATTACAATGAAAGTATGCTAACAATTAACTATCCCACAAAGGTTAGAGAGGCTGAAATACAAGCAATGCTATGGAAACGATTACGAGAGGCTAACTTCGATACCAGGTTAAATCTAAGGACTGATAATGGATTGATACCCGATGTGGTGGTTTTTAAACATAAGAAGCCTATCTGTATTATTGAGTGTAAAAGCTGGTCATTGGGTTATATGCGCAAGATGAAGTGGCAACAAGGCAAAAATTCAAAGCAAATTAACCGTTACAAGACCTCTTTTGGTCTGCCGGTATTGCTCTGTGGGTGTGTTCAAGCTATTGAGCCACTTGTCAAGATTGTCGCCAGTATTCACGTTAAAGCCACTGTTTAGCTCCATTCCTTGACAAGAAAACCTTGCATTTTAATAAGGGTCTGTTACAAAGTTACAAAGTGCCGAAGTTACAAGTTACACTCAAATCATAGCTTGCATTACATAATCCATCATTAGTCTGCTAATTGAGACCGAAAATAAATATTGAATACCCTATTGACAAGATGCAAGGAATATGATTTAATGCTGAGTAGGAAATAAATAAACAGGAGGGAATAGGAGACAATGGAAATCAAACTGGGTACCTCTAATGTTTGCCAAATCAAGCTAGCTACTGGGGAAATATTTGAGCTTTATGATAGCACATCTGGTGAATTGGAAATAACTGCTAAAACAAGGGAGACGATGGAGGTTCTTGAAATAACTGGCTTTAATCATAAGCCATTGGGCGAATTTCGCCACATTAGAGTGTCTCAGCTATAATCCCCTGACGTATTGCCCCCGGATGCGACGGGGGCGAAGGTGAGGAGATTAAAAATGGTAAAAAGAGATAAGCGAAATATAGGAAAACTTGTTAAGATACTTCCCGGAACAATGATGAGCGGAAGACAAGGTAAAATACTTGGATTTAGAGGCAACCATCATACAGGATGCCCCTTTGTCTCTGTATTTGTTTATCAAGGGACTACAGGTAGTGTTTTTCCAATACCCGGTAATAAGTTGCAAATAATCTTTGAGAGGTTAAGCACCAAAGGAGATTAAAAATGAGTGAGACATTAGACTTTAAGGTTAGCGTAAGTAAAGATGATTTGCTAGAATTCCTGAATAATCACGCACAAGGCGGGGTAGATGTTTTTGGTCAACTGCCAGAAGACGAGTCCATACAAATTGATATTAAAATGAGAGACCACTATGACGATGTCGAATTTGAGTTATCTTATGAGGCGGACTAAACTAGCCACCCACCAAATAAATTAAGAAGGAGGGAGGTTAAATCATAATGGCTGAACTGAATTACACTAAGGGAGAGTGGGAAGCAGAAGGTTCAGTGGTACTTATTCCAAATAAAGAGGGATTTGTTAAATCTAAAGAGCATCCTGTATTTGTGGTCGCTCAATGTTCTGCATATACTTCTGCATCATCTTTTGCCGAATGCGAAGCTAATGCCCGTCTAATCGCCCAAGCTCCTAGACTTTACGAGTTTTGCAAAGAGTTATGGTCTGCGATACAACTAGATTATGTGCGAATAGGTGCTAGTAGATTTATAGAATTAGAGCAAGTCCTAGCCAAACTAGTGGAGAAGTAAGAATGCTAACTCAATCAAAACTGGAAAAGTTCATTAAGGAATCATCAGCTTACGTTGGCACGATGGGCATTAAGGTTATCAAACGGGACTCTACTGGCTATTTTATCAATACCGTTGACGGATTAAAGCAAGTTACTGAGACCGAATGGCATAAGGCTAACCTGCGTGCTACGGGGAATTGCAAGGCTAAAATCAATTACGATGCAACCGAATATGATGTTAGGAGACCGTTTGATAAACTAGCGCAACAAGCGGAGGATTTAGAAGCAAGGCGCAACGGTGAAATGTTATATCAACGTGGCGATTCGGGGTTTATCAGAGCTTACAATCAACGGGAAGCATATAATAAGGCATTTCGGGAGGTGTAAATATGATTGGCAAGCTATCAGAAGCCACAGACCAAGTGTTTATCAGCCTTGACGATGGGGAGACTGGGCAGGTGTTACAGACCTCTATGCAGACCTACAAGGACTATTACAGACTGCTAGGCTATGTTCTGCTAGGTTATGCCCAGATGTTACCAGGCATCGAACCCATAACCGTTATCAGACCACAGGTAAAACAAGTGAGGTTAATATGAAAGACGGGGATTATCTAGTCCAGAAAAGAAACTGGCAATTAGCACTCCAAACGTGGCTTAAATACTGTCCCAAGTTTTCAGATTTGATGTTCCTGTTGATGGTTGACAGCCACCCGGCGCAACTGGCAAATTATAATCTTGAAACACATCAGTTTGAAATGGCTTGCAAGAACTAAAATATATTTTCTATTTGGGTTAAAAACCCATTGACAACACGCAAGTAGTAGAGTAAAGTGAGACTGAGGAAATGGAATGACACTTAAAGAATTATTACTGCAAAAACTCAATGGCAAAAGCCAGGACGCGCTTGCCAAAGAAATCGGTGTTTCACCGTCAACGTTGTCAAGGTGGTTATCGGGTGAGCGCAATGTCTGTTACTGCAATATGCAGAAGCTTGTCAAGGCAATACCAGAAGCAAGGGAGTTATTTAATGGAAGTTAAGATTTGTCCCTTACTCAAAATGGCACAGATTATACATACAGTCGGGAGCGCATCGGCGGAATGTTTGAAAGAAAAGTGCGAGTGGTGGGACGAAGATTTGAAAATTTGCGCTATCGTTTCAATTTCGCAGGAGATTGGTTATGCTAACAAACTCACGAGAAACTCTTGAAAAAAGAATCCGTAGTCAACAAAGGCAGGAATACATAGACAATAAACTAGAAGCAATGCTCGAAGAATATATGATGGAGAGAGAAAATGCTAACAAAAACACAGGCAGTCAATCGAAGTATCAAAAAATGGGAAGCATTGGTTGAAGACCCCTATAGTGCAGAAGGGGATTGCGGATTTTGTGCTTTTATGGAACAATTAGTTGGCGCATATTTTGATGAGGATAGTTGCCAAAAACATTGTCCCCTATATCCAGATGTTTGTTCACTGTTTATGCCTGATGAGAACTTTCCTATTTATTGGCAATTTAAAGAGGCAGATGATACAAAAATAAAAAAACAATTAGCCTCTAAAATGCTAAAAGCCATCAAGGAACGTGGCGCAAAATGGATTAAGGGGGAATTATAGAGGGAAAATGGGCGAAATATGTAAGCTAAGTCTTTGGAGTGCTTCGGGCAAAGTAAAGAAGCCTTATTTAATGGCAACGGACGATAGGAATGTTGCCCACGCCATTGCTCAATTAAAAGTTCCCCCTGATGAATTTTGGGAAAGATTGGGTAACGCCTTAAATATTAGATTTATTGTTAAGGAGACGGAATGCAAATCACAGTAACGGGCGCAACCTTCAAGGAAAACCAGAGGGGTAAGTGGGTAGTCGTAACTTACAATAATGATAAGGGAGAAGCCAAAGAAAAGCACATATTCCCCGAAACGCAGAATGGCAAACGTCAACAAGTAAAGGTTCAGGGTTTTGATTGGTTGGCATCAGCTACGGAGAAGGGCGAATTAAACGGCAAACAACTGGATTTAACCGTTGAACAAGTGGATAAATACTGGAATGTGCTAGGGGTTAAGGAAGTTGGCTCAGCAAAATCTACCGCAAACGCAGTAAATGATGATATTAAAAGCCGTTCAATGTGTATCTCTTATGCCAAAGACCTCGCCTGTGCTAAAATGATTGAATTGCAAGATATGGCGGAGTGGGCGGATTACTTTCTGGGCTATGTGCTTGGGGGTGTTTGCCCTCCTGCATCCCCAAGCCAGCCTATTACCGCTCCATCAAAACCCACCAATATGCCGCGGGAAGCCCCACAATCAAAATCTGCACCCCTTGCACAAGAAACTAATAGTAAGACATTAGAGCAAGAAGCCGTTGAACTTGGGGGGCAAGTGATACCAAGTGTCAATGAAGTATTGGAAAGGATAGCGAAATTAAAGGAAAAGAATCCCGCTCTAACGGAATTGGTTTTTATAAATATGATGGAAAAAAGACAGCCAGGTATCAAAGAGCGTGTGGGAATTAAAAATGGGAACAAGACAATATACAAATTCAGTGATGCGCTTGGTGCGCTTACTGACGAAAACAAGGTTAAATTTTGGAAAGCATTGTAGCACCTTAACAGAGGTCTGAGTAAGTTCAAGGCGGGTGGGATACAGGGCGGGTGAGGCGTAGTAAATGGTGGGCTAGACCAAACCAGCCCGCCCTGTTCACCAGATAGAAAGGGGGTGATGCTACTGAACGCAAGAAGATGTAATGTCTGTGGTTATCCAACAGAAAAATGCCAATGCGTTAAGCATCACAGGGGGATTACCGAGCCTTAACGAGTAATGCCTTGCTCACTTGAAGGAGAAGAAAAATGGAATTGAATGATTATGGAACGACAAAAGAGAATGATGCTAAAACAAAGGAGTCATTTCGTAATCAAGATATGATAAGAAAATTGGTTACCCAAGCTCGCCAAGATGAGCGGCGGAAGTATGCAAAGGACTTGCAGGCAAGGAGGTTAAGTAGATGCTCGAACAGGAATGTCCTCGATGTGGAATACCAATGCACCGAGAAATTAGACATGGTTTTCCTTGCCTCATTTGTTTTCATTGTGACCACATTATTTGGTTAGAAGAGTCCAACCAATGACAAACAAATAGCCAACACAGGAAGAAACTCAGAAGTTCTGGGCAACTGACACAGGGGGGGGAAGAAATGAAAACAAAAATCTATTTGGCTTGTTTCCCTAGTGGTTTTGGGGCGGATGTTATTGGTTATGCGCTTGGTGAAGATGGTCAAGGATTAGCCTCACACATGAGTTCAAGTGAGGATTGGTCAAAGCACGATATGGGATTAACTGGTACTTGGAAACACGAACACTATGCCAAAGTCTATCCCAAGGGCTATGAACTAATCTGGATTGATGACGCAGATAAAGATGAACGATGGTTAAAAGCCCTTGAATTAAATAAGAAAACAAAGGTTGTCCACGGAACTGAACAATTCAAGGTTACACTAGAAGTTAGCAAGTGAGGTGCTGAAATGGGCCAAAAAGAACTGGAACAGGTAAGACTGACTGAGGAAGAAAGAAAACGCTTTTGGATTAAAGCAAGAGATAGGGTAAAGTCTTTACAAGACTCTACTGAGGGAAACTTCAAACACGAGGAAATAACCGCTATCTATGATGATGCAGAAGTAGCTATGCTTGATGCCCAAATCGCCAAGCTCATAGAAGCTGGCTATAAGAAAGTGCCTGAGTTGAAGATACTGAGTAATGAGGAAATTATGAGCCACGCAGTTGATGAAGTCCAGCATACCTATGGATGGACTAGAGATGTAATCCTAGAAGGGGCGAGAGTAATAGCTCAGGCTCAACTTGCCTCAATAGAGAGGCAGATAAGAGAGGCTAATGGCAACGGTAAGTGAAATATTTTGGTACAAAACAAGCCACGGCAAATGTCCTCAGTGTGGGCGAGAGCGTGATTTGGGACAGGTCAATGATAGATTTCAAGACCAATTCAAAGACCGATGTATTGATTGCTGTTTCGGCCCACCAATGGATTATTGGGATATGTGTGATGCCTGCGGGCAACTTTACGTAGGTGAGCATTGTGATAATCCAAAATGCAAAGAGGGGTAGCCACTTCTCCCCACTCAGATAAGAGAAGCTAATTGATGAGAGGAATGATTCCGGTGTCGTCTAATTGGCAGGATAGTGGAATTGTCTGCGTGATTAACTACGGTGATGTACACACCGACTAAGTGGGGTAGAGATTGCCACAGATAATAGTTCGAGCCTATCCACCGGACATAGGAGTATACAAGTGAGAATTGGACTTCTTAACTGGTTTGAAATTCCGAAGTTTTGTTGGAAGCCATCTCAACATTAAGAGAGACAAGGAATAAGAGTATTCAAGCTAACGGATAAGGCGGGGAAATGAATAAGACAAAGATACCCCTTGCCAGCCACTACGGAATAAAACGAGAGGAGATGCCGTAAATGAAGCTACTTAAAAAGGGTGTAATAGTTGTGGGGTTGGTTATTCTTTTGATGGTTGCCTTCTTGGGTATCACGGCAGTTAAGGCAGTATTGGGCATAGATAACGATGAGGCGTTTATGCAGTCTCTCCAAAGTTCTGTTGATGCTATGTCAGAAACGCAGTCCAAGAACGTTGATGCCTTTCGAAAAGAACTTGACTTTATCTGGAAAATGATTGACAAGATTTGGACACCGTAATGAATTGTTCCGAGTGCCGTCAAATATTCTATCCCTATGACCCCAGCGTTAGACGCTTCAAGTCGGTGGGTATTTATGAGCCCTCTGCTTGCGAAAATTGCAATAATCCAGAGCGGGAGAAACCACCGCTTGTCAAAGAGATTGTCCAGCACCACCATATCAGAACCAATGACAGAATTGAGCAAACTCTAGGTATGGCAAACTACATCAACGATAAACTCAAAGAACATCTGGCTTGGCACAATAAGAAGCACGAAAACTCACCTTTTGGATAGGTTTTATTACAATAATAAAAAAGTATTAACGATTAATAACTTTAATGAAAGTAATAAAAGAAATAGGGCATTCTAATAAAAGTATTGAAAGTAATAAATGATAGAAGATGTAACCTATAAGAAGGTATCGAACCAAATTGATGAGTGGTTAGGGTTTAGACAGGATGAGTGGTTTAGACGAGAGAATTTATGGGCGCACTTTGGTTTATCTAACAGACCTGATAATGCCAAGTGGAAACATTACATAGCGGTCAAACTAAACAATGAAGTAGTGGCGGGAGTTCTGGAAAAGAATAATGACAAATTCAGACTGGTAGACAAAAGCCTTGATGAAATACATTGGCAGGATTTGACAGGAACGGAGACATTGGATATTAAATACCCGTTAGGACTAGAGAAATTTGTTAAGACCTATCCTAAGAGTCCCATCATTATCGCCGCTCCGCCAGGTTGGGGTAAGACGGCGTTCCTTATGAATTGTGCCTTGCTTAATATGAACTACCCACAGGGGGTTTATGTCTGGTCTAACGATTTAACGGGCGTGGAACTTTATGAGCGATTATCGAATAGCGGTTTTGAAATCCCTAACCCTGCGCCATTCAAAATCTTCGAACGTTCTAATCACTTCGGCGATGTTGTGGGAATGAACCCCGATGCAATCCATATCATAGACTACCTTGACTTGAATCAGGACTTGTTTATGGTGGGCAAGGAGATTGACGATATTTACCATAAGCTAGGCAATGGTGTAGCCTTCATCGGTATCCAGCGCAATCCTTTCAATAAAAGCAATGATTATGGCTACGGTGGTGTGTTCTCTGCTAAACGTGCCAAGCTCTATCTCAGTATTGATACGAAGCGGGAAATGGGCAGAATGGTAAATACCCTAAAGATTGTCAAGGCAAGGGGATGGGCAGATAAAACATTTAATCCCAATGGTCAAGTATTCAATTTCTCAATAAGAAATGGCATCCAGCTAAATCGTCTTAACGCAGAGGAACAACAAGAAGAAGTGGAGATGGGATGAAGCACACACCCATAGCTAAAATATCCCCCAAGCAGACAGTAGAGCTTAACCGCCGTATGGTTGTGCGGTCTTACCTGCTGACTAGATACGGGAATAAATGCGCTAAATGCGGAGAGCGACCTGATTTTAGAGGGCTGAGTTTGTCTCATAAGAAACCACTCGCCAGAGGAGGTGCAACAACCGTAGAAAACTGCGAACTATTGTGTGGGAAATGTCATTCGGGAGAACATAATATAAAGGAGAACTAAAATGGCTATAATCGAATCTGGGGAAGCAAAAAAAATTGGTATAGAACAATTATCGAGCGATGCTTATTGTGGCTTGCGAGATTTATTTTTCTTAATAAAATCCACCTTTATGAGAAACCAATGCGAGGGGGAAAAAACTCCAAATGTCAAAGAACCATTGCAATTAAACCGCCTCGATGTTGTTGAATGCAATCTACACCTCATACGAAAAACAACCGATGAGATGCGGGTATTTTTCAATAAGGAAATCAGTGGGAAACTCTAAATGGCTAGATATTCAAATCTACTGGAATAACAAATGCCTTGAGCATTTTGATGCAATGGTAGAAATTTGGAGAAAATTTAGAGAGGAGATTGCAAAATGGTAGAAGTAAATAAATCAATCAGGTATCGAGTGAACGTTTCAACTTCAGTCAAGGGAGTTAAAACTTGGGA